>WNGL01000051.1_pt2 | contig 117585 bp, 96 predicted proteins | sample 5400591 | NCBI WGS metagenome assembly WNGL01 (sample SAMN13153377, study PRJNA577476) | soil metagenome | isolation source: 80 cm soil or saprolite under Garry oak tree replicate 1 | place: USA:California | collected 2016-06-15 | reverse complement strand
CAACACCCGCCGTGAGCGCAGCTACCCCCGCGTCGTCAAACGGGCCCGGCACAACCACTACCGCGTCAAGAAACCCGGCGACCACGGCACCCGCCACGACGGCCCGCCCACGATCCAGCTCACCAATCCCGTCCTGACCAGGGCCATGACCAGCATCGCAGCATGATCAAAATAAGCTAAGTGGCATTGCGGGTAAACCCCAGGATCAGCGCCCGGCTAGCTGGACAGGATCAGTGAGCAGCTGTGCCGGATCAGTGAGCCTCGCGATAGACGCGGATCCAGTCCACGCTAAGGTGCGCGGGAAATTGGGTTGTGGCATCTGGCGATCCTGGCCAGCCTCCGCCGACGGCGATATCAAGGATGAGGAAAAACGGAGTGTTCAGGGTCCAGCCGGGATAGGCGGCCAAATGCCCATAGGCTCTCCCATCGATCGTCCAGGTAACTCCCTTCCGCGTCCAGGTAACTCCGAAAATGTGGTAGCTGGCCGATACAGGCTGATTCCAGGTCAAAGTAACGGGATAATGCAGACCCGGCGCATGGGCCGCCCCGTGCACGACGTTAACCTTGCGGCTGTTCGTCTCAATTATATCGATCTCACCGTTGGGCCCTTCCATCCAGAACGCTGGCCATATCCCGCGACCGAGCGGAATCTTAATGCGGGCCTCGAACTTCCCATAGACTTGGGCGAATGTTCCCTGGGTCTGCATCCTGGCCGACGTGTACCGGCACGGCCCGTACCAGCAGCTATAGCTGCTTCCGCCTTTATTCGCTGTCAGGACCAGGTGTCCATGCCCATCCGTGGACACATCTGCGGCGGTGTAGTACATCAGCGATCTATGGCTCCAGCCACCCCCGCCAGTTAGGTATATCCAATTTGCCGGGCGGCCCACTGGGCCATTGAATTCATTATGCCAGGTAAGCACCCACTGCGAGGCCGGCGTGTTCGCGTTCGGTCCCAGCGCGTTCGCGTTCGGATCCCCCTCCGGTGCGCCTGACTGCGCGGTCTGGACCGAAGCCGTGGGGGTGGCGGCTGGATGGGGTCCCGCCAGCGTCGAACAGGACGCCAGGACCACCATGGCCGCGGCCAGTGACACCTGTCGCCATCCGTGCCTGCGGGCCCAGGCACTCCGGCCTTCTCGGGCCACGTGTATCTCCGTCCTGGCCGCAAGCCGTCGGCTCCTGCGCCGGTGCCCCTCTTCATGACCTGTAAGCAGGAGAATGACGCGTATAGCCGGTCCTTCAACGATCTTGAATGGCCCCGTTCCAGGCCGTCCTGAATGGTAGCGGGTGCTTTGGCGTCCACGGGAGAGTTCGGCGGGATCGCCACAGCCTGGCGACAACTCCGCAGCTGCCCTACACTCTGACTCCCATACCACCGGCCCCTTGACCCGCCGTCAGGCAGCTTGCCGGTGCACAAGCTTGCCGGTGCACAAGCTTCATCACGCAGGGTTGCGCAAAACTACAATGAGTTACGCCTCATGGTGGCCAATCCTGCCTCGAATTCTCCATAATCACGATAGCTTTCGACGTAATTGCGGTAGTCTCTGGCTGTTTCGAAGGCGTTTGGCTGCTCACCACGCACGGGCATTCAGCTGAAGTCGAGGATGGTCCTATGACTTGGCGTGTTCGCGGAATGGTGCTGCGCTCGGTTGAGAGGGTCGCATGGCGGGATGGCGAGGGTGGCTTGCTTTGGCCGCCGTCGTACTGGTCACTGCGGGTATCGCCCAGACGGGCGGGGGCCAAGCGTTGCTACGGCAGGCCGGCGTGATTGCCCCAGAGCCTGGCTACACGGAGTTGGCGTTTGCGCGACCCCAGGCCCTGCCGGCTCAGGCGGCATCTCAGGCAAAGTTCAACGTATCGTTTGTGATCAACAATGTCACCAGTGTTACTCACGACTATCAATGGTCCCTGTGGCTCGTTAACAACGGGCACACGCATTACATGGGCAAAGGTGACACGCGGCTCGAGGCTGGGCGCGGGGCCACAGTCAGCCCCGCAGTGGTAATGACCTGTTCAGCTGGGCAGGCCCGCATCGTCGTGCGGCTTGCCAGCCCTGCTGAGTCCATCGACTTCTGGTCCAAGTGCCTCCCGCGCGGTGGGAGGCGCTCATGACGAAGCGCCCTGCGGTCGCACTCGTCTGCGACGTGATTCACCCCTACTCTCACGGTGGCAGGGAGATCAGGTACCACGAACTGTCGCGGCGGCTCGCTCAGCGCGCCGACATCCATATATTCACGATGCACTGGTGGCCGGGGCCACGCGTGCGCGCCGAAGGCGGAGTCACCTACCACGCCATCTCGGCGCTGTTTCCGCTGTATAAGGGCAATCGCCGGTCACTCAAGCAGGCTCTGCTGTTCGCGCTCGCCTGTCTGCGGCTGCTGCGATATCGCTTCGACGTGCTTGAGGCTGACCACATCCCATACTTCCAGTTGTTCGTGCTCCGTGCCGTGGCGACGCTCAAGCGCAAGCCCTTCATCGTCACATGGCATGAAGTGTGGAGCCGGGCGTACTGGCGCCAGTACCTCGGCTGGGCCGGGTGGGCGGCGTGGCTCGCCGAAGGGCTTGCCATGCGGTTGCCGGACCACATCATCGCCGCTTCGCCCGGAACCGCGGAACGCCTCCGGAAACGGCTTGGTGGCCGGGCATCGATCACGGTCGCACCCAACGGTCTCGATTTTGACAGCATCCGTAGCGCGTACCCGGACGCCGGTGGCAGCGACCTCGTCGCGGTCGGCCGGCTGCTTGACCACAAGCGCACGGACATGCTGCTGAACGTTGTTGCCCTGCTGCATGCGGACGGCATCCCGGTGACGTGCCTGATCATCGGCGACGGGCCCGAGCGGGAGGCGCTGCATCAGCAGGCGGAAGCGCTGGGGATAGCTCACGGGGTGGACTTTCGCCACGGCGTGGGCGAGCAGAAGGAGGTCTATGCTCTCGTGAAGGGTTCACAGGCGTTCGTCTCGTTGTCCGAACGCGAGGGATTCGGCATCGCGGTGCTTGAGGCGCTCGCGTGCGGCGTTCCAGTGGTGACGACGTCAGCCCCCGACAACCTGGCGCAGCATCTCGCGGCACGATCGCCGCTCGGATTCGTATGCGAGCACTCAGCGGCGTCGGTTGCCACTGTCCTGAAGCGACTGCTCACCGGAGCCAGCCCCCCGCTCAGCGGCGACAGCGACGACTCCTGGCTCATGGATTATGACTGGGAAACCATCGCGGACCAGGTGGCAAGGACGTACCCGTCATGAGCGGCATGGGGATCAGCCGGTATCCCGCGATGCAGGGCAGCGGTGGAGTCCCTGCTACGCCTGAGCTCAGCATTGTCATCTGCTCGCTTAACGGCGCGGCTGGGGTCGAACGCTGCCTGCTTGCGCTGAAGGCGCAGACGATCCGCTCCGCCCTGGAGGTCATCGTCGCCGACGACGGATCCAGCGACGGCACCAGCGAGGTCGCCCTGGCCCGCGGTGCATGTGTCGTCCGGCATAGCACCAACCGCGGACTGGCGGCCGCTCGTAACTCGGGTATCAGCGCTGCCAACGCGCCTATTGTGGCGTTCCTGGACGACGACTGCGAGCCGGAACCGGAATGGGCACAGCAGTTGCTGGCGGGCTACGCCACGGACGTTGTCGGGGCAGGTGGCCCCATCCTCCCTCATGCCGGCAGCGGATTCATGCTTGGTTATCTCGCCCGGCACAACCCGCTTGCGCCCCAAGAACTGGATCTGGCAAAGAGCAACAGGCTGCCGTACAGGTTCTACCTCTATCTGCGACGGCAGTGGACACGGCCAAAGCAGCCCGGGCAGCGTGACGTTTTCTGCCTTGCCGGGGCGAACATGTCAATGCGCCGTCAGGCGGTACTCGCTGTGGGCGGATTCGATGAGCGGTTCCGGTTCGGGTCCGAAGAGCAAGACCTCTTCCAGCGCCTGGCCCGCGCATTCCCCAGCCAGCGGCTTGTCTTTGTCACAAACGCGCGGGTAATGCACTATTTCAAGCCCGCTTTGTCCGACACGCTGCGCCGCAGCCGCGCATACGGCCGCGGGTCGGCCCGGATGTACCGCAAGTGGCCGTCCGTGCGGCCGACCTTCTTCCCCGGGCCCGTCCTCGTGCTGGCTTTGCTGGGGATGTCCGTGCGGGTGCCACTGCTTGCCGCAGCGGCGCTCCTCGTCCCTCACTTGCTCTACCCGCAAGGACTGCGAACCGCCATCTCGGAGCGGGGCGCGGAGTGCCTCCTCGACGCATACGTTCAACTCGCGCAGGAGGGATGCGACGACGTTGGCTTCATCGAGGGGCTCTGGCGTTTCCGTCACCTTGTCCCGGAGGCGACAGCGGCAGGCCGGCACGTCAGGCCTGATCGCGGGCCGTGACAAACGCGGTGACGATCAGGCGCTACGAGGGGCCGCCTAGACCCGCAGGTGGGGACTACTATGAGCCGCCACCGCCTGTGCTAACGCTGCTTGGCCCCTCCGCCGGTGGTCTTGCCCTGATCGCTCTGCTCGTAGCCGTGCACGGCCTGTGGGCGGCACAGTTGCTGCTGGTGCCGATGCTGCTTGTCGTGCCGGGAGTAGTTCTCCTGCGGGCGCTGCGGGTCCCCGGCAGGGCCGTGGCATCATTTCCGGTCTACGTGCCTGTCGCCTCCCTGGTGGTCCTGCTGTTCTCCGGCCTCGCGGTGGACTGGATTGGATTGCTGGCCGGCGACGCGACGCCGCTGCGTGTCGGGCCGCTACTGGCAGGCTTTGAACTCATCTGCTTCGCGCTGCTCCTGTCGTCATCTCGTGCTCCCACGGCCGTGACCATACCGTGGCACCTGTTGCCCGAACGAGCGAAAACCGCGTGGCCGCTTATCGTCCCGCTGGCCGCAGCCGCAGGGGCTATCCGGCTGAACAACGGCCACGGCGGGACTGTCGCGATATTGGCGGCCTGCGCCGTAGTTGTCGCGGTCATCACAACGATGATCGTGGCGCCGCGCCGCACCCCAGCCGAGCTCGCAGTGGTCCTGTACGCCACTGGCCTGGCGCTGATCTGGTCCGTGTCTCTACGCGGTGCGCTCGTCCAGGGTTACGACATCAACCGTGAGTACTACCTGATGAACCACACCGTGCTGGCCGGCGTGTGGTACACGTTTCACGTAGGCGACGCATATGGGGCGATGCTCAGCGTCACCGTCCTACCGGCTGAGCTGCACGCCCTCTCCGGCGTGTCGGGCCTGATGGTCTTCAAGGTCGTCTACCCAGCAATCTACGCACTGTTCCCGGTAGCCATTTTCTTCCTCGCGCGCCGCGTCATCTCCCGCCGTTGGTCATTCATGGCGGCAGCGTTCACCATGGGCGAGTTCGCCTTTCCCCAGATCGCAGGCTTTGCGCGGCAAGAGAGCGCGTTCGTTTACTTTGCCGCACTGATCGCCGCAATACTAGATACCCGCATCCAGCGGCGCGCCCGATGGATTCTGGTGATCTTGTTCGGCTTTGCATTGGCTGTATCACATTACTCCACGACCTACATGGCCATAACGCTCACCGGACTTGCTCTCCTACTACAATGGCTTGCGTCCTGGATCCGGGACATCCCGCGCGTGAGCGGTGCCCTTGCTATCGGGTTTGCCACCGTCACTATGGGCGCGGCTATTTGGTACGGGCCATTGACTCACTCCGCTTCCGGCCTCGCGCAGTTCGCCCAAACAGTAGATGTACAGGGGGTAGATTTGCTCCCAAATCGGGTGCAGGGAGAGAACTTGCTGGCTGCTTACCTGCAGGGCAACACCCTGGTGCCAATCCAGGCGCAGCGCTACGAGCAGTTGATCCACAATGAATACTCGGTCGAAAGGCCCTACATCACACCGCTGCCTGATGCCAGCCTTCCCAGATACACCCTTCGCGACTCGCCTGTTCCCAAACCACGCGTGAAATGGAGTCTTGGTTACGACTCTCTCAGCATTGGCATGCTAATCATTGAGCAGCTGGCAAACATATTCGCCGGAGTTGGCGCGTTGTGGATGGTCCTGCGGCGCAGAGCCACGCTCATGGCCCGGCAGACTGGGCTATTCGCGCTCGCGGCGTTGCTAGTGCTCATGGTGATCCGGGTCAGTGGCACGGTGGCCGAAGCATATGGCCAAGAACGGGCCCTCATACAGGCCATGGTGTTCCTTGGCATTAGCCTGTGCTGGACCATACAGGGCCTCACTGGCCGAGGAGAGCACCGACGGGCCCGTATGCTCGCGGTAACTGCGGCTTGCCTGGCCGTTGTCTTTGTTAACGCTACGTATCTGGTTAACGCGGCACTGGGTGGGGGAATTTCGGAGACGCTGGCGAACGGCGGCGTGGCTTTCGAACACTATTACCGGACCCAGCCTGAGTTTGCATCGGCCCGATGGCTTGGCCGGGCCGACCCTACTGAGGTCGTCTACGCTGACGAATACGGCCAGCTTCCCCTGATCGCGATGACCGGGTTCGGGCACGGGCTGTTGACCGATCTGACCCCGCTGACACTTAATCAGCACGCCTGGGTGTATGCCAGTCGCACCAACACCCTTGACGGGCGGGCCTTTGCGCAGTACCAGCTTAAGCAAGCTACTTATGTCTTCCCTGCTCGTTTCATCGAGGCCAATTTCGACCTTGTGTACACGAACGGCTCCTCGGAGGTGTTCCATCGGTGATATCTATCATTATCATCAGCAAAGATGAGCCAAGTCTCGATGACACTCTGAGCCAAATGGCACAGCATGCCCGGGTGCTCAGCGAACCGTCCGAGATCATCGTCGTCGACGCATCAGATGGGCGGCTCGACCACATCCGTCAGCGCCACTCGGAAACAGTGCGGTGGCTCCGGTTCGACCGGCCGCCGGGGGTGACCGTCTCCATCCCCCACCAGCGGAATGCCGGTGTGCGTGCCGCCCACGGCGAGATCATCGTCTTCACCGATGCCGGCTGCCAGCCACGCGAGGGGTGGCTTGCGCATCTGGTTGCGCCCCTTCAGCAAGGCGACGAGCACGTCACCGCTGGGGTGACCCTCGCATCATCGGAACGGCCCGGACTGTACGACAACACCGCGCTGACCACCGCGGCGGTCCGTTACCTGCGGGAGTGCGCCACGATCAATCTCGCGTTTCACCGCGAGGCATTCGACGCGGTGGGCGGGTTCGACGAAAGGTTCGCGTACGGCTCCGACATCGACTTTTCCTGGCGCCTCATCGACGCCGGCTACCTAATCCGCAACGTCGGAGAGGCTGTCATCGAACACGACTGGGGGACCTGGCGGCGCCAAGTGCGCCGCTCTTATGCCTATGGCAAGGCGCGGGCACGCCTCTACCGCAAGCACCGGAGCAGGGTGAAACGTGTATTTCGCGACGACCCTGTTGTGGTTATCTACCCGGTGTTCTTGCTTGGGCTGCCGCTGACCCTGATCTTCCCACTTTATCCAGCGCTGTTGCTGATCCCCGCGTGGCGGAACCGTTCCATTGGTGCGGTGAGAGTCGTGGTTGATCACCTTATTTACGGGGCTGGCGTGCTCGCCGAACTGATTTCCAGATGAAGATCCTTGTTCTTCCCCGCGACCCTGGCCCCTATCAGAACCTGCTTTATCGCGAGATAGAGCGGCTGGGGGCAGAGGTTACCGACCTGGCGCGGCTGACCCCTTCCCACACCATCAACCTGTTGCTCCTGCCACTGGAACTGGCAGCCCGGCGCATGGCGGGAGGACGGATTGTCCACCTTCACTGGGTGTTCGCCTTCGCGGTCCCAGGTGGCCAGCGATCACGCCCGCTCCGCCGACTGGCCCAGTGGTGGTTCCGTCTCTGGCTCCGTGCTGCCCGCGTGCTCGGCCTGCGTCTGGTTTGGACCGCACATAACGTGCTGCCACACTCGCCTGTCTTCGGCAACGAGACATCAGCGCGGCAGGCACTGGTCAAGGCCAGCGACCTAGTGATCGCTCACTCAGCCGCCACGCTGTGCGAACTCGCAGCACTCGGTGCAGTGCCGCGCCGGAGCGCCGTCATCCCGCATGGCCCATTCCCACCGGCACCGCTGATCGCGCGACTGCCGGAACCCGGCGCTGGCGGCCACCCCCGTCAGTTCCTTTTCTTCGGGAAGGTGCAGGACTACAAGGGCGTGGAGGACCTGCTAGCGGCGTTCACCGCGATGCCTGACCGAATCCCTGCCCACCTCACCGTCGCGGGCGAGTGCCGCGACCCTGAATTGAGATCGCGGCTTCACACGCTCGCGCTCGAAGGCGGGGGGCGTATCGCGCTGCGCCTGGAGCATGTGCCCGACAGTGAGGTCACTCCCTTGCTCACCACCGCAGACGTGGTGGTCCTGCCCTTCCGGCGCGTTACCACCAGTGGAAGCGCGATGCTGGCGCTGTCCCACGGCCGGCCTCTCATCGTGCCCAAACTAGCCGCCCTGGCCGATCTCCCGGACGATGCCTTGCTCCGCTATGACGGGACGGTGACTTCGCTCACATCCGCTCTGACAGAGCTTGCGCAGGCTGATATCTCCGCTCTCGCCACTATGTCTGCCGCAGCCCGAAGCTATGCCACCCGGACAACGTGGCAAGAGATCGCGGCACGGACGATGGCGGAGATGATCTCGTTGTTTGACGATTCGGCGCCAGCCCGCCCGCAAAGCCATGCGGCCGCCGTCCGTGAATAGGGACGCGCCATGACCGGCGGCCTGCGGTCACGGCTTTCCGGGCCACTGCGGAGAATCGTCAGCGACCAATTGTATCGCGGCTCGCTCCTCCTGCTCACGAACACTGCTGCCCTGGCGGTACTCGGCTTCATCTTCTGGACACTCGCCGCCCGGACATACCCCGCCGCCGCAGTCGGCTCCTTCTCTGGCGTAACCGCAGGGGTGGGTTTGCTCGGCGCGGTTGCGGCCCTTGGGCTCCCGAATACGATGATCCGCCAACTCTCCAACACCGAGAACCAGCGTGAGTTGGTCATGGTGGCGATCACCGCTATCTCGGCCGTTGGGGGAGTTCTCAGTCTCCTCACCGTTCTGCTGCTAGGCCCCCTTCTGCCAGCCTCGCTGCACCTCCAGCAACGCGGCGGAATGGTTCTCCTGGTAACGGCACTCGTAGTCTTCGCGGCACTTGGCTCCGCCGTGGACGCTGGGCTGGTGGCGACACGGGCCACCCACGCTGTGCTGATCAAGAATGTGGCCGGAAGCTTGGCCAAGATTGCGGCTTTGTTTCTGTTCGTCACGCTCGGCTCGTCGGGGCTCCTTTCTGCGTACGCCATTGGGACGGCTCTCGCTTTGGTGATCGGCGGCCTGGCGCTGGGCCGGCGCATCGAAGGTGGCCGCATCCGGCGCGAATCTTTTCGCGTGGTGCAGCGTCACTTGTCGGCGACCGCCAGCAATTACCTCGCAACCGTCATGGGGATCCTGCCGAGTACGGCCGTCCCACTTGAGGTGCTCGCGATACGGGGGCCCGCCCAAACCGCTCGCTTCACGATCGCGTTTATGCTTGCGGGTTTCCTGAATTTCATCCCGTCGACGACAGCCCAGGTCCTGTTCGCAGAGGTATCACGCGAAGGCATGCCGCTCGGCAGGCAGCTCAGAAAGGCGCTCCGCGGGATCTACGGTCTCCTGCTCCCTGCGTCGCTCCTGCTCGTGGCGGCAGCCCCGCTCATACTGCGGGCCTTTGGCGGCGCCTACGCGGCCGCGGGCACCGGTTCGCTGCGCATTCTTGCCCTGAGCGCGCTCCTGACGGCCGGGAACTATCTCGTCGATGCGATGCTCATCGCGCGCGACCGGTTCGCTGCCTATGTGTTCATGAACGGCGCGAACGCCGCTCTTGTCCTCGGCTGCGTCGGGGCGCTCATGACCGGGGGGATTACCGCCGGAGCAGGCGGATGGGCTCTGGCCCAAGGCCTTTCTCTCGCCCTCGGCCTGGTGGTCCTCGCCACCCATCACACGGGACGCCACCATGTCAGAGTCGGCCGTGCGCCCGTGGCAGCGAACCTCAGCCCGACCGCGCTGGGCCTTGCCGCGGATGACGATCTTGCGGTCGAGCACCAGCTCCATGAACTGCTGGCCGTGTGGCCGACCATGCCAACGGCCGTGATCGCGGAACAGATCGGGTGGGACCGTCCGATTCAGATTCTGCTGGACCAGGTCACTTACCTGCGGCAGAAGTACCTGGCGCCGCGCGGGCCGGTGACCCGCGTTCGGTATGCACCGGGCGAGGTCGCGCAGTGCGGATTCTGGTTCCCGCCGACGGAGGTCCCCGCGGGGTTCGGCCAGGTGCGATCCGCCAGGAAGCTGCCGGTGCTGACCATGATCACCGGGTATTCGCGCTGGCTGACCGCTGTACTGATCCCCACCAAGAGGCCAGCTGATCTGTTCGCTGGATGGTGGCAGCTCTTCGGCGAACTGGGGGCGGTTCCGAGGCTTCTGATGTGGGATGAGGAGGGCGCCATCGGCCGCAGACAGGGTGGGAAGACCGATCTCACCCCGGAGTGCGAGCGGTTTCTCACCACGCTGGGTGCCCGGATCGTCATCACTGAGCCAGCCGACTCCGAGGCCAAGGAACTGATCGAGCGCGCCCACGCGTACCTGGAACGCTCCTTCCTCGCGGGCCGCTCTTTCACCTCGCCGGCGGATTTCAATGCCCAGCTTGCGCAGTGGGTGATGGACGCCAATACCCGGCCGCGCCCGCTGCCGAACCGCTCGCCTGCCGAACGCATCGCCGCCGACCGGGCAGCGATGCTGCCGCTGCCCGAAACCCCTCCTGCGACCGGGTGGCGGGCCTCGGCCAGGCTGTCGCAGGCGAGCTACATCCGCTTTGATTCCAACGCATACTCCGTCCACCCAGCCGCGAGCGGCCGCCTGGTCGAAATAGCCGCTGACCTCGCACGCGTGCGGGTGCTGTGCGAGGGACGGGTCGTCGCAGATCACAGCCGGGTGTGGGCTCGGCTTCAAACCATCCGGGATCCCACGCACGGCACGGCCGGGCCTGGTGACGCGGGCACCCGGGCATAGCCCGGCAGCAACTCCGGGCACGGGACCGGCAGCCGCTCCATCTCACGCGGCTCGAACTTTGTCAGGCCCCCCGCGTAGGTGCGCCCCTGCTCCTGAACAACCGACTGCCGCAGGAAATCGACAAGGCCGGTGAGCATGGCCTCAGACAGCGGTTCTCTCGGATGGAGGCCGTGAGCGATGTTCACATGGCGCGCGCCGGCCAGGTTGCGCACGAAAGCGGGTGGCCGCCGCGCCATGTACGTGGCGAGGATGGGGGCCGGGGGGCCGAGCCGCACCCGCCACCAGGGGTTTCGGTGGCGGGCGATGTATGAATCGGCTGCACCGGCCGCCCGAGCCCGCGCGAGGAACTCCTCGACCAGTAGGCGCTCGGCGCCAGAAAGCTCATCGAAGTCGGCGGGCAGGTCGATAACGCAGCGGAGCAACGACGCAGTCGCCAGCTTCCCGGCAGCCTGGAAGAGCTCGCTCGCGCGGGTGACTGCGGGGAACAGGAACCGGCGTGGCAGGCCGGCCTGGTCCGCTGGAACTATCCACACCCTGTTGGCGCCGGTCACCTGGCCGCGGTGGACCCGGCAGAGCTCACCGAGCTCTACCTGACCAGGAGGAACGCGCCGGGGTTTCGCAGCCGGTTGTGACAGGAATACGCGCCAGCGCGACGCGGCGCGCAACGTTGCCGCTGGCATGACCACCCCGCCAGCGAGTTCACCCAGGTCCGCCACCCCGGCAACGCGCCGCAGCCGCACCGAGGCCGGGCGAGCGCCCGGCCGGAAGCAGGTGATGGCGGACGTTGTCACGGCGTCGGCGAAGACGGCCGCGGCAGGGTCAAGGACGTGGATCGCCTGGCCGCCAAGGGGGCCGAGCAGCAGCGCCCGGACCAGCGCGCCGTAGTTGACATCGAGCCACTCCGCAGCAGTGAGCAGGGCGCCCGCGTCGCCGGGAACCGCGTGCTGGGCGGTCGCCAGGAAAAAGTGAGCGTGCAGCCCCGCTAGCCCGCTCGCGGGCAGTCCTAGCCCGGCAGCGGTGGACCGGAGCCAGTCCTTCCAGGCCGATGGCACCTGATGGTGACGAACATAGGGTGGGTTGCCGAGGAACAGGGTGGGTCCGGGAGCGGATGGCAGGTGAAGCGACCGGTAATCGGTGAGCGCGATGGTGGCCCGCTCCGCCATCCCGGCCGCGGCCAGAGTGGCCCTGCCAAGCATCGCGGCGAGCGGGTCCGTCTCCACGCCCAGCAGGGTCGCGTCCGGCCACCTGCGACCGGCGGCGACGAGGAAACGGGCGGAACCCACACCGGGATCGACCACCCGGGCAGGCTGGACTGTACGGCCCGCCCACCGGATCATGCTCTGGACCACTGGCGCGGGCGTGAAGGTCTGGCCCTCCGCCCGCCGCTGCGCCGCCGGCCTGAGACGGCAAAACGCCTCCCCAAGCGGGTCTCCGCCAGCACGGATCTGAGCCTGGATCTCCCCAAGCGGGTCTCCGCCAGCACGGATCTCCCCAGTGCCGCTAGGAGCGGGTCCATCTGCCTTCCGGCGGGCCCGGGCCGCCGCCTCCGCCAGGCACAGTTCCGCTGCTGACCATCCAGTCACGGTGGCTGCTCCCAGACGGACCGCCAGGCCAGCGAGGGCGTGCTCATCCGCAGGAATAGCCACGCCGCCTATCCTCGCGTGCCCTTCACCTCCCTGGTAGGTGTGTTCACGAGGCAGCAGGTGTGTTCTCCACGCCGCTGCGGGTAGCCGGAAGCGGTCAGTGCCAATCCACACCCGGCGCTGGTGAAGATCAAGAGGAGCGCACACCCCAGAGCTGGGCGAACCCCTGCGGACGCTCGGAATGGGCCTTCAGGAAACCTTCAGGATGTTCCGGTACAAGAGAGTTACTCACCCTGGCAAAGAAGTGGCAGGAAAACCGAGCGAGACAGGGGTCGCGCGCGTCTATAGGGTGAGAGGCGACACGAAGCGGAGTGACAATGGGCAAGACAGAGCAGCCGCCTGACCGCGATGAGCGGTTTGAGCGGGATGTCGTGCCGTTCCTTGGGCAGTTGTATCCAGCCGCCCTCCGCATGACCCGCAACCCCACCGACGCCGAGGACCTCGTCCAGGAGACGTCCGTTAAGGCATACGCCGCGTTCCACCAGTTCAGGCCAGGCACGAACCTGAAGGCCTGGTTGCACCGCATACTGGCGAACACGTTCATCAACGGTTACCGGAAGCGGCGCCGCGAGCCACGGCAGGCTGTAAGCAGTGACTTTCCCGACTGGCAGGTGCCGGCCGACCCACTGGCCGTGGCGGCCCGTTCCGCCGAGGCTGAGGCATTGGACCGGCTCACCGACTCCGAGATCCTGCGTGCCCTGCGTGACCTGCCGGAGGAGTTCCGGGTGGCGGTCTATCTCGCGGACATCGAAGGTTACGCCTACAAAGAAATCGCGGAGATCATGGGTACGCCGATCGGAACCGTGATGTCGCGGCTGCATCGTGGTCGCGGGCGCCTGCGCGACAAGCTCGCCGCGTACGCGCCAGGCCACGGCCTGGCACCACTAACCGGCTGAGCGCTCCCCGGGGCGGCTCCTCAGCCACCGAGCAGGAGCCCGTCAGCGGTGCCCACTAGCCCTAAGAATTCACGCCGCGAGTGGGCGCGGCGCGTCAATCATTAAAAGGTGCTCCTGAACTGGGAGGATAGGGGTGTCGAAGCCTTTATCCGGGCCAGATCGAGGAGCACCTGATAAGTGAACACTACCGGCTGGCGGAAGGGCTTGCAGGTCACCGCGGGCGGAGCCGGGGTCGTGTCGCACGCGGGCGTGACGCTGATCCGGGCACTGTCGGACGCTACCGGGCTGACGGGCGGCCTGTCGGTGTCGCTGGCCTCAGAGCGGCTGCTGGTGCATGACCGGGGCCGGGTGCTGGCCGACCTGGCCTGCGCGATCGCCGACGGCGGTGAGGCGATCAGCGATTTCCGGGTGATCGGCGACCAGCAGGAATTGTTCGGCCCGGTCGCCTCGGTGTGGCGGGCGCTGAGCGAGATTGCGGCCGGCGGGACGAAGACTGCTGGGCGGGTCACCGCGGCGGTGAGCGCTGCCCGCCGCAAGTCGTGGGCAGGGATCGTAGCGCGGCACGGCGCCCTGCCGGGCATCCGCATCGCGGACAAGGTGCGGGAGGGCGTGACCTGCATCCGGCTGGACGCCTCGGTAGTGACCTGCCACTCGGAGAAGGAGCTCGCCGAGCCGAACTTCAAGGGCTTCGGCCTGTTGACTGAACTATTGGACGTTGCCCCAGCTCAGGCAGCACAACCCTGCCCGTAGCTGACTGCCGCGCTGTCCGGGAAATCCCGATTGCCAGGCCACGGCAGCCATACAGCCAGCGTGAGCACCACGAAACCGGACGTGCGGGGGCTAACCGGTCGCCCGCCTTCTCCTCGCTGCCAATCTTTGACGTCAGCTCCAGTCGGCCTTGAGCGTCTGAGCACGCGCCGTGACCTGGAAGGACATCTCAACCCTGCAACCCGGCTTGCATTGTTCAGAGAAGACCATCACCCGCTGCTGGCCTACTGCGACAACACGAGCGAGCCGCTGGCCGGGATGCTGCGCAAGGGATCGGCCGGGTCGAACACGGTCGCCGACCACCTGGCGGTACTGGAGGCGGCGATCGCGGCCCTGCCGCCGGCGTTCCGGCGCAAGCTATGGTCACCTGCGATGGCGCCGGGGCCAGCCACGGCCTGATCACCCGGTTGGACAAGCTCGCCCGCAGGCCGGGCTATCAGCTGACCTACTCGGCTGAAAATACAGGCCAGCTGGCCCTGGGCACACGACATCGTCACAGCATGGGAACGCATCAGCGCCCTCGCCCACGCCCCCTGACCAGCACGCCCGTGCCCTGTCCCGACGACCACACCACCCCAGGGCCTGTGGAACCCCGGCCCCCCGGCCCGACAGCCGGGCCACGGTCACGACCCCGTCATAAAATCAAGATCACGACTGCTGCCAGCGCCGCAGTCAACGACCGCCGAGCAGGCCGCATGAATCATCGAGGCTAGTCACGGAACAAGCGGTCGCATACGCGCGCCCCGGCCTTGCCGTCTTCCATCGGGCAGTACTTCTCGCTGAAGGCCTGGTAGGCAGGCCGGTTGCGGATGGCAACCGAGTCAGCGTCACGCACTGCCGCCAGCACCTCCTCCGAGGTGCTGAGCAGTGGGCCAGGCGCCTCGGCCTCGAAATCGAAGTAGAAACCGCGCAGGTGGTCCCGGTAGAGAGCCAGGTCGTAGGTGAAGAACACCATCGGCCGCCCAGTTGCGGCGAAGTCGAACATGACCGACGAGTAGTCGGTGATGAGGACGTCGGTGATCAGGAACAACTCGGAGATGTCGGGATAGCGGGTGACATTGAGCGCGAAGTCGCGTCGTGCTCCGGTCTGCACATCATTCGAGAGATGATGATGGCCCCGGATGAGGATTACATAGTCGTCCCCGAGCACATTCCAGGCGCGCTCCATGTCGAGCCGCAAGTCGAAGCGGTAGCGCCCGGACGCGTAGAACTGGTTGTCGCGCCAGGTCGGCGCGTACAGCACCACCCGTTTGCCGGCCGGGATACCTAGCCTCCGGCGAACTTCCGCTGCCCGCTCTTCGCCGCGCGACAGCACGTCGTTGCGGGGGTAGCCATACTCGCAGATTTCCCCGTCAAACCGGAACGCCCGGCGCAGGATCGGGGTGCTGAACGGGTTCTGCGACAGCAGCAGGTCCCACTTGGCGACCTCACCGCCGAGATGTTCGAGGTAGGCGCTCCCGCTGGCGAACTGTGGCCGCTCCACGTCGAAGCCGATGCGCTTGAGCGGGGTCCCATGCCAGGTCTGCAGGTAGACCTGGCCCTCCCGCTTGCGGAAATACACTGGCAAGTCGTCATTGGAGATCACATACCGGCAGCGGGCAAGCGCCTCAAAGTACTCTTCCGTGCCGGAGAGTACAACCCGGCCACCAGGCGGAACCGGCGAACTGTAGTCGTTCACGGCCCAGATCTGCTCGCGGTCATCGCCGCGGCGGCGCATCTCCTCGGCGATGCCCCGCGGGTTGTCTGTGCACTGCTTGCCCCTCCAGCTGACGAACAGCACAGCGTCCCGCAACGGCCGGTGCGAGTGAATCGGGTAAACCGCGCGGCGCAGCACCCGCCGGTTGAAGTTTCCCTGTTCGGACAGGCGAAGCCGTGGCTCGACGGTGATCATCGGCGCGTCATACCCGGCCGTGGTCAGTGCGTAAAGCTTGGCCCCTGCCGCGACCTTCTTGTGCGAGATCTCGGACAGGCGGGCGTGATCGTATGCGACCGCCGTCACCCGGCCGGGGACGTCGTCGTCAGCCCGGGCGAGGATTTCCCATTGACCGTCGTGAATCGGAAGCGGCTGGCCGAACGCGGGCATCGCCGCAACCGGGATCTCCACAGCGAACCGTTCGCCGTCGCGCTGACAGGCGACGGCGAACTCGTCGGTCGCGTCAACCCGCCGCAGCACCGCTTCCAGCGTCACCCCGTCTGCGCCAAGGTAGCTGCCCTGGAGGAGCAGGCGGCCGTCCGGGCTCCAGGAATGCTCTTCGATCAGTGGCTGCGGTTCGCGCTCGGCCAAGGTCACGTTGCCGTAGCGGTTCCGCTCAATCGCGATCTCGCGGCCGTTGCGCCGGTACCGGGCCTCGCTCAGGGTTGCCGGGAAGGTAACCGCGATCCTGCCCGCGCCCTCCAGCTTTACGGAGGTGTCCCAGTAGGCGGTGTCCTGTTCACCCGGGACCGACGAAACACGGCCAGTTCGTTCGGTGTCGGCAGGCAGGATGTTCAGCGGGATCTCACCACGAATACGGGCCACGCCGTTCCCGGCACTGCTGATGTCAGCGGCAAAGGCTTGCGCGGCTGCCCCACCCTGCTTGACGAGGACGAACTCTGCGGAAGGCGGAAGCGGGTCAGGTACTGCCGAGTCGATCTCGACCTCGAGAACGAGACTGCGCTCGCCCAGCTCGAAAGCGGCTAGCCTGGCCGGAGTCCGCAGCACTCCCACATGGAGGTGCCGGCCCACCCAGGTCGGGCGGACCTGCAGCCCCGGCACCGGCTCCAGGAAGCCCGGGCGGCCCGCATCCCCGAGGGCCGGGCTGTGCAGCCGCGCTGGCCGCCACACCCCGTGCCCGCGGACCAGGATGAAGCAGTCCCAGTCACCGGTCAGCCACCGCCCCGCGACCCGGAACCAGCGAGAGCTGATCTCACACCGGAACCCGGCCCAGGCATGGTCATAGCGCTCCTGGCCGGACAGCGCGGTGGCCCGGGGATGCCGGTAGGAGGCAGCCATGGACACGACCGGCGGCCGGAACCGCCGCCGCGGGCGCAAGATCACGATCTTGTTGGTGTTCCACCGCTTGGGGATGTCAACGGAGGGCACGTAGGCAAGGCCGGCGATGACCAGGTTGCCGCGCTGCCACTCCACGCTCTCCACCTGGACGAACGGGTCGAGGTCCCGCCAGTGGGGCCGGTAGACCCGGGACGGGATCCTCAGCTGCCGGTCGGTGCGGAAGGGCAGGTCGGCCCGCAGCCTGCCGAACCTGCGCACCATGGGAATGGTGCGCACGCGCTGGTCGAGCAGCCAGGTGACGAACTCAAGCAACGGCTGGGACTGCCGCTTGCGCGTCAGGTAGTACGCGAGTTTGTGGGTGGCAGGCAGGGTCCGGTACACCCGGCGCGAGATCGTATCAAGGTAGGAGTTCACGAGGTCGAAATACTCGCGCAGGTAATCCTCGGTCACCCGGCATAGGTCGCGCACGTACAGCCAGAGGTCGTTAACCAGCGCCTTCCGCTGGTGCTGGCGCAACAGTCTGGCCGAGGCATTCCGGCGGAGGAAGTCGTCGATCGCGATCACCGCGGTGATGCGGTCACGCAGGTTCTGGATGTTGGTGCGGTTCTGGGTGATGGAGAATTCACCCGCCGCGCGCTCCCGCCAGTAGTAGACAAAATCTGGAACCACATCGACAGCCTTGGCCAGCACATGCGCCTTGGTCATGAGCTGAAGGTCTTCCCAGACCACACCCTCCGGGTAGTAGAGCCCGTGGGCATCCCAGAACGACTTGCGGAACAGCTTGTTCCAAACCGAGATGTCATAGAGAAGTTCCGGCGACCGGGAGACGTGGGTGCCTACCTTGCTTCCCTTGATCGCCTTGGCGTGCAGGCCAGAAAGATGCACGCCGCCGGTCCCGATCCGGTTTACCGCACCCGCCACAAAATCCGACCCCGATGCCTCCAGCGTGTCCAGGAGAATTTCGTACGCGTGCGGGGCCAGCAAGTCGTCGCCGTCCACGAAGGCCAGAAATTCACCCCGCGCGTACTCGATACCGCTGTTGCGGGCTTTCCCCGGGCCACCGTTTGGCGTCTGGACAAGAGTGAATCGCGGGTCTGTGGCGGCCCATTTCCTCGCGATCTCCGGACCTTCGTCGGTGGAGCCATCATCCACCATGATCACTTGCAGGTCCGTAAACGACTGTGTGGCAATGGACTTCAAACAGTCGTTCAGGACATCACCGTTATTGAAGAACGGCACCACCACACTGATGCGGGGGTCGCTCACCGGGCCACTCCAGCCTGGCGCTCCCAGCCAAGGGCGACCGGGTCATAGAGGCGCTCGACGAACACCTGGTGCCAGATTGAGAACACGAGAAGTACCCACAGGTGACGCCAGCTGATGTCCGGGTCGCCCGCACGGAATCCCGCCAGCATGCCGAGCGCGGCCTGGCGGTCGATCCATTCCTCAGTCTGTGCCTCACGCAGCAGCCACTCGGCGAACCCGTATGCCTCACCCTGCAGCCAATGGCCGACAGGCACCGGAAATCCGAGCTTGGCCCGTTCGGCGGCTGCTTTCGGGAGCACTTCGCTCATCGCGGTCCGCAGCGCCAGCTTGGTGGTGCCGGACCCGATCTTCTCCTCGCGAGCCAGCCCGGCCGCGGTCGCCATCACCTCCCGGTCCAGGAAAGGAACCCGCAGCTCCAGGCTATGCGCCATTGTCATCCGGTCGGCCTTCACCAGGATATCCCCGGCCAGCCAGGTGTTGATGTCCACCAATTGCATGGTCGACACGTCATCAAGTCCCGCCTCTTCTGCCTGGTCATAGACCGGGCCCGTGACGTCCCAGGGACTGGCCGGCCCCGGCCGGGTGATCAGGTCGATCTGGTCGCCACTGAAAACGTGGGCGTTGCCAATGTAGCGGTCTCGCAGCGGAGTGGAGGTACGCTCCAGGAATCCCTTCCCCTTGACCCCGGCTGGGATCAGTGCCGCCGCCCGCCTGATTGGCGCACGGCCCCAGTCGGGGAGCCGTTCCCCGGCGCGCACTACGCCGGGCTGATGGTAAATCGCGTAGCCGCCGAAAAGCTCATCGGAGCCTTCACCCGAAAGCACAACCTTGACGTGCTTGCTGGCCTCGCGCGCGACGAACCACAGCGGGACTGCCGCCGCGTCCGCCATTGGGTCATCCAGGTGCCAGATGATCTGGGGAAGGTAATGGAAGAACTCATCCTGGCTGATCACGTAGGGAATTGACCGCACTCCCAGCGCCGCCGCTGTCTCCTGCGCGCGGTCGATCTCACTGTATCCCTTGCGCTCGAAGCCGACAGTGAAGGTGAGCAGGTCCGGCCGGTGCTCGGCAGCCAGTGCGCATATTGCGGCGGAGTCAATACCACCGGACAGGAACGCCCCGAGCGGGGCATCGCTGCGGAGGTGGACCGCGACCGAATCGCGCATTGCCGCGAGGATTGCGCGGGGGGTGGGCTCGCGGGCCGCGGGCGCGGGCTGGAATCCGGCCCGCCAGAACCGGTAGGTGTCGACGGTTCCGTCAGGCCGGGCCACCAGGGCGTGGCCGGGGGGCAATACCCGGACCGGCGGGGTGATCGTGTCCGGCGCGGGCACGTACTGGAACGCCAGGTACCTGCGGAGCGCGGCGACATCCAGGTTGCGGAGTTGCCCTGGGTCGGCGAGTGCCTTGCGCTCCGAGGCGAACCGGAGTACCCGGTCCACCTCCGGCGCAGGGGCCGCGCGATGCAGGTCAGTGGCCTCCGCTTCGGCCGGCGGCCACAGCGGCACGGATGCCGTCGTCGGCTCGTGTGCCCCCCCGGCGGCGTGCCTGCCGGGCTTCCTGGCACTCTGGGCGGCCGGCGTGAACCAGTCCAACGGCGCATCGCCGTCGCCCGGGAGCGGCCCCGCAGCCGGGCTGGCGTGCCGCCCGCTGGAGCCGCTCTCGCCAGCACCGGTATCCCAGCCCCCGGAAGAATCCCAGCCGCTGCCGGAGCCTCCACCAGCCGCCTGGCCCCACTCACCGGCGCCTTCCTGGCTGAGGCCACCGCCCCACTCACCGGCGCCTTCCTGCGCGGCCCCGGTCGCCCAGCCGCCCGCGGCCTGGTCCCAATTCCCGGCCGGAGCCGGGCCCCTCCCGGAATCCGACTCCGCCGCCGAAACCTGATCGGCAGCCGGGCCCTGGCCGACGGCGGGACCCCGGTCGACGCGGTAGTAGAACGGCTTGATCCCGAACGGGTCGCGGGCGCAGAAGAGCTCCCGGGTCCAGGTGTCCCAGATGGCGAACGCGTACATGCCCCGCAACCGGTGCACCACATCCTTGCCCAACCGGGCGTAGGTCTCTAGCAGCACCTCAGAGTCAGAGCTTGACCGCAGCCGGACACCCTGGTCCAGGAGTTCCTGGCCCAGTTCGATGTAGTTGTAGATTTCGCCGTTGTAGACCATCCAGTAACGCCCGTCCGCCGACTGCATCGGCTGGTGGCCACCTGGTGACAGGTCGATGATGGCCAGCCGCTTGTAGCCGAGAGCGACATCGGGGTCTGTGTAGAAACCCTCGTCATCGGGCCCACGGTGGGTGATCCGCTCAGTGGCGCTGGCGACCCAGTTCTGGTCTGGGTCCGCCTCCAGGGCAAGTGCCAGCGAGCCGACGATTCCACACATCCACGTCCCCAATGGTGTCCGCGAGTTGTCTGGGAACCGATCCTACGGTGAGGCTGGTACCTGCGGGGACAAGCTCACGCACAGCGCCTCATTCACTCACCCCGCCACACCGCCGATCGCTTCTCCGCGAAGGCCGCCGCCCCTTCCATCGCGTCCTCTGAAAGGAATACCGGGCGGGCGATCTCGTCCTGCCTGGTGAACATCTCCTGCGCAGGCCAGTCGGCCGACTCCACCATGATGCGCTTGCTGGCGGCCACGGCGAGCGGCGCGTTGCGGGCGATGCGGGCGGCCAGTGCCCGTGCCTCCGGCACTGCGTGTCCCGGTGGGACGAGCCTGTTGACCAGGCCGGCCTCATGGAGCCGCCTGGCGGGGACATGGTCCCCGGTGAGGGCGATCTCCATGGCAAGGTGATACGGAACCCGGCCTGGCAGCCGGAACAGTCCGCCCGCCCCCGCGATCAGGCCCCGCGTCACCTCCGGCAGGCCGAACACGGCATCGTCGCCCGCCACGATGAGGTCACACGCGAGCGCGATCTCGAACCCGCCGGCCAGGGCATATCCCTCAACCGCGGCAATGATGGGCTTAGCGGGCGGCCGCGCCGTGATCCCGCCGAAGCCGCGGCCTCCCGCCTGGGGATTCTCACCCGCCAGAAACCCCTTGAGATCCATGCCAGCGGAGAAGGTGCCCCCGGCACCGGTGAGCACGAATGCCCTGACGTCAGGCCGCGGGTCAAGCTCGTCGAACGCGGCCGCCACGCTGCGTGCCACCGCCTCATTGACCGCGTTTCGCTGCCCCGGGCGGTTGATGGACAGGACGGCTATGCCTTCTGCCACCTCGGCCAACAGCGCGTCAGGCACGTCGCCACCTCCCGGGCGGACAAGGGATGTTTCCGGTGCAGGCAGGCTGCCAGGCTGCGGCTACTTCGGCTGGAATCTGATTCCGCCATCAAAACGAATGACTTCTGCGTTCATGTAATCATTCGCGATCAGCGATAGTACAAGCTGAGCGTATTCAGCCGCGGTACCCATGCGCTTGGGGAACACGACGGGGGCGGCCAGCCTGGCTTTGAAGTCATCGCTGGCCGGGCCGGTCCCGTAGATGGGAGTGTCGATGATGCCCGGGCAGATGGTGTTGACCCGCACCCCGATGACGGAGAGGTCGCGGGCGGCGGGCACGGACATCCCGATGATGGCGCCCTTGGAAGCCGAGTAGGCCAGCTGGCCAGTCTGGCCTTCGATGCCGGCGATGGAGGCGGTGTTGATGACCACCCCGCGCTGGCCGTCAGAGTCGGCCGGCTCGGTGTTCGCGATGGCCGCGGCGGCGATCCGCATCAGGTTGAAGGTACCGATCAGGTTGATGTCGATCACTTTCCGGAACGTGGCCAGCGCGTGCGGCGACCCATCCCGGTTCACCGTCCGTTCCGCCCATCCGATACCCGCGCAGTTCACGACGGCGCGCAAGGGGACCTTCTGGGAAGCGGCTACTTCCACCGCCGCGGTCACCGATGCCTCATCGGATACGTCCGTCTGCACGAACTCCCCGCCCACCTCGGCGGCGACTGCCTTCCCCCGCTCGGCGTTCAGGTCCGCGATGACAACAGTGCTTCCAGCAGCCGCGAGTGCACGCGCCGCCGCTTCGCCGAGGCCGCTGGCCCCGCCAGAAATGATTGCTGCGGTTCCGCTCAGTTCCATGGCCGGGAGCATACTTCTCCCATGCCCCCGCCGGGGGCGCGGGATGGGATGCTCGCCCCTGGCCAATCGGCAGTTCGCCGACCGCCCCGCTGACAACCGGTGACAATGACCGCTGGATATGTAGTGGCGGGGCTGGTCACTGGTTCGTGATCATGGGCTGGGTGGGGTGGGCGCCCCACCAAACCCATGATCACCCTTTGCCGGTAACTCCTGGCTCACCGACGTCGGTTTGCCGCACCTGGCAGGGGGCGGGGAAATGTCAGAGCCCTCAGCTAGGTTGAAGGGATTGGGCCGATACACCCGGAGTGGCTGGTCCACTGTTTGCCCGGTGTCCATCCAAGCCAGGCTGGCCGTCCGAAAGGGGGGCGGACCGGCTCAGCCGGAACGGGAAGATGCGCGTTTCCCGATATATCTCGAATATCTTTCTTTCTTGCTCGCTGGCCGGGATGAGCCACACCGGCGCCGTGGCTCCAGATGTCTGAGGTGAAGCCGTGAGGAAGTTCCGTGGGAACCCCTGGGCAGTATTGCTGGTCGTCTCGCTCGGGTTCTTCATGACCCTGCTGGACCTGACGATCGTCAATATCGCGATCCCCAACATGATCGCCCTGCTGCACGCATCACTCGACGACATCCTGTGGGTGATCAACGCGTACGCCCTGGTGCTGGCCGTGCTGCTGATCACCGCCGGGCGCCTGGGTGACATCGTGGGCCAGCGAACCATGTTCACCGCCGGCATTGTGATCTTCACAGCTGCCTCTGCTGCCTGCGGGCTCGCACCGGGCCCGGGCTGGCTCATCGCGTTCCGGGCGATTCAGGGGCTTGGCGCGGCGGTGCTCATGCCGCAGACGCTGGCGATCATCACCATGGTGTTCCCGCCCGAGCGCCGGGGTGCCGCCTTCGGCGTCTGGGGCGGGGTGGCCGGCGTCGCCACCATCGCCGGCCCGACCCTGGGCGGGCTGCTCGTAACCGCCTTCGACTGGCGGTACATCTTCTTCATCAATCTGCCGATTGGCGTCGCGGTGGTCTTCCTGGCCACGATCTTGATCCCGGATCTTCATACGCACCGCAAGCACAGCCTCGACATCGCTGGGGTCCTCCTCGCCAGCGCAGCGCTGCTTGCCATCTGCTACGGCCTGGTCGAGGGGCAGCGCTACAACTGGGGGACCATCACATCGTTCATCAGCATTCCGCTGATGATCGGATTCGGGATCCTGTTGCTCGGCATCTTCCTGCTCGTGCAGGCACGCAGGCAGGACCGCGAACCGCTGGTCCCGTTCGCGCTGTTCCGGAACCGGAACTTCTCCCTTATGAACTGGGTGGCCGCCACGCTGACCATCGCGATGATGGGCATCTTCCTCCCACTGACCATTTACCTGCAGTCGGTGCTCGGCTTCTCCGCACTCAAAGCCGGCCTGGCGCTGGCACCCGCCTCTCTGGTGTCGATGTTCATCGCGCCCATGGCAGGGCGGCTTACCGACCGCATCGGCGGCAAGTACATCCTGGTTACGGGCCTCGCCCTGTTCGGCACCGGCATGGGCTGGATCGCGCTGAGCGCGCAGACCAGTTCTTCCGCCCTCGATTTCCTGGCTCCGCTCATCGTGGCGGGCTTCGGGATGGGCTGCATCTTCGCCCCCCTGAGTACGGTCGCCATGCAGGATGTACAGCCCCAGGTCGCGGGCGCGGCTTCGGGCATGCTGAACACGACACGGCAGGTTGGGGCCGTGATCGGCACGGCTGCGGTGGGGGGACTGCTCCAGAACCGCCTCGCCGCCGGATGGAACAGCCAGGCGCAGCTTCGCACCAGGGCACTTCCCGAGCCCGTGCGGGCCGCGGTGGTCTCAGGGTTCCGGCAGGCCACCAGCAGCGGCTCTGGGCCGGGCGCGGGAAGCGGGTTCAGGCCTCAGCCCGGGACGCCCCCCGCATTGGTCAAGCAGATCGAGGCGGTCTACCACGCTGTCTTCACCCACGGGTTCGTGACTGCATTGCGGCCAACCATGCTCATGCCGATCGCGGTCCTTGCCGTGGCGGCGCTCAGTTGCCTGGCTCTTCGGGCTGGCAAGCCGGCGTCCCCGCCCGTTGCAACCGAAAGCGCCAAGACCCCGTCGCGTGCATGACCGGGCCGCCCGGCCTGATCGCGCCCCAAGCATGACCGGGCCGCCCGGCCGGGTCGCGCCCCCAAGCATGATCCGGCCGGGCAGGTGAGTAACATGCTTCCGGCCGATGGGTCAGCCGGTGGGCTGAAACACCTCACGCGCCCACAGCCCGGGGAGATCAGCGGGCTCTGGATCGAACGGGAACCGATCGGCGAACGCGGGTTTCAGGTCCGACAGCCAGGTCGCATCCGGGTCGAAGTGGGCGAAGAACGGCTTGCCAACCAGCGACGGGTCACGGGCCTGGATCATGTGCAGGACAAAGACCTTCTCGCCAGCGACGTCGGCGATCCCGTCCAGGCACACCTTGCCCGGAGTCGCGGACATGGACGGGCCGCGGACCGTCCTGGCCAGTCCCGAAATGCTCCGGTATGCGTCACGGTAGATCCGGTAGGCCCGGGCAAGCGGGACAGCGAAGTAGTCCTGCGGCCCTGTGTCTCGCTCCACAAACATGTAATACGGGATCATGCCCATCCTCATCTGAGCGCGCCACATGCGCGCCCAGACCCACGGGTCGTCGTTGATGCTCCTGATCAGTGGCGCCTGCGTACGAATGAGGGCGCCAGTCGCCCGGATCCGGCGGGCCGCTTCCGCAACCACCGGGGGTTCGAGCTCGCGGGGATGAGAGAAGTGGGCCATGAACGCCAGCGTCCGGCCGGAGGCCACGACCTTCTCGAAGAGCCGCAGGGTGTCATCGGCATCCGGGTCGGTTACCAGGCGCTGTGGCCAGTAGGCCAGGGATTTGCTTCCGATCCGTATCGACTCCAGGTGCTCCAGGCCGGGGGCGAGCAGTGGCTCGATGTAGCGCCGCAGAACCGCCGACCCCATGATCATGGGGTCTCCCCCGGTGATCAGAACGCTCGTGACCTGACGGTGCTCCCTGAGGTAGCCGACGACCCTGTCGATGTCAGCGGTTGCCATCTTGAGGTCTGGCTCGTCGACGAACTGTGCCCAGCGGAAGCAATACGTGCAGTACGCGTGGCAGGTCTGGCCCTGTTTGGGGAAGATCAGAACGGTTTCAGGGTACTTGTGCTGGACTCCCGGAAGAGGCTCCTCATCCAGCGCGGGGATGTTCAGGGCGAGTTGTCCCGCTGGGTGAGGGTTCAGGCGCATCCGGATCTCGTGGACAGCGGCACGCAACTCAGTGGCGGGCGCCGAGCGGGTGAGCATGTTGGCGATGCGGGCGACGTCCACGGCAGGCAGCATGTCGGCCTGCGGGAAGACAAGCCTGAAGATCGGGTCATCAGGCACCGCATCCCAGTCGATGAGGTTCTCCACCACGTAGGAGTTCGTGCGGAAGGGCAGAACTGTCCCCACCGCCTGGATGGCTAGCCGCTCACTTGCAGTCAGCCCGGCTCGTTGCATCAAGGTGTCGAGGTGTTTCGTGGTGTAGGCACGAAACCCGCGGCCCGCTGCGGTTGAGGCGGGCTCAATCGTCAGTCCAGTCACGCATCACCCTCCGGTTGGTCACGGCCCCGGCAGTGGCCGGGGTCACGAAGGTCCGCCAATCCGCGGCTGGAAGCTTCCCGCCGCCCGTACTAGCCGTTGAGACGCACTCGGTACGGCGGAAAGCCATGGCGTGGCTGTTACGAAAAGGTCACGCCACGAAATCTGGCGCAACGCCCGGCCCAGCCCCACACTTCCCCGTCTGCCGCGTGTCACACAGCCTCTCCGGCAGCGCCCCTCTCTTAGCCTCGGTTGTAGGGCCAGGGCGCCTCAGCGTCCGGCCAGGTTGTGATCCCCGCGCTTTGACTGATGGTTACCCTTGCTGCGTCCTGATGAACCATTACGATCTGATTGCAGACGATCTACGTTCTGTTAGCAAAAAAGGCCCCACGCGCTGCCGTGGTTACTCACCGTGCCGATGACCGGGCGGGGCCAGAGGTGAGAAGCTTAACGGCATGCTGGATACCCCTGCCCAGGCGACAGGACAGCGCCCTGAGATGGGAACGCGGATTCGGATCGAACTGTGCCAGGAAACTCACAGCTGCCCATCGCTGTTAGGCCCATCACCATCGCGGTCGATGCGATGGGGGGCGACCATGCGCCGGAGGAGATCGTCGCGGGAGCGGTCGCTGCGGCGGCGGGGCATGATGTCCAGATAGTCCTCACCGGACGTGCCAGCCAGCTCCGCATGCTCCTTGCCACCCATCAGACCACCACCGGCAAGCGTGGTGACCCTGGACCACAGCGGGAAGGCGGGGGGGCGGGGCCCGGCCAGATCAGGATAGCTGCCGCCGACGATTCCCTGGCGATGGACGAGGGGGCGCTGACAAGCTGGCGGCGGCCTCGCTCCAGCGTGGCTGTCGCTTGCCAGATGGTCAGGCGCGGTCAGGCGGAAGCGGTAGTCTCGGCCGGATCCACCGGGGGGGTCGTCGCCACGGCCCGGCTCCGGCTGAGGTCGCTGCCTGGGGTGGTGCGGCCGGGCCTGGCTGTGGTTCTGCCCACTCAACCCAGGCACGCCGTGTTGGTCGACGCGGGCGCCATCGCTGACCCCAAACCCGAGATGCTGGTCCAGTTTGCCCAGCTTGGGGTGGCGTATGCCCAGGTCGCTCATGGCATTGCGGAGCCCCGGGTCGGCCTGCTTACGATCGGCGCCGAACCGGGCAAGGGAAACAAGCTCACCCGGCGAGCGTACGAACTCCTCGCCGGCGCACCGCCGCACGGCACCGCGCCGATCCGCTTCGTGGGCAACATCGAGGGCGGTGACCTGCTGACAGGCAAAGCGGACGTTATTGTGACGGACGGCTTCACCGGCAACGTCGCGCTCAAGACGGTGGAAGGCGCCGCGGCCTTCGCCGCCGGGCAGGTGAAGGCTGCCCTCCACAGTTCTGCGGCAGCGCGGTTTGGCACGCTGTTCCAGCGGGCCGCGCTGCGCGACCTCGGGCGCCGGATGGACGCCGAAAGCTACGGCGGCGGCGTTCTGCTTGGGCTTGAAGGCACTGTCGTCATCGCGCACGGGGCGTCCAGCGCCAAGGGGATCGCCTCTGCCTGCCGCCTCGCGGCGGACCTGGCCCGGGGCCAAATCGCCGACAAGGTCCGGGAAAGATTCGGGCCTGGCCGCGCTGGCCACTTCCTGCGCCGATCCTGAGCTCCCCGGCTCCAGCCGCCACTCCTCCCCGGTCCAGCCGCCACTCCTCCCCGGCTCAAGCCGCCACTCCTCCCCGGCTCCTGGCCTTCACCAGCCGCCCGGCCACTCCCCGTGCTGGCCAGGTGCGAGGATGGCGAGAGACGGCTCGCTTGAGGGGGGACAGCCGCGTGCCTGACACCGGCCTCACGAATGCCCAGGTGGCTGAGCGTGTTGCCCGCGGCGAGGCGAACGGCGCGGCCAGGCGCACCAGCCGGCCGTTGTCTGACATCGCCCGTGCGAACGTCCTGACCCGCTTCAACGCCATCATCGGCGTTCTGTCCATGCTCATCCTCATCACCGGGCGCCCACAGGACGCTCTGTTCGGCCTGGTGATCGTCGTGAACACGGCGATTGGAATCGTCCAGGAACTACGCGCCAAACGCACCCTCGACCGGCTCGCGGTCCTCGGTGAAGAGCCGGTGCGGGTGGTACGCGAGGCGCGGCAGGTCGAAGTAGCCCCAGACCAGATCGTTCTGGGCGAGCACATCCTGGTCGGGCCCGGGGACCGGATCATGGTGGACGGCGAGGTCACTAGCGGTTCCTGGCTGGAACTCGACGAGTCGCTGCTCACCGGGGAATCCGAGCCGGTCACCAAGAAACCTGGTGACGGGCTGCTCTCGGGCAGCTTTGTGGTGAGCGGATCCGGTTCGTTCACCGCGACCAAGGTGGGGCAGCACTCTTACGCGGCACGGCTGGAAGCAGAAGCGCGCACGTTCAGCCTGGCCCGCTCGGAACTCATGGCAGGCATCAACCGCTTCCTGAGGATCATCACCTGGGTGATCGTGCCAGTAGCCATCCTGCTCGCGGCGAGCCAGCTTGCCTATGCGGCGGGGAATCTCCCGGACGCTATCGCAGGTGCGGTGGCGGGCATCGTCACGATGATCCCGGAAGGGCTGGTCCTGCTGACCAGCGTGGCGTTCGCTGTTGGTGTGATCAGGCTCGGCCGTCGCCGGTGCCTGGTGCAGGAGCTGCCCGCTATTGAGGTCCTCGCCCGGGTCGACGTCCTGTGCCTGGACAAGACCGGAACGCTGACCGAGCCAGGAATGGAGCTCGACCAGCTCATCGAACTCGCCCCGGATACGGCCGCGAGGCAGGTGCTGGCCGGTCTCGCGCAAGCCGAGGAGCGCCCCAACGCGACCATCCAGGCCATCGTCCGCGGACTTGAGAAACCGGCGGCCGGAGGCGTTCCCTGCTGGCAGCCCTCCCATGTGATGCCGTTCTCCTCAGCCCGTAAGTGGAGCGGGGCTGTCTTCACTGACGGGCCAGCGAGCGGTGGCTGGCTGCTGGGCGCGCCCGACGTGCTGCTGTCAGCAGCGGAACCTGCCCTGGCAGAGGCTGAGGCGCGGGCCGCGAGCGGCCTCCGCGTGCTCGCGCTGGTCCGGACAAGCCCTGCGGCACTGGCGGACCCGGCTCTTGGCCACGTCGAGCCGGTGGCGCTGGTCGTGCTGCGGCAGCGGCTGCGCGCCGGCGCGTCCCAGACGCTGGCCTACTTCGCAGAGCAGAACGTAGCCGTCAAAGTCATCTCGGGAGACAGCGCCAGGTCCGTTGGCGCGATCGCGGCGGAACTTGGGATCGAAGGGGCAAGCCATCCGGTCGACGCGCGCAGCCTGCCGCAGGCGCTGGACGAACACTCACCACCAGCCGGGGCGGAGACCCAGCCGGGGGGGCGGGATGAGCTCGCCGTGCTCGCTGACGCGCTTGAGCGCCATTCGGTGTTCGGCAGGGTCACTCCGCAGCAGAAGCAGCTGTTCGTGACTGCTTTGCAGTCCCGCGGCCACACAGTGGCGATGACCGGGGACGGGGTCAACGACGTGTTCGCGCTTTCCCGGGCAGACCTCGGGGTGGCCATGGGTTCCGGGACTGGGGCCACCCGCGCCGTGGCCAAGATTGTCCTGATGGACGACAGCTTCAGCAGCCTCCCGCACGTCGTGGCGGAGGGCCGCCGGGTACTTGGCAACATCGAGCGGGTCGCGAGCCTGTTCCTCACGAAGACGGTGTACGCGGTACTCCTCTCCACGGCGACCGCCCTCGTGGGGCTGGCGTCCCTGGCCGGCCTGGAAGGATTGCGGTTCCCCTTCCTTCCCCGCCATCTCACACTGATCTCCACACTGACCATCGGCGTGCCGGGGTTCTTCCTTGCGCTCGCACCGGCAACACAGCGGGTGGTTCCCGGCTTCGTGCGCCGGGTACTGCGCTTTGCCGTGCCCGCCGGGGTCGCCTGCGCGTCAGCCACGTTTTGCTCCTATCTCGTTGCCCGGCTCGCCGAAGGCACGGACCTGCGCGCCGACCGCACCACCGCCGTGATCACCCTGTCCGCCGTCGCCCTGTGGGTACTCACGCTGATAGCACGGCCCGTTTCCGGGTGGCGGGTTGCCCTGGTGGTGGCCATGGCCGCGGGAATGCTCCTCGCGGCCACGGTCCCGCCCTCGCGCTCCTTCTTCCAGCTGCGCCCCTACATTCCGGCCACCGATATCGTGTCGCTGACGCTGGCCGGGGCCGCCGCGATTGCCCTCACCCTTTACCTCGCCGCCCGCAAGTGGATTCCACGGCGCCAGCTGTGACCCGCATCCCATCACCGCGTGGCAAAGAAAACACCTGGCGGCCGTCGATAGGCTGGTTATATGGCCGATCCCCAGGAGGTTCTCGCGGAACGGGTGGGTGCGGCCATCGCCGCCGCATTCGGCTCCGAGCACGCCGGCGCCGACCCGCTCATCCGCCCCTCGGCTTTCGCCGACTTCCAATCCAACGTGGCCCTTCCTCTTGCCAAACGGCTGCGCCGGCCTTCCCGGGACGTCGCGGCGGAAATCTCCGCACACCTCGACGTTACGGGCGTCGCCGACTCCGTGGATGTCAGCGGCCCGGGATTCATCAACCTCACGCTCAGCACCGACTGGATCGCCGCGCAGGCAGCAGCGCAACTCGCGGACCCCCGCCTCGGTGTGCGTCCCGCCGATCCGCCCCAGGTGGTGGTGGTCGAGTACTCCTCGCCCAACATCGCGAAGGAAATGCACGTCGGGCACTTGCGCACCACCATCGTGGGTGACGCGCTGGCCCGGATCTTTGATTTCGTGGGTCACCGGGTGATCAGGGACAACCACGTGGGCGACTGGGGAACTCAGTTCGGCATGCTGATCGAGCATCTGCTCGACGTCGGCGAGGGCTCGGCGGAAGCCGCCCTGCTGGGGACCGACCCAAACACCTTCTACCAGGCGGCCCGCCGCAAGTTCGATTCCGACCCCGGCTTTGCCGAGCGGTCTCGGCTGCGTGTTGTGAAGCTACAGAGTGGCGACGCCGACACCCTCCGGCTCTGGCAAGACATGATGGATCTCTCCAGGACCTACCTGCACCGGATCTACGGCCAGCTAGGAGTCACGCTCACCGACGCCGACATCCGGGGTGAGAGCTTCTACAACTCAATGCTCGCTGACGTTTGCGATGAGCTTGAGGCCGCGGGCGTGGCCGTGATCAGCGACGGCGCCCTGTGCGCATTCCCGCCGGGGTTCACCGGCCGCGAGGGCGAGCCACTGCCGGTGATCGTCCGCAAGAGCGACGGCGGCTACAACTACTCGACCTCTGATCTGGCCACCATCCGGTACCGGGTCCGGGACCTTCACGCTGACCGTGCCATCTACGTCGTGGGGGCGGCACAGGCCCTGCATTTCCGCATGGTTTTCGCGGTGGCCAAGCAAGCGGGGTGGATCCCGCCCGGGGCACGCTTCGAGCACGCTCAGATCGGCAACGTGCTCGGCACTGACGGCAAGTTGCTGCGCACCCGCGCCGGCGACTCGATCAAGCTCAGCGAACTTCTGCGGGAGAGCACCGAGCGGGCGGGCCGCGTGCTCGATGAACTGGGCACCAGTTCCGAGCTTGGTGCACGCGAGCGTGAGGAGATTGCCCAGGCAGTCGGCATCGGCGCGGTGAAGTACGCCGACCTGTCCACCGCGCTTGACAGCGAGTACGTGTTCGACTGGGACCGGATGATCTCCTTCAAGGGAAACACCGGGCCGTACTTGCAGTACGCGGCGACGCGGATCCGCTCGATCTTCCGCAGGGCCGGACTGGACCCCGACGAGGTTGCTGGCGGGTACCCCGGTACGGGCCCTCGCCTTACCGAAGATGCTGAGCGGGCGCTGGCCCTGACACTGCTCCGCTTCGGGCAGGTCGTACACCAGGCTGGCGAAACCTCGCGCCCACACGTGCTGGCTGGTTTCCTGTTCGACGCGGCAAGCGCGTTCACGACGTTCTACGAACAATGCCCGGTGCTGAAAGCGCCCGATGAATCCGTGCGGAACAGCAGGCTGGCGCTGTCGGCGCTCACCCTGCGGGTTCTGACCACTGGGCTCGGCCTGCTCGGCGTTCCGGTACCACAGCGGATGTAAGGCCGCGCGTGCCCGGCCCCCAGGCGCTTCTCGCAGAACGGGTGAGGGCGGCCATCACAGGTGCGTTCGGTTCGCAACATTCCGGTGCCGACCCGCTGATCCGGCCTTCGGCGTTCGCCGACTTCCAGTCGAACGCAGCGCTGCCGCTCGCCACGGTGCTCCGCCGATCGCCCCGCGAGGTGGCCAGAGAGATCGCCGCACATATCGACCTGGCCGGCATATGCGAGACACCGGAGATCAGCGGCCCGGGTTTCCTCAACTTCACCCTTGCCAGTTCCTGGATCGCCACCGAGGCGACTCGCCTGCTGGACGACCGGCGGCTCGGAGTTCGGCCAGCCGGCCAGGCGCAAGCGGTTGTTGTTGACTACTCGGGACCCAATGTGGCCAAGGAACTGCATGTCGGCCACTTGCGTGCCACCGCGGTGGGCGATGCCGTTGTGCGGATCCTCGAATTCCTCGGCCATACAGTGACCAGGGCCGCCCATCTGGGTGACTGGGGCACCCAGTTCGGCATGCTGATTGAACACTTGCTCGATACCGGTGAGGCAGCCGCGCATGCTCAACTGGCCGCCGGCGAGTTGACCGCGTTCTACCAGGCTGCCCACGCAAGGTTCGATTCCGGCCCGATCTTCGCGGAGCGGTCCAGGCGGCGGGTCTCCTGCCTGCAATCCGGCGATACGCAAACGCTCCGGCTGTGGCGGATGCTGGTCAGCGAATCCATGGACTACCTCACCCGGATCTACGCGAGGCTAGATATCACGCTCTCCGCCATCGACATGGCGCCCGAAAGCTTCTACAACGACATGCTGGCCGGCGTCTGCGCGGAACTCCAGGACGCCGGGATCGCCAGGATGAGCGAGGGTGCGCTGTGCGCGTTCCCGCCTGGCTTCACAGGCCGGGAAGGAACCCCGCTTCCGCTAATGTTGCGCAAAATTGATGGCGGATATGGCTACGGCACCACAGACGTCGCGGCGATCAGGTACCGGCTTGTTGACCTGAAGGCGAACAGGCTCATTTACGTCGTCGGGGCTGAGCAGGCTCAGCGGGAACAGATAGCGGAAGCGGTCGGCATCGGCGCGCTCAAGTACGCAGACCTGTCGGTTGCCCGCCATTCCAGCTATGCGTTCGACGTCGGCCGGATGCTGGCGATGACCGGCGACACCGGCCCATACCTGCAATACGCGACCGCGCGCATCAGGTCGATCTTCCGCAGAGCTGGAACGAGCCCAGACGACGCCGCCGGCCCGATCCTTGTGACCGAGGACGCTGAGCGGGCACTCGCCCTGGTCATGCTCGGTTTCGGTACGGCCGTATGGCAGGCGGCCGACAGGGCCGAACCGCATGTGCTAGCCGGGTTCCTTTTCCGTGTGGCGAGCGCATTCACCGCGTTCTTTGAGCAGTGCCCGGTCCTGAGAGCTGCTAGCGAACCCGTCAGGGAAAGCAGGCTGGCGCTGTCAGCCCTCACCCTGCGGGTTCTGGCAACCGGCCTTGGGCTGCTCGGCGTTCCGGTGCCGGAGCGGATGTAACCCGCAGCCGGTTCCCAGGGAAATCCCAGCTTTGGCTGGCCGATGTCCCAGGCTGGACCGCGACGATGGCTGGCATGAGCAACCTCTTCGAGCCACGGAACCGCAACCCGCAGGGCAACAATCCCACCGAACCGTTCTGGCCCCAGCCCGGCGGGCCCGAAGGCGCCGGGGGGGCGACCGGCCCGGGTACACAGGCTGGGCCGGGCTTGCAGGAACATATGGCCAAGGACCACCGCAAGGCGGTCCACTGGACGGCCGGTCTCGTGGCGGCTGCCCTGCTCGCGGGCGGGGGAACGATAGCGGGCATAGCGCTCGCCGGTCATTCCACTCCGTCCGGGACGGCCAGCCTGTCCGCGGCGTCAGGTCCCAGCGGGCAGGCCGCCCTGCTCAACACCACCCTCAGCGGCGCCGGCCGGCCCGGCGCGCTGGCACCCGTCTCCGGCACGAGCGGGATGCAGGCCGGTGCGCCGGCGTTGCAAGGCGCCGCGCGGCCGTGCCTGCGGGCGCACCGGCTGGCCCGGGTTGCCCGGCAGGCTGGTTTTCCCCGGCTCGCGCGCAGAGCCCGCCTCGCCGCCGCCCGCTGCCACCTCGCCCGCCATCGGGTTTTCCGCTTCTTCCTGCTGCGCGGGATCGAGGGCCAGTTCACCTTCCAGACCAAGAACGGCCTGAAGACGCTCGCCTACGAGCGGGGCGTGATCGAGTCCGTCAGCCCAGGCAGTTCCATCGTGGTCAAGGCAGCTGACGGCACGGCCTGGACATGGGATCTGGTCGGCACCACGGTGGTCAGGGACCAGGCAGGCAAGGTGGCCGAGAGCACGCTCTCAGCGGGTGAGCCTGTCTGGGTGGGAGGGCCGGTGGTCCAGGGCACCAAGGATGCGCGGCTGATCGTCATCCGCCCGCCGGAGCCAGGCTCGGCACCGTCGCAATCGGGCAACTGACGGCCCGGCCGCGTGCGGGCAGCGGACCGGCCAGTGCCGGCAGGCGGATCGTTGTGGGCCACCGCCGGCAGCCGGCCGGTGCCCCGCACCTGGCTCCTGATCAGCGCACGTCGAGAGGCTCGCCGCTGGTACCGCCTCCCGCGGCCTTGTCCGCGGGAGGCGGTAGTTTGAGCTGCCATCGTTTGGCGGGTATTTGCTCTGGCCAGCGGGGCCTGGGCCGGAAGAATGTCCGCAAGAGAAGTGGTGATGACAGGCAACGACCGGATCCCCCAGGTGCTCGTCGTGGACGACGAGCCGAACATCCGCGAGCTTGTGCAGGTCGCGCTGAAGTTCCATGGCTGCGTGGTGAGCACCGCCGCCACTGGGGCGGACGCGCTGCGGCGCGCGGCGGGCGAGGATCCGGACCTGATCGTCCTCGATGTGATGCTGCCGGACCTCGACGGTTTCGAGGTCTGCCGGCGCCTGCGCGCCGCCGGCAACGAGGTTCCGGTGATCTTCCTGACGGCTCGTGACACCTCCTCCGACACCGTGACCGGGCTGGCGCTTGGCGGCGACGACTACGTCACCAAGCCGTTCTCGGTGGAAGCACTCGTGGCACGGGTGCGCGCCGTTTTGCGCCGGGCGTCCCGGCCGGATGCCGGTGCGGGCGCCAGCGGCGAGCTCATCCTGCGGGCAGGGGACCTGGAGCTTGACGAATCCCGCTGGCAGGTGTCCAGCGGCGGGATCCCAGTGGAGCTGTCCCCGACAGAGTTCCGGCTGCTGGCTTACCTGATGCGGCACCCGGGCCGGGTGCTGACCCGCGCCCAGTTGCTGGAGAACGTCTGGGGCTGGGATTACGCCGGGCAGTCGCAGATCGTCGAGACCTACATCAGTTACCTGCGCCACAAACTCGACCCGCTGGGCCCATCGCTCATCCACACCGTGCGGGGGGTGGGGTACACCCTCAGGCCGCCCGGGCGCGGTGATCATCCCGGGAACAGTGTAAGCGGGCCAGGCAGCGGCGCCCCAGCGGGCGGGCTGGCGGGATGAGCGGTTCCGGGCGGCTCTCGCTGCGCGCCCGGCTGCTGGTCCTGCTCATCGCGGTGACAGCGGCGTTCCTGGTCATCATGGGCGGGGTGACCACGCTGGTGCTGACCCGGCGGCTCAACACCCAGTTCAACGCGGATCTGCTGGCATCAGCCGCGCGCCGGCCGCAGGCCCTGGCCGCCGCGGCAGGCGGCGACCTTGCCGCCGCCGTCTCCGTCCGGACCGGGACGGTGGTGCTGCTCACCCCGGGCGGGCTGGGGCCGCAATTTCAGCAGGCTCTCAGCAACATGAGCCGGCAGCAGTTCCGCCGCGACTACGTGCGCCAGCCTTTCCCGCTCACCCTGGCCAGCGGCGCCAGGCTGCGGGCGGTCGAGCGGCTAGCCCCCGCCCGGCAGCTGCCCGGCAGCGGGCTGCCGCCCGGCCTGGTCCTCCTGGTCGCCGCCCGGCCCGTCACCGCCCTCACGGGGCAGGTGCACGGGGTGGTGGTTGCCGAGCTGATCACCGGCGGCGCCCTCTTGCTGCTGCTTGCCCTGGGCGGGCGGTGGCTGATCGGGCGCGGGCTCGCTCCGCTGGGCGCGATGGCCCGCACTGCCGGGCGGATCACCACGCAGGGTGACCTGGCCGCCCGGATGCCGGATGCCGATGAGAGCACCGAGGTGGGCCGACTGGGTGCCGCCATCAACACCATGCTGGACCGGATCCAGCAGGCGTTCGGCGCGCGGCTGCGGTCGGAGCAGAAGGTCCGGCAGTTCGCCGCCGACGCCTCCCACGAGCTGCGCACCCCACTGACCACGATCCGCGGTTATGCGGAGCTGTTCCGGCAGGGAGCACTCGGGCCTGATGATCTTCCGGACGCGATGCGCCGGGTAGAACAGGAAGCCCAGCGTATGAGCACGCTCGTGGCCGAGTTGCTCGAGCTAGCCCGCCTCGACCGCCCGACCTCTCTTGATCTGGCCGAAACGGATCTTTCTGTGCTGGTCCGTGATGCAGTCGCGGATGCCTGCGCGGTGGAGCCCGGCCGGCCGGTACGGGCGGAGGCACCGGCGGAGCTCATTGCGGTCGTTGACGAGGCGCGCATCCGGCAGGTGCTGGCGAACCTGGTCGCTAACGTGCGCGAGCACACGCCGCCCGGGACGCCCGCGGTGGTGCGGCTGGCCGCGGCGCATGGTGGCGTCGTGCTGGCGGTGGCCGATTCTGGTCCGGGCATGCCCGCGGATGATGCGGCCCGGGCATTCGACCGTTTCCACCGCGCGGCGGGCGGTGCGGCATCCGCAGGTTTCCCAGACGCGCCGGGTCGGCGGGACAGTGGCGGCAGTGGGCTCGGGCTCGCTATCGTTCAAGCCATCGCCCAGGCACACGGTGGTCATGCCAGGCTGGAATCGCACGTCGGCCGCGGAACCCGGGTCCAGGTGTGTTTTCCAGGCAGGCCACCGAACCTCACAAGGGGAGTCAATGGCTGTTAGGTCGACCCGCCGGCTCACAGCGGTGACCGGCATTAGCGCTTTGCTCGCACTCGGGCTCAGCGGGGCAGCTGCCGCCAGCGTTGGTGGCCACACCAGCCGGGCGACGGTGACCGGGGCCCGCCCATCATGGGCAACCTCCGGGCATTACGCCGGCGCGGCTGCCGCGAGCGACCGGGTGAGCCTGCGCGTCTGGCTGTCGCTGCGGGATCCCGGGGCGGTGGCGCAACTGGTTAAGTCCGTAACGAATCCGGCGAGGCCGCAGTACGGGCATTACCTGACGCCGGCGCAGTTCAACGCCAGGTATGCGCCGACCGCTTCGCAGGCAAGCGCCGTCGCGTCCTGGCTGCGCTCGACCGGGCTCCAGGTCACCTCGGTACCCTCAACGCACCGTTACGTGGCCGCCGGTGGCTCGGTCAGCCAGGTGGAACAGGCCTTCGGGGTGGCGCTGAACAACTACACAGTGGGCCAGCACATGTGGCGCGCGCCGGCGACCAGCCCGACGGTGCCATCTTCGCTGCGTTCCACGGTCCTCACCATCACCGGCCTGGACACCGGAAACCACAGCATGCGCCCGACGAGCTCGAGGCCCCAGCCGCCACCGGCTGGTTTCCGGAACTCCCCGCCGTTCTCGAGCTCCTACGGCGCCAACCCGGCCACGGTCGAGGGTGACGGGACCACGCCGCTGCCTCAGTTCAACGGGCGGACCCTTCCGTACGTTGTGCAGGGTTACACACCACCGCTGCTGCGCAGCGCATACGGCGTGACGGGCAGCAACCTGGACGGGACCGGGACCACGGTGGCGATCACCGACGCGTACTTCGCCGGCACGATCGTCAACGACGCCAACACCTACGTGACGAAGAACGACCCTGGCTCGCCGAGCCTGGTCGAGGGGCAGAACTTCTTCCAGTCGATACCGTCGTCGTTCTCGCAGACCCACCTGTGCAACGCGGACGGGTGGCCTGGGGAGGAGACGCTGGACGTGGAGGCTGTCCACGGGATCGCCCCGCAGGCGCACATCAAGTACTTCGCCGCCGCCAGCTGCGAGGACACAGACTTCATCGACGCGCTGACGCGGGTCGTCAACGACGGCAGCATCGACGTGGTCAGCAACTCCTGGGCAGGTTTTGAGACCCAGGAAACCCCCGGGATCACCGCCGCCTATGAGAACGTCTTCCGGCAGGGCATCGCCGAGGGCATGACCTTCTCGTTCTCCTCCGGTGACGACGGCGACGAACTCGCCGCCAGCGGCACCAAGCAGGTGGACTACCCCTCCTCCGACCCCCTTGTCACCGCCGCTGGCGGCACCAGCATCGGGGTCGGTTCGGACGGAACCTTCACCGGGCAGACCGGCTGGGGCACCATGAAGGCCACGCTGAACACCACGTCCGGCCAGTGGAACACCCCGGCGTTCCTGTACGGCGCGGGCGGTGGCTGTTCGGCCCTGTTCAGCGAGCCGACCTACCAGGTTGGAACCAACGCCGACGGTATGTGCCCGGGCAACCGGGGTGTGCCGGACATCTCGATGGACGCCGACCCCAACACGGGCTTCCTGGTCGGGGAAACCCAGACCTTCCCGCACCATGTCATCCAGTACGACCAGTACCGGATTGGCGGGACGAGCCTCGCCAGCCCGCTGTTCGCCGGCATGCTCGCGCTGGCCGACCAGGCCGCGGGCACGTCGATCGCCGAAGCCAACGTGCTGCTCTACTCGCTGGGTTCGAGCATCACCGACGTGCAGGCGGAGGGCCAGTTCGGGTCGCTGCCGGACCAGGGCAACGTCCGCGCCGACTACGTCAACGGCGTTGACGCCAGCGGCGGCACCGTCTACAGCGTGAGGACCTTCGACCAGGACTCCTCGTTGTCGACCGGGACCGGCTGGGACGAGGTCACCGGGCTGGGCACGCTGAACGGCACCGTCATCAGCGCGCTGGCGCAGGCCGCCGCCCCGTAACACCGGTTACTCGCTCCCTTGGCCCCCCGGCCAAGGAGCGAAGGGAAGCAAGGCGAGGCGGGCCTCGACCAGATGGGTCGAGGCCCGCCTCGTGCTGAGAGGGCCATGCGCCGGCCGGGCGCGCTTCGTGATCATGGGATAGGTGGTGCGGGCCCCCCACCAAGCCCATGATCACGAAGTAAATTCAGCGGCCCCAGAGCCCCGGGCGCGACCCCTGGCCGTCAATTATCAGCCGGGCTGGGCAGGTGGTCGAACAGGTAGTAGATGGCGAGCAGGCCAAAGATGATCATGGCTACCGCCGGAGAAAGCAACGCCGCCACCAGTGTCCCTGCCACATAGACGGCCAGGCCGCCGGTGAAGCCGGGGATGGAGCGGCGGAGTTCTTCCGCGGCCACCACCGCCCCCAGCCGCCCGCCGCGCAACGTCACATACACCCAGATCCCGGCAAAGCCAAAGGAGATCACGATCATGACGAGCCCGTAGGTCACCGTGGCCGCTGTGCCCCCGGCGTCACGCAGGTGCTCGGCAACGAGGGCGGTGGGGAACGGGATTACCACCACGCCCATGAGCAGCAGCAAGTTCAGTACCAGCAGGGGCCGGTCCACCCTGGAGACGTGGGCAAGGATCGTGTGGTGGTTCATCCACATGATCCCGATCGTCAGGAAGCTGACCACGTAGGCGGCGTACTGCGGCCAGGCATGCAGAAGCTGGTACGTCACCGAATGCCCAGCCGGGCCGGGGCCGGGCAGCCGCAGGTCCAGGACCAGCAGCGTGATCGCGATGGCGAACACGCCGTCGCTGAACGCCTCCGCCCGCTTGCTGTCCATGGTCCTCCGCTGCCCGCCCCGCGCTCTCCCTGCTCTCCCCGTCAGTCGCCCACGGACTGAGGTGCGGCGCTGCCCGGCTCAGCAGAGCCCGGCGCGGCCCGGACCGAGCGCGCCAGCAACTGGGCCACATCTACGACCTCAAGCGACTCCTTCGCCTCGCCCGAGGACTTCTTCTCGCTGATGGCGTCCCCCAGCATCACCAGGCAGTAAGGGCACGCCGTGGAGAGCGTGTCTGGATTGGTGCCCAGCGCCTCCTCGATCCGCTCACGATTGATGCGCTTGCCGATCCGCTCTTCCATCCACATCCGGGCACCGCCCGCGCCGCAGCAGAACCCCCGGTCCTTGCACCGGTGCATCTCTTGCGGCTGCACCCCGGGCACCTGCTCCAGGATGTCCCGCGGCGGCGTGAACACCTTGTTGTGGCGGCCCAGGAAGCACGGGTCGTGGTAGGTGATCTTCTCGTCCACTGCCGTAACCGGCGTCAGCCGGCCCTCAGCGACCAGCCGGGACAGCAGCTGGGTGTGGTGAATCACCTCGTAGGACCCGCCGAGCTGCGGGTACTCGTTGGCGATGGTGTTGAAGCAGTGCGGGCAGCTCGCGACGATCGTCCGCACCCCCGCCGAGTTCAGCGTCTCGATGTTCTGCTGGGCGAGCATGCTGTAGACGAACTCGTTGCCGATCCGCCGCGCTGGGTCGCCGGTGCACGTCTCGGCCGGGCCGAGCACCGCGAACTTAACCCCCGCGGTGTGCAGCAGTTCCGCGATGGCCTTCGTGGTCCGCTTCGCCCGGTCCTCCAGCGCGCCCGCGCAGCCGACCCAGAACAGGTACTCGACGTCGTCCCCGATGCGCCCATCGACCACCGGCACCTCGAAATCGAGCTCGGACATCCACTCCGCCCGCCGGGCATCCCCCATCCCCCACGGGTCGCCCTTGTTCTCCAGGTTCTTCAGCATCCCGGCCGCCTCCACCGGGAAGCTGGACTCGATCAGCACCTGGTACCGGCGCATGTCGGCGATGTGGTCGATGTGCTCGATATCCACCGGGCATTCCTGCACGCACGCACCGCAGTTGGTGCAAGACCAAATCACGTCGGGGTCGATCACTCCGTGCGCTGCCGAGTCGCCCACCAGGGGGCGTTTTGCCTCGTCTTTGATGTGATCGGGAAGGGAATCCCGTTCCTCGTCACTGGCCGCCAGCAGGTAGGGGGCCTTGGCCAGCGCGTGATCCCGCAGGTCCAGGATGACCATCTTCGGCGAGAGCGGCTTGCCGGTGGCCCAGGCGGGGCAGGCCGACTGGCAGCGCCCGCACTCGGTGCAGGTGGCCATGTCGAGGAAGCCCTTCCAGCTGAAGTCCTCGATCTTGCCGCGGCCGAAGACGTCGGTGTCCGGGTCCGCCTCCTCGAAGTCGAGCACCTTGCCGTTCGAGCGCATCGGCTCCAGCCCGCGCAGCCCGTTCGGCCGCCGCGAGAACAGCACGTTGACCGGCGCCAGGAAGATGTGCAGGTGCTTGGAGAAGGTGACGAACACCAGGAACGTGAGCACAACCCCCAGTTGCGCCAGGATTCCCACGGTCTCTAGAAACTTGTTCGCGCCCAGGCCCAGCGGCGCCAGCCAGTGGCCGACGGTCTGCGAGGCGAACGCGCCATGCGGGTAGGGGAAGTCGCCCGTGTTCACCTGCGCGCCCCGCATAAGCAGCAGCGTCGCGATCACCAGAAAAATCATTCCCAGAACGGCCCACGCCGCACTGGTGTGCGAACCAGCGAACCGTGAGGCACGGCCCTGGCGTTTGGGGGTGGTCCGCGCCCGGATGACTGTGAAGGTGACGATCCCGGCAAGGACCCCGACCGCGAAGAGATCTTCGGCGAACCCGATCACGGCCCAGTGCCCGATGACCGGGATCGCGAAGGTCTTGCTGAAAAGGTCGCCGTAAGCTTCCAGGATCGTCAGCAGCAGGACAAGAAACCCCCAGAACGTCAGGGCGTGGGCAACTCCCGGCACCGACCACTGGAGCAGCTTGCGCTGGCCGATCACCTCGGTGGCCTGGGTGCCCGCGTCGCGGCCGGGGTGCTGGCGCACGGCGGCGATCCGCTCGGGCGCGGGCTGCCCGGCCGTGGCGACCCGGTACAGCCACCACAGCCGGCGGCCTGCGAGGGAGAACGCGACCACCGTCATGGCGAGTCCGATGATGATGCGCAGGGCCACGCCGACCTCCTCGGGGAACGCTCCGTGACAGCGTACGCCGTGACGGCCCCGGGAGCATGATCGTCTCAGGCGAGGCTAGCTGGGTGCGCGGTGCGGAGCAGGGTCCCCGCCTGCTCGAAGGTCTGGGCTATATGCCGAAGGCCGCCGTCACCTTGCGGACGGCCTCGATCACCGGCACACCAATCTCGCCGACGACCGCCGCGACTCCAGCGATATTGCCGAGCGCCCGGCGCAGCGCTCCCTTGTCGCCGTTGCCACCTGCCTCGATGGTCTTCAAGGACTGGTCGACGACCGTGCGGTCATCCGCGGGAACCTGGTCTCGCAGGATCTCGACAAGGCTTACCAGTTCCCGCAACGTTGCCTGCGGGTCCTGACTCTTGATGATGCCGATGTTGTGGTCACCGCGCTGGACTACATTGTCGCCAAAGTGGATATTGCTCATAGCCCCACCTTGCCCACGTTCCGGTCCCCGACCTGCACAAAGTTGTCGCCGTATTGGACATTGTTGACCACGGTCTGAAACTCGGCCTCAGGGTTGTCAATCGCGTCCATGATCTCTTCGACGAGATTGCCCACCTGAGCCCCGTCCGTGCTGACAAGCGCGCGGCGCGGATTCCCCGACGTCTCGATGATAAGTGCGTAATACGGCTGCGTCTTCCGCCGAGTCAGCGCCACGACAATCGCGACGGCAACGATGGCGACCACCACCACTAGCACCCCGCCGGCGCTGTGAGCCGCCGCGCCCAGACCTAAAACGAACAAGAAGGCGAGGAACCCCAGGCAGCCTGCTTGCGCACGGCTCTTGCCCGTCCATCGGCTCTTCGGGATTACCCTCACCGCCTGCGCCCGAGCGATGTTCTGCAGCGGGTAGGCCTCCGATCCGACCCAGAGCACCCGCTTGCTGATCCGTACATTAACGGCGTTATTTGCTGAATCCATGCCTTACCGCCCCTCCCCGGCCACGGCATCCCTCCCTGCGACTACGCAAGTATGCACCGGAAACCCGAACTACGGCGCAGATTTGCAGGGTTTGAGCAATCCACTTCATCCGGCGTGGCTCCTCGTAGGCTCCCCGTGGCTCCCACCTGGCGAAAGAGCAATTGAGATATGCACGAGAGCGGCTGTGTGACGCATGCGGCGGACAGGAACGGCAGGTATCGGTCTGGGTGGCTGATTGGCTGGTTCGGTGATCCGTGGTCTTCTGATGATCCGGCCTTTCGGCGTGTGGATTGGATCATGAGGGAACACCGATGATGCGCATTCTTGGCCCAATCACCCCCAATCACCTCGCGCGACCGGGCATTGGCCGTACTCAGCCCGCCCCCAGGCGCGCAGCTCCCATGGCGCACCCTCCGATGACGGCTGACCCGGCACAGTTCCCCGTGATCGGTGTCCACCCGCGATGCTCGGATAGCGGCGCTGACGGCGAACGCGGCTGCGGCGAAGGCCAGCGCGTGCGGGGTCAGGGCGATGGTGGCGGCGGCCACACATGGGGCGGGCAGGCCGGGAATAGCCGGGCGCCCTTCAAAGTTGAGTCTCATAGGCTCAAGTCATTTGCCAGGAGACCGGTCCTCTGGCAAGCTTGCGCCAACCAAGCTCAACTTCTAGTTGCTAGGACGACTCATGGCACGTGCGGTAGGAATCGACCTCGGGACGACCAACTCTGTCGTCGCTGTCCTTGAAGGCGGTGAGCCCACGGTCATCGCCAACGCGGAGGGCTCGCGTACTACCCCCTCCGTCGTCGCTTTCGCCAAGAACGGGGAAGTGCTCGTCGGGGAGGTAGCCAAGCGGCAGGCGGTGACCAACGTCGATAGGACCATCCGGTCGGTAAAGCGGCAGATGGGCACTGGCTGGAACGTCACGATCGACGGCAAGAAGTTTACAGCCCAGCAGATGAGTGCCTTCATCCTGCAGAAGCTCAAGCGGGACGCCGAGTCTTACCTCGGTGAAACGATCACCGACGCGGTGATCACCGTCCCTGCCTACTTCAGCGACGCGCAGCGGCAGGCGACCAAGGAAGCCGGCCAGATCGCCGGGCTGAACGTGCTGCGGATCATCAACGAGCCCACGTCCGCGGCGCTTGCGTACCACCTGGAGAAGGAGAACGAGGCGACCATCCTCGTCTTCGACCTCGGTGGCGGCACCTTTGACGTGTCCTTGCTGGAAGTGGGCGAGGGCGTAGTCGAGGTCCGGGCCACCAGCGGCGACAATCACCTCGGTGGTGACGACTGGGACCAGCGGATCGTGGACTGGCTGGTCCAGGACTTCAAAAACTCGTACGGCATTGACCTGTCCAGGGACAAGATGGCGCTGCAGCGGCTGCGTGAGTCCGCGGAGAAGGCCAAGATCGAGCTGTCCAGCTCATCGGAAGCACAGCTCAACCTGCCTTACATCACCCACTCGGAGCAGGGCCCGCTGCACCTGGACACCAAGCTCACCCGGGCCGAGTTCCAGCGCATGACCGCTGACCTGCTCGACCGGTGCAAGGGACCGTTCCGGCAGGTGATCAAGGACGCCAGCGTCAAGCTCAGTGACATTCACCACGTCGTGCTGGTCGGAGGCTCGACCCGGATGCCCGCCGTGGTCGAAGTCGTCAAGGAACTCACCGGGGGCAAGGAGCCGAACAAGGGCGTCAACCCCGACGAGGTCGTGGCGGTCGGCGCCTGCCTGCAGGCAGGCGTGCTCAAGGGCGAAGTCAAGGACGTCCTGCTGCTGGACGTGACCCCGCTGTCGCTGGGCATCGAGACCAAGGGCGGGATCTTCACCAAGCTCATTGAGCGGAACACGACGATCCCGACCAAGCGGTCTGAGATTTTCACCACCGCGGATGACAACCAGCCGTCGGTCCAGATCCAGGTCTTTCAGGGCGAGCGCGAGATCGCCGCGTACAACAAGAAGCTCGGCATGTTCGAGCTGGCGGGCATCGCCCCGTCCCCACGCGGGGTCCCGCAGATCGAGGTCGAATTCGACATCGATGCCAACGGGATCGTCAATGTCTCGGCCAAGGACCTTGGCACGGGCAAGGCTCAGTCGGTGCAGATCACCGGCGGTTCCGCGCTGCCCAGGGAAGACATCGAGAAGATGGTCGCCGACGCGGAGAAGTACGCGGCCGAGGACGCGGCGCGGCGGGAGGAGGCGGAGACCCGCAACCGCGCGGACAGTCTCGCCTACCAGACGGAGAAGTTCCTCGCCGAGAACGCTGAGAAGATTCCCGACGACATCAAGTCCGAAGTGGAGTCGGCCGTGGCCGACCTCAAGAAGGCGCTTGAGGGGACAGACATCGAGGCGATCAAGGAGGCCACAGAAAAGGCCGCCCAGGTCAGCCAGAAGATGGGGACAGCCATCTACGCGCAGTCCCAGGCGAGTGCCGCTGGTGACAGCGCGGCTGGCAGCGAAGGCGGCGGCCAGGCATCCGATGATGAGGTCGTCGAGGCCGAAATCGTAGACGAGGAGAAGCCTCGCGAAGAAGGCGGCGCCGCCTGATGAGCTCGCCGGAAGAGAGCAGCACCGGACCGGTGATCCGGGATCTCAGGCGCATCGACCCGACAACTGGGCAAGTCAGGACCCCGGGCCAGGAAGGCGCGGCCCAGCCGGCCGCCGGGCCCCGGGGGCCCGGCAAGCCGTCAAGGCCGGGAAAGCATGCGGCCTCCAAACCGGGCCGGTCGGCTGGCAAGGGACTGCCAGGGGACTCCGGCCGGGGCGGTGGCGCGCCCAGCGGAGGCACCCCCGGGACGCCAGGCGCGCAGGGCACACCTGGCACCAGGCCGGCTGCTGGCACTCAGCCAGCGCCCGGACCGGGCGCTGTACCCAGTGAAGCGTCGGGGGCGTCAAGGGCTGCCACCCCCGGGCCGCAGGCGACGTCGCCCGGCCCGGGGGCAACGCCCTCAGCCGCGCCCGGGAATGGAAAGGACATTGCCGGGCGGCTGGCCGAGCGCACCGCCGACCTGCAGCGGGTAACTGCGGAGTACGCAAACTACCGCAAGCGCGTCGAGCGGGACCGGCTGGTGGTTCGCGAGCAGGCGCTGGCCAACGTCCTGAACGCCCTGCTGCCTGTGCTTGATGACATCGGCCGCGCCCGCGAACACGGTGAGTTGACCGGCGGTTTCAAGTCGGTCGCAGAATCGCTGGATGCCATCACGGGCAAGCTGGGTCTCATCAGCTTCGGTGCCGAGGGTGAACCATTCGACCCGAGGATCCACGAAGCGCTGGTGCACTCCTACTCTGCCGACGTGACCGAGCCAGCGTGCGTCAAGATCCTTCAGCCCGGTTACAAAGTCGGTGAGCGCATCCTGCGGCCGGCCAGGGTTGCCGTGGCTGAGCCTGCCGAGCCGTCTGGTGCTGGTGCCCTGGCGGGTGCTGGTGGCCCGGCGGGTGCTGCGGATCCTGGGATGCGCGGCGGAACGCCCGGGGCCGGCGAACCCGGCGGCCCCAGCCAGGGCGCGGCGCCAGCCGCGCCAGGCGGGGCAGGCGGGGCAGGCGGGAACATTGCGGGCGGTGTTGGCTCTGGTGCTGGTCAGCAGAGTGACAGCAACGAAGCGGACAGCAACTCCGGGGGCCCAGCCGCACCTGCCGGGAGCGCACATGGCACTCCCGGCCAGCCGGGCACCCATGCTGATGGGGACTAATCGCGGAGAGGCCAGTGAGCACCAAGGACTTCCTTGAGAAGGACTACTACAAGGTTCTCGGCGTCTCCAAGACCGCGACGGCTGAGGAGATCAAGAAGTCATACCGGAAACTCGCACGTAAGTTTCACCCAGATGCCAACAAGGGTGACGCCAAGGCCGAGGAGCGGTTCAAGGAGATCTCGGAGGCGTACAACGTCCTGTCCGACTCCAAGCGCCGCAAGGAATATGACGACGCACGCACGCTCTTCGGCGGGGGCGGCTTCCGGACCCCGGGCCAGGGCGCTCCGGGCAGCGGCTTCCCCTTCGACCTGGGCGACCTGTTCGGCGGGCCCAGCGCGGAGCCAGGGGCTAGCGGCCGCCTGGGTGACCTGCTCGGCGGAATGTTCGGTGGCCGGGGAACCCAGACACGGCCACGTCGCGGTGCGGATGTGGAGACCGAAACATCGCTGTCCTTCAGCGACGCCATAGATGGCGTTACCGTGTCCCTGCGCCTGACCGGCGAGGGGGCGTGCCCGACCTGCCATGGCACCGGCGCCAAGTCCGGGACGGTGCCCAGGGTATGCCCGACCTGCCAGGGCACCGGGCAATCGAGCCGGAACCTGGGGAGCTTCGCGTTCTCCGAACCCTGCCGCGAGTGCCGGGGCAGGGGCCTGGTGGTGGATGATCCCTGCCCGGTCTGCGCAGGCAGTGGGCGGGCCATGAGCACCCGCAACGTCCAGGCACGCATCCCGGCCGGTGTTGCCGATGGCCAGCGGATCAGGCTCCGGGGCAAAGGCGCCCCGGGCGAGAGAGGCGGGCCAGCCGGTGACTTGTACGTGCGGGTGCATGTCACGCCGCACTCGGTGTTCGGGCGTTCGGCAGACAACCTCACGGTGACCGTACCGGTCAGCTTCGACGAGGCGGCGCTCGGCTCGGAAATCAAGGTTCCGTCCCACCGGGGTGCACCGGTAAGCGTTCGCATCCCGCCAGGTACCCCGAACGGGCGCACCTTCCGGGTTCGCGGGAAGGGGGTACGCCGGGCAGACGGCACGAACGGGGACCTCCTTGTCACCGTAGCGGTCCAGGTCCCGCAAAACCTGAGCGGGCCGGCCAGAGACGCGCTGACCGCTTTCCGTGAGGCGACCGCTGGGGAGGACCTGCGGGAAGACCTGCTCCGCCGGGCGAGGCAGTCGTGACCCGGCCGGCGGCGGAGGCAGTCGTGACCCGGCCGGCGGCGGAGGCCCGGCCGGCGGTGGAGGCAGTCGTGACCCGGCCGGCGGCGGCGGAGGCAGTCGTGACCCGGCCGGCGGCGGAGGCCCGGCCGGCGGCGGGAGGCGGCCGGCACCGGATTCGCGGGGGCGTGACGCCATGAACAACCCGTTCCAGATCTCAGACGACACCCCGGTGTATGTGATCTCGGTCGCTGCCCAGCTGTCCGGCATGCACCCGCAGACACTGCGTGCCTACGACCGGCTGGGCCTGGTGTGCCCTGGCAGGTCCGCTGGGCGGGGACGGCGTTATTCGCTCCGCGACATCCTGGTGCTGCGCGAGGTACAGCGGCTGTCACAGGAGGACGGCGTCAACCTGTCGGGCATCAAGCGGATTCTGGAGCTCGAAAGCGAATTGCAGCAGTCCCGGCGCGTGCTCGCGGAGATGACCGCGGAAATGGCGCAACTCCGGGTGGAGCTGGAATCGACCAGGTCGGTCGCCGCCCGGCTCGCCGCACTCCTGCGCAGGCAGGGAGCAGGAGCTGAGCTGGTCCCCGTCCGGGAGCCGCCCGGCTCGGTTCATGGGCCGCCCCGCAGCGCTGGACCGGCCGCCGGCGTTGCCAGCGCCGGCCCGCCCGCTGATTCCCCCGTGATCGGTGTACAGGACATCCGAGAAGGCAGTTGATGGACGAAAAGCTCACCCGCAAGAGCCAGGAGGCACTGTCCGGCGCGGTCAGGCAGGCAGCGACGGAGGGTAACCCGCACGTCGACGCTCTGCACCTGCTTGCCGTCCTGATTGAGCAGGAGGGCGGAACGGCGGCGCCGCTGTTGCGTGCCATCGGCACCGACCCGGCGACGGTCCTGGCGGATACCCGGGACCAGATCGCGAAGCTGCCAAGTGCCGCCGGGGCAACTCTCAGTGCGCCCGATATGTCCAGGCCGTTGCTGGCCACCCTCGCCACCGCGGCCAAGCATGCCAGGGAACTGGGCGATGAGTACGTGTCAACGGAGCATCTTCTCGTTGGGCTGGCGGCGGATGGCGGTGCGGCCGCGAGTGTGCTGCGCAAGGCAGGCGCCCGGCCCGACGTCCTGCTCAAGGCGTTCGAGAAGGTCAGGGGCCATGCCCGGGTCACCTCGGAGGACCCAGAAAGCACGTACCAGGCACTGGAGAAGTACGGGGTTGATCTCACCCAGCGCGCCCGCGAGGGCGGGCTGGATCCCGTCATTGGCCGGGACTCCGAAATCCGCCGGGTCATCCAGGTCCTTTCCCGCCGCACCAAGAACAACCCGGTCCTGATCGGCGAGCCCGGTGTTGGCAAGACCGCTGTCGTCGAGGGCCTGGCGCAACGCATCGTCGCGGGCGACGTGCCGGAATCGCTGCGCGGCAAGCGCCTCGTTGCGCTGGATCTCAGCGCCATGGTCGCGGGCGCGAAGTACCGGGGTGAGTTCGAGGAACGCCTCAAGGCGGTGCTGGGCGAGATCAAGCAGAGCGAGGGCAAGATCGTCACGTTCATCGACGAGCTGCACACCGTCGTCGGCGCGGGCGCGGCCGAGGGCGCGATGGACGCGGGCAACATGCTCAAGCCAATGCTGGCCCGCGGTGAGCTTCGGATGGTGGGCGCGACCACCCTCGATGAGTACCGTGAGCGGATCGAGAAGGACCCGGCGCTGGAACGCCGGTTCCAGCAAGTCTTCGTCGGCGAGCCTTCCGTCGAGGACACGATCGCGATTCTGCGCGGTCTCAGGGGCCGTTACGAAGCACATCACCAGGTGCAGATCTCCGATGCCGCCCTGGTCGCCGCGGCGGCAATGTCCGATCGCTACATCACCGGCCGGTTTCTCCCGGACAAGGCCATCGATCTGGTCGATGAGGCGGCATCCCGGCTGCGGATGGAAATTGATTCCCGGCCGGTGGAGATCGACGAACTCCAGCGGGCCGTAGACCGGATGAAGATGCAGGAGCTGGCCCTGGCCCGGGAGGCCGATCCTGCCAGCAAGGAGCGGCTGGAGCGGCTCCGCGCGGATCTGGCCGACCGGCAGGAACAGCTCACCGCGCTCGTCGCCCGGTGGGAAAGAGAGAAGGCGGGCCTCAACAAGGTCGGTGAGCTGAAGAAGCGCCTCGACGATCTGCGCGGCCAGGCGGAACGGGCACAGCGGGATGCTGACTTCGAAACCGCATCCCGGCTGATGTACGGCGAGATCCCGGCGGCGGAGCGCGAACTCGCCGAGGCCGCCGCAGCCGCCGGCGGGACGCCACCGAACACCGGGACGCCACCGAACGGCGGGACGCCATCAGCCGGCGGGACGCCATCAGCCGGCGGCTCGCCCGCCAGCGGAAACCTTGCGAGCGCACCGATGGTGAAGGAGGAAGTCGGGCCCGATGACGTGGCGGACGTCGTTTCCTCCTGGACGGGCATCCCGGCCGGCCGCCTGCTTGAGGGGGAGACAGGCAAGCTGCTGCGCATGGAAGACGAACTGGGCACGCGCCTCGTGGGCCAGTCCAGAGCCGTGACCGCGGTTTCTGACGCGGTCCGCCGGTCGCGCGCGGGAGTGGCCGACCCCGACCGCCCCACCGGCTCGTTCTTGTTCCTGGGGCCCACCGGGGTGGGTAAGACGGAGCTGGCCAAAGCCCTGGCTGAGTTCCTTTTCGACGACGAGCGCGCCATGGTCCGCATCGACATGAGCGAGTACGGCGAGAAGCACTCGGTTGCCCGGCTGGTAGGCGCTCCACCCGGATACATCGGTTACGAAGAGGGCGGCCAGCTGACCGAGGCCATCCGGCGGCGGCCCTACTGCGTCGTGCTGCTCGATGAGGTGGAAAAGGCACACCAAGAGGTTTTCGACATCCTCCTGCAGGTTCTCGACGATGGCAGGCTCACCGACGGGCAAGGCCGGACCGTGGATTTCCGTAACACCATCCTGATCCTCACCTCCAACCTCGGCTCGCCCTACGTCGCGGATCCCACACTGGACGAAGAGGCCAAATGGAACGCGGTAATGGCCGTGGTCCGGGCAACGTTCAAGCCTGAGTTCCTTAACCGCCTTGATGATGTGATCATCTTCGATTCGCTGTCCACGGAGGAACTCACAAAGATCGTCGACCTTCAGGTGTCACTCCTGGCTCGGCGCTTGGCCGAGCGCCGGCTCACGCTCACCGTTACCCCTGCGGCTCGCGAATGGCTGGCACTGACCGGGTTCGACCCCGTCTACGGCGCGAGGCCTCTCCGGCGGCTGGTCCAGTCAGCCATTGGTGACCAGCTCGCGAGAGCCCTGCTTGCTGGGGACATTTCCGATGGTGACGGAGTGATCGTGGATCTCGACCCGGCATCCGACGCGCTCACCGTCCGCCCGGCCCAGCGGGTGACAGCGCGGTAGGCGGCTCAGCAGGCCAGGCCGCAATCCCTTAACGGCCCACCCAGCGTGAATGGCCGGGCGCTAATGGAAGACGGTCGAGCAGCCGGTCGTAGTCATCTTCCGGCATCCCAAGGTCATTGCGTATGCGGAACCGCAGGCTGAGCAGCAAGCGAAGCTCTGTCTCGTCTGCCTGCGCTGCCGATACCCGCTCACCGGCCGGCGGTGCCGACCCGGATTCGGCTGCCTCCGGCGCTGGCGCGGCCACTGCTTCCCTCGGTTGCCCGGACTCAGCGCTGGGTGGCGCGGGCCCTGCCGCGCCGGTGGCGATCGGGCCGGGTGACCGGCCAAGGCACATCTCGACGCCAGCCGTTGCCCAGGCCAGCGCCCCCACCAGGTCCGAGCGCTCGACCAGTAGTTCCGCCACCAGGTCGCACATCCTCGCGTCCCGCGGTGCCGCCATGCCAAGCTGGCGGATGAGGGCGTTGGCATCATCCGTCCGGCCAAGCAGGTACAGCGCACGCGCCAATGGGACCCGCGGATCCACGGAGGAAGAACCACCGTCTGCCAGCGCACGCTCAAATCCATTGACCGCAGCAACCGGTTCATCGGCGAGCAGCCACTGCTCACCTGCCCTCACGTACGCCTCGGAACGAGGCATACCCGCCGTCTGTATTCCGGTGTCGGCGAGCAGCATCATTTCCCGCGCTGCCGCCCGGTGATCGCCGGTGTACGCTGCATCGAACTCGATCTCGTCAAAAGCCTCGCGATTTAGGAAAACCACGGTAAGGACGTACCCATCTGGAACTGCCCCCAACGCGGCAACTGGGATCTGTAACGGACGTATGCCGACACGGGCGACACGCTGGCCATCCCAGTATCTCTAGTGCCGGGATCTTTCGAGGGCATCCCAGAATCCCCGGCGCAAAGCATGGCGCACCTCATCATGAAGCAGAGAGTCGATCGGCAGGGCCGAATCCTGGAGAAGTCTCGCTTCGAGGTCAGACGGCATCCGCGGCTTACGGGCCAGAACGGCTTCGAGCCACAACGCTGGAGCGTCCCTCGCCACGGTCTGGCCAAAGCTGAAGCCTTCCCCGTGCGCGGCTTGGACTGCCTCAGCGAGGGATACCACGGGAGGCTGTACCGGGGCGTGCGGCGGCCGGCCCACCTGGGGCCCGCTGTGCGCTCCCTGCTGAGGTACATACCCGGGGCCAGGAATCCCCGTCTCGGGGTGGCCGGGAGGCATTCCCCCGAATTGCTGAGCAGCCGGCATCTGGTCCGGCGGCCTGCTCTGGTACTGACCGGGCGAATCGTACTGATGCGATTCCTCGAATTGCCGGCCAGGCGCAACAGGCGGCCAAGCGGGGACGGGCGATGGCCCCCCAGCGTGTGGGGAACCGGCCGGCGGACTTGGCATCACCTGCCGGAGCCCGCCCGGCACCTGACCTTGCGGCACCTGACCTTGCGGCACCTGACCGTGTGGCCCTTCCTGTCCGGGCCCGGGGAAGTCGGGGGAAAGAGGCGGCGCGGCCTGATACACCGGCTGAGTTGCCTGCATGCTGGGCACTGAGGGGGGGCCGTGCGACGCAGGCGCAGCCGGCTCTTCCTGGCCCGGCCCGCCGCTCGCCTGCGGAGGCTGCTGTGTCATGCGTGCCGCGCCTGGCTGGCCGGGCGCCGGAGCCAGCCGTTGCGGCAACCCACCCGGGCCAGGCATGCCGGCCGGCCCAGCCACCGGGACCTGCCTGTGCTGGCCGACCTGCTCCAGGTCGCTGCGGTCAGCCGACGGGGCCATCCGGCCGGGCTGCCCCTGCTCGACCCGGCCGGGCTGGCCGTGGTCGACCCGGACGGGCTGGCCCGGCTCCTGCTGTCCCGAGCCTGGCGCCGGTGCTCCCTGCGCCTGGGCGGCCAGCTGAATATCCTGCGGGTCAGGGGTTCCGGGGAGTTGCTCGGCTTGATGCGGCGTCCGCGCTCCGCCGGGCTGGCCAGCCGGTGCAGTCAGCTGCTCTGGCAAACCAGCCGCCTCAGGCATGCTGTGCAGGCCATGCTGGCCGGCCTCCCGCCGCTGGCCCTGCTGGCTGGCCGATGAGGGCTGGCTGGCCGACGGTAGAGGCGGCCCGAATCCGTGTTGGTGCTGCGCGTGCTGGCCGAGCATCGGTTCGCCATGCTCCTGCCCGCCAGGGGCGGGCCCACCCGGGGCGGGCTCAGGTGCTGCAGGGACCGGCGCGGCATGCCCCGGCGGGGGCTGCAGTGGCGCGGGCATGCTCGGGTCTTGCTGGCCCGCCATTCCCAGAGGCTGCTGGGCGTGCTGTGGCGGCATGCCGGGCCCGGCCGGCCCGCCCTGGGAGGTTGAGCCGTGGGTGAATGACTGGCCCAGACCAGCCAGATGTTCCTGTGAAGCCGCCCCTGGCGTTTCCGCAACACCCGGCTCCGGCCCAGGCGGCCCCACTCCCACCCGCGACTGCTCGCCGGCTTCTGGGACAGCCGAGGCCGCCTGGACGGGCAACGGCTCGAGTTCGGGCGAAACTTGACGCCCGGGAACCGTCCCAGCAAGCGGCTCGGGGGCGCTGGCCGCTGGCTCAAAGCCCGGCCGGCCATTCGCCGTCGCGGGCTGCACCGACCGCTGGTACTCCGCGACCACTGGCGCGGTATAGATCGAGGGCGCGTTCGCCCTGGCGCCAACAGGCAGCGCCTGCTGATTCCCGAGGGCGCCAACCCGGCCGTGGCCGTTGGCTGGCGGCCTGCCGGAGTAAGCTCCGGCCTCACGGCGGTCATCGTCCGGAACAGGTTCAGCACCAACCACGAGTTCCACGTACGGGCGAAGGTGCGCCTCGCCGATCTCCACTATGTCGTCACATTCCTGCCGCAGCGACCGGGAGATCGTCCAGTTGCGGCCGACCAAGATGTGCACGATGGTCACGCGGATACCGAGATCCTGGACATCGGCGATCACCTGCGCGAGATCTTCTTCCGCGCTCACCACGAGAGCGTCGGTAACCGCACCATTGCGCGCAAGAACGGTGAGATCCCGGCGAATCTCGCCCTCGACCCCTTCCCGGCGGCCTGGCCGCATGGGACCGAGCCGGAGCTTCACCCCGGGCAGGTCGGCAAGGGTGTCATGTTCTGCCGTCCGGTGGCCTTCGACGGCGGCCTCGTACCAGTAACAGCGAAGCAACGGCAGGCCGGTCCTGTCCCTGGCCACGCTCCCCAGGAATTGGAGGACGCCCGCGTAATCCCAGGACACCGATTCCCGATTGCGGGTTCCGTGGACAGCCATCGCGCCATCTGCCAGCACGTAGCCCGCGTCCACGAACAGCGCGCACCGATCCACGGACACCGTCCTTCCGTCACGCGAGACGTTACCAGCGGACAGCCGCGCCCGTGATGGATCGCGCACAGATCACCGACACCCCGAGTGTGGCGGAAGTCCGCTAGCAGCGGAAGCCACAGCGACCATGGCCGGAGCGCGGCAAGATAACCTGTCATGCGAATTCTAGTGCTCGGGGGAACTCGCTTTCTCGGGCGTGCCCTCGTGGACGAGGCGGTTGGGCGTGGTTACGACGTTACGACCTTCTCAAGAGGCCGCAGCGGCCATCCCCGGCCAGGTGCCGAGGCATTGCATGGTGACCGGACCAGCGCCGGCGACCTTTGCCAGCTTGCGGGACGGGAATGGGACGCCGTCGTCGACACGTCCGTGCTTGCCCCCGTTCATGTGGCGGCGTCCGCGCGGCTGCTCGCCGGGAGTGTGGGCCATTACACCTACATCTCCAGTGCTTCGGTGTATGCGGACTGGCCACGGGACGCGGCAAGCGAGGAGTCGCCTGTCCTGGACTGCCCCGCTGATGCGGCAGGTACTGCCGAGACACTCGGATATGGGGAACTCAAGGCAGGTGCCGAACGAGCCGTCGGTGAGAGCTTCCCGGGCAGGCATCTGGTTGTCCGGCCCGGTTTGATAGTCGGACCACACGAGGACGTCGGGCGGCTCCCGTGGTGGCTGACACGATTCGCCAGGGGCGGGGCGATTCTTGCCCCAGGTGAGGCCGGCCGGCCACTCAGGGTGACCGATGTGCGGGATCTGGCGTCATGGGTCGTCGACAGCACCCGGCGGGCCATCCCAGGAATCATGAACGTGCCCGGCCCGGAAGGCGTCACCATCTCCGACCTGCTGACCACCTGTGAGCAGATCACTACGGCGGACCGGGCCACCCGGGCCACCGTCCGGTGGGTGCCCGACCCGATTCTGCTCGCGGCTGGAGTGGGGCCCTGGATGGAACTTCCCATGTGGGCACCGGACGTTCCAGATTTCGCCGGGATCTGGCAGATCTCGGGGGATCGTGCCGTACGGACAGGTATCAGATACCGGTCACTCGCCGAAACGGTTCACGACACCTGGCTGTGGCTCAAGCACCAGGCGGCTGACAGTGGCAGGCCGGTGACCGAGTTTGAGTTCGCGCGGCGGCCGGGCATCGGCCTGGAGCCGGGCCGCGAGCAGGAAATCCTGTCCAGCTTCTGACCGGCACCCTCACCCTCCTCACACCGCCCCAGCGGGCCCTGAGTAGGCTCGCGAGCCGTGAGCGACCGCGACGACCTCCTGCGCGTGATCAGGGACAAGGCGGTGGTGCGCGGTGATTTCGTGCTTTCCTCGGGGCAGTCCGCGACCTGGTACATCGACCTGCGGCGAGTGCTGCTCAGCGGGAGCGCCGCGCCCGTGGCAGGACGGGTGATGCTGGCGGCAACCGCCGACCTTGACTATGAGGCGGTGGGAGGCCTGACGCTGGGAGCGGACCCGGTCGCGACCGCGATGATGCACGCCGCCGCGAGCCAGGGCAAGGTCCTGGACGCGTTCGTGGTCCGCAAGTCGGGCAAGGAGCACGGGCTTCAGCGGCGCATAGAAGGCCCGGAAGTCACTGGGCGCCGCGTGCTGGCGGTGGAAGACACCTCGACGACCGGCGCCTCGGTTCTCACGGCAGTGGCGGCGCTGCGCGAGGCGGGCGCCCACGTCGCGGGCGTCGCCGTTTTGGTGGACAGGGGCGCGCGGGGATCTGTCTCCGGGGCCGGCCTGGAGTTTCGTGCCGCCTATGACATGGGTGACCTGGGGCTGGGCTGAGACTCGCGCGAACGTCTCTCGTTCGCCGCCTCAGCGGCCTCAGCGGCCTCGGCGCGGACCTCCCGCAGCCGGTAAACAATGAAAGCGCCCACGGCGAGGACCGCCGCGACCGCGATCCCGTACCCGGCAAGTGCGATCCCGTGCGCCACACTCTGCCACGCGCTGCCAACTCCATAGCCGATAAGGGAGATCGCGGTGACCCAGGCGGCAGTGCCCAGCAGGCTGAGGATTCCAAACAGCAGCGGGGGCATCTCGATGAAGCCCGCCACGATGGACACGAATGTGCGCACCACCGGCAGCGCACGGCCAAGCGGCACCGCCCATGCTCCCCGTCCGGCGAAGAACCGCTCAGCCCGGTCGATGTCCGCATGAGTGACGAGCAGGTACCGGCCAAACCTGTGAACCAGAGGCCGCCCGCCCGCCCGGCCAATGCCGTAGGAGACCAGCGAACCCGCAAGCTCCGCAACCGTCCCGACGATGATGACAGCCACAATATTGAGGTGACCCTGGTAGGCGAGCACGCCAGCGAAGCCGAAGGTGACCTCGGACGGAATCGGGACGCAGCACGCCTCAAGGAACCCGAAGAGGAAGACCGCTGCGTAGCCAGCTTGGGCGAGGAAACTCTCCATGCCTCACTGTTGTACCGCATCCGGGGGAATGCCCGAGCACAGATGCACGCAAGCACAGATGCCCGCAGCACGGATACCCGAGCCGCGGGGCCATTCCCAGCCGCTACGCTCCCTGCCAGCCCAGCCCGCTCTGCCCATGCCCAGGCACCCGGACCCGGGGGTGGCTGGCTCAAGGACCCGCCGCTGGCCCGGGCCAGTGGCGTCACCGATACTGGACCCAAGTACAAGACGGGAGCCATAGTCATGCCTATCGCGACGCCAGAGGTTTACGCCCAAATGCTTGACCGGGCCAAGGAACAAGGCTTCGCTTACCCGGCGATCAACGTGACCTCAAGCCAGACGCTCAATGCCGCACTTCGCGGTTTCGCCGACGCCGAGAGTGACGGGATTATCCAGGTTTCCACTGGCGGCGCCGAGTACCTGTCGGGTTCCGGGGTCAAGGACATGGTCACGGGATCGATCGCGCTGGCCCATTTCGCCCGCAGCGTGGCCGTGAAGTACCCGGTGAACATTGCCTTGCACACCGATCACTGTCCCAAGAACAAGCTCGACGGCTTCATGCGGCCACTGGTGGCGCTGTCGAAGGAGCGTGTAGCCAGGGGCGAGGAACCGCTCTTCCAGTCCCACATGTGGGACGGTTCGGCCGTGCTCCTGCCCGAGAACCTGGCCATCGCATCGGAAATGCTCGACGAGTGCGCCGCCGCCCGCACCGTCATGGAAGTGGAGATCGGCGTGGTCGGCGGTGAAGAGGACGGCGTCACGGGGGAGATCAACGAAAAGCTCTACAGCACACCCGAGGATGCTCTCGCCACGGCGGACGCACTTGGCCTGGGGGAGCGGGGCCGTTACATCCTGGCCGCCACGTTCGGCAACGTTCACGGCGTCTACAAACCGGGCCGTGTCCAGCTCCGGCCATCCATCCTCAAAGACATCCAGGATGCGGTCGGGAGCAAGCACGGCAAGGACAAGCCGTTCGACTTGGTTTTCCATGGAGGCTCGGGGTCCGCGCTGTCAGAGATCCGTGAGGCGATCACCTACGGCGTAGTCAAGATGAACGTAGATACCGATACTCAGTACGCATTCACCCGGCCGATCGCCGGGCACATGTTCACGCACTACGACGGTGTCCTCAAGATTGATGGCGACGTCGGTGACAAGAAGAGCTACGACCCGCGCTCCTACGGCAAGGCCGCCGAAGCGGCGATGGCAGCGCGCGTCACCCATGCGTGTGAGGACCTGCTCTCGGCCGGCAATCGCCTCACCTGACAGCTCCGCTAATCGTGTTCTGCCGCGGGCCAGGCTGATTCGCGTGGGGTGGAACGCGCGATTCGCGCTGCTATGAGGCCAGTGGTTAAGCTGTGACGGACCCATCCGTATATGTGACCATCTAGCCGTTTTGGTTGTGGTGCGGCTGTGCCGGACCGACAATAGTCCGTGTGTCTCAGCCTCCTTACGGTGAGTCCTCCTCTGGAAGACCGCCAGAGCTCCCCGATCCGGTAGATCCACTGGATTTGCACGAAGCTCTTCCCCCGCTGGGCTGGGACCAGGCGGCGAGTCCCAGCCCGCAGGCAGGCCAGCCTGACAGCGGACCGCGCCGGCAAGACAATTCGTCGGCATACCATCCCGCCCACGGGTGGAATCAACCCGGGCAACCAGCGGGGACGGTGGGCCACGATGACAGCGACGCACGGCGGGGCCCAGGAACGTCCGGCTCCCCGGCCACGCAAGGCTGGGATCATCTCACAGCACCCAGCAGTAACCAGCCCGCGCCCCAGGGATGGGACGACATCGCCACCGGCAACCGGAGCCAGCCCACACCCGCGAGCAGGAACCAGCCTGCCTCACCTAGCTGGGATGACCCCCCCGCCGCCAGCAGGCACCAGCCGGCCCACCCTGGCTGGGACGACCACCCGTCAGGCCCTGGCGTGAACCAGCCCACCTCTCCCGGCTGGGACGACCCCCGCGCCCCAAGCAGGCACCAGCCGGCCCACCCTGGCTGGGACGACCCCTCAGGCCCTGGCGTGAACCAGTCTGGGCCCGATGGCTGGGACGGGCGCCCGTCCCTCAGCAGGAACCAGTCGACGCCCCCCGGCCGGGGTGAGCCCGCATCGCCGGACTGGGACGAGGACGCCACCGCCAACTGGAGCCAACCCTCAGCTCCGGCCCGGGACCAGCGCCCACCCCAGAGCTGGGACCAGCGCCCAGACCCAGCCCGGGACCAGCGCCCACCCCAGAGCTGGGACCAGCGCCCACCCCAGAGCTGGGACCAGCGCCCACCCCAGAGCTGGAACCAGCCTGGCTACCCCGGCTCACCAGGCAGCCAGTACCAAAACGATCCGCGTGTCCACCCTGGGCCGCCTGGATATCCGCCCCAGCCGGGGTGGAACCAGCCCCCGTACCCAGGCCCGCGTTCTGGCGCCTACGGCAGCGACCAGCGCTGGCCCCCAGGGCCGCCGGGGGCCTCAGGCCCGCCCGGCCGGCCGCCCGCCCGGCGCAAGGGCAAACGCCGGCCAGTGCTGGCGGCTGTTGGCGGGTTCCTTGCGCTCGCGGTGGTCGCGGGTGCCCTCGCCGCCTATTTCCGGCTCGGGCACGGCTCAGGCAAGCCGTCCGCGGGCGGCGGCCCGGCGGTTGCCAGCGCGCTCACCCATCATGGGGACCTGCGCAGCTATCTCATACGCCCGCCACCAAAGTCTCACGCGTGGCCGAACCCGCTCGGTACCAACCGGAACCTCTCGATGAGCCAGGCAGCCGCGCTCAGCAACGATGCCAAGGCCCGCCGGGAAATGTTCACCCGGGATTCGTTCACCCACGGAGCGGTGCGGTGCTGGATCGGGGCCGACTCTTCCGTGGCCGATGTGCGGCTGTACCAGTTCAGCTCGGCGAGCAACGCGAAGGCATTCTTCCGGCAAGATGTCAGCGCGACATCGCACGGATACACCTCAGCCAATACGGCCAGCATCAGCGGTGTGCCGGGGGCCTGGGCCTACTCGGATCCCAGGCGGGACCGCCAGGGCTATGTGCACGTGATCACCCTCGCAGTCAAGGGCGATGTGGTGTTCGTGGTGTCCGTCGGGGAGCATTCCCGCACGGTCGACCTGACCTTGCCCGACTCTCTGGTGAAGCAGCAATACCGAAAGCTGTGACCGCACCGGGGCGGTGACCTGGGGAACAGGCCGCGTTGCGCCGAACGTGAACTTGTGTGCGAGCGCCCTGGGCTGGACGGTCATGCTGTCGTCATGATGACTTTCGCCCACTCGGTGGCTGTCTTGTCGGACATTCATGGGGTGCTGCCCGCGCTCGAAGCAGTCCTGGCCGAGCCGGACGTTCGGAGTGCCGACCGCATCGTGCTCACGGGAGACCTCGCAGCCGGGCCGCAGCCAGCGGAGACGCTTGACCTGCTCATCCACCTTGGCGAGCGGGCGGTCTGGATACGCGGCAACGCAGACCGGGAGTTGGTGGAGTTCGCACGGGGTGAGCGCACCGAGATGCCGGATGATGTGTCCGCGTGGGCGGCCACCCAGTTGCGCCCCGGTCTGGTGAAACTTCTGGCCGCGCTGCCGCTGACCGCGACGATCACCGTGTCCGGCCTCGGGCAGGTGCTCTTCTGCCACGCCACGCCGGCCGACGACGAAGAGGTGGTCGTGGTCGATTCCCGGCTCGCCCGCTGGGCTGAGATCTTCGCCGGCCTCCCCGCACAGGTCACAACAATTGTGTGCGGCCATACGCACATGCCGTTCACCCGCCTCGCGCACGGCCGGCTGGTGGTGAACCCGGGAAGCGTCGGCATGCCCTATGGCCGGGCAGGTGCCCACTGGGCGCTGCTCGGCCCGGGAGTGGCGCAGCGCCGCACCGAATACGGGCCCGACGCGGCCTGCGCACGCATTGCGGCCGAATCAGGCTTCCCCGGAGCAGCAGCCTGGGCGGATGACTACATCCGTTCCAACCCCACCGATGCCGACGCCCTGAACGTCATGGCCCCCCGCGACGGCCGCCCGGCCGCCGTCAGCCGATCCGTGACAGCGCGGCGAACTGCTCGTCGGTGAGCCCGATCTCGGCCGCCGCGACGTTTTCCTCCAGGTGCGGGACCGAGCCCGTGCCCGGGATGGGCAGCATGACCGGCGAGCGACGCAGCAGCCAGGCCAGCGCGACCTGCGCGGGCCTCGCCCGCGCCTGCCGCGCCATCGCACCGAGCGGCCCGCCGGGGCGGGCGAGGTTCCCGGTGGCGATGGGGAACCACGGGATGAAGGCAAGCTCTTCTCGCTCGCAGTACTCCAGCACGTCCTCTGATTTCCGGTTGATCAAATTGAACAGATTCTGAACGGAAGCGACGGGCGAAATCTCCACCGCCTCGCTGATCTGCTCCGTGGTCACCTCACAGAGCCCGACGTGGCGGATCTTCCCTTCGCCACGCATGTCCGCCAGGGCGCCGATCTGGTCTGCCAGCGGAACCTGCGGGTCAATCCGGTGCAGCTGGTAGAGGTCGATGGTTTCGACACCCAGCCGTCGCAGGCTCATCTCCACACACTGGCGCAGGTACTCCGGGCGCCCCACCGGATGCCACTCGCCGGGACCGGTCCGCACCAGCCCGCCCTTGGTGGCGACGGTGATGCCCGGGTAGGGATGGAGCGCTTCCCGGATCAGTTCCTCGCTGACATAAGGGCCGTAGGAATCGGCCGTGTCGATGAAGTCCACGCCAAGGTCGGCGGCGCGGCGCAACACCCGGCGTGCCTCGCCCCGGTCAGGTGGGTCGCCCCAGATTCCCTTGCCCGTGATCCGCATTGCACCGAATCCGAGCCTGGTGACCGGGGTGTCCCCGCCCACGCAGAATGTGCCACTGGCTGCCGCCAGAAGGGTCCTCACGCTCATTCCCGCCAACCTACCGGGCTCGTCCCCCACAAAACTGCCAGCCCATGCCGTTGCGAACGAGATCCGCCACGCCTTGTGAGCACGTGTCCCGGCCACGTGGTTGTGAGCACGTCAGGAGCGAGCGGCAAGATTGGGTGACATGGAACATCAGAATCTGTTTGGCGGCCCGGCCGCGACGTACCTGCCGGAGGACCCAGCGGCGGCGGAACTCGAATCCGGGACCGACCCGGCCGATGTCGCGGCATCACACCCAATGTGCCTGGCGGCCTGGGCGGCGCTGGCCGACCGCGCGATGAGCCAGGGCGAGGTGATCGTCTCGTACGCGTTCGCACGGACCGGTTACCACCGGGGCCTGGACCAGCTGCGGCGGGCAGGCTGGCGGGGACATGGCCCGGTCCCCTGGGAACACGCGCCCAACCGGGGATTCCTCCGGTCGCTGCATGCACTCGGCCGGGCGGCCGCGTCCATCGGCGAAGACGATGAGGCGAAGCGGTGCCGCGACTTCCTCCGCGAGTCCAGCGCCAGCGCCGCGTCCGCGCTCGAAACCTGATCACACCGGGCGGGACCGCGTGGAGTAACCTCAGGACCTCCCGGGCGGGTCCCAAGATCCGCGGCGGGTGAGCCGGGAAGGGGACTGGTCACATATGCCGGCCATTGTGGTGGTGGGCGCACAGTGGGGCGACGAGGGCAAGGGTAAGGCAACCGACCTGCTCGGTGACCTCGTCGACTACGTGGTCAGGTACCAGGGCGGCAACAACGCCGGCCACACGGTGGTCATCGGTGACGAAACCTACGCCCTGCACATGCTGCCCTCCGGGGTGCTCTCCCCTCATGTCACGCCGGTCATCGGCAACGGGGTGGTGATCGATCCCGAGGTCCTGCTCGCGGAGATGGAAGGCCTCACCAAACGTCGGGTCTCCTGTGAGCGGCTGCTCATCTCCGCCAACGCGCACCTGATCATGCCGCACCATCGCGCACTCGACAAAGTGACAGAACGCTATCTCGGCAAAGCCCGGATCGGCACCACCGGGCGTGGCATCGGTCCCGCCTACGCAGACAAGGCGGCGCGGACCGGCATCCGGGTGCAGGACTTGTTCGACCCCGGAATCCTGCGCCAGAAGCTGGACCTGGCACTGCGGGAGAAGAACCAGGTGCTGGCCAAGGTCTACAACCGGCGCGGGATCGACGCCGGCACCGTGACGGAAACCTATGTCGCCTACGGTGAGCGGCTGCGGCCGCATGTGACCGACACGGCGCTGATCCTCAACCAGGCTCTGGACGCCGGGGCATCGGTGCTGCTCGAAGGCGCCCAGGCAACGCTGCTCGACGTGGATCATGGCACCTACCCGTTCGTGACCTCGTCCTCGCCCACCGCCGGCGGTGCCTGCGCCGGCTCGGGCATCGGGCCAACCCGCATCAGCACAGTTATCGGCATCGTCAAGGCCTACACCACCCGGGTGGGCTCAGGCCCGTTCCCCACCGAACTGCACGGCGCACCGGGCGAGTGGCTGCGCACGGCCGGCGGCGAGTTCGGCGTGACCACCGGGCGCCCCCGGCGGACCGGCTGGTTCGACGCGGTCATCGCGCGGTACGCGGCCAGGATCAACGGCGTTACCGACTTCTTCCTGACCAAGCTGGACGTGCTCTCCGGGCTGGAACGGGTCCCCGTCTGCGTGGCCTATGACGTGGAGGGGGCCAGGCACGACGACATCCCGATGACGCAGACCGAATTCCACCACGCGAAACCGGTCTTTGAGCACCTCGACGGCTGGCCGGAGAACCTTTCCGGCGCCCGCGAGTTCGCCGACCTGCCACGCAACGCGCAAAACTACGTGCGGGCGGTCGAGGAAATGATCGGCGCCCCGGTGGCAGCGGTAGGCATCGGCCCCCGGCGCGACCAGACCCTCCAGTTGCGCCCCCTGATCGGAAGCTAGCCGCGCCGCGGCCGCGAAAACGCCGCCTCCACCGCGCGCATCCCGGCTGCGGGCCGCGGCCCCGGTAAGCTCGCCGCGTGCGAGTCCTCCTCCTCGGATCGGGAGGCCGTGAGCACGCGCTGGCGCGTGCGCTGGCCGCCGACAGCAGTGTTACCGATCTGCACGCCGCACCGGGCAACCCCGGCATGGCAGCTCTCGCAACCGTGCACCGGCAGTCACTGGCCGACATCGGCGCGGTGACCAGCCTGGCCCGCTCCCTCGCGCCGAACCTGGCGGTGATCGGCCCGGAAACACCCCTGGTCGCCGGGCTCGCCGACGCGCTCGGCAGCGCTGGCATCGCCTGTTTCGGGCCGGGCCGCGAAGCGGCCATGATCGAGGGATCGAAGTCGTTCGCCAAACAGATCATGACCGAGGCGCGCATCCCCACGGCACAGGCACGTACCTGCACCAGCGTGGGTGAGGTTGAGTCGGCGCTGCTTGCGTTTGGTGTTCCATACGTTGTGAAAGCGGACGGGCTCGCGGCGGGAAAGGGAGTCGTGGTGACCGGCGACGCCACCGTCGCCCTGGCGCACGCGCGCGCGGTGGGGAAGGTGGTCGTCGAGGAGTTCCTGGACGGGCCGGAAGTGTCGCTGTTCGCGATCGCCGACGGCGTCACCGCTGTCCCGCTGCTGCCCGCGCAGGATTTCAAGCGGGCGCGGGACGGCGACCAGGGGCCGAACACGGGCGGCATGGGCGCCTACGTGCCGCTGCCGTGGGCGCCGCGCGGGCTGACGGACGAGGTCATGGGTACGGTGATCCAGCCCGCGATCGACGCCATGCGGCGGCGGGGCACCCCGTACCGCGGCCTGCTCTACGCCGGGCTCTGCCTGACCAAGCAGGGCGTGCGGGTGGTGGAGTTCAATGCCCGGTTCGGCGACCCGGAAACCCAGGTCGTGCTGGACCGGCTGGCAACCCCGCTGGCCGGCCTGCTCGACGAGGCCGCGAGCGGGTCGCTGGCCGCCACCGGCCCGCTGGAATGGGCGCCAGGCGCCGCCGTCACGGTGGTGATCGCTGCCGAGGGCTACCCGGCTGCACCGGTGACCGGCGATCCCATCATCGGCATAAATGACGCCGAACGCCTGCCGGATTCCTACGTTCTGCACGCAAGCACAGCCACCGGTCCTGACGGCTGTCTTGTTTCGGCTGGTGGCCGGGTACTCAACGTCGTCGGCACAGGCCCCAGCCTGGCCGCCGCGCGGGGCGCGGCGTACACGGCGGCGCAACGGATCCAGCTGCGGGGCGGCTGGCACCGCGGCGACATCGCCGCGGACGCGGCGAGGCAGGCCGGCGGCCAGGTATGACGACGCAAGGCGCGGGGCAGGCAGGCACGGGGCAGGCAGGCACGGGGCAGGCGTGAGGGCCGCGGCCGACCAGGGCAGCCCTGGAAGCGCGCCCTTGCGAGTGAGCACCCTGGAACTGTTCTTTGACCTCGTGTTCGCATTCACCCTCACTCGCCTCACTGACCTGCTTGCCCACCATCTCTCCCTGGCCGGGACCGCGCAGGTTTTGCTGGTGTTCGGGGTGCTGTGGTGGATGTACGCGGGTTATGCCTGGCTGACGAACGCTCGCGCGCCGGACCGAACGCTGGAGCGGTTGCTGCTGCTGGTCGGTATGACGGGCTTCCTGCTGGTCGGCCTGGCCATCCCGACTGCCTTCGATGACACCGCGAGCGGGCTCGCCCTCGGCTTCGGGTACCTCATCGTGGTTGTGGTACACAGCGCCCTCTATTACCGGGTGAACCGGAACATTTTGCGGATCACGCCCTTCAACGCCACCTCGGCTCTGCTGGTGATTCTTGCCGGGCCCGCAGGTGGGGTGGCTGTCTACGCCCTGTGGTTCGGGGCGCTGGCCATCCAGGTGCTTTCGCCCCTGATCGCGCATCCGGGCGGGCGGTTCGAGATCAGCCCGGCGCATTTCGTGGAGCGACATGGGGCGCTGGTCATCGTGGCGCTCGGGGAGTCGGTCGCGGCCATCGGGATCGGGGCCACGCCGACCGGAGTGACCGCCGACGTGGTCGTGGCGGCTGTGCTTGGCCTGGCTCTGTCCGCCAGCCTGTGGTGGGCCTACTTCGGGGATGGCGACGACGAACGGGCGGAACGGGCCATGACCGCCGCCGAGCCGTCCCGGCGGCCACAACTGGCGCTGTCCGCATACTTCTACGCCCACATCCCGATGCTGCTCGGCGTGGTGGCCCTCGCGGCAGGGGTGAAGCTGACCCTCGGCAATGCAGCGCAGCCGCATCCTGTCGGGCAGGCCGTCGCCGTGGCCGGTGGCGCGGCGCTGTTCCTGGCTGGAAGCGCCGGGTTCCGCCGGGCGCTGGCGATCGGGCCGCTGCGCTTCCGCCTCGCGGCGGCGTTGTTCGCCCTGGCGACCACGGCGCTTGGCGTGATGGTCACGGCAGCCGCGCAACTGGCCGTGCTGCTGGCGGGCCTGGTGGCGATGCTGGCCGCGGAACGGGTGTTCACGCTCAGGTCCAGGCACCAGCATGCGGGAGAATGGCAGGCGTGATCGACCGCTACACGCTGCCGGAGATGGGCCGGATCTGGAACCAGGCCCACAAGTACGAGTTGTGGTGCCGGGTGGAGACCCTCGTCCTGGAAGCACATGCCGACGCCGGGACCGTGCCCGCCAGTGCGGTGGCACCCGTGCGCGCGGCTCCACCACCGACCCCGCAGGCCGTGGCGGCCGCGGAGGCGGTGACCGATCACGACGTGATCGCGTTCCTCACGGCCTGGGCGGATAACACCACCCCACGGGAGGCCGCGGCCTGGGTGCATTTCGGCATGACCTCATCCGACCTGCTCGACACGGCGCTGGCGGTGCAACTCACTGAGGCCACCGACGTGCTGACCAGCCGCGCCTCCGGCCTGGTCGCGGTGCTGCGCGAGCACGCGCTCGCTCACACTGGAACGCTCCGGGCCGGCCGGACCCACGGGATCCACGCCGAGCCCGACGTCTGGGGACACCGCGTGGCCGACTTCGCGTTCGCGGTGGCGCGCTGTCGCGACCGCTTGCGCCGTGCACGGGAGGCGGTCGCGGTCGGGAAGCTGTCCGGGCCGGTTGGGACCTACTCGAACATCGACCCGGCCATCGAGGCACAGGTGATGGCCAAGCTTGGTCTCCGCCCGGCGGCGGTCGCGACCCAGGTGGTGTTCCGTGACGGTATCGCCGAATGGGTGAGTGCCCTTGCGGCGCTGGCCAGCGCCTGCGAGGCCATCGCGCTGGAGGTCAGGCACGGGCAGCGGACCGAGGTGGCCGAACTTTCTGAGCCGTTCGGGGCGGGCCAGAAGGGCTCGTCCGCGATGCCGCACAAGAAGAACCCGATCCGCTCGGAACGGATCTGTGGCCTGGCCCGTCTTGTCCGGTCCTACATCACACCGGTCATGGAGGGAATGGCGCTCTGGCACGAACGTGACATCTCTCACTCCAGCGTGGAACGGGTCGCGCTCCCGGACGCTGCCATCGCTACGGACTACGTTTTGCACCTGACCACAGGAATTATCGAGGGCTTGGTCGTCAACAGCGCCCGGATGCGGGCGAACCTGGATTCCACGGGTGGGCTCATCTTCACCTCCAGCGTCTTGCTGGAACTGGTAGAAGCGGGCATGTCCAGGGAAGACGCCTACGGGCTCGTCCAGTCTGCCGCCATGACGACATGGGAGACTGGCACGCCCTTCCGTGAGGCGCTGCGCAAGGAAGCCGCCGCCAGCGGCCGTGCGCTCGACGAAAAGCGCTTGGACGAGGTGTCCCGCCCGGAGCGTTACGTGGAGCGGCTCGGGCCAGTTTTCGAACGCCTGCGGGCTCTCCGCTGATCTTGATGCCGTCCCGCCCGCTCACACCGGCGCCCGCCTCGCTCACATCGGTCCCCGCCCCGCCCGCTCACACCGGCGCCCGCCCCCGCACACATCGGTCCCCGCCCCGCCCACACCAGCGCCCGGCCCCCCATCAGCGCCCGCCCGCTCACATCGGTCCCCGCCCGGCCCAAACCAGCGCCCGACCGGCCCCCATCAGCGCCATCGCCCGTCCGGTGGCGACCGGGCCAGACGCGGACCTGGCTGGCCTGCCGCCACCGCCAGGCCGTTCCAGGGCGCTGGAATGGGGTAGCTGGTGTGAGAGAGAGCCATCGATATGCGGGGCAGGGAAGGAATGCCGCTGCCCGGCTGGGACGGGGAGGGTGCCGAGCCCGGGATGCCCGCAATGACCCGCAGACCCTGGAGACGGTGCGATACTGGACTGCGCGCGCGAGGCTTCCGGTTCACCTGGCAGCCATCGGGCGGTTCGCGTCGCGGTCTCCCGCCGCGTCACCCGGCCGCAAGCCGGCCCGGCACATGTCCAAGAACAGGAGCAGTGTGTCCATGACCGTGGGCCCCGAGACCTGCTACCGCGTGCGAGGCGGTGCTTCGCTGCATGGAACCGTGTTTATTCAGGGTGCCAAGAACGCAGCGCTCAAGATGATTGCCGCCTCGCTGCTCGCGTCCGAGGGACGGACGGTACTGCGGAACGTGCCGCCGATCGAGGACGTGCGCAGGGCCGTCGAACTCGCGCAGGCCGTGGGGGCGGTGGTCAAGTTCCATGAGGCCGAGCGAACCCTGGTGGTGGACGCATCGAACCTCACCAGCCCCGTCCTGCCAGCGGAGATCGCGCGCAGGTTCCGCGGCTCGGTCCTGTTCGTGCCCGCGCTGCTGCACCGGCTAGGCGAGGCTGTTATCGAAGGCGTCGGCGGATGCAACCTCGGCAGCCGCAATCTTGACTTCCACTACCGGGGATTCGCGCGGCTGGGCGCCTCGGTGGATGAGGCGGGCGACAAGATCTACGTGAAGGCGGGCCGCCTGCGTGGTGCCCACCTGTACCTGGACACGCCGTCCCACACCGGCACCGAGAACCTCATCATGGCGGCCTCACTTGCCTCGGGCAAGACGATCATCGACAACACCGCGCTCGAGCCCGAAGTGCTGGATGTGATCGCGTTCCTCTCCAAGATGGGCGCGCAGATCAGCGGCGGTGGCACCGGGTTCATCACGGTCCGGGGGGTCAACGAACTGACCGCCACCGAGCACACGGTGATGGCAGACCGGATCGACGCTGGCGTCTTCGCCATGGCCGCGGCAATCACGGGTGGCGAGCTCAGCCTGGTCGGCGCCAAGCTGGAGCATTTCGGGGTGGTCCGCTGGAAGCTGGAGCAGATGGGCGTGGAATTCGGCTCCAAGGGTGCTGTGCTCCAAGTACGCCGGGAACGCACGTTGCGTCCGATCAACGTGATCACGAGTCCCTACCCCGGCTTCGCCACCGACCTCCAGTCCCCGATCATGGCGGTGAGCTGCCTTGCGGACGGCGACAGTTACATCAGGGAAACCATTTTCGACGGGCGCTACACCCTCGTCGGGGAGCTGACCAAGATGGGTGCCAAGGTCGAGGTGGACGGCGGCAAGGTCGTCGTGCATGGCCCGTGCGCGCTCAGGGGCACCAAAGTCGAGGCCCACGACCTGCGCACGGGGATCGCGCTCATCCTTGCCGGGCTCGGCGCGGAAGGCGAGGCCGTTGTCGCGCCTGGTTACCTGATCGACAGGGGACACGCGGACATCGCCGGCCGGCTCTCCGCGCTCGGCGCCGATATCACTGTCGAGGCGAGCGGCTAATGCGGCGCGCCTGACCCAGGGCCCCGCTGCGCGAATCCTGCCAGCCGGGCCATCCGCAATCATTCAGCGAAGTTCGATCATCAGCCGGCGGCCACCCACCCAAACTGGCCTCCGGCTCTCGTTACCCATCCGTCGGCACAACCGCCGCAGCGCAACCCGCCCAGCCCATGAACAAGCCGGGTCCCGCACCCGCGAACCGCCGCCTGAGCGAGCCACGCTCGCCAAATTGGCACCTGTGGCCACAAACTGTGATGTTCATGACCTGAGTCCCTTTTCATCGAGGTCCTGGTGAGTTACGAAATAGACGACCCCTGCGTCACCGAGCCCTGAGGTCAGACAGTGAATCCACCAGAACGTACCGCCGCCAGCACAGGCAGAACATTAAGGTCATTCGCGCAGCCCCTGCGTGCCCATAACGGGCGGGCGGCCGAAGGATGACCAGCAGCGGGCAGCGACATTCCGCACTGGCACTGACAATCGGCGTGGTGGGACCACACGACCTTGTGGAACGCATCATGCTCTCCGGAGCGGCGGTTCCGGGGACGCATAGTGCCGCACCGGGAACAACTGGGCCAGGCGTGCCATCCTCACCCACAGCTGGACCGGGGGTGGCACGGCGGCTGATCGGTGCCGCCTACCGCAACGAGCAGGAAGCGGCCGATAAGGTCCTGCGGCTGGGCCCGGGTGTCGACGCATGGCTCTTTGCCAGCCAGGTGCCGTATTCCTACGCCCGCCGGGCAGGCGTCCTGCGCGGACCCGCCACGTGCGTGCCCCTGAATGGCAGCGCGCTCTACGCAGCGTTGCTGCGGGCAAGCAGGAGCGGCAATTACGACTTGTCCAAGGTCAGCGTGGACATACTCAGCCGCGGCGATGTCACGGACGTGTTCGCCGACCTCGGCATCGCCACCAGTGACGTCCATGTACGGGAGGAGCCCGCCAACGCCGCGACGCTGACGGCGTTCCATGAGCGCCTCTGGCGCCGTCACTTGACGACCCTCGCCTTTACCTGCCTGGAATCGGTTGGCCTGCGCCTGTCCACACTGGAGATCCCCGTCTTCGTTGTCCGGCCGACCGGGAGTGCCATTCGCTCCGCGCTGCGGACCGCTACCCTGCTGGGCGCCCAGCGGCGGCTTGAGGAGGCACAACTGGCGATCGCGGTGGTTGAGGTGCCAACGCTCCGGGAGACGTCGCGGCGCTCGGCACCACGGCAGTCGCGGGAGGAACTGCGCCTCACCGTCCACCGGCTCCTGCTCCAGGAGGCACAGCGAATGCAGGCGGCGGTCAGCCCGGCGGGCGAGTACTCCTTCCTGATCACCGCGACACGCGGGTCGTTGGCAGGCGGCACTGAGGGTTTTCGCGTGCCGCCCTTCACCGAGCGAGCACGGACCGAACTGGGCATTACCGTCGAGGTGGGCGTAGGGCTGGGCCGGACGGCCCACGACGCAGAGTCGCACGCCAGGGCCGCGCTCGCTCGCTCTCACACCGGTGCCCGGGGCTTCGCGCTCGACCGGGAAGGACACGCGCTGGCCCCTGGGCCGAGGGAGCCAGCGCTTGCTCCCGCCGCCAACACCAAAGGAATGGCGACCCTTTCCCGGCTGGCTGAGAAACTGCCGCCGGATGAGGGAGCGCGCGTCGTCGATGCGGAAACCGCTGGCCGGATGCTCGGGGTCACGTCAAGAACGGCCCGCCGACTTCTCCATACCCTGGTCGATGAGGGACTGGCGTGGCCGTTGCCGCCAAGCCGGAGTCCGCAGCCCGGCCGACCACGCCAGTTCTACCGGCTGGTCACGGAGAAGCTCGAACGCCATCAGGCGGGAGAGCAGCGCCCGCAATGAGGCGGGAGTTTCGCTCGCCGAGAACTACTTTCGCTCGCCGGGAAATAGCTGCGCGAGCGTGGCTCCCTCGTGATGGACTGGCAACGGCCCCCCGACGGGGCCAAGGTGTAGTCAGCGCCGGGGAGGCGCCGCATGCGTATCGTGGTACTCGGTGGCACTCAGTTCATCGGACGCAGGATCACCGAATCCCTGGCTGGCCGGGGCGACGAAGTCACGATCATCCATCGGGGCGAGACCGAGCCTGCGGGCTGGGTGGACTGCCACCTGCGTACATGGAACACGGAGCCACTGTGCTGCGGCTGGCGATGATCTACGGAGAACACGACCCGCAGCGGCGGGAGGAGTTCATCCTGCGCCGGGTACGGGCAGGCCGACGCCAGATTCCAGTCGGGCCGGGCACCTGGCTGTGGACCCGCTGCTATGTCGGCGACGTGGCCGCCGCAGCACTGGCGGCACTGGAGACACCGGGTGCCGCGGGCGAGGTGCTCAATGTGGGCGAGCCGGCCACCAGAAACATGCTCGGCTGGGCTCAGCAAATACTCTCCGCCGCAGGCCACGAAGCCGACCTGATACCAGTGCCGGATGGCGCCCTGCCTCCCGACATGTGGCCGACGAAGAACCACTCCCAGCACCTGCTTGTCGACAGCCGCAAGGCCAGGGGCCTCCTCAGCTGGTATCCCAGCGACCCTGCGGAGAGCACAGCACGCTCAGTTCGCTGGCACCTCGCTCATCCGGCTGTCGGCACAGAACAAGATTTCGCTGCCGACGACAGTGCCCTCGCAGCAGCCTCCCGGGCCAGTTGACCCGGCATCCGCCAGCCCTAATGGCGCCTGGGGTATGCCTTCGCAACAGCGAGGAACTCCCCGTTTGCCTCCTCATCGCCGATGGACACGCGCGCGCCCTCACCAGCGAACGGCCGCACGCTGATCCCGGCTCGCGCACAAGCCTCGGCGAAGTCCTGGGTGTCCTCGCCCAGGCGCAGCCACACGAAGTTCGCCTCAGTTGGCGGCACAGTCCAGCCCTGTGCCAGCAGTTCGCTCCGGACGCGGGCGCGTTCCTTGACCACCAGATCGACCCGTTCCAGCAGTTCGGCCTCGGCTGCCAGTGAGGCGATCGCCGCAGCTTGTGCGATCACATTCACGGTAAACGGCAACATCGTGGTCCGCGCGGCGGCGGCGACAGGCTCGTGCCCTACCAGGAATCCGACCCGCAAGCCAGCGAGGCCATAGGCCTTGGAGAACGTCCGGAGCACTGCCACGTTCGGGCGATCGCGGTACAGGTCCATGCCGTCGGGCACGGCCGTGTCGCGGACGTACTCGGCGTAGGCCTCGTCCAGTACGACGAGGCAGTCAGAGGGCACCCGGTCAAGGAACTCTTCGAGTTCAGGCCGGTGCACAACCGTCCCCGTCGGGTTGTTCGGGTTACACACAAAGATGACGCGCGTCCGCGCGGTGATCGCATCCGCCATCGCGGCCAGATGATGGATCTCGTGCCTCAGCGGTACCCGCACCTGGTCAGCGCCGGTGAGGGCCACCAGCATCGGGTACGCCTCAAAGGAGCGCCACGCGAACAGCACCTCACCCCCGGTCTCGGCGGCGGCCCCGAGCAGTTCCTGTGTCACTCCCACCGAACCGCATCCCAGCGCGATGTGGGCGGGCGGCACCTGAAATCGGTGCGCAATAGCTTCGGTGAGCGCGGCCGAGGCGTTATCTGGATACCGGTGGATCTCCGCAGAGGCGCGAGCGATAGCCTCGGCCACCGAGGGCAGCGGCCCGTACGGGCACTCATTCGACGCCAGCTTGAACGACCTGCCCTCGGGGCTGACAACCCGCCGGCCGGGCCGGTAGGGGGCAAACTGATCCAGAACGGGACGGAACCGGGGTGAGTCTGCGGACACCGTTGTCCTCCGGGCAGAATGTGGCAGTGCTCTCCCCTGCAGTCTGCCACCACAGGTGCGGGACCGGACGGTCGCGCCGCCCCGATGAGGTGCCACCCCGCGCCAAGACAGTTTGTCAGGGTGGGGAATCTGCCCCGCCCAGCGAGCTCAGGACATCGCTGAAGGTCGAGTACATGTCGTCGGTAAACAGAACGAAGCGCGCCTCTTCAACCTCAGAAGATGCCTGGCGCACCGTGACGAGTGCGATCCGCGCGGCGTCGGCATGCGGCCAGCCGTAGATGCCCGCCGACACCGCGGGGAACGCCACGGACTTCGCACCCAGCTCGTCCGCGACCTTGAGCGACTGCTCGTAGCAGGATGCGAGCAATGCCGAACGGTCCTCGTTACGGGAGTAGACCGGGCCCACCGTGTGAATCACCCACTGGGCTGGCAGATTCCCGGCTGTGGTCGCCACGGCCTGACCGGTGGGGAGACCCTTGCCGTACCGCGAGGCGCGCAGTTCGCGGCACTCGGCCAGTATTTGCGAGCCGCCGCGGCGGTGGATAGCGCCGTCCACCCCACCGCCTCCCAGCAGGGACGAGTTCGCGGCGTTGACGATCGCATCCACCCGTTCCCGGGTGATGTCACCAAGTTTCAGGGTGATCCTCATGACGCACAGCACCTTACTGCGTCTATCGAAGCTTGCCCGCGGCGCAGGCCTTCATCCTGGAAGGCGCCGGCCCATGTGACCAGTGACCATTTGCACCGGGCCTTCTGCCAGACTTTGGCGCGGGATAGAGTGACGCCGTGAATAGGTTGGGCGAGCTTGAGCGCGCGATCATGGATGTTCTCTGGGACAACACCGAACCCCTCACAGTCCGTCAGGTTGGCCTGCGCCTGACCAACCGTGATCTTGCCCACACCACGGTAATGACCGTTTTGGATCGGCTGGCAAAGAAAGGGGTTGTCACGCGCCAGCGAACTGGCCGCGCCTGGCAGTACCAGGCTGCGGCGAGCCGGGAATCGTATGTAACCGAGCTGATGATGCATGCGCTCGATCAGGCTGGCGACCGGTCTGCCGCGCTGGCGAGCTTTGTGCGCCGCGTCTCGCAAGCAGAAGCAGCCGTGCTGCGCCGGGCACTCGCCCGGCTGGGAGAGATCCCCCGGGACTGACCGCCAGTGCTTCCGCATGTACTCCTCCTCGCCACCGTCGCTCTGGGCATAGTGCCAGCGGCGGCCGCGCTGGCGTCTGCCCGCTGGCCTTACCGGTCGCCTGCGGCGGCCATCTTGCTATGGCAGGCACTGGGCCTGAGCTGGGGCCTCGCTGCTGTCGGGACACTGGCGGCGGTAGCGGCGGTACATGACCGCTACGGTGTCGCCGGCGGCGCGCTGTCGGGCGCCGCTGATGCCGTCCGCGCCGCCGCCCTGGGTTTCGGGGTTTCCTCCATCTTCGCGGTAGCCCGGTTGTGCTTCCTCGCCGCTGCGCTGGCGTTGCTAACTCTGCTCTGCTGGGTGCTGGTGGCGGCCTCCGCCGCCGTTCTCCTCGCCAGGCGAAAGCACCGTACCCTGCTAAGCCTGCTGGCCCACGGTGATCCCAAGGTGCCAGGGGCCCTTGTCGTCGATCACCCCGCTGCGGCCGCGTACTGCGTTCCCGGCCTCCGGTCCCGGATCGTGATCAGCGCCGGAACTCTTGACCTGCTCGACCCGCCCGAATTGGCCGCGGTCCTCGCTCATGAGCGGGCTCACCTACGGGCCCGGCATGACCTGGTGCTGCTGCCGTTCGGCGCGCTGGTCCGCGCATTTCCACGGTCACGGCTGGTCCACAAGGCACACGTGACTGTGGCGCTGCTGGTAGAAATGCTTGCCGACGATCATGCACTGCGGCACCGCCCGGCCAGGGAACTTGCGACTGCGCTGCTCCGGGTGGGGGTGTCCGGAGCCGGCCACACTCCGTCGGGCGCCCTCGCCGCGGTGACGGGTGCGGACGGGGATGTGGCCACGAGGGTCGCCCGCCTGCTGGCGCCGAATCCCCGCCTGCCGTTGCCCGCACAAGCGCTGATTTGCGCAGCGGCAGCACTGCTCGTCGCCGTTCCGGTCTCGCTCCTGCTCTTCACGTTCTAGGAACACACGCGCCGCCGCGCGGCGCTCCCGTGGGGTGGCGAAGCGGAGCGCCTGGCGGGCCCAGTCTCGGGTCAGGCGACTACTTCGGCACAGTCTGGACCACTGCGTCAGTTACGGGAGAGGCCTGTAAGGATCATGGGCCGCCAGCCGGTGGGTACGGGCTCTGCGGCGGGGTCTGCCACTGCCACGGTGGAGCCGTCTCGGCTGAGTGTCCCGGATTCACGGCAAACTCGATTCGGCGCATGCGCGCCAACAACTCCCCCGGGGCCGCAGCGGCGATGATCATCCCGGGTGGGGCGTTAAAGCGTGGAAAAGCCCAGTACAGTCTGCTATACACACCCCACATCACGAGCCACAGGGGATTCTCGCGCTCAATGCGGGTGGCTGTTTGGCGTTCCTGGTCGTCATAGAACTCCGTCATGCGCAGCCGATCTTGAACCAGGCACTCCGGTTCACGGTTCGTCGTTGATGATCCCCCGACCTGAACAGGCCCAAGTGAGGATGACTAATCCATACCCGCGCTGCGCCTAACCATTGCCTCGCAACGCCCACACAACGTCTGGTTGCCAGCCTGGTTCGACCATGTTTTCCCAGGTAAAGGGGGGTGGGCCCGGCCCCTTCTGCGTCATGTGGCGGCACCGCCAGAGTTGCGTATAACGCGAACGGCAACCGGGTCCATGCACCCTGCCTGCGTGCCGTCATTAGGAAGGCGTACCACGACGGAGCCCACGTGCCGTGCCGATTTCACCGACATTGTGAGGAAAGCGCAACCACAGCCTGGCGGAAACCCTGCCCGGGCTCATGAGCGGATTCGCGGCAGCGACCTTCCCCAGCGCGACGAACAAGTCCAAACGGGGCAGCACATGCTTACATGCCCCATTTTACGCTGAGGGGACGCACTACTCGGCGACGCGAATGCGGACCCGCCGGAAGCCTTTGCCTTTGTTCTCCACCTTGACCACCTCGATCTTGCCTATCTGGCTGGTGGCGGCGACATGGGTCCCCCCGTCCGCCTGCTGGTCAAGGCCAACGATGTCGATGATCCGCACATCCTTGACATCTGGGGGCACAAGGTTGGTGGCCGTGCGGATGATGTCGGGAATAGCGAAGGCTTCATCACGAGGCAGCACCCGCACGTCGATGCGCCGGTTGGCGACCACCTCCACGTTGCATGCTGCTTCCACCGAGTCCCGGAAGCCTGGCGGTAGCTCCGGCAGGTTGAAGTCCATCCGTGCCGTCAGCGGCTCCATGTTCCCACCAGTCACCAAGGCCCCAAAGTCCCGGAAAACGACGCCGCACAGCACATGCAGCCCGGAGTGGGTGCGCATTAGGTCGGTCCGGCGTTCATCCTCAACCGCGCCACGCACGGCGGAGCCAGCGGGTGGTAGTGGATCACCCTCGGCAGGAACCAGGTAGAGATCATCGCCCTTGCGAGCGCCGACGATCCGGGTCTGGACCCCGCCCCACAGCAGCACACCCTGGTCGGGAGGCTGGCCACCGCCGCCTGGGTAGAACGCGGATCTGTCCAGCACGATCCCCTCGGGGTCTGCTGCCAGGACCACCGCCTCCCACTCGCGCAGAGTCTGGTCGTCCAGTTCCAGCCGGTGCGTTCGCCACTCACTGTCGCCCACCCAGGCAGCCTACTGCGGCCCGCGCGGCCCTGGGCTACAGCGGTAGCCCACCCCACCAACCGGCATCAGCTAAGTAACTCACGATTCACGGACGTGCGGTCGAGTCATCTCGCATAGTGAGACGCGGTTGCCGGCTTTTCACTCGTCGGTGACCACAGACCGGGATGAAATCGGGCAAGAGAGAGCGACTGGATCGCGTGAAAGTCAAAACGTTCTTGGAAGTCGCCGCTGACCGGGACCGACCCTGCCCGGGGGGGCGGGGGGGACCGGGCCGACGCGGGTCCGGGCCGACGCGGGACCGGGCCCGGCGCGCTGAGTCCGGCGCTGCTACCAGGGGCCGTAGGGGCCAGAACTTCCGCCACCACGAGACTGCCTGACTTTCGGGCGCACGTCAGTGAGGTAGATGGCGGCGGCAACAAATGCGGCGATGGGAAGGATCGAGACCAGTGAGACGCCTGTCGCAATAGAGCCGAGCCCGATCACGCTGGCGACACCAAGGATGATCAGCCAGAGCGGCTTGGTCTGCTTGCCAGCGGCGACAAACGCCGGACCGGGGCGACGCAGCGCATCGATGAATGCGAATACCTCGGCGGCGAATGCCCCAAGGGAGAGCACCCAGAAGAGCCAGAACAGCGGACGCGTGTAGTCGAACACGGAAGTCAGGCTATCTGGTCGGAGCGGTATTTAATGCCTTGGCCGCATGTTGATGCTGAGCGAGCCGCTGGACTGATGCTGAGCGAGCCGCTGAACTCGGATACTCCAGATCGCGCTCAGTTACCTCACGAGCCCACCCGGAGCTGCCACCGGCCGGGAAGAGCCGCCCGTCACACCTGCGTTGGCACGAGCCTGCCGCGGTCATGGCGGGTCGGTCGCCGGCCGGCAAATGTCCGGACGGGACGGTCGTGCCGATGGGCCCCATGTGCAATGGTCCGGACGGGACGGTCGTCCCGATGGGGGTCCCCATGTGGGTCGTCCCGATGGGGGTCCTCCCGATGGGCGAGCGTCCCGTCCGGTAAGTGATTGCTACTTCTTGGTCTTTCCGTTGACGTTCCGCTTCGCCGGTGCGGTGGCGTGGCCGTTGAGCGCGCGCATTCCGCGGTCGGCTAGCTTGTCGTATCCGCCCACTGCCTTTGAGCGGGCGGTGTGCAGGTAGTCGGTCGCACGCTCGGGCAGTGAGCTCACCACGGCTTCGCCGCGCCACCGCGCGATTCGCGCTGGCAGTCCGCGCAGCGTCTGCGAGGCGAGCATTCCCGCCCCGGCCGCGGCACAGACTGGCTTGCTGCTGGTGAGCTTGCTGACCTCGTGCCTCACGTCAATACTCCGGTTTATCACTGTTTCCCCTCTTCCTGGGCGGCATCTCTGGACAGCCGCCCCAGCTGCCCCATTCACGTGTCGGTCCCGGCCCAGTCCACGTCCTGCGCCAGCCGGCACTCCGGCCTAGCTTGCGGCCCCGGGCACGGCACCGGCCTTGCCCGGCTTTCTGGCCTCGGGCGCCGTTCTGGCCTCGGACGCCGTTCTGACCTTGCCAACCGCTCCGGTCCCGGAGGCAGCGCCGGCCTTGCCCGGCACTCTGGCACGGGTCCTGGCCTTGCCCGGCGCTGCGGCACCAGCACCGGCTCCGGCGCTGCCCGCAGCTGCGGTACCGGCATTGCCCCGCGTTCCTTCCGAATCCGCAGTGGCGCCTGCCGGCCCGCTCTCTGACACTGCCCGGTCCCCGACCGAAACCACCTCCGCGGTAACGGACATTTCCTGCCGGAAGGACTCATAGATCTCCAGCAGCACCTGCTTCTGCCGCTCCGTTAGGTCCGGCGCAGCGAGCACGGCCGCCCGGACTCCCGAATCGGGCTGCCGGTCCTCGAGAATTCCCGCCTGCACATAGAGCGCCTCGGCGGAGATGCGGAGTCCCTTCGCGATCTGCTGCAGGATCTCGGCGCTGGGCCGGCGCAAGCCCCGCTCGATCTGGCTCAGGTACGGGTTGGAGACACCCGCCGCCGAAGCGAGCTGACGGAGAGATATCTTGGCCTGCTCCCGCTGCTGGCGAATGTACTCACCGATGGAACCGACGTGCATAGGGCTCACAACATGACTCAACCATGTTTTGCTTGCAATTGCAAGCACGCCAGCAAGCAGTGCCACCACCACGTCCCTGGAGCGGACATCCACAGCCCGCGCAGGGGCATCTTCCGCGGATCTCAGTTCATGATCATGGGATTGGTGGGGTGCGCACCCCACCAATCCCATGATCATGACTGCAGCCGCCAGCTTCTGGGTGAGACCGCTCCACCGGTGGCCGGAAGTGCTTATGTGCGGGCCGGCAGGGCGGCGCGGATCTGGCCAACGACCTCGCCACCGCCGTGCACTGGAATGTTGGCGATCCGGTCCAGGGCCGCCAGATCCGGTTGCCCATCCCCAAACGCCTGTATTGCGCCCCCCGCGCCCCCCGCGGCGTCCGCGCCCCGCATGCGCTCCGCCCTGGCCACGCGCTCTGCGCGGTCCGCGCCCCGCATGCGCTCCGCCCCGCCCCCGCGCTCTGCGCGGTCCGCGCCTCGCACGCGCTCCGCCCCGGCCACGCGCTCTGAACCCCCCGCGCCTCGCACGCGCTCCACGCCGTCCGCGCCATCGACTCCGAGCATGCGCAACAGGGCCACCGCAACCGCCGGCACCGCCCGGTGAGCGCCATCCTCCATCTTGAAGGCCGCCGCACGCCCATCTGCCAGGGCGAACGCCTGAACGCCCTCGGCCCCGGACTTGACCAGCAACCCCGGCACGGCTTCCATGAGCGCGCGCTCCGCGCGGGTCGTCCCCGATGTCCAGTCGGGGTGTGCGCGCATGGCGTCGGCAACCTTGCGTTTGGGGGAGGAAGGGCCGGCAAGCACAAGAGCGCGGAACGCTTTTGCAAGGCCGGTCAGGGAAACGGCGAAAATGGGCGCCCCGCACCCGTCCACTCCCACCGCCGCCACCGGCTCCCCGGCCAGCTTCTCCACGGTCCGCCGGATCTCGCGCTGCAGCGGCTGATCGGGGTCGCGGTAGCTGGCGGTGGGCCAGCCAGCGGCGACGCAGGTCGCGAGCATGGCCGCGTGCTTGCCCGAGCAGTTCATGTAAACGCGCTCCGGCTGGCCACCGTCTCGCAGCACCTGCCGCTGGGCCGCTTCGTCGATCGGCAGATCGGGCGGGCACTGCAGCGCCTGCTCGCTCAGCCCGGCGCTGGCCAGTATCTCGCGCACCCCGGCGATGTGAAAGGGCTCACCGGAGTGGCTCGCGGCGGCCAGGGCCAGCAGCTTGCCATCTAGATCCAGGCCGCATCCGAGCATCGCGGCGGCCTGCATGGGCTTGTTGGACGACCGGGGGAACATCGGGGCGGTCACCTCACCGGCCCGCAGCACCACGCGTCCCTCGGCGTCAAGCGCGACGGCCGAACCGCGGTGCCTGGACTCGGTGAAGCCGGACCGGATGACCTCGGCGATAACGGGGATCTCAGGAACGGCTGCTCACCCCCAGCATCGCCCGCGCCTGCGCAGGCCGCATCGGGGGCCGCTGAGCCAGGCCGGCGAGCGTGGCCGCCCGCTCGACCAGTTCCAGGTTGCCCGTCACCGGGCGGCCCCGGGCAAAGGACACCGTGTCTTCCATCCCCACCCGCAGGTGCCCGCCCGCCGCCAGCGCCGCGAACATGACGGGCAGCGACGTGCGGCCGATCCCGGTCGCGGACCAGGTCGCGCCCTCAGGCAGCGCGGAAACCGCCTGCACCAGCGTCTCGGCGTTCCCCGGCATGCCGCCCGGCACTCCCATCACCAGGTCACAGTGCACGTGCCCGCCGTGCGGGGCGCCCAGGCCGGCCAGCAGCCGGTGCAGCGTGGCGATATGGCCGACGTCGAACAACTCGAACTCGGGAACCACCCCGAGTTCCTGCGTCCTGGCGTACAGATCCCGGATGAACCCCCACGGGTTGCTGAACACCTCGTCGCCGAAATTCACCGTCCCGCAGGTGAGCGAGCAGGCATCTGGCCGGGCGTCCAGTACCGCGAGGCGGGCAGCGAACCCGTCCGTTACCGCTCCTCCAGTAGACAGCTGAACGATTAGCTCCGTCCCCTCACGCAGCGCCGCCACCGTGTCAGTGAGCCTGGCCAGGTCCAGCGTGGGCTCGGCGCCAGCGTCCCTGATGTGCACGTGAATCACGGACGCGCCGGCTGCCTCGCAATCTTTGGCGGTGGTCAAGAGTTCGTCCAGCGTGACCGGGAGCGCCGGGACGGCTGCCTTGTCGGACTCGGCGCCGGTTGGCGCCACCGTGATCAGTGTTGCCCTGTGCACGGCTGTGGCGTGCTGGGAAGCCTGGCCAGCCACGTTGATGGCGGGGTCAGGGGGGCGTGGGTTGTTGGTCATGACCGGCAGCATGCCTCCTTTGCCGGGTTCGCGTCCAGCGCCAGTTAACCGCGCTCCGGGGACAGCGGCGCGCGTGGGGCTGCGGTACCCGGGGAACCGCCGCACGGGCAACTGCGGCACGGGGCACCGTCGCGCGAGGAACTGCCGCACGGGCAACTGCCGCACGGGGCACCGTCGCGGGCACCGTCGCGCGGGGAACCGTGCCGCAGCGGGAACCGTGGGGGCGGGCTGAGCGGCTCAGCGCAGTCCTGGTAACACCGATCCGTGCGGGGGCAGGGGATCCTGCCCGGGCGCGGGCCCGGCAGCACCTGAGCGCGCCTGGGCGGCCGTGGGCCGGGCGAGATGACGGCGGGTGAATTCGAGTGCCTCAGCCAGATCGGCGACCCGTGACTCGCGGGAGGCCGCCCGCCGGGTGTTGACCTCCAGCACGACGTCACCAGGGTAGGAGTCCGCAGCCAGCTTCTCCAGCAGCGGTGCGCACGGCTGGGTGCCTCGCCCCGGGATCAAATGCTCGTCCCGGTAGGCCAGGCCGCTGCCGTCGGCCAAATGGACATGCCTGAGCCGCTCACCCAGGCTCTCGGCCATCGCATAGGCGTCAGACCCCGATACCGCCGCATGCGAGAGATCCAGCGCCACATGGGGGGAGTCCATGAGGACGGGGTTCCAGTGCGGGGCGTATGGTGCGAGTTCCGCTCCCCCGGCCCGCAGCGGGTACATGTTCTCCACGGCGAAGATGACGTCGCTCTCCTCGCGCATCCGCTCCAGCCCGGAGGTGAAGTCCCTGGCATAGTCCCGCTGCCAGCGGAAGGGCGGATGCACCACGACGACCCGTGCGCCCAGCTTCTCCGCGACCTCCTTGGCGCGCACGAGCTTGCCCCATGGCTCACGGCCCCAGACCCGCTGGGTGATCAGCAGGCAGGGAGCGTGCAGGGACACGACCGGGATGCCGTGGTAGTCCACCAGCCGCTGGAGCACATCCACGTCCTGGCTCACGGCGTCGGCGGTGACCATGACCTCGAGACCGTCATAACCGAGGTGGGCAGCGATCTCAAACGCGTCCGGGACGCGGTCGGGGAACACTGACGCGGTCGAGAGCGCGACCAGGGGCTCGCGGGCCTTAGCGGCGAGGCTCACCGATACTCCTTCCCCCCAGCCTGCCTGGGGCACATCCGCTCGGCCAGCTTATGCGCCCCGGCTTACAGGTACGCTCCCCCCGGCACTCTTTCAATGCCCGCCCGCAAGGCCCTTCCACCACGGTACGGCTTGCCCGGTACGCGGCCTGCCCGGTACGGCCTGCCCGGTACGGCCTGCCCGGTACGGCCTGCCCGGTACGGCCTGCCCGGTACGGCCTGCCCGGTACGGCCTGCCCGGTACGGCCTGCTTGCGCCGCCCAGGCCACGAGGCCACCAAGCATGGATGTCAGACCCGCCCACTACGGTGCGGGCCATGGCCAAGTCTTTCGCCGGGCAGCTGTACCGGTGCGCCGAGTGCGGATGGCAGACGACGAAGTGGTCTGGACGTTGCGGCGGATGCCAGGCGTGGGGGTCGGTCGAGCAGTGCCCAGGAGCGCCCCCTGGGCGTCTCCGGCTGCATGGCGCCCCGGCTGCCCCGGTGCTGCCGGCCAGTTCCGCCGTTGCGATCACCGAGGTAGACGCGCATGCGGCGAGCGCGAAGCCGACTGGCATGGATGAGCTGGACCGGGTGCTCGGCGGCGGTCTCGTTCCCGGGGCCGTGGTGCTGCTGGCGGGTGAGCCCGGCGTCGGCAAGTCCACACTGCTGCTGGAGGTGGGGGCACTCGTGTCGGAGTCGGGCCCGGTGCTGTACGTGACGGGCGAGGAATCAGCAGCCCAGGTCCGGCTGCGGGCGGACCGGATCGGGGCGGTGGGGCCGAATCTCTACCTCGCCGCCGAGACGGAACTGTCCGCCGTACTGGCCCACGTGGAAACCGTGAAGCCGCAGCTGCTGATCGTCGACTCGGTGCAGACCATCATGGCGCCTGGGATCGAGGGCACCCCCGGTGGGGTGACCCAGATCCGCGAGGTCACATCCGCCCTGATGGCGGTGGCCAAGCAGCAGGCACTGACGATAGTGCTCGTGGGCCATGTCACCAAGGACGGCTCCATCGCCGGGCCGCGCGCTCTCGAGCACCTTGTCGATGTTGTGCTGCACTTTGACGGGGACCGGCACGCGCAGCTGCGCATGGTGCGGGCGCTGAAGAACCGGTTCGGTCCGACCGATGAGGTCGGCTGCTTCGAACTCGGCGAGTACGGCCTGATGGGGCTCCCCGACCCAAGCGGCCTGTTCATCTCCCAGCACGCCGACCCCGTGCCCGGGACGTGTGTGACGGTCACGCTCGAGGGCCGCCGCCCGCTCGTCGCGGAGGTGCAAACCCTGGTGGCGACGTCGGTGCTGGACATCCCGCGGCGTGTCACCTCGGGCCTGGACCCTGCCAGGGTCGGGATGGTCACGGCGGTCCTGCAGCGCCGGGCGAACGTCATCGTCGGCAAGCAGGATGTGTACGCGGCCACCGTGGGAGGCGTGCGGCTGACCGAGCCCTCGGTGGATCTTGCCATTGCGGTCGCGCTGGCAGGCGCCGCAGGCAACCTGGCGGTGGCTGGCAGGGTGGTGGCAATCGGGGAGGTCGGGCTCGCAGGTGAGGTCAGGCGGGTGCCCGGGGTGACCCGGCGGATCGCGGAGGCTGAGCGGATGGGGTTCCGGCGCGCCCTCATACCCGCGGGCTCGAACGGCGTCCCTGGTGCGGACGCGGGTTCGGAGGCACAGAGCCCGGGGTATCGGGGGCTCATCGAGGTGCGGGAGGTCGCCACCGTCATGGAGGCGGTCGCCGCCGCGCTGGGCGGGTAACGCCTTCCCGCCCGCTCCGCGGGGACCCGTCAGGGTTCGGCGACACCAGGGCCGATGAGCACGAACACGATGGGCCTGCTGCGGTTGTGCGGTGCGACCGCCGCGGCTGTGTAGGTGCCAGGGCGCACGCGGTGCCTGGCCGGCCGGCAGCCGTGTGCTGTGCTCTTCCGGTCCCAGGAGGCCCAGATGACTGCGGGCACGCCCCTGGTGAGCACGACAGACCGTGATCTCGCCTGGTGCACACAGGCGGCTGAACTCCAGACCGTGGTCCGGCCCGCTGTCACGACGACCGACAGGAACCGTGTCCCAACGTTGAACCGGCACGGCTGCCGTCCGGTCGAGACGGCTTCAGCCAGGAACTCGGGCCGCCGCGCGGGCCTGTACCAGCGGCGGCGGGTGAGCAGGCTGAGCACCACGTCCTGCCTGGTACATGCCGGTACCGCGCGGGCGCGTGCGCCACCCCGGCCCGGCGAGGCGGCGGCCGATCCCGCGCCGCCCGCGCGCCCCGGCCCAGCCAGCCGCGAAGCCCGGGCCCGCCAGCGCCCGGCTCCGCCCCCTGCACCGCGCGGCCCTTGCCCGGCCGCGGCGGCCCCGGCAGCCTGCGCCCGGGCCGCGCCGGAACCCGTCCCAGCTGGCGTCCCTGCGCCTTCACCCCGGCGAGCCGCTGACGCGGCGCTGCCAGTCGCGGGGACGCTGAGCGTTCCGTTAACCGCCCATACCAGGACGGCGAGCAGGCTTACGCCCAGGGCAAGGGCAACCACCCGGCGCCGCCAGTAGGTGGCCGCTGGCAAGGGACCAGCGGGACGGGCGGGCGGATGCGGGAAGGTCCACGACCTGGCGTGCCCGGGCCCGGCTGGCCCCGGTGGCTCCGGAAAGGCCGGCAGTTCCGCAGACCCGGCCGTCTCCGTCTGTTCCGCGGGCTCAGCAGACCACTCGGTTCCCGGGGGCCACACGAACTCCGGGGGGCCCGCGGGCTCCCCGGGTTCTGCGGAACGAGCATCATGTGACTCGCCTGACAGGCCGCGTTCGGTGGGCGGATTCTGGTCCATACGGTGAGTATGCAAAGCGATTACTCTCTGTGCCCGAAGGCGCGCCGGCGGCACGTGTGGCAGGATCGGGTCGTCATGACAAGCGGGAAAGTGACGGCGATCCTGCGCTGGTACGCATCAAACGCGCGCGATCTCCCCTGGCGGCGGCCAAGCGCAGGCCCCTGGGCCGTGCTTGTCAGCGAGGTCATGCTGCAGCAGACGCCGGTGGCGCGAGTCCTTCCCGCATACGAATCCTGGCTCGCCCGGTGGCCGGTCCCGTCCGCACTCGCGGCCTCACCCCCGGCAGAGGCGGTGCGTCATTGGGGGCGGCTGGGTTACCCGCGCCGCGCGCTCTGGCTGCACGCTGCCGCGCGCACGATTGCTGAGCAGCATGGCGGTGAGGTTCCCAGCTCGATCGGTGCCTTGCGCGCCTTGCCAGGCGTTGGCCCCTATACCGCGGCGGCGGTGGCCAGCTTCGCATTCGGGCAGCGCCACGCCGTTCTGGACACCAACGTGCGCCGGGTGCTGGCCCGGCTCATGGGCGGCACGGCGCTGCCCTCCCCCAGCCCCACCGCTGCCGAGGTCAGGATGGCTGAGTCACTGCTCCCCGCAGCGCCCAGACTCGCGTCCCGGTGGTCGGTGGCTGTCATGGAGCTAGGCGCGATGATCTGCACGTCCACCAGCCCGCGCTGTTCGGACTGCCCCGTCACGGCAGCATGCGCCTGGCATCAAGCCGGCAGTCCCAAGGCAGCGGAGCGGCGCCGCGGCCAGCGTTATGAGGGAACGGACCGGCAATGCCGCGGAAACCTGCTTGCGGTGCTCCGGGAAGCGGAGGGGCCGGTCCCCGCTGGGCGACTCGGCGCGACCTGGCCAGATGCTCAGCAGCGGACCCGGGCCCTCGCCAGCCTGGTCGCCGACGGCCTGGCCGAGCAACTACCCGGAGGCTGTTACGCGCTGCCGGGCTGACGAAATTCTACGCCGGACCCCCGTGAACCTGATGTGGCAATCTGGCTCAGCCCGGCACAGGGAGGTATCTGATGGCGATGATCGCGCGGCAGTTCGGGCGCCCGCATGGCCCACTTGGCAGGCTGATCGGGCGCGGCATGGCCCGCGCCAACGCCCCGTTCAGCCGGTGGGTGATGCAGGAGATCAGCGGAAATTATCAAGACAACTTCGAGAAGATCGCTGAGCTGGGGCCTGGACCAGGCATCGGCCTCGAAGAGGCGCTCCGGCGTTTCCCTCGCGCGCGAGTGTGGGGAATCGACCCCTCGCCGGAAATGCTGTCGCAGTCAAGGAAGCGCAACTTGGCCGAGGCAAGGGCGGGGCGCCTGACGTTGGTTCAGGGCAGCGCCGCCGCGCTCGCCGGGGCAGCGCCCATCGACGCAATTGTCGCCAATCATGTCCTCTACTTCTGGCACCAGCCGACAGAGGAGTTGCGGCTGATCCACGGCTTTCTCCGGCCTGGGGGGCTGCTGGCGCTTGGGTACCAACTGCGGCAGAACATGCCGCCGATGGCCCAAAAGCACTTCCCCCAGCAGGGACACCGGCTCTACGCCTCGGATGACGAGGTCGCGGAACTATTGCGGGCCGCCGGGTTTGCCGCCGTCAATCACAAAGTGAAGGGCCCGCCCGAAGCGCCAGCCGGGCGGGTGTCCCTCGCGACGGCCTGAACGTCCAGGTGAGGAGCGGTGGTGGCCCCGGTCCCGCGAAGCAGGCCCGGGGCCACCAGTCACCACGACGGCGTCAGTTTTGCTGGCGCTTGGCCGCGCCGGTTTCGACTTCGGCTGGCACCGCGTCCGGGACCACCTCCGGCTTTGGCACCCCCTTGAAGGTGAACTCTGCCTTCTCGCCACTGCCCTTGACATCGACGATCACGATCTGGCCCGCTTTGAGCTCGCTGAACAGGATCTTCTCCGACAGTGCGTCCTCGATCGCGCGCTGGATGGTCCGGCGCAGCGGCCGGGCGCCGAGCACGGGGTCGTATCCACGCTTGGCGAGCAGCGCCTTGGCCCCGGGCCGCAGTTCCAGGCCCATGTCACGGTCCTTCATCCGCTCATCCACCTTGGCGATCATCAGATCCACGATCTCCACGATCTCGTCCTCGGTGAGCTGGTGGAAGACGATCACATCATCCACCCGGTTCAGGAACTCGGGCCGGAAGTGGTGCTTGAGTTCCTCCGTGACCTTGGACTTCATCCGGTCGTACGAGCCGCGCGACTCCCCGGCCCGGGCGAAGCCGACCGAGACACCCTTCGAGATGTCCTTGGTGCCCAGGTTCGTGGTCATGATGATCACGGTGTTCTTGAAGTCCACCGTCCTGCCCTGGGCATCGGTCAGCCGCCCGTCCTCCAGGATCTGGAGCAGGGAGTTGAAGATGTCCTGGTGGGCCTTCTCGACCTCGTCGAACAGGACGACGGCGAACGGCTTGCGGCGCACCTTCTCGGTGAGCTGGCCGCCCTCCTCATACCCGACATATCCGGGCGGGGAGCCGAACAGCCGCGACACGGTGTGCTTCTCCATGTACTCGCTCATGTCGAGCTGGATCAGCGAGTCCTCGTCTCCAAACAGGAATTCCGCGAGGGTCTTGGACAGCTCGGTCTTCCCAACCCCGGACGGCCCTGCGAAGATGAACGACCCGCCGGGGCGCTTCGGGTCCTTCAGCCCGGCGCGGGTCCGCCGGATCGCCTGCGACAGGGCCTTGATCGCGTCGTTCTGCCCGATGACCCGCTTGTGGAGTTCGTCCTCCATGCGCAGGAGCCGCTGCGACTCCTCCTCGGTCAGCTTGAACACCGGGATCCCGGTCGCGGTGGCAAGAACCTCGGCGATGAGCTCCTCGTTCACCTCGGCGACAACGTCCATGTCGCCGGCCTTCCACTCCTTCTCCCGGGCGTCCTTGGCGGCGATCAGCTGCTTTTCCTTGTCCCGCAGCGAGGCCGCCTTCTCGAAGTCCTGGGAGTCGATCGCCGACTCCTTCTCCCGCCGTACCTGCGCGATCTTCTCGTCGAACTCACGCAGGTCGGGCGGCGCGGTCATGCGGCGGATCCGCATCCGCGACCCGGCCTCATCGATCAGGTCGATCGCCTTGTCGGGCAGGAACCTGTCGCTGATGTAGCGGTCCGCGAGCTGCGCGGACGCGACCAGCGCGCCATCGGTGATGGACACCCGGTGGTGCGCCTCGTACCGGTCCCGCAGCCCCTTGAGGATCTCGATCGTGTGGGAGATCGTCGGCTCGGCCACCTGGATCGGCTGGAACCGGCGCTCCAGCGCCGCATCCTTCTCCAGGTGCTTACGGTACTCATCCAGCGTGGTAGCGCCGATCGTCTGCAGCTCACCGCGTGCCAGCATGGGCTTGAGGATCGACGCGGCGTCGATCGCGCCCTCGGCGGCGCCCGCCCCCACCAGGGTGTGCAACTCGTCGATGAACAGGATGATGTCGCCGCGGGTCCGGATCTCCTTGAGAACCTTCTTCAGCCGCTCCTCGAAGTCACCCCGGTAACGGGAGCCGGCCACCAGCGCGCCCAGGTCGAGCGTGTACAGCTGCTTGTCCTTGAGGGTTTCCGGCACCTCGCCCTTGACGATCTTCTGTGCCAGGCCCTCCACCACGGCCGTCTTGCCCACGCCAGGCTCACCGACCAGAACCGGGTTGTTCTTGGTGCGCCGGGAGAGCACCTGCATGACCCGCTCGATCTCCTTCTCCCGGCCGATCACGGGATCGAGCTTGCCCTCACGGGCCGCCTGGGTGAGGTTCCGGCCGAACTGGTCCAGCACAAGGGACGTGGACGGCGCCGACTCTGACGGCGCGCCCGCCGCCGCGGGCTCCTTGCCCTGGTAGCCGTGCAGCAACTGGATCACCTGCTGGCGGACCCGGTTGAGATCGGCACCCAGCTTGACGAGGACCTGGGCTGCCACCCCCTCACCCTCGCGGATGAGGCCAAGCAGGATGTGCTCGGTGCCGATGTAGTTGTGGCCAAGCTGAAGGGCCTCACGCAGGGAGAGTTCAAGCACCTTCTTGGCGCGGGGGGTGAAGGGGATGTGCCCCGACGGGGCCTGCTGGCCCTGGCCGATGATCTCCTCGACCTGCTGCCGCACGGCCTCCAGGCTGATGCCCAGCGACTCAAGCGCCTTGGCCGCCACGCCCTCACCCTCATGGATGAGGCCAAGCAGGATGTGCTCGGTGCCGATGTAATTGTGGTTGAGCATCCTGGCCTCTTCTTGCGCCAGGACCACAACCCTCCGGGCCCGGTCGGTAAACCTCTCGAACATCTCGTCGCTCCCTCACGAGCGGTCGGGGAGGCCCGATCTCCGGCCCCGTCCTTCCGCATGGTAGCCCGCATGCCGGATGGCGCGACGCACGATTTGTCGCACGTCAAAATCGTTCCCCGGCACGAGGCGTTCATCCCATCCAACCCACTCAGGGATGAGCCTGTTCCCAGCTACGCCGCAAGCGAACGCCGCACTCGGCGGCAGTCCTGGCGCCGCTGGAAACCGTGAAGACAGCAAGTGGCGCCCCCCGGTGGGCCGGGGGGCGCCACAGCAACGCGGGAGAAACAGCGACGGCGAAGTCCGCCAGACATCTATCGGGTAAGGCCGGCACTCGGCACTCTGGGCGCGATCGAAGCATCCGCACACCGCACTGTTGGGTCACCGGTGGGCTCCCCGCTGTCCTAGTGCGAAGCCTCATACTCGGCGATGATCGCAGCCGGAATACGGCCACGCTCGCTGACCTGGCGGCCGTGCTGCTTCGCCCAGGCGCGGATTTCCGCGCTTTGCTGACGGCCAGGCGCGCCACGGGATGCGCGGCGGCGGCGGCCTCCGCCACCACCACCGCCAGTTACCCGGCGCGCGTGCTCGACATACTGGCCGAACTTCTCGCGCAGATCCTTGGCGTGCATGGAGCACAGATCGATCTCATAGGGGGTGCTGTCAAAGGCGAACGAAACAGTCTCAGTCCCCTCGACTTCGCCGTCGTGGGGAAGGTCACACACGACCGTGACCACAGTCTTGGATGCCATGGGGCCAGCCCTTCTGCTGGAGCGGGATTATGGGCTGCCAGACAATATACCAGCACAGTTCTGTTTGACAATTCGGCGCGACACGATTCGGCGGCTGAACTTACCGATGCCGCAAGACCGCAACAGAGCCCAGGGAATTCCGTTACTCTCCGTAATCAGCCATCTGAGGTGCAGTCATCAATCGGGCAGATGCTCTATCGCCCTCACCCTCCGGCTGTTCACCCGGAACGGGCTATACCTTCCGGTGATCCCGTGATGGTCCCGCTGCAGGTTCACCGGCACCGGTATTCCTGCCATCCTCGGGAATATCAGGGCTTCCATCGCCGGCGGACTGGTTGCCAGCGCGCATCTGGCGCCGGAGGAAGACGAGCAGCCCGATCAGGAACGCACCGCCCACGACGAGTGTCGGTGTAAGCGCCGCCAGGTCCGCGAGCATACGGCCTCCTTTCCTCAGTTCGCATGTTGCTTGCCTTGGCATTGTGACTCACCTGCACAACGACCCGCTACGTGGCAGGATCGGGCGCGTGTTCTACGCGGACACCCACGTCCACTCCCGGTTCTCGCGCGCGTGCAGCAAGGACGCAGAAGTCCCCAACCTTGCCTGGTGGGCAGCGCGCAAGGGCGTCACGGTCGCTGGCACGGGTGACTTCACCCATCCTGCCTGGGCGCAGCGGCTGAAGGAATCGCTCGTCCCGGCAGAACCCGGCCTGCTGCGCGTGCGCCCCGAGCTTGAGACCCGGCTGCGGCGTTCCTCACCCCCGAGCTGCCACCAGGAAATCCGGTTCCTGCTGTCCGCCGAGATCTCCACTATCTACAAGCGCGAAGATGCCACCAGGAAAGTTCATCACCTCATCTGCGCACCTAACTTCCGCGCAGCTGATACGATCACTGCCGCTCTGGGCAAGGTTGGAAACCTCGCGTCGGACGGCAGGCCGATCCTGGGCCTGGACTCGCGCCATCTGCTTGAGATCACACTGAACGCCGGGCCCGGCTGTTTCTTGGTTCCCGCGCACATCTGGACACCGTGGTTTGCCGTCCTCGGATCCAAGTCCGGCTTCGACACGGTAGCCGACTGTTACGGCGACCTTGCGGATCATGTGTTCGCGGTAGAGACCGGGCTCTCTTCTGATCCGCCTATGAACTGGCAGTGCTCCGCGCTCGACGGCTATCAGCTCGTGAGTAACTCCGACGCCCATTCACCGCCGATGCTCGGGCGGGAGGCAACCGCGTTCAGTACCGCACTCGACTACTTCGCGATGGCCGATGCGTTGCGAACCGGCGAGGGGCTCGGGGGGACGATCAACTTCTTTCCCGAAGGCGGCCGGTATCACCTGGACGGACACCGCAAATGCGGGATCTCGTTCTCGCCTGCTGACACGATTTCCCATGGCGGGATGTGCCCACATTGTGGGAAGCCACTCACTATCGGAGTACTTCATAGGGTCGCGGAACTTGCCGATCGCCAGGCCGGCCAGGCGCCAGCCGGCGCGCCCGGCTTTGCCAACCTTGTCTCACTTCCGGAGATCGCCGGCGAAATTCACGGGGTCGGTGCGAAGAGCAAGAAGGTCACCGCCACGGTCGACCGTCTCGTCGCCACCCTCGGGCCAGAATTGCGCATCCTCCGGGAGTGCGACGTGGCCGACATCGGCCGCGCCGGGGGCAGCCTGCTCGCTGAGGCAATCGCCCGCCTGCGCCGGGGCGCGGTCATCAAGCAGGCAGGCTATGACGGCGAGTACGGCGTGATCCGCATGTTCCGCCCGGGCGAACTCGCCCGCGCAGGTGCCCTGTTCGACATTCCGGCGCCGTCCGTCCCGGCCACTAACAGTTCCGCCAAACGCGGCGCCCGCCCAGCGGCCAGCGCACGGCCACACCAGCGGGGGGACCGCGGGCTGGACGCGGCAGCCGTTTCGCGGGAAAAGGGGGTGGCCGGCCGATCGCTGCTCGACGGCCTCGATCCCGATCAGCGCGCGGCGGCCGAGCCGGCGGGGCCGCTGCTGATCATCGCGGGCCCTGGCACCGGCAAGACCAGAACCCTCACCCACCGGATCGCGTCCGCCGTTGCCGAACGCGGCGTGCCCCCCGAGGCATGCCTCGCGCTGACCTTCACCCGGCGGGCGGCCGCGGAGATGCGGGAGCGGCTGGCCGGCCTGATTCCCGGGCACGCCGGGCGGATCATGGTCACCACCTTCCACGGGCTTGGCCTGGCGACCTTGCGGGACCACGCCCCAGCGGCGGGCCTGACCGCCGGGTTCACGGTCGCCGACGAGAAGGCACGGCTCGCGGTGGCCGCCGAGGTGGCCGGTTCCGGGCCTGAGGCGCGGCGGCTGCTGGCTGCGGCGGCCACCGACCCCGCGGCGCGGGCCACCCTCGCCAAGGCGCTGGCCGCCCAGGACATGGTCGACTTCGACGGCCTGATCGACCTTCCGCTGGCGCTGCTGCAAGACGATCCCGCCCTGGCCGCGTCGCTGCGGGAGGGCTGGTCCCGGATCAGCGTGGACGAATACCAGGACATCGACGCCGGCCAGTACGCGCTGCTGCGCCTGCTGGCCGGCCGCGGCAGCGGGCTGACCGTGGTCGGCGACCCGGATCAGGCGATCTACGGTTTCCGGGGCGCCGACGTGAGCTTCTTCCTGCGGTTCGGGCAGGACTACCCGGGGGCTCACACCGTCCAGCTGACCCGGAACTACCGGTCCTCCCCGGCCATCGTCGCGGGTGCGCTCCAGGCCGTGGCGCCATCCACGCTGGTACCTGGCAGGGTCCTGCGTGCCGTGGCGGGCCCGGGGGACGCGGGTGCGGCGGCTGCCGGGAGAATCGTTGTGCATGAAGCCGCGGACGAGCACGCGGAGGCCGGGTGGATCGCGGCGACCATCGACCGGCTGCTCGGGGGCGCTTCGTTTCATTCGCTGGACAGCGGCCGTGCGGACGGGAACGCGGGCGGCCGAGCCGGGCTCGCGGACATCGCCGTGCTGTACCGGACCGATGCGCAGGCCGGCCCGCTGATCCAGGGACTGACCCGGGCGGGCCTGCCGTCCCAGAAGCGCTCGCACGACTTGCTCGCGCGCCGGGCCGTGGTCCCCGAGATCGTGCAGGAGATGCGGATGGCGGACGGCTCCGGCCCGGCCGGCCCGGTGGCGGGCCGGCTGGCTCTCGCGGTCCGCAGGCTCGCCACCCGCCTACCAGACGGTGGCCCGGGCGGCGGGGCGGTGGACGTGCTGGCGGCCGGCGAGATCCTCACACCGCTGGCCCACCGCAGCGGGAACGACCTGGAGCGTTTCTTCACCGAGATCGGCCTCGGCGCCGAGGTTGATGCGCTGGACCCGCGCGCGGATGCGATCACGCTGCTGACGTTGCACGCTGCCAAGGGGCTGGAGTTCAGCGTGGTGTTCCTGGCCGGATGCGAGCGGGGCCTGCTGCCGCTGTGGCTGCCCGGCGCTGGCAAACGAGCCCGCCCAGGCCCGGTGACGGGGCGCGCGGGCGCGCACCCCGCTCACACCGGGAAACCGGACGAGGCCGAGGAGCGCAGGCTGTTGTTCGTGGGCATGACCAGGGCACGGACGCACCTCTTCCTGACCTGTGCGGACCGCCGCCGCAGGCACGGCATGGCCGCCGGCGCCGGGCCATCGCCTTTCCTGGCCGCCATCGACCCGGCGCTGCTCGAGCGGCCCGCCCGGACCGGGTCACGCAAGCCCGCCGGACGGCAACTCCGGCTGCTCTGACCGCGGCCCGGGACTTGACCGCGGCCCGGGACTTGACCGCGGCCCGGGACTTGACCGCGGCCCGGGACTTGACCGCGGCCCGGGACTTGACCGCGGCCCGGGGCCGGGTCCGGGGGCCGGGTCCGGGGGCCGGGTCCGGGGGCCGGGGGCGGTCCCGGCCGGGGGCCGGGGCGTGCGGGATCACAGGTGCAGGAGCATGCGGGTGTTGCCGAGAGTGTTTGGCTTGACCCGGTCGAGGTCGAGGAACTCAGCGACGCCCTCGTCGTAGGACCGCAGCAACTCGGCGTAGACGGCCGGTGAAACCGGTGTCCCGTCGATCTCGGCAAAGCCATGGCGGGCAAAGAAATCCACCGCGAAGGTGAGCACGAAAACCCGTCGAACCCCCAGCTCGCGCGCTGAGCCGAGCAATACCTCCACCAGCTCGTGACCGATCCCGTGCTCCTGGTGGTCGGCGCGCACGGCGACCGTCCGGATCTCCGCCAGGTCCTCCCACATGACGTGCAGCGCCCCGCAGCCGACGATGACGCTGTCCGCCTGCTCGGCCACCCAGAATTCCTGAACGTCCTCAAACAGCGTGACGGTCGCCTTGCCAAGCAGGCGCCCAGACGCGACATTCGCACTCACCAGGCCAGCGATCGCCCGCACATCCGGTGTCCGGGCCCGCCTGATCACACATTCCATTGCCAGGCACCTTAGCGGGATTGCGGGTGACCCAGGCGCCCGCGGCAAGCCAGTGCCTGCCGCTCTTCCCGGCGGTTTCCCCTGACGCAGCGCTCATGTCTCATCACAATCCGGGATAGCCAGGGCGACTCTGACGGGCCGAAAGTCCCGGAATATTCGGTCCTGCCCACCCTGAACCGCCCGATATGCAAAAATTCGGTCGTTCCGGTTCGCAGGCTGAGTGCCGTTTCATTACCGTGCGGCGCTGTCATCTTGCCCGCTGTGCCCGCTGTGCCCGCGCGCCACGCGGCCGCCGCTCGCGGACGCGGGGCGCCCGGCTGCCGAGGAAAGGAGACCCGGTGGAGCACTTGCGTCTTCCGAGGCGTAGGTCAAGTGGTCCACGACTCGCCCGGGCACGTGCCGGGCTGGGCTGGGCATCCCAGCAAGCCGCAACGCTAATCGCGGCGGCGACCGTGGCCAGTCTTGTCCTCCCCAGTGGGGTGGGAAGTGCCACGGCCGGTGATCCCGCACCAAACCTGCAGCAACTGGTCGCCCGGGCCCGCCAGCTTTCCAGTGAGATCACCAGCCTGAACGAGCAATATGACGGGCTGCGGATCCAGCTCACACAGGCTCGTGAGGAAGCCAAGATCGCCCTGAGCACCTATCAGCGGGACCTTTCCCATCTCGGGGAGGGCCAGCTGGCTATCGGCCAGCTGGCGGCGCAAAGCTACATGAATGGCGGGATGGACGCGCCGATGGAGCTGCTGACGTCGAGCACCCCGCAGACGCTGATCGACCGCGCAGCGATCCTGCAGCAACTCCAGCGGGAGAACGGCGACCGGGTATCGGAGATCGCGGCAGCGGTGGCCGCGGCCCAGCGGGCCAGGGCGACAGCTCTCCAGCAGGGCAGGCGAGCCGCCCGTCTGGTCGCCGCGATGGCGGCGCGGCAGCGGCAGGCGCAAGCCAAGATCAACATTCTCAACGGCGCCGTGTTTTCCAAAGCCATGTCGATCTTCCAGCAAACCGGGCAGTACCCCAACATCAGCCTTCCCACCTCGAACACCATCGGCGCACAAGCGCTGCGCGCAGCGCTGAGCCGGCGAGGCGACCCCTACGTCTGGGGCGCTTCCGGCCCGAGCGCGTTCGACTGCTCCGGCCTGGTCCTGTGGGCGTACGCGCAGATCGGAATCAGCCTGCCGCACTTCACGGGCGACCAGTGGAACATGGGAATCCATATCTCGCGGAGCGACCTGGAACCCGGAGACCTGGTGTTCTTCTACCCCGACATCGGCCACGTGGGCCTCTACATCGGCAACGGGCTGATGGTGGACGCCCCGAACTTCGGTGAGGTCGTCCAGGTGGAGCCGGTCATATGGGACGTCTACGTGGGCGCCGTCCGCATCGTCGGCTGATGCCCTTCCGCCGGCCCGGTTGTGCCGGGCGGGGTTCCGCCAGGGCACAACGTTTCGCGGGCACCGGGCAGTCGCTGCTACTCCGGCCGGACCATGGGGAACAGGACGGTGTCACGGACCGTCTCGCCGGTGAACATGATCAGCATGCGGTCGATGCCCATTCCCATCCCGCCGGTCGGCGGCATCCCGTACTCCAGTGCCTGCAGGAAATCCTCGTCCAGTTGCATCGCCTCCGGGTCACCCCGGGCAGCGAGCAGCGATTGCGCGGTGAGCCGGTCGCGCTCCTCAACCGGGTCCACGAGTTCGGTATAGCCGGTCCCGAGTTCGGTGCCAAACGCCACCAGGTCCCACCGTTCTGCCAGCCGCGGGTCCTCCCGGTGGGCGCGGGTCAGTGGTGAGACCTCGACCGGGAAGTCACGGTAGAAGGTCGGCTGCACCGTCTGGCGTTCCACCAGCCGCTCGTACATCTCCAGCACGACCTGACCCTGGTTCCAGCCAGGCTCGGCGGGCACCCCCGCCTGCGCGCACAGCGCACGGAGCCGTTCCATGCTGGTGCCCGGGGAAACCTGCTCGCCCAGCGCCCCGGAGATGGCGCCATGCACCGTCTTCGACGGCCATTCGCCCCCGATGTCGGCCTCGGTGCCGTCGGCGCGCCTGATCACGGTGCCGCCATACGCGGCCTCCGCCGCCCGCTGGGCCAGTTCCCTGGTCAGCGTGGCCGCAGTGTTGTAGTCGCCGTAGGCCTCGTACGCCTCCAGCATGGTGAATTCGGGGTTGTGCGTGGCGTCCATGCCCTCGTTGCGGAAGTTCCGCCCGATCTCGTAAACCTTCTCGATGCCGCCGACAACAAGCCGCTTGAGGTACAGCTCGAGCGCGATCCGCAGGTAGAGATCCATGTTGAGGGCGTTCATGTGGGTGGCGAATGGGCGCGCGTTGGCGCCCCCGTGGACCCGCTGCAACACCGGCGTTTCCACCTCGAGAAAGCCACGCGCGTGCAGTTCTTCCCGCAGCGCCCGCATCACTGCTCCCCGGATTTCCGCCATCCGGCGCGCGCCATGATTGACGATCAAATCCACATAACGATGGCGTACCCGCGACTCAGCATCCGTCAGGCCCTTGTGCTTTTCCGGCAGCGGCCGAAGGCATTTGGCCGTGATGGCGAACCGGTCCGCCAGCACGGACAGCTCGCCCCGCCGGGACGAGACAACCTCGCCCTCCACGCCAATGTGATCTCCGAGGTCCACATCCCGCTTCCAGGCAGCCAGCGCGTCTTCACCGACCCGGCCTGCCGAGACCATGACCTGGATCTCGCCGGTGCCATCGCGAATGGTCGCGAAGCAGAGCTTGCCGCCGATGCGCGACAGCATCACCCGGCCGACTACGCCAACGTTCTCGCCGGTACCAGTGTCCGGCGCCAGATCGGGATAACGGCTCCGCACGTCGCTGATGGTGTCGGTACGGGGGAAACCGGCCGGGTAGGGGTCAATCCCGGATTCGAGCAACCGCTCGCGCTTGGCCTTGCGGACCAGGGTCTGCTGCGGTGTCTCCGGCCCGCCACCCACGGGCGCGCCCGCCCGTTCCGCGCCACCCGCGCCCGTCGCCGTGCTCATAGCCGTGCCCATCGCCGTGCTCCCCGCACGCTGATCTTCCTCCACCCGGACGAGGCTACCGGCGTGACAGCGCGGCCAGGCACTGGTTTCAGTCCGCGAAGTTGCGTTCATAGACCAGCCGCAAGCCGATGAGGGTGAGCCAGGGCTCGTATGCGTCGATCATGCCGATCTCTTCGAGTACCAGCGGCGCAAGCCCGCCGGTGGCGATGACCGTCACCGAGTCCGGGTCGCCAGGCGCCAACTCGGTGATCATCCGTCGCGCGATGCCTTCGACCTGGCCAGCGAAACCAAAGATGATGCCGGACTGAAGAGCTTCGACGGTGTTCTTCCCGATCACGTGGCTCGGGCGGGTGAGCTCCACCTTGAGCAGCTGCGCGGCCCGGCGGGACAGCGCGTCAACGGAGATGTCAATGCCAGGCGCCAGCGCACCGCCGACGAACTCTCCTTTGGCGCTGACCGCGTCGAAGTTCGTTGACGTACCAAAATCCACCACTACGGCCGGGCCGCCGTAGAGATGGACAGCGGCGACCGTGTTCATGATCCGGTCGCTGCCCACCTCTTTCGGGTTGTCCATCCGGACCGAGACACCGGTGCGCACACCCGGCTCCACGATCAGCGCTGGCACGTCCCGGTAGTAGCGCTGGCACACCTCGCGCATCTCATGCAGGACAGAAGGCACCGTGGAGCACAAGGCAATACCGCTGATGTCGAGATCCTTGAGCAATGCGCTCTGCCCCAGCAACCCCTGGAGCAGGACGGCGATCTCGTCAGCCGTGCGGGCGGGGTCGGTGGCGATCCTCCAATGCTCGACAATCTCGTCGCTGTCGAACACGCCGAGCACCATGTTGGTGTTCCCCACGTCGATCGTCAGCAGCATGGCCCTCCCAGCACCTCCATCACCCCGTCCAAGCCCCGCTGACACCCGTCCCCACACCGTGATCATGGGAAAGTGGGGGCCAGGGCCCCCACTTTCCCATGATCACGGGCGGGAACACAGGGCGGCCATGGCTGCGGCGAACCCGTGGCGGTGTCATCTGTCCGCCCGGGGACCATCGGCTCTGTCCACCCAGGACCATCGGCTCTATCCGCCCAGGAGCATCGGCATGTTGTCGATGAGCCTCGTCGGGCCAACTTTCGCGGCGACCACCAGCACAGCGCTGCCTGCGTAGCCGGGCTTGACCGGGGTAAAGGAACCCGGTTCAACCAGTTCAAGGTAGTCAGGGGTCACGGGCGGAGTGGCCCGGCCAGCGTCGTCGAGCACCTGCTGGGCAGCGGCCAGCACCGCATCCGGGCCCGAGTGCCGCACCGAAGCCCCGGCCCGCAGCGCGCGGCTCAGCGCGAGGGCGCTGGCGCGCTCGTTCCCGGACAGGTAGGCGTTCCGGCTGGAGACGGCGAGGCCGTCGGCGTCCCTGACCGTCGGCACGCTCTCGATCTCGATTCCGAGATCGAAGTCACCGGTCATCCGCCGGATCAGGGCAAGCTGCTGGGCGTCCTTTTCCCCGAACACCGCTATCTGCGGCCGGGTGAGCTGGAAGAGCTTGAGCACGACGGTGAGCACGCCCGCGAAATGCCCAGGCCGAGAGGCGCCTTCCAGCACCCTGCCCATCGGCCCAGGATCGACAGTGATCAGCTGCTCCCTGGGATACATCTGCGCCTGCTCCGGGGCGAACACCACGTCGGCCCCTTCCTCCGCGCACACGCGCACGTCGGCGTCCAGGATCTGCGGGTAACGGTCCAGGTCCTCACCAGCCGCGAACTGCAGTGGGTTGACGAATACCGAGACGAGAACGCTTCCGTTTGGCTGCGAAATATTTTTGGCCCGGCGGAGCAGGGCGCGGTGGCCGTCGTGCAGTGCGCCCATGGTGGGAACCACCACCACCGGCGGCCCGAGTGACCTGCGGGCTGCGGCCAGCCCGCGCCGGGTCCGGGCGAGCACCGGGATCATCGCGGCGCTCCGGCAAGCACGTCCAGCAGGCGCTGCGCGGCGGGCGGGGCCAGGATTCCGGCGGCGAGCGCCCGGTCGGCGGTGAGCCGGGCCAGTGCGATGTAGGCTCGCAGCGCCTCGGGCGACGCCTGTCCCAGCGCGTCCAGATGGCTGGCGACGGTCTCGGCGTCCGCGCGTGCCACCGGCCCGGTCAGGCCCGCGTCCCCGAACCGCAGCGCGTTGTCGAGGGCGGCGGACAGCAACGGCCGGAGCATCCGGGGCGGGTCCGGCACTCCTGCCTGCCCGAGCAGTTCAGCGGCCTGCACCACCAGCGTCACGAGGTGGTTGGCGGCGCTTGCGAGGGCCGCGTGGTATAGCCCCCGGCTCGCCTCGTCAATGAACACGGGCTCCCCGCCCATTTCTATGACCAGGGCCTCCGCGACGGTGCGGAGCGGATCGGGCGCGGTCACCCCGAAGCAGGTCCCGGGCAGCCGGTCGATGTCGTCGGGACGGCCGGTGAAGGTCATGACCGGATGCAGGGCAAGCGGCAGCGCGCCAAGGTGCGTCGCCGGATCGAGCACGGCGGTGCCGTGGCGGCCGCTGGCGTGCGCGAGCAGGCGGCCCGCCACCTCCGCTCTGGTCGCCGCCAGCCCCTCGACGAGGCCGGGCAGCGCGTCGTCAGGCACCGTGAGCAGTACCAGATCCGCGGCGGCGAGAACGGCTGGCGGCTGCTCGACGGGCACTCCGGGAAGCATCCGCGCTGCCCGTTGCACCGAGGCCTCGGACACAGCCGAGACAGCCACGACCCGGTGTCCCGCCCGGGCGAGCGCGGCCGCGAGAGTGGTACCCACCCGCCCGGCCCCGATGACGCCCACACGGAGGCGGGCAGGATGAGGCTGGCTCGGCGGTTCCGCCGGGTTGGGCATGCTGTCAGTTCCCTCTCGTTCCAGTCCTCGTTACGTAGCCGCTTGGACTACCGGGTACCGGACGGCAGTGATCAGCATATCCACCGGCGGGCGGGTGTGACTTCACGGTCCGGCGCGTGTTCGCTGCCGCCGCGCATAGAGTCGGCGGGGTGTGGGTGACCTGGCGGGGGGCCATGCGCTCCGCTCTCTACGGCCCGGCCGGGTTCTACGCCAGGGGTGAACCACCGGCGCTGCACTTCCGCACGTCAGTGCACACGTCGGCGCGTTATGGGGAGCTTTTCTCTTGCCTGCTCTCGGCGGTCGACCGGGCGCTGGGGCATCCGGCCCGGCTGGACCTCGTCGACGTTGGCGCCGGGCGGGGCGAGCTCATCGGGCAGGTGCTTGCCGCGGCCAGCGGTGAGCTTGCCCGGCGGATCGCCGCCCAGGCGGTGGAGATCACGCCCCGGCCCGCGGGCCTTGACCCGCGGATCCGCTGGTGCTCGTCGCCACCGGCCCGCATCACCGGGCTGGTCATCGCCAGCGAGTGGCTCGACAACATCCCGCTGGATGTGGCCGAGCTCACCCGCGCGGGCCCACGACTGGTGCTGGTCGAACCGGCCACCGGTGATGAGCGGCATGGGTCAGCTCCCAGCCAGCCCGACCTGGCCTGGCTGCGGTCCTGGTGGCCGCTGGGTGAACTCGGTGAGCGGGCCGAGATCGGCCGCCCCCGATGCGAGGCGTGGGCCGGTGTCATCCGGCGGATCTTGCGTGGGGTCGCCGTTGCCGCCGACTACGGGCACACGAAGGCGGCCAGGCCGCCTTGGGGCACGCTCACCGGGTACCGGGCAGGACGCGTGGTTCCCGCAGTCCCGGACGGGTCACGTGACATCACCGCACATGTGGCGCTCGACGCCTGCGCGGCGGCCGGCAGGACCGCCGGAGCCGGCGCGACGTTGCTCACCACCCAGCGTGAGGTGCTGCGCGCGCTGGGGATCGCGGGCCGCCGCCCGGCGCTGGCGCTGGCCGACACCGACCCGCGGCGTTATGTACACGAACTGTGCCTGGCTACGGAGGAGGCTGATCTGATCGATGCCGGCGGGCTTGGCGGGTTCGGCTGGCTTGTCCAGGCGGTGGGGATGGAACTCCCGGCGGTATTACGGCGCAGACGGTGCCAGTGCAGGTGGGCCGGCGTGGTGCCGGCGCCCGCTGTTACTACCCGTAAGCCGGTGAGCCTGTGCCGGCGGTGCCGGCGCGTCACGGTGCCGGTGCCGCTGGCGCCCGTGACAGCATGAACGCCATGGCTAGCGATCGTCCGGGGCGGGTTCCTGGGAACGCCGGGCACCCGGGAGCACCGTCCCCGGAAACTCGCCGCGCTGTGGAGGCGGTCACCGGCGCTTGGCCGGCCGCAGTCGCGAACGGCCCGGGCGGGGCCGCGGGCGCTGCCGGTGACCTCCTGATCAATCTGGGACCGTCCCACCCCTCTGGGCACGGCATGCTCCGGCTCAGGCTGACCCTGGATGGGAACCGCATCCTCACCGCCGAGCCGGTGATCGGCTTCATGCACCGGGGCGCGGAGAAGCTGTTCGAGGCGCGCGACTACCGGCAGATCATCGTCCTCGCCAACCGTCATGACTGGCTGGGCGCATTTGGCAGCGAGCTTGGGGTGGTGCTTGCCGCCGAGCGGCTGGCGGGGATCGAGGTGCCGCCGCGGGGCGTCTGGGCCCGGACCCTCCTCGCCGAGTTGAACCGCGTGCTCAGTCACCTCGCCTTCCTGAGCGCATATCCGCCAGAGATCGCCACCTCGGTTGAAGGGGGTGGCCAGAGCGGTGGCGGTGATGCCGCCACGACGGCTGCGTTCCGTGCCCGCGAGACGGTGCAAGCGGTCATGGAAGAGGTCTCTGGCGGGCGGATGCACTACATGTTCAACCGGGTAGGCGGGCTCAAGGAGGAACTCCCGGCGGGCTGGCTGGACCGGGTACACCGCGCGGCCGCCGCGGTTGACGCAAGCCTCTCCCTGATCGGCACCGTGATCCGGCACGAGAGTTTCCGCGCGCGCACCAGGGGGGTTGGGGTGCTTACCGGGGAGCAGGTGCGCCAGTACGGGGTCAGCGGGCCTGCCGCCCGTGCCTCCGGCGTGGATTTCGACCTCCGCCGTGATGAGCCGTACCTCGCTTATGGGGAGCTTGCTGGCGTGCTCCGGGTGATCACCCGGCAGGAGGGGGATTGCCTGGCACGGTTCGAGTGCCTGCTCGATCAGGTCGGGGCGTCGCTAGAGCTGGCAGACGCCTGTGCAAGCCGCCTCGGGGGTCTGCCACGCGGTCCGCTCAGCGCCAGGCTGCCCCAGGTCTTCAAGGTGCCCGAGGGCCAGGCGTACGCGTGGACGGAGAATCCGCTCGGCCTCAACGGGTACTACCTGGTGTCCCGCGGCGGCAAGTCCCCGTGGCGGCTGAAGGTGCGGTCGGCTTCGTTTAACAACGTGGCTGTCCTGCCTGAAGTCCTGCCGGGGCACCGGGTCGCCGACCTCGCGGCCGTCTTGGGTTCGTTGTTCTTCGTCGTCGGGGACATGGACAGGTAACGCCCAGCGCCCAGTGCCGCTCAGTCGGGGCTGCCAGCTCCGGCGGTGCTTTCTGGTTCCTCATCAGAAGGCGGGACACGGCAACTGTTCTCCAAGTACAGCGCCGCCACCGTGAGCGCGATCGCGGCGGCCAGCGTCCCTGCGGCCACGACGGCATCGGCGCGGTAGGCGATCTTGTCCAGTGACCCCACCACATACGCCACGAACCCGGCAGAAAGCCCGGCAAAGATGGCCGCTGCCAGCGAACTGGCCTTGGCCAGGGCGGCCATCCGGGCCACGGCTATCGGGTGGATAGGAGTCCCCTGACTACGGCCATGCAGCCGGGCCCGCAGGTTGCGCCCGCTGAGCGCCTCGGCGACGGTGAGGATCAGCAACGCTGGCACTCCCGTCCACGGCAGCGGTGGAATGTCGGCATAGAACAGCGGCAAGAGCAGCCTGACACCGATTGCACACACGAGCCCTGCCAGGATGAGCGTCCGGATCCGGGTCGGGGCCATCAGGGCATCGCCACCAGCGAGCAGGCCCGCATGCCGGTCAGGCCGGTCATGCCGGTCAGGCCGGTCATGCCGGCGGATGCAGCACGGTGCCCTCCAGCCGCCGGACCCCAGACATGCCAACCTGCTCCAGCAGGTCCGGCACGCGGCCACGGCCAGGGATGTGCGCGGCAGGGTCGGCGGCCTGCCAGGGCGCGAGGACAAAGGCGCGCTCATGGGCCCGCGGATGGGGCAGCGTCAGTTCGGGGTCGTTGCTCACCACGTCACCGTAAACGATGAGATCAAGATCGAGCGTGCGCGGGCCCCAGCGCTCGGCGCGGGTCCGCCCGAACGAAGCCTCGACCGCGTGACAGCGCTCAAGCACGGTGCGTGCGGGCAGCGAAGTCGCCGCTATCAGCACAGCGTTCAGGTAATCCGGCTGCTCCGGGCCCCCGGCCGGCCGGGTCTCGAAGACCGGTGACACGCCCAGGAAGGTCAGCCCAGGAGCGTCGAAAAGAGCATCAAGCCCACCCTGCAGATTGTCCTGCCGGTCGCCGAGGTTGCTGCCAAGGGCGATGACAACCCGGCACGGCCCGCTCACCGCACGGTCCGCGGTCATCACCGGCGCCGGGGCATCGTCGCAGTCCCCAGTCATCACCGGCCCCGCTGGGCTGTCGCGGTCCCCGGTCATCACCGGCGCCGCTGGGCCGCGCGGTCCCCAGTCATCACCGGCGCAGCCACGTGGTCACTGTCCCCGGCCGTCATCGGTGCCGCCGGATGGTCACGGTCACGTCTGCGAAGGGGTGGGAGATGGGGGCATGGGGTTTGTGCACGGTTATCTCCGCCTGCTCAACCACTGGCTCGGACAGGCATGCCTGCGCGAGCCGTTCTGCCAGTGTCTCAATCAGCCGCACCGGCGGCCCACTTGCCAGGCTCACCAGGCGGTCCGCGAGCGCTCCGTAATCGGCTGTCAAGGAAAGGTCGTCGCGCGCCGCCGCCGGCCTGGTGTCGAGCCACAGTGCGGCATCAATGACAAGTTCCTGGCCGTCGCGAAGCTCTTCCTCCCGTACGCCGTGCCGGGCGAAAACCCGAAGCCCGTGCAGCGAGATCCGGTCGGTGCTCATCCACGCTCCCCAGCTGCTTTCGTGACCACGCCACCGCCGGCCGCCGGTTCCGGCGGGCAGGGCGCAGCGGCAGCCCGCCATGCCTGTGCTATCCGTACCGCGTCATGGTTCGCAGGCACTTCATGCACACGAGCGCACCAGGCGCCCGCCGCGGCGACAAGGGCGGTCACTGCGACCGTGGCATCGTCGGACTCGCCAAAGGAACGGGGGGTGCCGTCGGGGGCGGCAAGGAGCTTGCCGAGAAACCGCTTGCGTGAGGCGCCGACAAGCACCGGGAAGCCTGGCCCGTTCATTCCCAGACGGGAGACCTGGTCAAGATGGGTCAGCAGCTGCCAGTTATGTTCGGGGAGCTTGGCGAAACCAAGGCCGGGATCCACAACGATCAGCGAAGGATCAACGCCCTCGGCGACGACCGCGTCAACCCGCTGGCGCAGTTCTTCGCAGACCTCGGCGACTGCGTCCCGGTAGATCGCCCGGTCCTGCATCCGGTGGCTGTGCCCGCGCCAGTGCATGACGACGTAGGAAACGCCTGCCCGCGCAACCAGTCGCGGCATGTCGGGGTCAGCGAGACCGCCGCTCACGTCGTTGACCAGCCTGGCCCCCGCGTCCAGCGCGGCCTGCGCCACCTCGGCACGCATGGTGTCCACGCTCACGGGCACACCCTCGCGGGCCAGCCCGGCGATGACCGGCCCCACCCGCCGCAGTTCCTCGTCAGCCGGGATGCGCTGAGCGCCGGGCCGGGTGGACTCACCACCCACGTCGACGATGTCGGCCCCTTGGGCAACCAGTTCGAGGCCCCGTGCGATCGCCGCGCCGGTGCCGAACCACGCCCCGCCGTCGGAGAATGAATCAGGGGTGACGTTCACGACCCCCATCACCAGACACCGGCCGGGGTCGGGGAAGCCGGCCGGGCCAGGGCCCCCTCCGGAAAGCTGCACGCCAGGCGGAGGCGCGCCGGCGGGTCCCGGCCCACGACTGTGGCTGGCCCTAGCGGGAACGTCCCTCGTCACAGAGGTCACCCTATGCGGCGGCAATGACGCCGGTGCCGCTCCCACCGCCTTCATCCGCCGCCGCCCGGCAACGGTCGTCCCGGAATGGGGCCGTGATGACTGCTTAAAGGCTGCCGGCGGGCGCTTGCGCCGGTTGCGCAATCGCTGCGTGCTGAGCGGGCTCCGCGCCCACCCTCGGCACCGCCGGTGGCGGCTGCCGTGATGGCCGAAGCCGCCGCACAAAGCCGGTGACCCGCAGCTTGCGGGCGATGCGGCGCAGTTCAAGGCTCGGCCAGACCAGGAACGCCTCTGCCTCCAGGGCGGCGAAACCGACCCGCAGCGCATCTCTGGTCCCCGGGAAGACGAAGAACCGGGGCACCCAGAGCGGGCAGAACTTCGCGTTGAACTTGTACAGGGATTCGATCTGGAACCACCGGGACATGAAGATAAGAATCCCCCGCCACGCGCGCAGCACCGGACCAGCACCGATCCGCTCTCCCCGCGCCAGCGCGGACCGGAACACCGCGAAGTTGAGCGAAATCCGCTTGACCCCGAGATCCTGTGCCGCCTTGATGGTCTCGACAATGAGGAAGTCGCTGACGCCAGGCTGCGAGGTGCGGTCGCGGCGCATGAGGTCGAGCGAGAGCCCGTCAGATCCCCACGGGACGAAGTGCAGCAGACCGCGAAGCACGCCATCCTCGCTGGCGGTCGCGATGACGCACTGCCCGTCGCGGGGCCCGCCGACCCGGCCAAGCGCCATCGAGAAGCCGCGTTCGGTGGGGCTGCCGCGCCAGGAGTCCGCCCGGCGGATCAGCCGCTCGATCTCGTCGCGGGGCACGTCAGCCACCCGCCGGATCTCGGCGACGTACCCCTGGCGGCAGACCCGGGCTGCCATCTGGCGGACGTTGCGCATCGGCCGGCCCTGGAGGGTGAAGTCGGCCACCTCCACCACAGCCTCGTCGCCAAGCTCCAGGGCGGTCAGCCCCGCCTCACGGCACCAGATTTCGGCCGCGAGCTCGCTGCATCCCATCACTGCCGGAACCCACGCGTGCCGGGCGGCCTCGTCAAGGAAAGCGTGCATCGCCCCCGGCCATGCCTCTGGGTCACCGATCGGGTCACCGCTGGCGAGCATGACACCAGAGACCACCCGGTAGCAGATGCAGGACTTGCCGGTGGGCGACCAGATCACGCTCTTGTCGTCGCGGAGCGCGAAGTAGCCGAGGGAGTCACGGTCCCCGTATCGCCCCAGCAGATTCTCGATCTGGCCGGCGTCATCCTCACTCAGTTTGGCAACCGGCTCCGCGGGGCGGAGGAACAGATATGCGGTCGCCACCAGCGTGAACAGCCCGAGGGCGCTGGTCAGCAGGTTGAACAGGTCGCCGTGCCCATCGGGGACGAAGCGGACCGGCCCGGAAACCCCGACCAGCCCGTAGACAACGTGCACGATCCGCTGCCACAGGGAGTAGTTCTGCGCCAGCCCCCGCGCGAGAAGCATGTAGGTCAAGCCGATGGCAACGTCCGCGGCGACCAGCCCAAGAAAGACACCGGCGGCCCGCCAGCGAGTCCGCCGGTCGCCCACCGCATAAAACTCGTCGCGGAAGAACAGCAAGGCAACCAGCACGACGGCCGCGGCCACGCCCGGGACCAGGTAAGCCGCGTGCACACCCGGCAACAGGGCGGGAGCGCGCAGGACATGGATGACCACGCTGAATGCCAGCAGCACCGTGACGGCCTGCCAGGCGCGGCGTTTCCGGCGCAGCAGCCCATGCGAGAGCATCAGCAGCAGCAACCCGATGATCACGTCAGCGGTGTTCGTGACGTTAGTGAGGACACCGGGTAGCAGCGGGGTGATCCGGTGCAGCCGGGACTGCATGATGCGGTCCGCACTTGGGATGGTGACTCGGATGATGTCGGACAGCCCGACCAGCAGGCACAGCCAGCCGGTGGTGATAGGCACCCAGCTGCGCTGGTGCCTGCGGTCGGGCGCGCGCTCCAGCGGCGGCCCCGCAGGCCGCGCATCCTCGCCGCCGGGGGGCGCGGCGGCTGGGGCGGCGCTGGGCTCGTTCGTGTTGGACATCCGCATCAGGCCCTGCATCACGGGGGATCAGCGTAGTCCCGTGAAACCGATTGCGGGGTATCTCCCGCAATCACCCAGCTACCCAGCGCTGACGTGAAATTCCCCTCTCCTGACATTCCGGTCCAAAATGGCCAGGAATCGGTGTGGAAAGAAGGCGGTCAGCCGCGGTGCAACAGCAGGCTCATCGCCTCGGCTCTGGTACGGGCGCTGTCCCTGATGATCCCACGGACAGCGGAAGTAACGGTCTTCGCCCCTGGCTTCCGGACGCCGCGCATGGACATGCACAGGTGCTCCGCCTCGATCACCACAAGCGCACCGCGCGGCTCCAGCACACTCATCAGCGCGTTGGCGATCTGGCTTGTCATCCGCTCCTGGACCTGTGGCCGCCGGGCGTAGACGTCCACCAGCCTCGCCAGCTTGGACAGGCCCGTGATCTGGCCCTTCTCGTTCGGGATGTATCCCACGTGGGCGACGCCAAAGAACGGGACCAGATGATGCTCGCAGGTGCTGTAGACCTCAATGTCCCGCACCAGGATGAGTTCGTCGTGATCGGCGTCGAACACGGTCCCGAGCACGTCCTCCGGGCGCTGCGTGAGCCCGGAGAACTGTTCTGTGAAGGCGCGCGCGACGCGGGCCGGCGTCTGCGTGAGCCCGTCCCTCTCCGGGTCCTCCCCGATCGCGAGCAGAATCTCCCGGACTGCCCGTTCGATACGCGGGACGTCGATGGGGCCGCTCAACGAGGCTCGCTTGGGTCGGCCTCATCCGACCCAAGGCCGGGAAGCGCGACGGTCCCCCCCGGTGTGGCACCCCTGCCATTGCCAATGGACGGTATGTCGCTGACCTCCGCCGCGGACAGGGCCAGTTCCTTCGGCGTCACCACTGGTGGGCGGTCGGAGGGGAGCCGCTTGCCGTAACCGGTGTAGGACCCGCGGGAGGGCCGGGTTTGCACCGGCGCGAAAATCCGCAGCACCTCCTGCCGGGGCAGCGTCTCCTTGTCCATGAGTTGCAGCACCAGGTCGTCCAGCACCTCCCGGTATGCGACCAGGATCTCCCACGCCTCGTCATGCGCGGCCTCGATGAGGCGGCGCACTTCCTCGTCGATCGTGGAGGCGATCTCCTCGGAGTAGTCGCGGGTGTGAGACATCTCACGGCCAAGGAACGGTTCGCCGTCGCCGGTGCCGAACTTGCGGGCACCGAGCCGCTCGCTCATGCCGTACTCCGTCACCATGCCGCGCGCGATCTGGCTGGCCTTCTCGATGTCGTTGGCGGCGCCGGTGGTGGGCTCATGGAAGACAAGCTCCTCCGCAGTCCGCCCACCGAGCAGCATGGCCAGCTGGTCCATCATCTCCGAGCGTGTGACCAGGAATTTGTCTTCCTGCGGCGCCGACGCCGTGTAGCCGAGTGCCCGGCCGCGCGGGATGATCGTGATCTTGTGCACCGGGTCGGCGTTTGGCAGCGCGTGCCCGACCAGCGCGTGGCCGCCCTCGTGGTAGGCGATGAGCTTGCGCTCCCGCTCCGACAGCAGCACGCTCTTGCGCTCGGGGCCGGCCATCACCCGGTCGATCGACTCCTCAAGCGAGGCCATCGTGATCAGGGTTCCGTTCGCCCGCGCGGTCAGCAGGGCACCCTCGTTGATCACGTTGGCCAGGTCGGCCCCGGTGAAGCCGGCTGTCCGGCGCGCGATCACATCGAGTTCCACGTCCGGTGCGAACGGCTTGCCGCGGGCGTGCACGCGGAGGATGCCCTTCCGGCCAGCGAGGTCTGGCTGGGCGACGACGATCTGGCGGTCGAACCGGCCGGGCCGCAGCAACGCCGGGTCCAGGATGTCGGGCCGGTTGGTGGCCGCGATCACGATGACCCCGCCCTTGACGTCGAAGCCGTCCAGTTCGACGAGCAGCTGGTTGAGGGTCTGCTCCCGCTCGTCATGGCCGCCACCGAAGCCAGCACCCCGGTGCCTGCCCACCGCGTCGATTTCATCGACGAACACGATCGCCGGCGCGTTGGCTTTCGCCTGCTCGAACAGGTCACGCACCCGGGAGGCACCGACGCCAACGAACATTTCCACGAAATCCGAGCCGGAGATGGAGTAGAAGGGAACCCCGGCTTCGCCCGCGACCGCCCGCGCGAGCAGGGTCTTGCCAGTGCCCGGCGGGCCGTAGAGCAGCACGCCCTTGGGGATCTTCGCGCCGATCGCCTGGAACTTGCCCGGGTTCTGCAGGAACTCCTTGATTTCCTGCAGTTCCTCAATGGCCTCGTCCGTGCCTGCCACGTCGGCGAATGTCGTCTTAGGGGTGTCCTTGGTGATCAGCTTGGCCTTGGATTTGCCAAAGTTCATCACCCGCGATCCGCCGCCCTGCATCTGGCTGATCATGAAGAAGAAGAAGAGTGCGATCAGCACGTAGGGCAGCGCATTGAAGATCACGCCGAGAATGGTGTTGCCGCTGGGAACCTGAACGTTGTAGCCCTGCTGTGGAGGGTGTATCTGCATCTGGGTGGCGAGTTGCTGGCCCTGGTTCCCGACCCACGATGCCTGCCAGCGCTCCCCGGATCTCGTTGTGATCTGGATCGTCTGGTTCTTGTCGATAAGGGTAGCGGACTTGACCTGGCCCTGCGTAATCGCCGAGACGACCCTCGAGGTATCCACGGTCTTGTACGCATCGCTGTGATTCGCAATGTTAATAACGACAAAGAACAGCAGCACCGTCACAAGGGCTATTACGAGCGGCCCACGGAAATAACGCTTCAGCTCCATTGATCAACGACCCCGCCCGATCCGGGCGGATCCCTCCTGACCAGCCTCATAACCCGCCGACCCCCGGCGGGACTGCCATGTGGCCCACTGACCATTCCGGCTTCCCCCATCATTCCCGGTGAAGGAACGGGATAGTTGACGGTACACCGCGCCCGGGACCTCTTGGGCACCTGCAACCACCGCAGCTTCCTGCGGTCCTCCCCACCATCAACGCTTCCCATCGGGGATCGTGTTCCCCTGCGCCCCCGCCGCCGGTTCGCTGCCGGGCAGCTCCCCGCCGTACACGTGCGGCGCCAGGGTGCCGATGAACGGGAGGTTCCGGTACCGCTCCGCGTAGTCAAGCCCGTACCCGATCACGAACTCGTCAGGGATGTCGAACCCGGTATAAGCCAGGTCGACGTCCGCGCGGGCGGCCGTGGGCTTGCGTAGCAGCACGCAGACGCGCAGTGACGCAGGCTGGCGGGACCGCAGGTTCCCAACCAGCCAGGACAGGGTCAGGCCCGAGTCCACGATGTCCTCGACCACCAGCACGTGCCGTCCCAGGATGTCGGTATCGAGGTCCTTCAGGATCCGGACCACCCCGGAGGACCGGGTGCCCGAGCCATAGGACGACACGGCCATCCAGTCCATGTGCACCGGCAGCCGCATGGCGCGCGCCAGGTCCGCCATGATCATGACCGCCCCTTTGAGCACCCCCACCAGCAGCAGCTCACGGCCCGCGTAATCCGCGTCGATCTCCGCCGCGAGCTCCGCCACCCGCGCCTGGAGCCGGTCAGCCGGGATCAGGACCTCCTTCAGGTCCGCTTTGACGTCATGTGCGTCCAACCGGCTCCTCCGGTTCCGTTGCCAGGGCGGGCCCCTTCTGGTGGCCACCAGTGAAGAGCAGCTTGCCACAGTGATGTGTGCCGCGGACGCCGCCTGGCAGGTCCACCCACCGTTGCCCATGCCAGGAAGTCACCAGTGCGTCCAGCGCCTCGATGTGGTGCGCGGAGAGAGCTCCCGGCGGGCAGCCGGCCGCGATCGCCGCCTGCCGCAGCACCCTGGTCCTGATGGCGGCGGGCAGTGGGGCGAGCAGGCCGGCCCGCCAGCCGTCGCTGCTGTCGCGTACCCGGGCCGCCTGCGTCGCTGCCAGCTCGTCCAGCAACTCGGTGTCGGCTCTCAGCTGGCTGGCGGTACGGGCGAGCGCTTCCGCCACTCCCGGGCCGAGCGCCGTCTCAAGGGCGGGAAGAGCCTGGTGGCGGACCCTCGCGCGGGTGTAGGAGGGATCGGCGTTCTGCGGATCGTCCCACGGCCGCAGTCCGTGCGCCTCGCACGCCGCCCGGAGGGTGGCCCGGCTGAGCCCGAGCAGCGGCCGCCGGTAGGGGCCGCGCCTGGCTGGCATTCCCGCCAGCGACCGCGCGCCCGAACCGCGTGCCAGCCCAAGCAGGACCGTTTCCGCCTGGTCATCGCGGCTGTGCCCGAGCAGGATGGCCGCCGCGCCCGCCCGGGCGGCGGCTTCCGCCAGGGCCGCGTACCTGGCGGTGCGTGCCGCTGCCTCGGGCCCGCCGTGGCCGGCCCCGCCGGCCACGGTCACGGAGACGGCTTCCACCGGGTCGAGACCGAGTTCGCCCAGCAGCCCCGCGATGGCCAGGGACCGTTCCGCCGACCCAGGCTGGAGCCCGTGGTCGACAGTGATCCCGCCCGCCCGCAGACCGCAGCGCGGCGCCTCGTGCCCCAGCGCGGCAGCGAGCGCCAGCGAGTCCGGCCCGCCCGAGCAGGCCACAAGTACCAGGTCCCCGGCCGCGAACTCGGCGAGGCAGCGGCGGACACACCTGCGGACGTGCGCCACGGCCGGGTCGGGGCCCATCCGCCTCAGCTGCCTGCTGTCAGGGCGCCATCCCCGCCGACACGCTCCAGCCAGCGCTGCGGGGCAGCGAGCTCTTCGGTGGTCGGGAGTGTCTCCGGCGAGGTCCAGACCCGGTTGAAGACGGTCATGCCCGCTTCCTTCACCACCGTCTGAACGAAACGGGAGCCCTGTGCGTACTGCTTCATCTTGAGGTCGATGCCGAGGATCCGGCGAATGGCTTGCTCGACCCGGCCGGCGCTGGAACGGCGGGCGTTGAACCGGGCCCTGATCTGCGCGACCGACGGCACCACTTGTGGGCCCACGGCATCCATGACGTAGTCGCCGTGACCTTCAACCAGGGTCATCACACAGGTCAGCCGGTCCAGAATCTCCCGCTGACGCGGGGTCTGGATGGCCTCGATGAGGCTTTCCGCCTGGTCGCCGCCCCGTACCGCCCCCGCGACGGCGTCCGCCGCCGATCGCAGCCGGTTCAAGATCGTTGCCGGGTCGAGATCCGACGCGAGGAGGAAATCGGTCATCTCCTGCTGAACGTAGCCGCGGAGCCAGCTGACGGACGTGAACTGGGTCCGGTGCGTCTCTTCATGCAGGCACACCCAGCGCCGGAAGTCGTGCGGGTCCAGCCCGAGTTCCCGCTCCACCATCATGATGTTGGGCGCGACCAGTGTCAGCCGCCCCGCCGGCGCGGCTTCCTGCGGGAGCGACGGGTCGGGGGGAAGGAACAGCTCATATTGCCCGAGGACCCGGCTGGCCAGGTAGGCAAGGATGAGCCCGGCCTGCACTCCCGTGACGCGTGATCCCACCGCCGCGATCACAGACCCAGGCTCCGGCGCGCGGCCATGCTCGCGCAGGTGCTGCGCGAGCGGGTCGAGCACCACCCGGAAACCGTCCACGTTGGCACGTATCCACCCGGGCCGGTCCACCACCGCGACCGGGCCGGCATCATCGGCGCCGAACATCCCAGTGACCTGCTGGACTGGTTCGGCCACCACGGCCGACAGCTCACGCAGTTCCGCGACCACCGCCCTGGCCTCGGCCAGGCTGACCTGCGGGCCCGGCCGCACCCACCTGACACCAGTGCCAATCGCGAGATCCCAGTCGATCATTTGCCCGCTGCTCACCCTCCCACCGTACGTGCTCGGCGCTGACGGCGGGCACACGGTCACCCGGTGCCGCCTCAGCGGCAGCCACAGCCCGCGAGCACGGTCGCCATGGCGTCGATCATCCGTGCAGCGCCAGGCAACTGGCCGGGGGGGAGCTGATCGGTCATGAAGGCAAAGGCCAGCTGGTGCCCGCTGCTGTCGTCGACGATTCCGGCCAGGCTGGCCACGTTGCTCAGGTTGCCGGTCTTCGCCCGGACCATTCCCAGCGCCGCCGGCCCGAAGTTGCCGAACACGCTCTGCCCGGGCGCCAGAGTCCCGGAGAAGCCCGCCACCGGCATCCCCGTGATGGCGGGCCTGAGCGCAGTGTTGCCGCCCGCCGCAACCCGCACCGCCGCGGCGAGCGCCTGCGGGCTGACTCTGTCCTCCGGCGACAGGCCGCTGCCGTCGACCAGGGAAACCCCGCGGCCGATGCCCAGCCGGCGCAGCACCGCCGCGACCGCGGCGGCGCCACCAGCGAACGACGCAGTCCCGTGAGTGCGCAGCGCGACCTGCCGCGCCAGGTCTTCTGCGATCACATTGTTGCTCTCCCGGAGCATCCAGCCGATGATCGCCGACAGCATGGGGGACCGCACAGCGGCGACCAGGGGAGCGTGTGGCGGTGCGGGCGTGGCGGCCGGGGCCCCCTGCACGCGAATGCCACGGCGGCGGAGAAGGGACGCGAAAGCCGCCGCCGCGTCGGTGGCCGGGGCGAACGAGCGGGGCCGGAAGTTCCCGGGATCACCGGCGTCTTCGGGCTTGCCGCCGGCGGTCAGCCTGCCCTGATCGACTTCCAGCGACGTGATCGGCGTGACATTGCCGGTCGAGACGTAACCGTACGTCCAGCCTGGTGCGATCGGCGGGCCAGTGAACCGCGAGGTGTCAAAACCCAGCCGCACGCTCCGCTGCCCCTTCGCGCGCAGCCAGCGGGCCGTGGAGGTGGCGAGCGAGGCTAGCGTCGCCGCGCGCGGGTAGTCGGATCTCGGCTGGCCGCCCGCCGCGAGGGTGGGATCGCCGCCGCCGACCAGGATGATCCAGCCGGGTGCCCCGCGCACCACGGTGGTCCGCAACCGGGCGCCCGGGCCAAGCACGCTGAGCGCTGCGACGGCCGTGAGGACCTTTGCGCTGGAGGCGGGCGCGAACCACGACGCCGCCTGCTGGGAGAAGAGCACCCTGCCTGTGGACAGGTCGGTGACGACCCCCCCGGCGTGCGGGCCGAGCGGGCCGGCGGCGAACAGCGGGGCGAGCGCGGCACCAACGCCCCGCGGGCTTGGGGCTGCCCCAGGAGCGGTGGCCGGGGCCAGAACCGTGCCGGGTGCGGCCAGCGGTGCGGACGCGACCCGTGGCACCCGCAACAGCGCGAGCCGGCCGGGCAGCGCGCTGGCGACAGCCACGCCCGCGCCGAGCGTGAACGCATTGAGCAGCGCGAGCGCGATCAGGGCGGTACCCCGGAGGCGATTCGTCACCACCGGTCCTCTCAGGAGATGCTTGACATGCCGGATGGGTACCGCCGCCGCTGGGCCGGGCGGCAGAGCTGGCACACATCCTCGGATACGCAATCATTGTCGCCCGGAAGGAGGCGAGGGGTGGAATTCGATGTGATCATCGAGATCCCCAAGGGCCAGCGCAACAAGTACGAGATGGATCATGAGACGGGCCGGATCAGGCTGGACCGGATGCTGTTCACCTCGACCCGCTACCCATCGGACTACGGATTCATTGAGGACACGCTGGCCGATGACGGGGACCCGCTGGACGCGCTGGTCCTGCTGGAAGAGCCAACCTTCCCGGGATGTGTCATCCACTGCCGGGCGATCGGAATGTTCCGGATGCGCGACGAGAAAGGGGCCGACGACAAGGTGCTTTGTGTTGCCGCGACCGACCCACGGATGGCTCACCTGACGGACATCGGCGACGTCTCTGACTTCGACCAGCTGGAGATCAAGCACTTCTTCGAGGTGTACAAAGAGCTGGAACCCGGCAAGAACGTGGAAGGTTTCACCTGGGTGGGCCGGGCGGAGGCGGAGGCCGAGATTGGCGCCTGCCGCAAGCGCGCGGCCGCTGCCGGGCACCAAACCGGCTGACCGCTGGACCGCCCGGATCGCGCGCAGGTCAGGGCATGCGCGACACTGGTCACAGAACTGTGTGCATTGAGGAGGCCCCCGTGAGTCACGCAGATGTGCTCGGCCGGGCGCCCCTGTTCGAGGCGCTGGACGACGAGAGCGCGAAGGCCGTGCGGGCCGGGATGGTGGACGTCCAGCTCGCGCGGGGGGACCGGCTCTTCGGTGAGGGCGACGCCGGCGACCGGCTGTACGTGATAAGCGAGGGCAAGATCAAGCTGACGCGTAGCGCCTCGGATGGCCGGGAGAACCTGCTCGGCGTGCTCGGGCCCGGGGACATGTTCGGTGAGCTGTCGCTGTTCGACCCGCGCCCGCGGACAGCGGCGGCCGTTGCTGTCACCGATGCCCATCTCTTCGCGCTCGGGCACGACTATCTGCGCGAGTGGCTGACCGCGCGCCCGGACGTGGCGATGCACCTGCTGACAGCGCTCGCGCAGCGGCTTCGCCGCGCCAACGACGTCATGGCCGACCTGGTCTTCACCGATGTGCCTGGCCGGGTCGCCAAGGCCCTGCTTGACCTCGCCGACAAGTTCGGGGAACAGCAGGGAGCCGGGCTGCACGTGCACCATGACCTCACCCAGGAGGAGCTTGCGCAGCTGGTGGGTGCCTCCCGCGAGACGGTCAACAAGGCGCTTGCGGACTTCTCCGCCCGCGGCTGGCTGCAGCTTCACGCCAAATCGGTGCTGATCCTGGACCGCGACCGGCTGGCCAAGCGCGCCCACTGAGGCGCGCGGGCAGGCTCCCAGGCAAGCTGGCGGCTGGTGCCGCGCGCCGAAGCCGAACGCCGGCTCCCGGCAACCGTCCTTTCATTCCCCCAAAACGCCTGGCGGGACCCGCCCCATCGCCCGCAGGTACTCAAGCTGTGCGCGGACTGACCATTCGGCGTAGGGCCACAGGGATCTGTCGACCCCGGCATAAACACGGGCGACGATCTCGGCGGGGGTGCGGTCCCCAGCCGCCAGCGCGTCGCTGATCTCGGCCAGGCGTTCCTGCCGGTGGGCGAGGTAGTAGTCGAGGGTGCCTGCCGGGTCGGTGAGCACCGGGCCGTGGCCGGGGAGCAGCACCGCGAGTTCGGCCTCGCCGGCCAGGGCGCGGAGCCGGTTCAGGGAACTCAGGTAATCGGCGAGGTTCCCGTCGGCGGCGAGCACGGTGGTCCCGCGCCCGAGCACGGTGTCGCCGGTGAGCAGTGCGCTGTCGGCGGGGACATGCAGGCACACCGAGTCGGCGCTGTGGCCGGGGGTCGCCAGTACCCGGATCTCGCATCCCGCCGCGGTCACGGCGGCTCCGGGCGAGAGGCCGTCGGAGCCGAGCCGGAAGGCGGGGTCCGCCGCCAGCACCGGCGCCCCGGTCAGGGCGGCGAAGGAGGCCGCACCCTCGGCATGGTCCGGGTGGGAGTGGGTGAGAAGGATGCGGGCCACGGTCTGGCCCGCGGCGCTCACCTGATCGTGGACCCGCCGCAGGTGCCGCTCGTCATCCGGCCCGGGATCGACCACCACCGCATGTGCGGACCCGGGCTCCGCGACAATCCAGGTGTTGGTGCCGTCCAGCGTCATCGGCGACGGGTTGGGGGCAAGGATGCAGCGCGCCCGGCGCGTGCCCGCGCCATCGATCGCCGTCACAGCGGGTACTCCTGCCCGGCTGGCAGCCTCAGCCAAACGCCATCGTCGGTCACGCTTATCTCGGGCATCAGAGGCGTCACCGAGCGGCGGCTGGCCAGCGCGGCCTCGACCTGCCCGCACTCCCGCAGTTCCGCCAGCGTCACGGCGGTCGGCGGCATGAGCACGATCTCCCGCCGGCCTGCGGCCGCCAGCGCTGTCGCGGGGTCGGTCCAAGCCGCCTTGTCGGCTTCGCCCGCCGACCCGCCCGCGTTACCAGCCGGACTGTCTCCCCCGCCACCCAGGCCACCCGCGCCACCCAGGCCACCCGCGCCACCCAGGCCACCCGCGCCACCCAGGCCAC
>WNGL01000052.1_pt1 | contig 117765 bp, 97 predicted proteins | sample 5400591 | NCBI WGS metagenome assembly WNGL01 (sample SAMN13153377, study PRJNA577476) | soil metagenome | isolation source: 80 cm soil or saprolite under Garry oak tree replicate 1 | place: USA:California | collected 2016-06-15 | reverse complement strand
TTCCACTTCTTCCGCACCATCACGACATCCATGAGCCGTCCCAGTGGGCCGAACTTCAGCTCATACTCCATGCGTTGGTTGACGACGGTCCCGCCCGAGTCCGGCGTCAGCGTGTAGCTGTGCTTCAGGCGCCGGACCGGCAACGTACACTCGAACAGCTCGAATGCCAGGCCTTCATGTGGCCTCCACTCGGCAACCCTCTCCTTGAACCAACCGCCGGGCGTGAGGTCGCACTGGCGTGCGGCGCCGAGCCCTTCCTTCTGCGACGAGACGATCTTTGACTTCCTGATTCCTGGATCGTACTGGTCCAGGAGTGCACGCGGCCGACGCGGTTCTCGCGCGGGACCGCGACGGGGACAACGACGAACGCGAACAGCGCGAGCGCTGGAGAGCTCGCGCCCGCGCGATCAAGCGCCGGGATGTGCGGCCGCAGCGTCGCCTCGATGATGCGGGACGCCTCGGGTTTGAGCGCCTCGGCGCTCGGGCTGAATAGCCGCTCATCGTTGGGACGAAACAGGCGGTCGAGGCTGAGCGCGACGACGCCGACGAGTCCCGCTCTCCGCAGCTGGGACGCGGCGTCTACGAAGAGCCGCCGTACGTGCCCGGGGCCGCCGGCGCGCTTGGCGGCGAGGCCGAGCCGGACGCCGCCCACGGTGATGACGCAGTCGGGCTCCCGGAACTTCACCGCCAGCCCGCCGCGCTTGCACAGGGCCGCGACGTACAGCTCGAACTGGGTGCTCCGGGGAAGCGGGTTCGCATCCTCGCTCGGGAGGGGCGCCCCACCGAGAACGAGCTTGAGCTTGGAGAGAACCGCGGGATCAGCGGGCGGCGCGGGCGGTAGGAGATGCTCAACGATGACAGCTACCTCGTGAAAGTCCCGGTTGCCCTCGAGTAGCTCCGCGAGGTCCCGGGGCCGGCCAGCGAGGGCGGGGCTCAGCGTCTTGGCGGCGAAGTCCTCGGACAGCCGCTCGAATCGGGCTAGGCGCCCGGGCGGCAGCCGCACGCCGTGGGCCGCGAGCCGCGTCTTCACGAGAGCCAGGCGCGCCCGTGTCTCCCTAGGATCCTCGACGTGAACGGAGAGATACCTGTCCTGAGCCATGCTGAAAGCAGTGCCTGTAGTGGTACGGGAACAGTAGAACGCTTGTCCGCCGGCCAGTAGTGGTGCATCTTGGTGAGGAATGGTGCGACCTGGCAGTAGGTCGAGCCTTCGGCGCTTCACCGTGTCTTTGGACACGGAAGAATACTCTCGCCTTACACAACTGATTGAGCAGCACAAGCCCCCGCTAACACTTCAATATGCGGTGCGCTACGCTGTCCGCTTGCTCCTGAGGAGAGCGGACGATCCCCAGTTCGCCTTGCGCTTCGGTGACCCACTCCGGAACAGGGAAAACGAATGACGAAGCGTGAGCTTCCAGTGATCTCACTGTTCTCGGGGGCGCTCGGTCTTGATTTGGGGCTTGAGCGTGCGGGGTTCAGGATTCGTGTTGCGGTCGATTGTAACCGCTTCGCTGCTGAGACCATCCGCCGGAACCGCCCGGAAATCCCCGTCATCAATCGACCGATCGAGAAAGTCTCAACCGCGGAGATTCTGGAGGCCGCGGGGCTCCGTGCCGGTGAACCGGCCGTCATCACCGGCGGGCCCTCCTGCCAGGCCTTCAGCACGGCTGGACAGCGAGGATCATTATCGGACCCTCGCGGAGTGATGTTCCGAGAGTTCCTGCGGGTCGTCCGGGAAGCACGCCCCAGGTTCTTCGTGATGGAGAACGTCCGTGGCGTACTCTCAGCCGCTGTGCAACACCGCCCCTTGGGACAACGTGGACCCGGCTATCCCCCCCTGATGCCCGAGGAGGAGCTAGGCTCGGCCTTTAGGCGGATTCTCAAGGAACTCAAGCGCCTCAACTACTACGTCGTCTTCGATCTCCTGAACGCTGCGGACTTCGGAGTGCCTCAGGTGCGCGAGCGTGTGATCTTCATCGGTTCCCGGAACGGCGAACTCGTTGCCTGTCCGGCTCCGACCCACGCTCGACACTCGCCGAACGGGAAGCCCGGGTGGGTCACCCTTCACCAGGCGCTTAAGGGGCTTCGTGACGCGCATCCTGAGTTCGTTGGGCTGCTGGAAAAGCAGAAGAAGTACCTCAAGATGATCCCCGAAGGAGGCAACTGGCGTGACCTACCGGCTCGACTCCGAGCGCCTGCCCTGGGTAAAGCCTACAAGTCCTGGGGTGGGCGTGTGGGATTCCTTCGTCGTCTAGCTTGGGACCGTCCAGCTCCGGCTCTCACCACGCGCCCGAATAGCAGGGCGACCATGCTGTGCCACCCGGACGAGCTCCGCCCACTGACCGTGCGCGAGTACGCGAGACTACAGCAATTCCCGAGCGACTGGGAATTCGACGGAGGCACGCCACAGCAGTATATCCAGATCGGGAACGCTGTGCCCGTGGGTCTGGGGCAAGCCATCGGGGAAGCAGTACGCCACGCGATGGCCGGTCCTAAGCATCGTGCCGATAGAGGGGCTATAGTCTGCTCAAACGAAGGACTGCTGACGCGTTTGGCCAAACGACCGACCACCGTCCTGAATCCGATTAGGATGAGGAAGGTGAAGACACCTGGAGCTGCTGCGAAGTGGCTGAGCACCGGAAAACGGAACCGCGCCGACCTCCTGAGACTGATAAACTCGGCACACGTGAATGGCCGCACGTCGCGATCGGCTGAAACCCGGCGGTCGAAAGCGCCAAGCAAGGGCTGAGCCTGACAAGCCCGGCGGTGCGGCTTTGCGGCTACGTCGCAAGGCCCGACGCGTCGCTGCCCTTCTCCATTCCGCGTATGGTTCGCCCCACCACGACAACAAAGACGAACCTCTCGACGAACTCATCTTTATCGTCCTGTCACAGATGACGACGCAGCCGAGTTTTGGCCGGGTCTTCCAGCGACTCAGAAGCCGGGTCGGCCGATGGGATCGGCTCGTCGACATGCCGCTGCCGAGGATACGGCGACTCATTCGAGACGCCGGACTCAGCAACCAGAAGGCCCCTAGGCTGAGGGAGATTGCCCGGCGCTTGCTGGCCGATTTTGGCCGCGTCAGTCTCGTCAGCTTGAGACACGCTAGCAATCGGTTCGTCGAGCGGTACCTCACGTCTCTTCCAGGAGTGGGCATTAAGACCGCTAAGTGTGTCATGATGTACTCCCTGGGGCGTCGGGTTCTGCCGGTGGACACCCACACCTTCCGCGTCTCGCGGCGCCTAGGACTGATCGGGCGCGACCTTCCGTTGTCGAGAGCGCACGCTGAGATCGAGGCTACGGTTCCGCCCGCGGATCGATACCGTTACCACGTTAATTGCGTTGCCCACGGCCGCCTGACCTGCCTGCCGCGGAATCCTCGATGCGATCGCTGCGTCCTCGTCACCATCTGCGAACACGGCATGGAACGAGTCTCCGCAACTCGTGGGCATGTGCGCAGGCGCGCGTAAGGCGCTGGCGCTACCCGCGTCGAAGCGCCCGTAGCCTCTGCTTCCTCACGCCACATACGCAATCCACGGCTGGTCGCCTTCAGAATCCGAAGCACGCAGCGCGCACCTCCTGCCCCCAACAGGCACCCCGCTCCGTGGCGTAACGGCTGCAGTACCCTAGACCCCATACCCACTGGAGCCGGCCGCAAGGCGGTTCGGCGGCGCCTGTGCCCACACACGTGCCGACGGGTGCGCGGATGGGTTCGGCGTCGACGGGCTTGATGTGCTGCGGAAAGGGCGAGCCGGCTTAGCGAGAAGCCCAACGGCTGTAACGGGGTGCTCACGAAGGGCGAGGGGAGGCCAGTTCATGGTCCATGACGGCGCGGATGGCGGCGCTGAGGGTGAGTTCGCTCTTGAGCGGGCGAAAGCAGCCGCCGCTGCGGGTGAACCGCTGGAGATGTTGAAGTGGCTGTTCAGGAGCTTCTTCCTCGACGGCCTGACGCGCAGCCTCGAGGCCAAATGGCCAGGCCTCGATGCGGGCGATGTGCAGATTGCTGTTTCGCAAGCAGTTGACGATGCGTACGAGACGCTGCGGAGCGGCAAGAAAGTTTTTAACCTGAAGGCATGGCTCTACAAGGTCGCGGACCGCAAGGCATACGCACGGAATGAAAACCTGCGTGAATCGGTGGGCAAGAAGGGTGACGTCGCCCAGCTGGCCGCCGCCTCCGCGGGTCAAGAGATCGACGAAGACGATGAGACCAAGCGTGACGAGCGGCGCGTCCAGCTGCGTACCCGAGCCATCGCCGTCGCCCGGTCGCTGCTTCCCCGGCTGGGCCAAGACAAGGTGAAGGCAGTCATGGCCTACATCCTCGATGCGGTCGAGGCCGGGAAGCCCGACGTTACGGCGCCCGAGATCGCGCACGCCCTCGGGCTTCGGGCCGCCACGGTGCGCGTGCAGATCCTCCGCGGATTCAGGCGTCTCGCACGCCTGGCTCGCGACGAGGGACTAGGGGACATCGAAGGCGTGTTTCCTGCAGAATCCCGCGACGACCAAGACGACGAAGACGAGGACGAACAGTGAAGGGGGATAGGAGTCCAATCATGGAAACCAACGAAGAGATTCGCCGCGCGTTCCAGGCCGTCGTCGACGAGGCCTACCGTGTGTCTGCAGAAACCGGGCGGGAAGTTGAGGACTCACTGCGTCTGGGGCTCGAGCATCCGCTTACCGCGGAGGAGGCTCGACAGCTGCTCGATCACGTGGTTTCCACACTGCGGGACGGGGCGCGTCGTAGGGGCGATTCGGCGGCAACCGAGAAGCTCGCCGGAGATGTCTCGGCGATCGTGGATCGCATCCTTGCTACGCGTGAGCAGCCTGGAAACGCTATGCGACCGTCGTCCGCGCCAGTACAGCTACAGCTGGTCGAGCGCAATGGCATCAAGCCTGTTCCAGTCCGGCCTAAGCCGGTATTCCACGGTCGCGAAGTGCCGATGACGAGCGGTTTCGTGCCTACGTCCGATATGAGGCTGTGGGATCGCAACGAGCGGCTTGACATCCACCTTGCGCAGTTCAGGGCTGTGCAAGGTAGGGAGCCTACGTCGGAAGAACTGCTCGACATCATGCTCAGTAAGATGTCGCTGCCCGGCATTCCCAAGGACGAGAAGGAGGATCAGTTCGCGATCGTGGAGCTCGCCAGGAGCATCTCTATCAACGGTGTTCAGAAGCCACCGATTCTCGATGTGGACGGAACGCTGCTGGATGGAAACCGGCGTGTGGCGGCATGTAACTACATCTTGCATAGCGACGAATTCGATACCGACCAGAAACAGCGAGTCGAGTACGTGTTCGTATGGCAGCTTACCGAACACACGACTGACGACGAGCGGCGCGCTGTAGTTGTGGCGCTGAACTTTGAGTCTGACTGCAAGCAGCCGTGGCCGGAGTATGTGAAGGCAAAGAAGGTGGCGGAAGAATGGCAGGGCATGCTGGCACTCGAGCAGCGGAATCCAGGTCCTCAGAGGCAAGCTGAGATGAAGCGTGCGCTCTCGATGCGGTTCGCTCTTGGACCGGAAACCTCTGTGGTAAACCGCTACATCAAGATGGTCGACTGGGCCGACGAGTTTGAGGACTTCCTCGTGCACGAACGCCAACGCGACGCTCACGAGGTGAAGCATCGTGCCAACCGCTACTTCCAGTACTTCGACGAGCTGGCGAAGGGGACCCGCCCGGGCGGGGTTGCGTGGTCCCTGAACCAGGACGACGCGTTCAAGAAACTCGTCTTTGACTTGTTGTACGACGGCAAGTTCAGCAATTGGCGTCAGATCCGCGAGCTGCGGCACATCTATAACAACCAAGAGGCGCGTGAGATTCTGTCCAAGGCACGCCAAGAGCCCGATCCGGCTGAAGCGGACGAGCACATGGAGAACGCGATCGCCATTGGTCGCAGCAGTCAGGCGGAGCAACGTGAGGTCGGTGCAAATACGCGCATCGAGACTTTCGTGAAGTGGCTCGAGGAGCTTCCAGTTCGTGCCTTCCGCGATGCCATCAAGCCGGAGAACCTGAAGCGGCTGCTCAAGGCACTCCACCTGGTAGAGAAATACGCAGCTTCCGCGAAGAGCTAAGAAGTGCCTGCTGCTAAGGAGCTGTTCGCCTCAATGAATGCCGGAATTGCTGTTGCAGATCTCAAAGTGGCCGACGCTCTCGACCGACTCTACGTGATGCCTAGAGCGGGAACCGATCCGCACCGACTCCGGCAGCGGCTCGAAGCGGACTGTCCGGGACTGGGGATCAAGCGTTCCCATGGCGCGCTATGGGTGGCGGCGGCTGAGGCGCACCGCCTGCTTGAAGTGACCGAGATTGCGCTCCGATGGACCGGTGAGTCTCGGAGGTTCGCTGAGAACAGGCGACGCGCGCGGTTAGTTCACCCGACGCTACGCGCTGAGGTCGCGCGCGTGCTTGCGGCAGGCGCCGTGGACGCCCGAAGGTCGCTGGGCGCTCCTGAGGTGTCCGCCGCGCTTGACGACCACCAGGCTGTCAATGTCGCGGCCATGGCGATCCCGACATCCTACGGGCTGTGTCTCTTCGACGAGCAGGGCCTGGGCAAGACTGTGACCGTGATCTTCGCGTATGACCTTCTGGTAGCTCGGGATCAGATCGACTTCTGTCTAGTTGTCGCACCGAAGAGCATGGTGCCAGAGTGGCCCCACGACTTTGGCCGCTTTAAGCCAGGCTTGTACTCTGTCAAGGTGGCCGCTGGCTCCCGTCGCGAGAAGCGACAGACGCTTGCGTCCCGTGCCGATGTGGTCGTGACAAACTTTGAGACGGCCGTCTCCATGGAGAGCGAGCTGCGAGCGCTGCTTCGCGCGTCAGGAGATCGCGCGATGATGGTTATCGACGAGTCCTTCTTCGCGAAGAGCCTAGACGCAAAGCGGACGAGAGCCATCCGACGCCTGCGGGAGTGGTGTGGGCGAGCCTTCGTGCTTTGCGGCACGCCAGCCCCAAACGCGCCCGAGGATCTGGTTCAGCAATTCAACCTTGTCGACTTCGGTCTTACCTTCGACGGCATCGTTGTTCCGGAAGACAGGCAGTCCCAGCATCGCGTGGTCAAGCAAGCGATGGAGGAGCGTGGCGCATACATCCGGCACCTCAAGAGTGAAGCATTGCCTGATTTACCAAGCAGGCGATGCAGCCGGCTCCTGGTCCCGCTTGCACCGGAGCAATACCGCTTGTATAGCGCGGCGCTGGAGCGGCTCGTCGCGGATCTGCGCATCGTCGACGACGAGGCGTTCCGTCGCCGTATCGCGTCGTTCATGGGGCAGAGATCGACTCTGCTGCAGATTTGTTCCAACCCTGCTTCCGTTGCCCCAGGGTACGTCGAGACCCCAGCGAAGCTCGGCGTGCTGGACCAAGTTCTAGAGGAACTGAGCCGAAGGCGGGAGAAGGCCGTAATCTGGTCTTTCTACGTCGCGTCTATTGAGGCTCTGGTCAACAGATACGGCCGATACAAGCCCGTCCGGTATGATGGGACGGTGACCGATACGCGCGCGCGAAGGGAGGCCGTCCGCCGCTTCCAGGAGGATGGTGACTGCATGCTCTTCATCGCAAACCCGGCCGCTGCAGGAGCCGGGCTTACGCTTCATCGCGCACGCATAGCGATCTACGAGTCAATGTCCAACCAGGCCGCTCATTACCTCCAGAGTCTCGATCGTATTCATCGACGTGGCCAGACAAGAGAGGTGGAGTACTTGATCATCCTTTGCGATAAGACGATTGAAGTGTCCGAGTATGACCGGCTGATCGCGAAAGACCGTTCTGCCAAGAGTCTCTTGGGTGACCCAGAAGAAACCGCTGTGACGCGTGAGGCAATGCTGGCCGAGGCGTTGTCTTTGGCGGGTGTCATGGGCGAGATACCGTGAACAGAAATATTACCTGCACTAGCGAAGCCGGGGCTGGACACGCTCGAAGGGTCGTGTTCCTCGAGGCCTTGGCAGGGCTGCTGGGTTGCTGCACAGACGTGAGCGGTGGGCTTCCTGATGGAAGGAAGCCGGACGTACTCAGGTTCAGTTTCTTCCGAAAGAGACTGTTTATTGGGGATGCCAAGGAAACAGAGGCGCCTGGCTCCGCAGCCACTCGGTCCCGTTTATTCGGATACATCCGCTGGTTCGCAGGCTATGTCGCCACACCGGAGCGAGGAGGCATTCTCGTAATCTGCTTTGGTCGTCGACTGGACGGCCGCCGCTGGCACGACACGATCAAGGCACTCGCGAATGAAGCTCACGTCACGGTCGTGAGGAGTGGTTTGCAGGAGTTTGATTCCGACTGCTCGTTGGTCTGGCTCGTCGCGGGGCAGGGCTTGGCGTGTCGCTTGTTATCGAACGCGGAAGGCTCTTGACCCTTTTCCTCGCACTGTAATGCTGATCGATCCCGCGCACCCCTGCCTTTGCCAAAGCGGTCGGACTGCGGGTGAGTGCTGCTTCCCCGCTGAGCCGCCTATTCTTCATTCAGAGCCGCGGATCACAAGCGCCAACATTCAGGCTCAGCTCTCAGCTCCAGGAATCGGGCCGCTTCCATGGCCACGGCGCTGGAAGCCCTTTGTCTCTTTGAATCAACCCAGCCAAGTCGATGACGAGATCGAGGACATCGCGATGGCGCTGCTTCGTGCCGGTGCTCCTCCAGGGATTGATGATTCTCGCGAACTAATGGAAGCTCTGCGTCCGCTTAGCGTGGCAGTGAGCCGCCTCTCCGAGGCCATCTACGCCGCCCGGTACCACCAATTACAGCTTCTCTTCCGTCTGCGGAGGGTCGTGGTGCAGCAAACCTTCGCCTTCTCTCCTCCTCGGGGGAACGCAGTCGTCAGAATCAATGATCGGCCATTGCAGGCCGAGCTTGAGGCATTTCTGATTCGACTCTCGTCGGCCCTCGACGCTATGGCCAAGGTCCTCTGCATCTTGGGGAAATGGAGCGACAACCACGGGTCATTCAACAAGCTATTGAAGTACCTGCCGAACGTGTCGAGAGAACGGCACGGCACAGAGGCTCGACTACTTAAACTCTTACGTCAGCACGAATCCTGGGCTCAGGAGGTCAAGCAGTTACGGAACGCAGCTGCACACGAGGGGACCACAGGCCAGTTCGTTCCTGTGTCTCACGAGGGGCTTCTGGTCCACGACGCCAAGGTGGCGGGTGTGCGGGCGGGCGAGTTTGCCGTGCGGACTTGGAAAAATGTGAAAGAGCTGGCCCGACAGCTACCCGCCGCGTTCGAGCCAGAAACCAAGAGGTCATGACTCCGCAATGGTAGGCCAGCACGGAGTTCGACCCCATCGTCGTCGAGCCGTAGCTGACGGGGCAAACGATCGACGAGCTGCTAATTCTCCGCACGGCGCACGAGCGGCACGATTCATATATTGCGCGTCATGGTACCGCGGAGACCTGAGGTGATAGAGCAGCTTCTCCGATCCGCCAAGCCCAGCCACGACGGCTTCGTAGCGGTCAAGGTCGAGCCGGCCGAGCTCACGGACATCGCCCCCACCGTGCTCACGAAGGGCATCCACGTACAAGTCATGACGCCGCGCGCTCTGCATGCACGTGATGTAGCGATGGAAGCGGTCGACATATCTCGGTCGGGTGACGAACTGGTGATCGACATTACACGCTATCGGGAACGCGACGAATGGGAGTTGTCCATCACTCCCGAAACGTACGAGCGTCTGTTCGAGCATGTCGTAACGATCTGGGAGGACAGCGTAGGCCGCGACACGCCATTGATTGGAGAGCGGGTGCGGTATTACAAGCCTGCGCTCTCACCAACCGATGTGCAGATGACTGTTGGCGTCCTCTTGGATTCCGCTCGCGTGCCCGATCTTGCAGCTGCCTATTTGATCGGTCTAAGGGTCGCGGCTCAAATCCACGCCGCGACGCTCAGGTTGGCCTTGACGGACGAAGGCGCGCGCGTGGTTCATGAAGCCCGCCCCGATCCCGCCGTTCCCGTTGCCGATTACCTCCGCCTCACGTCGCACGAGCTGGCCCGGCGGAAAGGAATGTTTGACGTTGCCATCGCCCAGACGCCGCGCCGGCTCAGCGGCGTCTTCGACGCGGGACTAGTGACCGTCGAGCTCACTCGCGTCACAGAGGATCGGTATCAGGTCCAGGTCATCTCCGTGCTGGCCCGCTCCGGGAAAATCACGACTATTAGACCGGTGCTGGTGAGCGAGGTCGCTGCGTGGTGCAAGCAAAACGGAGCACCTGTCGATGCGTTCGAGTGGAACACATGCTGACCCGCCCTGCCGGGCTTTGTCATCCCCCCCGTTTCCTCGAATGAGGGGGGGGCGGTCTATGGAGCGAGTGCCTGAGGGCAGTGTCTGCGCGTGGGTGGGCGCCTGAGCTCCCCACGGCCTACTAGGAAGCGGCGATGAAGGAGCGAGATCATCTGCTTGACTACGATGCTGCCAAGCGCGTCATCGAGCTTAGGTTCACTTCCCTAGTCAAGGCACTCCGCGAAGCTTCAGCGCTTGGCCAGCGTCTGTTGCTTGAGCGGGGCAAGGACGGAGTGCTGGTCCCGCCAGGAAATGGCGACGCGTTCTACACCGAACTCTACTTTGTTGGGACTCTCCGCCACACGATTCTCCTGCTTGAGGGCGTCATTGCTCTCTTGGAATGCGGCCTAACCCATCCAGCGCGGATCGTTACTCGAAGCCTGTTCGACCTGCTGGTCTCGGCGACATACATGGACAAGGAATCCGCAACTCCTCTCGCACGTCAATTGCTCTACAGCAGCCTGCGCGACCAAGAAGTGTCGTGGACGGAGGCTGTTCGCACCTTAAGGGATGGCGGAGCGGGTGGTGAGGCCGTAGCGGCTATGGAAGGGCAGCTCAACCGTATCAAGGAAGATGTCGCCAAGGTGTCCTCACCTACTCTTGAGGAACGACCAGCCATGAGATGGTCGGGGCGATCATTCCGGGAGATGGCTAAGCAGGTCGGCCTCGAAATGGAGTACCTCGCCCACTACAAGGACCTCTCCTGGGATGCTCACGGGACGCTGGCCGTCTTTCATATCACCCGGCGGTCAAAAGACGGCGATCTCGTCATGAGAGACATGTTCGACCTGCAGGACACTCGGATGATCGCGACTCTGGCCGGCAGCTGGGCGCTCGGTATCTGTGAAGTGGTGGCCAAGCGGTGGGGGTCCGACATGCGAGCCGTCGAACGTTTGGGCGAGAGCCTTTCCACTGAAGTTGGTTCGGTTGTTTGGCCGGGGAGCCCGCTAACTGAGCCGCGACTGCCGTCGACCGGCGCGCTCGTGCTTGGTCTCGATGTCGGGTTCTCAACGTCAAGAAAAACGTGTTGTGCTTACCTGTTGAGCGTCAATCCGCAGACCAACACGATTGAGCTGGCCGCGCCTGCCGAGCGTTTTAGTCTCCCGAATGCCGCTTCCTCCCTCACAAGCCTGTTCGCGCATGGCGGGCGCCCCATGGTCGTCAGCATTGACGCTCCGCTCACTCCACGTCGTTTGCAGAAATGCCCACCATCCGGTCGTTCGGTCGACAAATGGTTTGCTAAGGGCCGATTCAGCGCGGCGAAGAGGGGTCCGAACGCCACGTCGATTGCGGTTCCAAAGCAAGGGTGGCCCTTGTACTGCGCAGGTATGGACTTGGTGACCGTGCTGGGCGCCATTGACCCCGCTCTCAAGTACGTACCGTTCGATGAACTCGGGGGTGTGCGTGTGCGTGGGATAGTCGAGTGCATACCCAAGCTGTTTCACGCCCTCTTGGTCGAGCCGGCCGTGCTACAACAGCGCAAAGGGCAGATCGACGACTTCCTGTTCCCCAAACTATTCGCTGGGGAGCTGCGTTCCTCTCTCGACGAACTCCTTGGTAGCGTCAAACTCGACGCAGAACTGGAAAGCGAAATACGGCGCGTTGCCGCTAGTCCCTCGCGCTTTCACGAGGAGATCGGCGGACTGGTAGCCGCCATTCAAGGAGCCCTGTTTGTGCTGGGGAGGTGCTCGGCTATTGGCTCTAGTGGCGATCATGAAGGCTATTTCCTACTCCCACCGATAGCGTTCTGGCATGAGGAATGGGCCGAGGCGGCGCGCAGGCTGAGCGAGCCACATGCAACGGTTCGCTTACTCACTTCTCTGTGGCATGTTCCGACGGAGGCCACGTCGAAGTAGCGGAAGACGAGAAGATAGCGAGTTGAAGGCGAGGCTTTACACTTGTCGTTCTTCGATTGAACATTAAGAAATGGCCTGAGAAACGCCTAAAGCCGCCTAAGCGATGCCGCGCGGAAACTTCTGGGAAGCTACGTTCGACCCTGATTGGAATGGGCCGGTCGAGGAAGCCTCTTTGACGGGGCTTGCCGGTAGCAGCGGACTCGTGCAGCGCCGGATCGTTGCGGCCGACGGAAAGCCTGTTTCTGTGAAGTGGAGGAAACGCGATAACACTCCACGGCACTTCCAAAAGTGCGATTTCCGCTTGGAAGTACGAGACTCCTACGTCTCGGATTGCACGTTTTCGGGGTGTCGCTTCAGAGACAGCACCTGGCAGGGAGTCAAGTTCAGCAACTGCACCTTCCAGAACTGCGACTTCTCCGGGATGACGCTGATCCGGTGTCACTTCCTTAGCGACTGCCAGTTTGTCGCCAACTCAGCTTCGGCCGAGTTGTTCCGGATTCAGGACACCGCCGTCAGCGCGTTGGAATTCATTTCAGGACTCCGCACAAACCTCGAGCACCTCCCCAGCTGGACAACGGCCGAATACCAACGGAGCCGCTTCATCGGAACGAAGCAGAAGATCGCGAAGGCGCTCTACAGCGCTACGCGCGACGAAGCAGACCTAGAGTACTTCTATCAGGCTTATGAAGAACTGGTTCGCTGCACGCTCGACCAGGGAGTCGAGCTGCATCGTTTCAAGGGAGAAACACGAGAGCGGAACTCGCAGTGGGAGTTTGCGAAGCGCTCGTTTCCAGCGCGCGTTGAGAGGTCGATCGTTCTACTATCCGCTTGGCTCACCAATTGGGGTCGGAGCGTCTTCAGGGCCTGTCTATTCTTGGTTGCCGTAGTGGTTGTATTCGCCGGCCTTTATGCGACAATCGACCCTCGCTGCGGTTCTGCGGGAGCACTTCACGTCATCGGCAGGGCGCTTCTCGAGGCGGTGAACATCACTCTGGTTGCCGGCTATACGGCCTATTTTCGTGACGGGGCGCCTCTCCTGGATAGGGTGCTTTGGGTTGTGAACCTCGCGCTTGGTCTTTTTTGGTATTCTCTCATCATTCCAGTTCTTTCAAGGCGGATCCTTCGCTAAGTGCTGCAATCACGGTCCGGACTAGTGCAATCTCAGATTGCCGAGGAGGCTCTCGGCGCGGTGTCCGATGCTGCGACCGCTGTAATGGTGTTTGGTAGTTTCGCCCGCGGCGATGCGTCGCAGGACTCGGATATCGACGTCCTTGCACTCGCGCATCGTCGCTCACGGCCCGCCAGAACCGGGCGTGTGAATGTGTCCGTGTATGATGAGAACACGTTGGTCGCAATGGCCGAACATGGCGCATTGTTTGTGCTACACCTGCGAAATGAGGGTCAAATCCTACGAGATCATGAAGGCAAACTGAGGCACTGTCTCGATTCCTATCGTGCACCGAGCAGCTATGAGACCTTGCGTGCGACGTTGCGAGGGGTGGCTAACCTCCTTGATGCGTCAGAGAGCGAGTACAGTCAGCGATGGGGGGCATACAACGAGCTGGCGGTATTCTTGCTTCGGAGTCTTCTTTACGCGCATTTCGCGGAAGAGGGTCATCCTGTGTTCTCCCTTCGGGTCATCAAGAAGAGAATGCCGCGACAAAATCTCGACGTTGCGTTGAGTTTGAAAGCGGGGCGGACACCCAGGTTCGCTGAATTTGGAGTTGCTCGCGGGCTTGTCGAAGAGTTGCTCGGCTCGCCGGTTCGAAACCCTTTTGGGACGGCTGAAGCCCTCATTACCAATTTGGCCGCAGAGAATCCATCTGTCCTAGCGTTTGGACTCCGGCTCCTGGGACGGCAGGAATCGGGGTTTGGTTACGACCTCTGGACCATGACTGACTAAGTGCTATGAATTTCTTTGTTGTTGGGGACATTCACGGTTGTTCGGCACAGCTCCGCGTCTTGCTTGAGCATCGCGAACTTTACCGAGACAGGCAAGTTGTGTTTCTCGGCGATTTCGTCGATGTCGGGCAGGACTCTCCCGGAGTGATAGATCTGCTTCTGGCCTTTCGCGCCAAGCGACCCGAGACAGTCTTCTTGCAAGGCAACCATGATGTTGGGCTGCTCACCTACCTGCGCTCAGGCGATTTCGCCGCGTATGCAGAGGCCGGCGGAATCGCGACAATTCGAGCGTACTGCGGAGAGGTTCATGGGGACGTTCGCGCTGCGCTCGAACGGGAGTTGCCCCAAACGCATTGTGGGTTCCTGCGAGATCTGACACCGTACTTCGAGACGAAGGACTATCTGTTCTCACACTGTGGCTATTCTCCAGAGTCGCCCTTGGACCGATCTGTGGAAACGATGGTCCTCCAGAGTCATCAGCGGCTGTTTGAGAACAGCGTGCCTCTCGGAAAGCTTGCGGTCTGTGGCCACTATTTTCAGCGGACCCGCAGACCGTTCATAAGCGAACGAGTGATTTGTCTCGACACGGGCTGTGGGATCCTTGGCGGGCCACTGTCTGCTGTACTGTTGCCTGACTTCCGCATAGTTCAGGTTTCGACGGATTTGAGTCTTTCGGAAGGGCCGGCGTCTAGACCGAAGTCGGTGCTGGGCTGACGCTTCCACATTCGTGCTGGTGCGTCGACGGCCCAGCTGCCAGCGAGTCAAGCCCTGCAACAGATCAACCTGCAGTTCAAGAGGTGATTGACTAGGTGGGGATTTCGACCCCTTCCCATTGCACCGGTTCGATCGCGAAAGACTTGACCATCTGATACCTGCGGAGCATCCGGAGGCGGGGTGCCAGGACCGCGTCCGTGATGATCGGCAGCCGCCAGCGGGGATCGGCCATTGCGGCCAAGTGCTCGTTGTGGGTTAGGTAGAAGTGGCCTTGGCTCCCTGCCGTGCCTTTCACTTCGACGTGCAGCTCTCCGAGCCGCGTGTGACTCGCAAGAAGATCGTAGCCGCAGGCCTTGGATTCACGGCTCTGGACCTTATATCCCCTTGCCTCTAGCCACTTCTGTGCAGCGCGCACTGCTGCCCGCTCGACCTTCTTTGACGGCTTGCGCCAAGGCCCGCTGACGCGGACGCCAGCTCGACTAGTGTTGGACGCAGCTATGGCACGGCCGAAGGCCACGTAGAAATTCTTGGCCTCACTTGCCAGCGCGTGCCGGGACCTTCGTGTGAGAGGAATGGGGTAGGGTGAGTAGATCCCGAATCGATTCGGGCTGTCGTGCGGCTGGTCTACACGCTGCGGGCGATCTGGCCGTGATTCGCCGCCTCACCTCACCCAAGAACCCGCGGCGCAACCCTCTCTCCGCGGGGCGGCAGTTCGATGATCGCCGAGCTGCGAGCGCTTGAGCAGGTGCTTGCTGATTGGCGGGGGGACGCGCAGATCCTGCGTCGCCAGGGCTACGATCACGAGGCGGAGCAGATCGAGCGCTTCGCCGTGGATGTCGCTCGGGCCGCTGAGGACTACCTCCGCTGGCTCTCCGAAGACGAAGCGCTGCTCCGCTCAGGACGCTCGCGTGGCTGGCTTCGCTCGCGCTTCCCGGAATGGGAGCGGGCGGGACACGCTCGCCGGGACAGGGAGCGGCGCTTATATAGGATGCTTGTGATTCCGCAGCGCGCCAATACGCTCGCTGCCCGCGAAGCGGGTCGACGGGCGGCCTTGGATGGGAGGGTCGCTTGACGCTAGGTCGCAAGACGATCGCCCTGTTTGGCCCAACGAGGGGTCGCGTGCGCGTGTTCGTCGAGCGGGGGGGCGACCTGATCCGGGTGCAGTGGTATGAGCAGGGCCGCCTCCGCAAACAGTCCTGGCCGAACACGCCCGATGGGCGCGCCGAGGCCAAGGCATGGGCGAAGGGATTCGCGGAGGCTCGTGTCCTTGGCCCGGTGCTGCCGCGCGAACGCCTCACGCTCCGCGCGCTTTGGGAGAAGTACGCCGAGGCCGAGTTCCCTCACCTCCGCCTCAAGACTCAAACCCTGTACAGGGGCTACTGGCGGAAGTGGGAGCTGTTTCTCGGGCGGGAGTTCATCGCCGAGGACGCTCGACTTGAGCACCTAGACCAACTACGGAATGCGCTCCGGCGCCAGGGCATCGCGGTAGGCCACGTCCAGCGGACGATCCGGCTTGTGAAGACGGTGTACGGCTGGGCCGAGCGACGCGAGCTTCTGGGCCGGAACCGCCTCGCAGGGTATCGCTTCAAGCGGGCGAAAGACGAGCGCGATGTGCCGCCGCCCGAGTACTCTGTCCAGGAGCGGGAGCGTCTGAGCACCGCGCTGTCGCCGCATCGGGCGGACCAGTGGCGGCCGTGGATGGCCGTCACGGTCGCCGCGCACCAAGGTGCACGGATGAACGCGATCCTGCACCTGCAGTGGGCGGATGTCGACTTGGAGTCGCGCACGATTGTTTGGCGGGCACGCTGGGACAAGACGGGGCGGGAGTGGCGACAGCCCTTGACCGAGGCTGCGGCCGGGGCCCTAGGGATCGCGTGGGTCTGGCGGGAGCGTGATGCCTACGCGGGGCCCTGGGTGTTCTACTCAAGCCACGCGCGCAAGCGCGCCCTGGGCGACGACCCGAGGGCGGTTTACCATCCGACGGCGCTCTTACGGGCGCTACGGCTCGCAGAGGCTCGTGTCGGCGTTACCCATCGCCCCTACCGGGGCATGCATGGCTTCCGGCGTGCGGTGGCGGGCGACGTGGCGAGGTCGACGGGCAATCTGAAGCTCGCGATGGAGTACATCGGCGATACCGACATCCGGCGAGCGCGGGAGTACATCCAGGTGCGTCCCGACCACCTCTAAGGAAGCTGCGTCAGTGATGGATCGGGACCGTCCCAACCGTACCCAGACCGTACCGGAGCCGGGGGCCGCTGCCGAGCCCGGATTGGAACTCGTTGGGGCAGGTGGACCTACGGAGCTCCCGAGGCAGGACTCGAACCTGCGACCCGCCGGTTAACAGCCGGCTGCTCTACCAGCTGAGCTACTCGGGAATGTCGCGGGACAAATATCGCGAACCAGAGGAGCGACTTCAACCAGGCCGGGAACCTCGTCCGTCATCCGTTGTCCGTTATCCGTCATCCGTGATCCGTGGCGCGCCGGGCACCAACGGATCACGGACGACGGACAACGGTTGACGGACAGGCAGCTCCACGAGCGCCATACCTCCCAGGATCAGCGCCCCGCCCGCCCACTGGGCGAGCGAAAGTCGCTCTCCCACGACGAGCCACGAGGCCGCGGCCGCAAACAGCGGCTCGAAGCAGAAGATCAGCGCCGCGCGCGCCGCCGACATGTGACGCTGCGCCGCCGCCTGCAGCACGAAGGACAGGGTGCTCGCGAACACAACCGTCCAAGCGAGCGCCGCGACGAAGGCCGGCGTCCAGTCGATCCGCGGGTGCTCGAACAGGGCGGCAGCGACCGCCGCGACGAGAGCCGTGCTCGCGATCTGTATCCACACGAGCCGGCGCGCCTCGCTGTGACGGGACAGCTCGCTGACGGCCACGATCTGTCCGCCGAAGCAGAGGGCGCAGACCAGGGTGAGGAGGTCGCCGCGGTTCAGGCCGCCGGCGTCCGGGGCGGTGAGGAAGTACATGCCCACGCCGGCCACGGCGAGCGCGGCGGCGGCGAGCCAGCCGGGGCGCTGGCCCAGCACCACGAAGCCGATCACGGGGGCGAGCACCGATGAAATGGCCACGATGAACGCCGAGCGGGACGGGGTCGTGACGAGGAGCCCGAAGGTCACGGACACGAAACCGACCGCGACCAGCGCGCCCAGCAGCAGGCCGCCCCATAGCTCCCGGCCGCGAGGCAGGGGGGTGAAGCGCGTCCCCGGCGCGAGCAGCAGCGCCGCGATCCCGAAGCGGACGGTGAGGAATGCGAGCGGTGTCGCGTAGGCGAGCCCGGTCTTCACCGCCACGAAGCTTGTCCCCCACATGGCGGTGGCGACGAGCAGCGTCAGATCCGCTTGGCGGCGGGTCACGCGCTCAGTGGGGGAGGGGCGCGTCCAGCACGTCGCGCACCTTGCGCGCCAGCCCTTCGGGCGTGAACGGCTTCTGGATGAACGCGGTGCCGGGATCGAGCGCGCCGTGCCGCGCCACGGCTTCATCTGCGTAGCCGGACATGTACAGCACCCGCGTGGCGGGGCGGATCTCCGCGAGCCGTTGCATCAGCTCGCGACCGTTCATTTCGGGCATGACGACGTCGGTCAGGAGCAGATGAATCGGCCCGTCGTGTCGCGCGGCGATCTCCAAGGCTTCCCGGCCCCCCGCGGCCACCAGCACGTCGTAGCCGGCCAGCTGGAGCACCTTGCGCGCCAGGATCCGCACCAGCGGCTCATCCTCGGCGACCAGGACCGTCTCCGTCCCCGCCGCTGGTCGGGCGACCGGCTGCGGGCGGTCGGCTGGCTGGACCGGCTCGGACACACGGGGGAGATAAACCTGGAATACCGCGCCCTGGCCGGGCGCGCTGTCTACCGCGACGGAGCCGCCGCTTTGCCGCACAATGCCGTACACCGTGGCGAGACCGAGACCGGTGCCCTGGCCGCGCGGCTTGGTGCTGAAGAACGGCTCGAACAGATGGGCCACGGTCTCGGCGTCCATCCCCACACCGGTGTCCGACACCTCCAGCCGCACGTGGCGCCCGGGCGGCAGCTCGGGCGCGGGCGCGGCCTCGGCGCTCTCCACGTCGACGTTCGCGGTGGCGATCATCAACCGCCCGCCTTGCGGCATCGCGTCCCGCGCGTTCGCGGCGAGGTTGACGATGACCTGCTCGAGCTGCCCCGCATCCGCCCGCACGGCCCCGAGGTCTGGGGCGAGCGCGGTGGACAGGTCGATGTCCTCGCCGATCAGGCGGCGCAGCAGCTTGCTGAGGTCGGTCACCAGCCCGTTCAGGTCGAGCACGGTGGGGTACAGCACCTGGCGCGCGCTGAACGCGAGCAACCGGCGGATCAAGTCTTTGGCGCGCGTCGCCCCGTCGCGGATGATCTCGATTTCCTCACGGTGCGCGGCCCCGACCGGCGTGTCGAGCAGCAGCAGCTCGGCGGCGGCGAGAACCGCCGTGAGGACGTTGTTGAAGTCGTGGGCGAGGCCGCCCGCCAGCCGGCCGACTGCCTCCATCTTCCGGGCTTGCAACAGCTGTTGTTCGAGCCGCCGGCGTTCGCGGCGCCCGGCCGCGTCCTCAACCGCCCGGGCCACCGCCGATGCGAGGCGCTGCAACCGGTCCTTCATGACGTAGTCGGTCGCGCCGGCCTTCATCGCCGTCACGGCGGTGTCCTCTCCAACGCTCCCCGATACCACGATGAATGGCACGTCGGAGCCGTTCGCCCGCAGCAGGGTGAGGGCGGCCGGGGCGTCGAACCCGGGCAGGTAGTAGTCGCTCAACACGACATCCCACGCTTGCGCATCCAGCGCGGCCTTGAGCTGCGCCGCGGTCTCGACGCGCACGTGGGTCGGCTCGAAGCCGCCCTGACGCAACGCGCGGAGCTCCAGCGTCGCGTCGGACTCGGAGTCCTCAACGATCAACACGCGCAAGGGGATGGGACGCTCCGACGCCTGGGGGGTCATGCCAGTTGCGCAAGGTAACGACCCGTCGGCGACGCCGCGATGCGGGCGATGTCTTCCGGCGTTCCCTGCGCCACCACGCGCCCGCCCGCATCGCCCGCCCCCGGCCCCAGCTCGATGACCCAGTCGGCCCGCTTGATGACGTCCAGGTGATGCTCGATGACCAGCACGGTGTGCCCTGCGTCGACCAGCCGATCCAGCACGCGGCACAGCGTGCGCACGTCGTCCACGTGAAGGCCGGTGGTCGGCTCGTCGAGGATGTACAGCTTGCGGCCGGCGCGCGACTTGCTCCCTCCACCCAGCGCCAGCTCGCGGGCGATCTTCAAGCGCTGGGCCTCGCCGCCCGAGAGGGTAGTGGCCGGCTGGCCCAGGCGGAGGTAGCCGAGCCCCACCTGCTGCAAGTGCCACAGGGCGCGCGCCAGACGTGGCTGGTGGTGGAACCGCCGCAGCGCGTGGTCGACCGTCCACTCGAGGACATCGTGTATCGAGCTGCCGTCCAGCTTCACCTCGAGCACTTCCTTCTTGAAGCGCTTGCCCTCGCACACCTCGCAGGGCACGAACACGTTCGCCAGGAACACCATGTCGACCAGGACGTGGCCGGCGCCCTCGCACGCGTCGCACCGCCCCCCGGCCACGTTGAACGAGAACGTACTCGGTGTGTAGCCGCGCGCGCGGGCGAGCGGCTCGGCGGCGAACAGCGCGCGCAGCTCGTCGAACGCCTTGATATATGTCACGGGATTGGACCGCGGCGTGCGACCGATCGGCGCCTGATCGACGAGCACCACGTCGCTGATCGCCCCCCCCTCCCACCCCTCCAGCGCGTGCACCTCGCCGACCGGCTCGCCCAGGTGCTGTTTCGCGCTGGTGCCACCCGTGAGCCGGGCCTCGAGCTGGCGGTACAGGACATCGTGCACCAGGGTCGATTTCCCCGACCCCGACACGCCGGTGACGGCCGTGAGCGTGGCCAGGGGGATACGCGTGTCCACACCCTGCAGGTTGTGCAGCCGGGCGCCCTTCACCGTGAGCCACCGCTTCGTCGGGCGGCGGGCCGAGGGCACGCCGATCCGCTTCTCGCCCGAGAGGTATTGCCCGGTCAGCGTCCCGGCCTCGCGCACGCCGGCCGCCGGGCCCTGGTAGACGAGCTGCCCGCCGGCTTCGCCGCTCGACGGCCCGAGCTCCACCATCCAGTCGGCGGCCCGCATGGCGGCCGGATCGTGCTCCACCACGACGACGGTGTTTCCCGCATTCGCGAGGCGCCGCACCAGACCGAGCAGGCGCTCCGTGTCGGCGGGGTGCAGCCCGATCGTGGGCTCGTCGAGCACGTACAGGGTGTCCACGAGGTGCGCCCCGAGCGCGTTCGAGAGCGCGATCCGCTGGGCTTCCCCACCCGAGAGGGTGCGGGTGAGCCGGTCGAGCGTGAGGTAACCCAGCCCGACGTCATTCACGAAGGAGACTCGCGCGCCGAGCTCGCCCAGGATGTGGACGGCCACAGCGCGCTGGAAGCCCGTGAGCTCGAGCCCCGTGATCCAGTCGTGCAGCGCGCCCGCCGTGAGGCGGGCGACTTCAGCGATCGTCCGGCTACCCACCTTCACCGCCAGTGCCTCGGGCTTGAGGCGCGCGCCGCCGCAGGCGGGACACGTTTTCGCGAGCTGGTACTGCCGCAGGAAGACCCGGATGTACTGTTTGTAGCGCTTCGCCTCGAGCCGCTCCAGGAACGGGAACATGCCGAGGAAGCGCCCGCTGGAGCCGTGCAGCAAAAAGTGCCGGTCGCGCTCCGAGAGATCGCGCCAGGGCGTGTCGAGCCCGATGCCGCGGGCGCGCGCCACTTCGCGCAGGATCCGGCGTCGTCCCTCGTAGCGCGGCTTGGTCCACGGGTCGAGGGCTCCCCCGGCGAGCGTCCGCCGTGGATCGGGGACGATGAGCGATTCGTCGTACTCGAGCACAGCGCCGAAGCCGTTGCATCCCGGGCACGCGCCGCGGGGGTTGTTGAACGAGAAGAGAATCGGCGTCAGCGCAGGGGCGGCGGCGCCGCACTGTGAACAGGTGGGGTGGGCGGAGAAGCGGCGCCGGTCGCCGTTCTCGAGCGCCACGGCTACGCCTTCGCCCTCGCTGAATGCGGTCGCCACGGCGTCGGCGAGCCGCCCCCGGTTCGGCTCGGCGGCGGGCAGCCGGTCCACCACCACCAGCACCTCCCGGGCCTCCCGCACCCGCTGCTCCGCGTCCGCCGCGTCGAGCCGCACGACCGCGCCGTCGAGCTGGGCGCGCACGAACCCCGCCGCGCGCAGTTGGGCTGCGACCGCCACGTCGGGGCGATGGGCGCTCGCCGGGAGGGGGAAGGCGACGAGAATTGCGGATTGCGAATTTCGGGTTGCGGATTGGCTGCGGTCGTCTTTCAAATCCGCAATCGCCAATCCGCAATCCGCAATCAACGCGTCGACCGCCTCCTCCACGGTATCGACCTTCACCTCGTGCCCGCAGCGCACGCAGTACTGTGTCCCCACGCGGGCCCATAATAGGCGCAGGAAATCGTAGATCTCGGTGGCGGTGCCGACCGTCGAGCGGCTGCTCGTGGTGGGGTTCTTCTGCTCGATCGCCACCGCCGGCGAGATGCCCTCGATCGCATCCACCAGGGGTTTAGGCATCCGGTCGAGGAATTGCTTCGCGTAGGTCGAGAGCGATTCGATGTACCGCCGCTGGCCCTCGGCGTAGAGCGTATCGAACGCGAGCGTGCTCTTGCCGGACCCCGACGGCCCGGTGATCACCGTGAGCGCGCGCCGGGGCAGCTCTACAGTGATGCCCTTGAGATTGTGCTGCCGCGCGTTGCGGATGATCACGCGGTCTGGAGACGATGGCATAACCCCATAACATACAAACGGGGAGAAGGGAGAGGGGAGAGGTACGTGACGGTACTGACCTCTGCGTTCTCCCCTCTCCCCATCGACCACACCGCGAGCTAGCTTCGGCGCAACCATGGCCCTAGCGTTGACGCCGCGACTGCTTCGTCGCGGTCTGGAGCTGTTCGCCCTCATTTCCCTCGCCGGCGTCGTCGGCCTGCTGTTCTACGGCAACAACTTCCGAGCCTTCATCGGCGCATTGCTCGGTATCCGCTGGGGATGGCTGTTCGCGGGCCTCGGCCTCGCGTCTATGGACTGGTTCGGCGGCGGGGCCCGGCTGTGGGTGGTGGCCCGGCACGTGCATCCGGGCGTGCGGCTGCGCGACATGGTCATCGCGGGCGGCATGAGCGCCTGGGCGGCGTACCTGACACCGTTCCAGACGGGGGCGGGCCCCACCATGATGTGGGTGATGCGGCGCGCCGGCGTGCGGCTGCCCGAGGCCATGACGTCCACCTTCATGACGTTCGTCGCAACGGTCGCGTTCTTCGCCATCACCGGCCCGCTCGCCATCTACCTCGGCGCCGGCAAGTCGCTCGCGCAGCACAACGTCGTGTTGGGCATCACGTACTACGGGCTGTTCCGCACCAGTCTCACGATCTTCGGCGTGCTCGGCGTCCTGATGCTGGTGGCGCTGGGGTTCCCGGCGCGGCTGCGGGACGGCGTCCATTGGCTGGCCGGACGGCTCGAGCGCAGGAGCCACCCGATCGCGGCCCGGATCGAGCAGCTCCGGGGTGGGATCGACCGCGCGCATGAATGCATGGTGGCGTTCGCCAGCGCCAGGGGCTGGCTCGCGCTCTTGTGGGCGGTGCTCCTGTCGGCTCCGTCACACGCGAACAAGCTGCTCGCAGGCTACGTGGCGCTGCGCACTCTCGGCATTCCGGCGAACTTCGTCGACATCCTTCTGCTCCAGACGTTCATTACGTTCCTGTTGTACTTCGCGCCCACGCCGGGCGCCTCGGGGCTCGCGGAGCTGCTGTCGGCGGCCGTGATGTCGATCTATGTGCCGCGCGAGATCACGCCGACCTACATCCTCATCTGGCGTTTCATCAACAGCTACGCGACGGTCATCGTGGGCTCGTTGCTCTTCTGGCAGTGGCTGCGGCGGGGGCTGATTGGGCGGGAGGAGTCGGTGACTGCGGAGCTCACAGGCTGAAGCCCCGTAACCTGTGTTTCCTTGCGCGGTTACACGCTCAGGCGTAACTTCCGGCGCGAGGTTTTTCCAGCTGAGGAGCCCTCCCAGATGTCGCTGCTGGAGCTCGGCGGTCAGACGTTCACCATCCCGGTCGGCGAGGTAGCGCTCGGGAGCGACGCGAGTTGCGCCATTTCCGTCGCGGGGCCCGGCGTCCTCCCCCGCCACGCACTGCTCGCCGGCCAGCCGGACGGTCAGGTAGTCATTCGCAAGGCCTCGCCCGCGGCTGACGTGCTGATCAACGGCGTGCGGTTGGGCGCCGAGCCGACCCCACTACTGCACGGCGACAAGATCGAGGTCGGGGGGCAGGAACTCACGTTCGTCGACGAGCGCCGCTCGGGGAGCACCCAGTCTGTCCAGGCGCTCAACCTGCCGCCGAACATGGCCCAGGCGATGGGCGGGGCAGGGGGGCCGGGGAGGGCCAAGTCGGCGGCCATCGGCACGACGGGAGGGCGGGTCGTGAGCCTCACCGACGGCCGCGAGTACGTGATCACCGGGCCGTCGCTCGTGTTCGGACGCGAGGCGGGGTGCGATGTGGTCGTGGCGGGCAAGGATGTCTCCCGCCGGCACGCCGAGATCGTGCAGACCCCCAAGGGTTACCTGCTCGTCGACTCGAGCACCAACGGCACGTTCGTGAATGAAGAGCAGGTGCAGGGGCAGCGGCTGCTGGCGCGCGCCGACGTGATCCGCCTCGGGGAGGAACAGTTCCGCTTCTACGCGGATGTGGCGGCACCCGCGTCCAGTCCTCCCTCGCCCCTCCCTCCGCAGGGGACGGCCGCTAGCGCGCCGCCGGCCGCCCCCGCGCCGCCGAGCGCGCGCCCCGGCACTCCGGCCGTGCCGCCAGCCGCCGGAGACCGTCTCAGGCACACGGTGCACGGCCTCGAGGCCGCCACACCGAGCCGGGTGTCCCAGGGTGGCGCGCTAGCCAATTTCCTGGTGCGGAGCGGCGCACTCAAGGGGCAACGGCTCCAGGTCAAGACGCCGGTCGCGAACATCGGGCGCGCCGAGTACAACGACCTCGTGATCCCCGATCCGTCGGTCTCGACCACGCACGGGAAGCTCCAACGGCGCGAGGGCATCTGGGTGTTGGTGGACCTCGAATCGACCAACGGCTCCTTCGTGGACGGCGAGCGGATCAAGGGGGACGCCCCGCTCGCGCCTGGGGCGCTGGTGCGGTTAGGCGACGTCCAGCTCGTGTTCGAGCCCACCGACGACGCGCTCGGTGTCGCGAAGGGCGGGGGCACGCAGGTGCTCAAGACGCCGCATTCCCTCGCTCCCGCTCCCGCCCCCGCTGCCCCCCCCGCCGCCCGTCCGCCCGCCCCCCCCAGGACGGCGGTTCCAGGGAAACCGTTGCCGACCGCCCCACCGCCGAAGCCGGGCGCGAAGCCCGCCCCGAAAGCCGGGCCCAAGCGGCCGGTCGCGCAGCAGCCGCCAGCGAAGAAGGGGAAGGGTTGTGGGGCGAGTGCCGCCGCCTTCGTGCTGGGGTGCGCGGGGCTCGCGGCGCTCGTGCACCGGCTGCTCGGCTAGCGGAGTCCCGTGCACATCACCTGCGCCGGCCGCAGCGACGTTGGCATCATCCGCTCGGGCAACGAGGATAACTACCTCATGGTGCCCGATCGCGGGATCTTCGTGGTCGCCGACGGGATGGGTGGGCACGCGGCGGGCGAGGTAGCGAGCGAGATGGCGGTCCGCTTCGTGGCTCGCGAGCTGGGCTCGCTGAAAGGCCTGTCCGACGACCAGGTGGCGGACCGGATGCGCACTTCGATCCGGGGCGCGAACGGCGCCATCTTTCAGCGCACCCTTACCGAGCACGACAAGCGTGGCATGGGGACCACCGTCACCGCGCTGGTGCTGTACGATACGCGCTTCCTGATCGGCCAGGTGGGCGACAGCCGGGCGTACCTGTACCGCGACGAAAAGCTGATCCAGCTCACCAAGGACCACTCCTACGTGCAGGAGCAGGTCGACGCCGGCTATCTGACTCCCGAGCAGGCGCGATCGCATCCCTACAGCAACGTGATCACCCGATGTGTGGGTGCGAACAGCGACGTGATGCCGGACGTCTACCTCGGCACGGTGAAGCCCAGGGATCTCTTCCTCCTCGCCTCCGATGGGCTGACCGGGATGCTCGAGGATCCCCAATTGGCGGAGCTCCTGGCGGGAGCCCGCATGCCTCAGGAGCAGGTGGACGACCTCATCGTTGAGGCGAACCGCCATGGCGGGCTCGACAACATCACGGCGATCATCATCCGGATCGACTCGGTGGACGCCCTCGTGGGGGACGCCACGCAGGGGACGCAGCCGGGGGTTCGGCCGCAGTGACTGGCGCGGGGGACGATCGGCGTACTGTCTAGCTCTAGGCCGGGCCAGCTAACTCTAGGCCGGCGGGCATCGGCCGTCCGATGAGTCGCGAGTGAACTCGCGGCTCGGCCTCGGCCCGTAAACGGGCGGGTGGTGCGCTCCGCTTCAGCGGACGATGCCGAGCCGTGGCTTCAGCCGCGCACCCCGGCGAGCGGCACCGGATTGCTGGCCCCCGTCCCTACCTCACCAGCGTCCGCCCGTCGTTCACCCGTGCGGCCACCTCCTCCCGCGGCAGCATGACCAGTTCCACGATCGCTTTCGCCTCTATCCGCGCCTCGCCGAGCACGAACACCCGCAGCCGCCGGGCCGAGCGGTACAGCTCGTTCGCGACTCGCGGCAGACCGAGGTGCGCCGCGGCTTCGGCGCCCGCCAGCTGGATAACCGTGCCATCGCGCTTCACCAGCGGCAGGTCGAGCGCCAGCATGTCAGGCTTGGCGGGGAAATCGAGGAACAGCTCGCCCGGGGCGAGCCCCACGTCGCGCGCGAGCCGATCTTCCACGCGCTCGAGCAGGTCGGGGTCCACGCCCGGCCACGCCGGAGTTTCCGCGGGCAGCTCCGTCGCGGGGAGGTCGACGGCGCGTTTGGCGAGCCGGCGCTCGCGCAGCCCGCGCGCCAGGCCGGTCGAGTCCTCCCCCAGCAGCTCATGGATCAGCCCGTCGTCGGTAGCCACGGCCACGGCTTCGGGCCGGAGCCGCCCGGCGGCGATCGCGCAGCGCACGAGCCGCTTGAACATCGAGGTGGCACTGCGCACCGCGTGGTGCCAGTAGACGTTGCGGTACATCTGGTACTTGGCGAAGAGCAGCGACTCGAGTGCCGCGAGCCCTTTCTCGTGCAACCCGAGCGCCAAGCGCTCCGCCCCTCCGACCCCCCCGACCCCCCCGACCCCCCTGACCCCCCTGACCCCCCCGGCCCCCCCGGTCTCCTCCGGTCCCGCGGCGACCGTCAGGGACGTGAGCAACCGGTCCACGTCGATCACACCGTAGGGCACCCCGCACATCCACGCGTCGCGCGACAGATAATCGAGCTTGTCCACGTCGAGGGAGCCTGACACGAGCCCGGCAAGGGGCTCCTGCGCCCGTCCTTGGATCAGCGGCACCAGCCGCTCGGCCGGGGTCCCCAGCCCGGTCAACCGCTCGGCGAGCTCACCGCTTGCGAGCTGGCGCGCGGCGAGGACCTCGTGATGCGGGAGGCCGGCTTCCTCGAGCGCGTGTGAGAAGGGATAATGCCCGATATCGTGCAGGAGTGCGGCGAGCCGGAGGCGCGTTCGCTCGGCGGGATCGAGCCGCACCTCGCCCGCGTCCTCGAGCTGGGACAGCACGCGGCGCGCGAGGTGGTACGCGCCCAGCGCGTGCTCGAAGCGGCTGTGAGTGGCGCCCGGGTACACGAGAAACGCGTGTCCCAGCTGGCGCACGTACCGCAGCCGCTGCACTGCGGGGGTGTCGACAACCGCGAGCGCGTCGAGGTCGAGCCGGATGTTGTTCCAGAGCGGGTCGCGGACGACTTCGAACCGGGAGCGCACGACTTGTACCTCTGCGAGCGGGCGACCCTAAGATAGTCGCGGCTCGAGGTCGGCGGCTGACCGCGGCTCAGTTCAATGACAAGCGGGCAGTCGAGATGCTACCCCCGTGGGCCCGCGTCCCGGACGGCGACGTGGACGTGGTCCCGGAACTGATCGAAGTTCTGCCGGAACATCTGCGCGAGGCGCGCCGCCTGGGCGTCGTACGCCGCGGGATCACGCCACGTGCCGCGAGGCAGCAGCACGTCTTCCGGCACGCCCGGCACCTGGAGCGGCACCTCGAGCGCGAACACCGGCTCGGGCGCCGTGGGAATGCGATCCAGCTTCCCTGCGAGCGCCGCCCGCACCATCGCCCGCGTGAGCCCGAGCCGCATCCGCTGCCCGACGCCGTGGGGCCCGCCGCTCCACCCCGTGTTCACGAGCCAGCACTGCACGCCGTGTCTCGCGATCTTCTCGCCGAGCAGCGTCGCGTAGACGTTGGCCGCGAGCGGCAGGAACGGGGCGCCGAAGCACATGGAAAAGGTCGCCTTCGGCTCGGTGATGCCGCGCTCGGTGCCGCCGACCTTGGCGGTGTACCCCGAGAGAAAATGGTACATCGCCTGGGCCGGCGTGAGGCGCGCGATCGGCGGCATCACGCCGTAGGCGTCGCAGGTGAGGAACACGATATGCGACGGGTGCCCGGCCATGCCGCCTGCGACGTGGTTCGGAATATAATGGATCGGGTAGGATGCACGCGTGTTCTCGGTGATCGCGGCCGACTCGAGATCGACCTCCCGCGTCTCGGGGTCGACGACCACGTTCTCGAGCACCGTTCCGAACATCCGCGTCGTGGCGTAGATCTCGGGCTCGCCGTCGCGCGACAGCCGGATCACCTTGGCGTAACAGCCGCCTTCGAAGTTGAACACGCCCTCGTCGGACCAGCCGTGCTCGTCGTCGCCGATCAGCGCCCGCTCCGGGTCCGCGGAGAGCGTGGTCTTGCCGGTGCCCGACAGGCCGAAGAACAGCGCCACGTCACCCGCTTCGCCCAGGTTGGCGGAGCAATGCATCGACAGCACGCCGCGTTTCGGCAGGAGGTAGTTGAGGATCGTGAAGACGGCCTTCTTGAGCTCGCCCGCGTAGCGGGTGCCCCCGATCAGGATCGTGCGGCACCCGAAGTGGATGACGATGAACGTCCCGGAGCGCGTACCGTGCAGCGCCGGGTCGGCATGGAGCTCGGGGGCGTGGAGCACGAGCCAGGCAGGCGAGAAGGCCGCGAGATCGGACGGGCCGGGGCGGAGGAACATGTTGTAGACGAACAGCGCGTGCCACGCGTTCGGCGTGACGAACCGCAGCCCGACACGGTGGTTGGCGTCCGCCCCGACGAACAGGTCGCGGACGAACAGCTCTTCCCCGTTCAGGTGCTCGAGCACCGCGGCGCGCAGCCCCTCGAACCGCGCCGGCTCGAGCGGCTGGTTCACCCGGCCCCAGTGGATGTCGCCGTCCGACGAGGGCTCCTGAACGATGAACTTGTCGTTCGGACTGCGGCCGGTGTGCGGCGAGGTGACGGCGCAGAAGGCGCCGCCGTCCACGATGAGGCCTTCCCCGCGGCGCACCGCGTGCTCGTACAGTTCCGGGGGGCCGGGGTTCCAGTGGACGGCGCGCTGCGGCGCGAGCCCCGCGGCCGCCAGCGCGGTGGCTCGTCTTCCTTCGGCAGGGCGGGTGGCGTGCACGGTCATGCGGTCGCGTCCCCGGATTCAGGCGCGCGGCCGCCGCCCGTGCTCCTGGGCGTCGACGGCGGCGATCACGGCCATGTTGACGATGTCGTTCACCTCGGAGCCGCGCTGCAGCACGTGCACCGGCTGGGCCATGCCGACCAGGATCGGTCCGATGGCCTGGGCCCCCCCGATGCGATCGAGCAGCTTGTAGCTGATGTTGGCCGCGTCGAGGTTCGGGAAGATGAGCACGTTCGCGGAGCTCTTGAGCTTCGAGAACGGATAGGTCTTCGTGAGGATCCGCTCGACCACGGCCGTATCGGCCTGCATCTCGCCGTCCACTTGGAGCGCGGGCTCGCGCGCGTGCAGGAGCGCCACCGCCTGCCACACCTTCTGCGCCGCCGGGTGCCGCACCGAGCCGAAGTTCGAGAACGAGAGCAGCGCCACCCGCGGCTCGATCCCCAACCGCCCTACGAAGTCGGCCGTCGCCGAGGCGATCTCGGCGAGGGTCTCCGCGTCGGGATCGATGCTCACGGTACAGTCGGCGAAGAAAAACGTCTGCTGCGGCAGCACCAGCATGTAGATACCGCTCACGTGCCGGCGGCCCGACTCGGCGCCGATCACCTCCAACGCCGGCCGGATCGCGTCAGGATAGTACATGTCCTCCCCCGCCACCACCGCGTCGGCCTGGCCGGACCGGAGCATCATGAGCGCGTGGTACATCGGGTCCATCACCCGGTTGCGCGCCTCGCGCAGCGTGATGCCCTTGCGGCGCCGTCGCTCCCACAGCTGCTGCGCGAAGGTCTCCAGGTGCGTGCTCACCCGCGGGTTGGCGAGCGTGATGTCCTCGAGCGTCACGCCGGCGTCGTCCGCCTGGCGGCGCATGGCGTCCGGATCGCCCAGGAGGATCGGCTCGGCGGTGCCGTCGTCGGCCAGAATGCGCGCGGCCTTGAGGATCCGCGGGTCTTCGCCCTCGGGAAAGACGACGCGCTGCGCCGCCTGCTGGGCCCGGCTCGACAGCCCGCGCATCACCTCGCGCGCTCGCCCCAGCCGGGCGTCGAGCTGCGCCCGGTATTCGTCCACGTCGATTACGCGGCCCGCCACGCCCGACCCCACCGCCGCCCACGCCACCGCCGGCGCCACCCATAACAGCACCCGGGGGTCGAATGGCTTGGGAATCAGGTACTCCGGTCCGAAGCGCAGCCGATCCAGCCCGTAGGCGCGCATCACTGCGTCGGGGACTTCCTCCTTGGCGAGCGCCGCGAGCGCCCGCGTGGCTGCCATCTCCATCTCGGCGTTGATCTTCTTGGCACGCACGTCGAGCGCGCCCCGGAACACGAACGGAAACCCAAGCACGTTGTTCACCTGATTCGGGTAATCCGAGCGCCCGGTCGCGACGATCGCGTCGGCCCGCGCCTGGCGCGCGTCCTCCGGGCTGATCTCCGGCGTCGGGTTCGCAAGCGCCAACACGATGGGCCGCTTCGCCATCCCCTTGAGCATCTCGCCCGTGACGATCCCGCCCACCGAGAGCCCCACGAACACGTCCGCGTCCTCGAGGGTCTGAGCGAGCGTACGGGCCGCGCCCGGCTGGGCGAATCGGCTCTTGTAGCGGTCGAGATCCTCCCGCCCCGAGTGGATCAACCCGTGCTGATCACACAGGAAGATGTGCTCGCGCTTCGCCCCGAGCCGGACGTAGTGCTCCGCCGTGGCGAGCGCGGCGGCGCCGGCGCCGGCGAACACGACTTTGATGCCGCCGATGTCCTTCTTCACCAGCTCGAGCGCGTTCAGCAGCGCCGCGCCGGTGATGATCGCCGTGCCGTGCTGGTCGTCGTGAAATACCGGAATGGAAAGCGTCTCGCGGAGCTGTTCTTCGATATAAAAGCAGTCGGGGGAGCGGATGTCTTCCAGATTGATGCCGCCGACGGTGGGCTCGAGCAGCTGACAGAACCGGATCACGTCCTCGGGCTTCTCGGAGCCGACCTCCAAGTCGAACACGTCGATGTCGGCGAACGCTTTGAACAGGATCCCTTTACCCTCCATCACCGGCTTGCCCGCGAGCGCGCCGATGTTGCCGAGCCCGAGCACCGCCGTGCCGTTCGTCACCACGGCCACGAGGTTCCCCTTCGCCGTGTAGCTGTAAGCCTCTTCGGGGTGTGCGGCGATCTCCCGGCACGGCTCCGCCACCCCCGGGGTGTAGGCGAGGGACAGGTCCCGTTGGTTCTTGAAGGGCTTGGTCGGCGAGACCTGGATCTTTCCAGGACGACCCTGCGAGTGGTAGTCGAGGGCCTCCTGGCGGCGGCTGGACATCGAGGACACAAGTCCTTTTCGGTGAAGGAGTTATGGTACGGGTGCCGGCGGGTGGTGTCAAGCGTGGGTGGTAACTGAATGGGGCGTCGGGCGTTGGGGACGGCGCGCCGTGCCCACCCTCCCGCCCGCCCCAAGCTCACTGTGCGCGCAGCACGTACAGGCGCGCCCCAGAGAACCCGACGAGTCGCCCGCTGCTGGACAGGACTCGGAACACGCCCGCTGCCGTCGGCGGACTGCTCGTCCGGCGGAAGTAGTCGCCCGAGCCGGGATACGCTGCGGCGGCAACGCTGCCGCCGGCGGCCACCGACGTCACCCGCAGCGGATAGAAGCCATTGATGCCGGTCTCGGCATCGCGATAGTTCCAGCTGAGGAACGTGTAGCGGCTGGCGAGGCCCGGAATGCCCAGGCCATCCGCATACAGCGCCACCATCCACCCCGCCATGAGCGAATCGCACGGGGCGTTGGCCTTCGCGCGACGCCACCGACCGCCAGCGTGAGGGGCGATGGTCCGCCCGGCATACAGGGCGGGGCGGCGGGGCCGGTGGCGTCCCCATGGCACCCCGCGATCACCAGGGCGGTGGCCAGCAGTCGGTTTCTCATGCAAATGTCCTGAATGGGCTCCACGACCAGCGGGGCCGCCCCACCGACGCCCCGCTGAAGAACACGCCGTTCAGCAGGTACTTGTGATCGAACACGTTCTCGACGTACAGCTGCGGGCGCCGGCGGGTCATTCTACGGTCCTGCCGCCGCTCCGGGGGACCCGCGCACCAACTTCCGCAGCACCAGCGCGCCCACCAGCACAAACCCGTACATGCAGACGATCAGCGGTCCGGTCGGCAAGTCGCCCGCGAGTGAGAGCCACAGGCCAAGGATCGAGGCAAGCGCGCCCGATCCCCACGAGATGTAGGTGAGGCGTCGCATGTCGCGGGTGAAGAGGAAGGCGATCACGGCGGGCACGACGAGGAAGCTGAACACCATCAGCACGCCCGCGATCGGGACGGCGAGGGTGATAACGACGCCGAAGGAGAGGTAAAAAAGGAAATCCCACCACTTGATCTTCCACGCCAACCGCTCGGCCTCTTCCGGCTGAAACGAGATGGTGAGAAAGCGGTGACGCAGGACATAGTGGAACACGCCGAGCGCCGCGTAGGCCGCCGCGAGCTTGAGGATCGTCGGCTTGAACGTCACCCACAGGATGCTGCCGGTGAGTGTTTTCTCAATCGCCTCTCCGCCGCCCGGGACCTTATTCGCGACGAGTACCGCGGCCGCGGACGCCATGACGTACACGATGCCGATGAACGCCTCCTGCGGTACCCGCCGAGCCTCGTGGTGCGAGGTGCGGGTGAGGGCGAACAGCAGGGCACCGATCGCCGTCGCGATGAGCGCAAACACGTATGCCCACGTCGAGTCGGCCTCCACGTGGATGAGTAGCGCCGAGAGGCCCCCGAGCGCCGCCATCTGGGCGAGGGACAGGTCGACGAAAATCACCTCGCGCGCGATCACGTGCAGCCCCAGGTACGACAGCATGGCGACGAGCACCATGCAGGCCACGAACGGCGGAATCATCAGCTGCAGACCGCTCATCACGTCCTCCCGGAGGCGTCAGTTGGCCCCGGCGCCCCCCGCGCCAAAGGCATGGACGAGCTCGGAGATCCACAGGTTCATGAGGTCGACGTAGCTGTTCACACCGGGGGCGCCGTTCGTGTTGGACGGTACGATCACCGCTTTGGCACCCGTTTTCTGGGCCACTTCCATCACCTGACTGTGGTCGTAGTAGTTCGTCGACAGCAGCACCTGGATGTGCTGTTCCCGCATCTCGTTGATGACCTCGAGCACGTGTCCCGGCGTGGGCGGGATGCCCGGCTTGGGCTCGATGTAGTCGATGCACGGGACCCCGTACTCGCGCGAGAAATAGTCCCATTCCTTGTGATAGCAGGCGACCGACTTCCCGCGGAACGGCATCGCCTGCTTGAGCCACCCGCCCAGCCGGTTGATCAGGGGCGCACCTTGATACTGCTTGGCCTTCAGGAAGTCGAGCAGCTTCCCCTGTCGATCCAGGTCGGCGAGGGTCTGGCCGCCCAGTAACTTCACCAGGTCATCCCCGAACAGGGCGCGGAACATCAGGTCCTCGAAGCCCTTCTCCCGCTCCGAGAAGTAATCGGCGTTCTCGGGAGAGACGCGCTTCAGTCCGACGAGGATGTTCCGGGCGATTTGCACCGCGTTTAGCGGGTCGGTCCAAATGTGTGGGTTACCGTACGCGTGGATGTCGCCCTCGGCTCGCGAGAAGCTCGTCGGCACGTCGAGCAGGTCGATGCCAGCGTAGGCGGCGACGTAGCCCGGCCCACCTTCCGTCACCTTGGGGTTACTGGCCTTGTCAAGCAGCGCCGGGACCCACAGCTCGAGATCGAGACCCGTCGTCACGAACACGTCGGCCTGGGAGAGCGTCGGCACGAAGCTCGGCTTCGGCTGCACGTAATGCGGGTTCTCGTCGCCGTTGGCGATGGAGGACACCGTGCCTCGGTCGCCCACGATCTCGCGCGCGATCGCCCCGTACGTCGTGAGCGACGTGACGACTTTGACCTTGTCAGCGGCGGCCCCGTGCGGCGCGGGGCCGGGAGGGGAGAGGGGCGCGCCGTACAGCGCGACGAACAAAGAAATGAATGGCAGCATGTCAGTACGTCTCGTGTTTGTGTGGTCCGATGGCCCAAACCGCCTGCAGGGCGAACTGGTTCGAGGCGGTGGCGCCAGCGATTCGTGCCCAGGTGTACTGCGCCCGCAGCTCGACCCACTCGCTCTCCCACAGCGTGAGCGAGGGGATGACCTGGCGGGTAATCACGCCGAACAGCGGATCCTCGACGTAGTCGTAGCGCGCGCCGGCGATCCAGCGCTGGCCGAGCTTGTACGTCGTTCCGGCGTACCAGCCCAGCCGGGTCGGGCCGGCCCCGGCGGAGTCCTTGCGGAGGGCGTACAGCTCGCCTCGGAGTGTCCACTCGCGGTACAGCGCCCGTGCCGGCGGCCGCCAGGTGAGCCGGACGTCAATGCCGCCGACCTTGGTGCGGAGGCTGAAAGAGGGGTTGGTCCCGTACAGCGCAGTGCCACCGGCTTGCACATAGGTCGAGCGTGTGAGCTGCCAGAAGTTCAGCACGTGCACGAGGTAGCTCGGTCGGCCGCTCTTCCCGAACAGCTCGGAGTCGCTCGCGCTGCGCGTCACCTGCGCCGTGACCTCGTGCGTGCCGAGGCCACCGAACGCGCGGTAGAGGGAGATGCCGGTGCCGGCCAGGCCGTCAGCGCCCAGATAGGCGCGGAGCGCGAGCGGGTACTCGGTCTCGGGCAGAGCGTGCAGGTGCCAGCGGTTCAGCTCCCCGAACTGCTGGCGGAACTTCCCGATGTCGAAGCGGATGTGTCCGGGCAGGCCCGTCCAGTAGGCGTACCCCTCCTCGATGCTCACCTCCCCGTTCTCGAAGCTCACGAAGATCTTCGTGTTGGAATAGGGATCGAGCGGCGACTGGAAGCCGACCTCGAACTCCCGGGGATCGAAGTTGTGCCGCTGGACGCCGGGTTGCTGCGCGTAGGCGCGCACGTCGCCAGTGGCGCTGATCTCGGGGTTGAGCTGTGGTTGGCTCCGTTCCCGGCCTACGAACTTGCTCCGGCGGGCGGTGTCCGCCTTCATCTTGGTGGTGTCGGTGCCGGCGGCCGCGGCGGCCGCCGCACGCAGCGCGGCGAGGGACGTGTCCTCAGCCGCCGCGGGCGCGGCTGCGGCGGGCCGCCGCCTTTCGCCCAGCGCCGCGCGCAGGCTGTCGAGCTGCGCCTTGAGCGCGCGCAGCTGGGCCGCGAGCGAATCCACCTGCCGCTGCGCCGGCTGCTGGGCGACCCCCGCGACGGGGAAGGCGAGCAGGCCCGCGAGCGCGGCCGCGACTGCGTAGCGATGTCGATTCATGGCTGTCCCGTTCAAGTGTCCGGAGCGATCCCCCGCGGGAAGGCGGGAGCGTGCACAGTGGGCGGCCGCACGACGTGCGGGGGCCGGGGGGCCGCCGGTCTGCTCAGGAACGGGAGCTGGGAGGCGCGCGCGGTGGAGCGGTGAGGTGCCGCGGGACGGTGGCGGGGCCGACGTCGGTCCTGCGGCACCGGCGCTCGGGGCGCGCGGTGGCGGCCTGCGCCACGCGAAGCTGCTGTGAGACGACCTGCGAGCCGGCGTAGTGGCACAGCGCGCACCGCAGCTCGTCGTGCAGCGCCAGACAACCGGCGCCGTGGTGCGCCTCGATGTGCGCCGGTGCGCTGAAGCGCTCCGACGCGTGCACCAAGGGGACCGCGCCGCCCGCGAGCCCCTGGATCACCAGGAGCACGCCGGCCAGCGGCACGGTCCAGCGCCTGCGCGTCGTCGTCGGTGCGATCACGCCCCGCCTACGGTTTGCGCTGTCGGCGCGTTGCGCGCGTAGGCGCGCAACCGTCGCAGCATCCGCCGGTCGTACCGGACCGGGTCGTCGCCTTTCGGCGTCTCGATAATCTTAATCACTCCCGCGAAGCGCGGCTCGCGCATGATGCGCCGGAACGGCTCGGGCCCGATCGTCCCTTCGCCGATCCACTCGTGGCGGTCGAGGTGCGACCCCGCGGCGCCCTTGGAGTCGTTCAAATGCAAGCACTTGAGGAGGGGGAGCCCGACTTCCCGGTCGAACCGCTCCCACACCCCCTCGAGCGCGTCTCCCCCGCCGGCCACGTCATACCCCGCGGCGTGCAAATGCGCCGTGTCGAGACAGAACCCGACGCGGCTGCGCGCCGCCTGGGGCAACGCGTCCCGTAACGCTCGCAGCTCTGCGAACGTGGAGCCGAGGGCGGTGCCCGCGCCCGCGGTTCCCTCGATCAGCACGCCGACCTCGCCGGGGACGGCCGCGAGGCACTCCGCGTACGCGCGCGCGTTGCGCTCGAGCCCCGCTCCCCGCTCGTCGATGTAGTTCCCGGGGTGCGACACGACCCACGGGATTCCCAGGGCCCGGCAGCGGACCAGCTCACCGTTGAACGCGGCAACGCTTCGCTCGAGCAACGCCGCATCCGGGGACGCCAGGTTTATCAGGTAACTGTCGTGCGACACGACCACCCGGATGCCACTCGCCGCGCAGGCGGCGCGGAACCGGCCAATCTCGACGTCGCGCAGCACCGGCTCGCGCCACTGGTTCGGCGTCTTCGTGAACACCTGGATCGCGGTCGCGCCGATCGCGACGCCGCGTGCCGGAGCCTCCGCGACGCCGCCCTGGGTCGAGACGTGCGCGCCGAGGAGATCATCCGGGGCGCGTGCCCCGCCGCTCCCCGTCCCGCTCCCCCTCAGCCCCACGGCTCTTCGGTGAACGCGAGGCGCGAAATCAGCGGCACGAAGCGCACGCCGCCGGCGCGCCGCTCCACCAAGCCGGCCGGGCCCCGCTCGAGAATGACCAGCTCCTGGGCGGCGAGGTCACCGAGCGGGATGACGAGCCGGCCGTTCGGGGCGAGCTGCTCTCGCAGCGGCGGCGGCACCGCCGGCGCGGCCGCCGTGACGAGGATGCCCTGGAACGGCGCGCGCTCGGGCCAGCCGTCGGCGCCGTCCCCCAGCCGGGTCTCGATGCTCGTCAAGCGCAGGCGCCGGAAGCGCTCTTCGGCCTCCACCAGCAGGTCGGGCAGCCGCTCGACGGTGTAGACCCTGGCGCCGAGGTGGGCGAGGATGGCCGTCTGATAGCCGGACCCAGTGCCGATCTCGAGCACGCGGTCGCCCCGCCGTGGCGCGAGCGCCGCGGTCATCAGGGCGACGATGAAGGGCTGGGAGATGGTTTGGCCGCTCCCGATGGGGAGCGGCGCGTCGTCGTACGCCTCGTTGGCGAGGTGGGGTGGGAGGAACCACTCGCGCGGCACCCACGCCATCGCGGCGAGCACCCGGCGGTCGCAGATGCCGCGTGCCGCGAGTTGGTTGGCCACCATCCGGCGGCGGCGGCGGCGGGATTCAGGCGCCGGTGCGGCCACGCTGCGCCTCCCACGGTTGCCGACCCATACCGTGAACTATACCTTGACCCCCTCTAACGTGCGGCTCGGAGCCTTGCCCGAACAGACCCAGCCCCGAATCCTCCTGATCGGCGACGCCGCTGCGCGCCCGGACGGGCTCGAGCGGTTTCTCGTCCGCGGCGGCTTCCAGGTCACCGAAGCGACCTCCCCCCTCCCCCTCCCCCTCGCCCTCCCCCCACCCCAACCCGCGCTGGAGCGGCTGGAGCAGAACCCGCCCGATCTGGTGATCCTGTCGATCGGCGCCAAAGACGCCCGCTTCGGGGAAGCCGTGCGGGAGCTCGCGCGCGCGCCGCGATATGGGGGGGCTCCGGTGATCGTGCTGGTGGCGGACGGCGGGGCGGACGCGGTGGCGGACGCGCTCCAGGCGGGGGCGCAGGACGCGATGGCGAGTCCCGTCCACTTCGGCGAGTTGCGTGCCCGCATCGACGCCGACCTGCGGCTGCGGCGCGAGGTGGCGGAGGCCCGCGACGCCCTCCGCGCGCGCGACCTGCTGTTCGACATCTTCCAGGACGTGTCGGCCGCGCTCCGCGCCGACGAGATCTTTCAGACCCTGGTCCGTCGGGTCGGGCAGGCGTTCGGTTTGACCCACTGCTCCTTCGTGCTCACCGCCCCCGGAGAGGACAAGGGTCGCGTCGTCGCGGTGTACGAGAATCCCGCGATCCGCGACCTGCGCGTCGAGCTGGAGCGCTACCCGGAGATCCAGGAAGCCGTCCGCACGGAGCGGCCGGTCATCATCCACGACGTGCGCGAGCACCCGCTGTTCGAGGCCATCCGCAAGCGGTGGGTGCAGCAGCAGATCGAGGTGAACGTGCAGTCGGCGGTCGCGCTCCCCGTGTTCGTGCAGGGGCGCGCGGCCGGCGTGTTCTTTCTGCGGACCGTCCAGGGTGACCCCCAGCTCCGGGCGCAGGACGTGGCGTTCGCCAACACGATCGCGCAGGCCGCCGCCCGGGTGCTCGAGAACGAGGAGCGCCGCGCGGCGATCTACCGCCGCCAGATCAGCGCCGGCGTGACCGACGTGCTCACCGGCTGCGCCAGCCTCGACGCGCTGGACCGGCGGTTGCGCGATGAGTTCGAGCGCGCGCGACGCTACTCGCTGCGGTTTGTGCTGGTGGTGATCGACGTGGACCGGCTGCGGGAGATCAACGAGCGCTTCGGCCAGCAGGCGGGCGACCGCGTGCTGGGTGATATCGGCGCGATGATGCAGCGCGAGATCCGGGCGCCCGACTTCGTGGCGCGCTACGGCGGTGACGAGTTCGCGCTGATTCTCCCGGAGACCGACGCGCAAGGGGGACGGCAGTTCGTGGAGCGCCTGCGTCAGGTGCTGCTCCGCCACACCTTCCCTGACCTCGAGCCGGGACAAGTGCCCAGCCTCACGGCGGGCGTCGTCGCGTTCCCCCATTCCGAGGTGCTGCGGCCCGAGGACCTGTTCACGCAGGTGGAAGGCGCGCTCGAGCGGGGGAAGAAGCAGGCCGCGGATCGGATCGGGGTAGCGGGGGAGGCTTAGTCCAGCGTCTTGTGGAACCGTCGTACTGACGCGACGATCAGCACCACCGCGAACCCCGCGAGGATCAGCACCTCCCGCCACAGCGCCTCCAGCCCGACCCCCTTGAGCAGGATGCCCCTCACCACTTTCAGGAAGTACGTCAGCGGGACCAGCAGCCCGAGCCACTGGGCGATCTCGGGCATGGCCTGGCGAGGGAACATGAAGCCCGACAGCAGGATGTTGGGCAGCATGAAGCCGAAGCTCGCCTGCATCGCCTGTTGCTGCGTCCGCACCAGCGTGGACACGAACAGGCCGAGCGAAAGGCTCGCGATGATGAAGATGAGGCTCACGCCGTAGAGCAGCAGGATGTTCCCCGTGAGCGGGACGTCGAAGACGAACCGTCCGAGGATCAGCACCGCGGTCATCTGCATCAGACCGACGCCCACGTACGGGGCGATCTTCCCCAGCATCAATTCGGTCTTCGTAATCGGGGTGACGATGAGCTGCTCGAGCGTGCCGCGCTCGCGCTCCCGGACGATGGCCATGGCCGTGATGAGCACCATGGTCATGGTGAGGATGACGCCCACGAGGCCGGGGACGATGTAGTTGGGGCTGCGCAGCCCGGGGTTGTAGCGGGGACGGACCCGCGCCTCGATCGGGATGCCGCGGCCCGCCGCCCGGGACAGGATCGCGAGGTTCCGCACCTGGGCGACGCCGGCGGCGGCGTTGAGCGCGGCCTGCGACGAGAGGGGATCGGCGGCGTCCACGATCACCTGCACTGTGGCCGTCGTGCCGCGGGCCAGGTCGCGCGGGTAGTCGTAGGGCACCACGATTCCGGCCTGAGCGTCGCCGCGCGCGATCGCGGCATCCAGCGCCGGCCGTCCGTCCACGTGGGCAACCACGCGGAAATTGCCCGTGTTCTGGAACGCGGCGATCAGGTCCCGGCTCTCCGGCGTGCGCGACTCGTCGAGCACCACGGTCGGCAGGTTGCGCACGTCGGTCTGGATGGCGTACCCGAAGACGAGCAGCTGAAGGACCGGGATGCCGACCATCATCCCGAAGGTCAGGCGATCCCTGCGCATCTGGATGAACTCCTTGCGGAACATCGGCCAGAAGCGGGGCATCATCGCTCGTCGCGCTCCTGCAAGATCACGAACGCATCCTCGAGCGTCCGCCCGCCCACCTGGGCTGCGACCTCGGTGGGTGTTCCCAGCGCGATGAGGCGTCCCCGGCTCATCATCGCGAGCCGCGCGCACTGTTCCGCCTCGTCCATGTAGTGCGTCGTGACCAGGACGGTTGTCCCTGCCGCGGCGAGGTCGTGGATGGTGCGCCAGAAGCGCCGGCGGGCGGCGGGGTCCACGCCCGCCGTGGGCTCGTCGAGAAACAAGAGCGCCGGCTGGTGGATCAGCGCACACGCCAGCGCCAGTCGCTGCCTCCAGCCCCCGGACAATTCCCCGGCGAGTTGGCCGAGCCGGTCCCGCAACCCGAGGAAGGCGACGACCTCGGCGAGGCGTGCCCGCGTGGCTCCCCTCCGCAGGCCGTAGATCCCCGCGTAGAAGTCGAGGTTCTCGGCGACCGTGAGGTCCTCGTACACCCCGACCTTCTGGGCCATGTAGCCGATCCGCTGCTTGATCTGCTCCGGCGCGACCGTGACGTCGATTCCCGTGACCAGCGCCGAGCCTGCGGACGGCTCGAGTAGCCCGCACAGCATCCGGATCGTGGTCGTCTTGCCGGAGCCGTTCGGGCCGAGCAGGCCGAAGACTTCGCCCTTTTCGATGCGGAGGCTCAGGGCGGCGACCGCGGTGAGCGCACCGAAGCGGCGCGTCAGGTCGTGGGTTTCGACGGCGGGCTCGATCACGGGAGCAGGGGGAGCTCGACGGTCACGGGCATGCCCGCTTTGACGCGGCCGCCCGCGTCCGCGCTGTCGAGCTCCACCTTGATGCCGAACACGAGATCCGCGCGCTCCCGCTCCGTCAACGCGGCCCGCGGGGTGAACTCCGCGCGCGACGAGATCTCGACGACGCGTCCGGCAAACGCGCGGTCGTATCCGTCGGGCCGCACCGTGACGGCCGCGCCGACCTTGACCCGGCCGACGTAGCGGTCGCCCACGTACGCCCGGATCCAGGGGCGGTGCACGAGGCCGAGGGAGATCACCGGCGTCCCCGAGGCGAGCACCTCGCCCGGGTCGGCGAACCGGCTGAGCACGATGCCGTCCCCGGGCGCGATGACGGTGAGCTGGTCACGGATCGCCTCGGTCGCGAGCACGCCGGCGCGCGCCGCCGCGGAGTCGCGGGTGGCTGCGCGCACCGCCTGCAACCGCGCCGCGGCGGCGGCCGCCGCCGACTGCAGATTTTCGAATTGCTGGGCTGAGACTACCCCGCTCTGATGCAGCGGCGCGGCGCGACGCAGGTCGTTGGCCGCACGCTGGCTGTCGGCCACTGCGGCCTCGATCTCCGCGGTGCGCAGACCGGCGGCCTGCGCCTGCGCCCGGCGCTGGCTGATGACGGCCTCGAGCCCCGGCTGCTCGAGCACGGCGATCGTGTCGCCCCGGCGCACTGTGTCCCCTTCGTCCTTGAGCAGCCGCACCAGCCGGCCGGAGGCGAGCGGCGCGAGCCGCAGCTCACGGATCTCCACCGTTCCGGACACCCGTAACACGCTGTCGCTTCCATGGCAGGCTGCAGTGGCCGTCGTCAACACGACGTGGAGGAGCAACGTGGAGCAGAACCGTGGAGGAGCGACGTGACGCGCGACACGCCTCCCCTCCACGTTCTTCCTCAACGTAGTCCCTCCACGTTGTTCCTCAACGCCTTTGCTGCTTAAGCCAGTTGATCGGATCGAGGGCGATGCCGCCCTGGCCGCGAATCTCGAAGTGGAGGTGGGGTCCCTGGTCACTCGCCTGACCGCCCACGTGGCCGACGACTTGGCCCTTGAGCACGCGCTCTCCCGGGGTCACGGTCGCATCGCTCAGGTAACCGTAGAACGTGTAGTAGCCACCGCCGTGGTCCAGGAGGACCGAGGTGAGGTACGTGCCGAGCGGCCCGGCCAGGCTCACGCTGCCGGTCGCGATCGCCCGCACCGGCGTGCCGACCGGCGCCGCGATGCCGATCCCGTGCCACGGGAGGCGGGTGTTGTTGGGCCCGGTCGCGGTGCCGAATTGGTACACGATCCGGCCTTCCACCGGCCAGTCGAGCTGGCCCAAGTCGGCCGTCGTGATCGCGGCGGCGGGGGTCGCGGCGCCGCGCGCCTCGGCCTCCCGTCTGGCCCGCTCCAGCGCGGCGATGCGGTCATTGAGGGTCTTCTCGTCCCGCTCGAGCTCGGACAACCGCTGCTGCGCCTCGAGGGTGCTCTTGCGCGTCTCGCGCAGCGATGCCTGCCGCTCGTGCTCGAGCTGGAGATACCGCTCGAGCTCGCGCGTCCGCTCGCTCTTGCGCCGCGCCAGCGCGTCCCGCGCGTCCACGAGCGTCTGTCGCTCGCGCGCGATGCGCCGCTGCAGCTTCGACATGTCGTTCGCGAGCAGACGATCCTGGCGGCTGACGAGGTAGAGATACTTGTAGCGCGACAGCAGGTCGCCGAAGCTCTCGGCCGCGAACAACACCTCATAGGCGTACAGCGGGCCGCGCTTGTAGATGTCCACGAGGCGCCGCTCGAGCACGGCGCGCTTCTCGCTCAGCGCGTCCTGCGCGAGCAGCAAGTCGATGGTCGTGTGGTCGAGCTGATCCGAGAGCGTGGCGATCTGGCGGTCCAGTTCGTTCACGATGCGGTTGGTCGTTTCTTTCTGCCGCTCGATGTTGGAGAGCTCGTCGGAGATGGAGTGCGCCTGCGTGCGGAGCCGCTCGAGCTCCTGCTCTACGTCGGACCGCTCGCGGCGGATGCTTTCCAGGCGTTGCTGGTTGTCTCGCAGCTGCTGATCGAAGGGCTGAGGGCGTTGGGCCGGCAATGAACGGCTGAACAGCGTAAGGAGAACGACGTACTGGAGGACAACGTAGGGGTAGCAGCGTACGGAAGCGACGTATTCTCCCTTACGTCTCGTGCCATACGCCCTTCCCTTACGATTCATACCCTACGCAGGTGCCTTCCCACAGAGGCGGCACTTCCAAATAAGCCGATGAGCGTCCCGAACACGACGATCGCGATCGCCTGCTCGCGGGAGAAGAACGATGCCTGTAGCAACCACCGGTTGATCAGAACGTAGGCTCCGAACGAGAGGCCGATCGCCACCAGCCCGCCCAGCATCCCTTTGATCGCCCCTTGGAGCAGGAACGGGCGGCGCACGAAGCCGTCGGTGGCGCCCACCAGCCGCATGATGGCGATCTCCCGGCTCCGCTGCAGCACGGCCATCCGGATGGTGGTCCCGATGATGATGATCGCGACCACGGCGAACGCGCCGCCCACGACCAATCCGACCGCGGCGGCGATCTGGCGCAGGCGGTCGAGCTTCTCGACCCAGTCGCGCCCGAATCGCACGTCGTCCACGAACCCGAAGCCCCGGAGCCGCTCGGCGACGTCGTTCACGTGCTCGGCGTCGCGGAACCGCGGCTTCAGCTTCACCTCGATGGATGCGGGCAAGGGGTTGCGCTCGAGCTCCTGGAGCACATCCCGGAACTCCACCAGCTCGGCGTGCGCGCGCGAGAGCGCCGAATCCTCGCTGACGTAGGTGGCGGACTGCACCTCGGGAAAGGCCTCGACGTCCTTCTCGGCGAGCGTAATGGTTTCGATCGGCGTGCCGGGCAGCAGGTACGCGACGATCTCCACGCGCTCGGCCACGCCGCGGAGCGCGTCCTGGAGGTTGACCGCTACCAGCCCGAACAGTCCGACCACGAACAGCGAGAACGCGATGGTCGTCACCGAGAGCGCGGAGAGCAGCGGCGCCCGGCGGAAGGCGAGCAGCGCTTCGCGGATCACGAGGTTCACGGCGTCGCCGCCTGATCGCGCGGCTCGTCCACCGCGGAGTCGTACACCAGCGCTCCCTCTTGCAGCTCGATCACCCGGTACGGCGCCTGGCGCACCAGGTCGAGGTCGTGCGTGGCCATCACCACGGCGGTACCGCTGGCGTTGATGTCCCGCAGCAGCTGGAAGACGCCGCGCGTCGCGCGCTCGTCCAGGTTCCCGGTGGGCTCGTCCGCCAGCAGCACGGTGGGCTCGTTCACGAGCGCGCGCGCGATGGCGACGCGCTGCTGCTCTCCCCCGGACAGCTCGCGCGGGTACGCCTGCGCCTTCACCGCGAGGCCCACCTGCGTGAGGACCCGCATCACGCGCGCCGGGATCGAGCCGCGCCGCGCGCCGGTCACCTCGAGCGCGAAGGCCACGTTCTCCTCGGCCGTGCGGTCCTCGAGCAGGCGGAAGTCCTGGAACACGATCCCGAGCCGCCGCCGCAGCCGGGGGACGTCCCGGGGACGGAGCTCGGCCAGATTGAAGCCGGAGACCCGCACCTCACCGCTCGTCACGGGTTGCTCCGCGTAGATCAGCTTGAGCACGGTGGACTTGCCGGCCCCGGAGTGGCCGGTGAGGAACACGAACTCGCCCTTCGCGATGTGAAACGAGACGTCCTTGAGGGCGAGCCCCCCCTTCGGGAAGGCCTTGAAGACATTGGCGAATTTGATCACTTACAGCTGCGCCAGGGCTTGCGCGAAGTCGGCGAGGATGTCGTCGGCGTCCTCCAGTCCGATGGAAAATCTCAAGAACCCATCGGGAATGCCAGCCCGTGCCCGCTCGTCCGGCGTGAGCGAGGCGTGCGATGTGAGCCGCGGCTCGGACACGAGCGTTTCCACGCCGCCCAGGCTGGGCGCGTGGGCCGCGATGGTGAGCGCGCGCAGGAACCGTTCGGCGGCGCGCGCGCCGCCTTTCAGCTCCACGCCGAGCATACCCCCGAACCCGTCCAGGATCCGCTTCGCCACGTCGTGATCGGGGTGCGACGGCAGCCCGGGGTAGTGCACGGCCGCGAACTGCGGCTGCCCGGCGCACCACTGAGCCACGGTCAGCGCCGTCGCGTTCTGCCGCTCGGCGCGCACCGCGAGCGTCTTCATCCCGCGCTCGATGAGCCACGCCGCCATCGGATCCACGGCCTGGCCCCACACGCGCATCAACTTGCGCACTTCCTCGACGACGGACTCCGTCCCCGCCACCGCGCCCGCGATCACATCCGAGTGCCCGTTGAGATACTTCGTCGCGCTGTGGATCACCACGTCGGCGCCGTGCTCGAGTGGCCGGAAGTTGAGCGGCGTGGCGAAGGTGGAGTCCACCAGCAGGGCGAGTCCCTCAGTCTTGCAAAGCGTGGCGATCGGCTCGAGGTCAATGACCCGCAACAGCGGGTTGGTGGGCGTCTCGACGAAAATGGCGCGCGTCGTCTTCTTGAGAACGCGCTTCCACTCCCGCGCCTGCAGCGGGTTGACGAACGACACCTCGATGCCGAGGCGGCCGAACTCCCCCTGGAACAGCTTGTGGGTGGTGCCGTAGATCCACTCGCTCGAGATCAAGTGGTCGCCCGGGCGCAGCACGGCGAGGTGGGCGAGGGCGGTCGCCCCCATGCCGCTCGCGACGAACAGCGCCGCCTCCGCGCCCTCCAGCAGCGCGAGGCGCTTGGCGATCACGATCTGATTGGGGTTGTTCCCGTAGCGGGTGTAGAGGACTTCCTGGGTCGACCCGATGGGATTGGTGAAGGTGGCGCTCTGGTATAGGGGTGTCACCACGGGCGCCCAATCGGGGCGCGCCTCCGGGTCGCCGTGCACGGCGCGCGTGGAGAAGCCGAGGCGGCGCTTCACCGGCCTCCGTCGTTCACGCGAGCGTCAGCGCGAAGGTCCCTCCGGGCGTGCGCGCGGCGAGCCGCCGGGCCACCAGCTCCTCGAGCAGCGCGGCCGCGGCCTCCGGCGCACCCAGCACTTCGAGCGCGCCACCGGGCCCCTCGACCAGAGCGGCGAGGCCGTGTCCGGCGAGCACCGGCTCGATCGCCTCGCGGTGGCCGTCCGTGATTCCCGTGAGCACCAGCACCGTCGGTCGGTCGCGCAGCAACTTCGCCACGATCTCGTCCGCGCACGAGTAGTCGATGCATCCCACACCGGTGAAATCCATACGGGCGATCGCGACGTCCGCCGCCGTCGCGATCGCCCGCTCGATCCGCTCGCGCACCACCCGGCCGGTCGGCCGCGTGACGAGGTCCGCGTAAATGCTCGACACCGACTCCTGAAGCACTGCGTGCACGTCGATGTGCTGTATCACCGCTTCGTGGACCCCTGCTCGGGTATGATGATGAGCACCTGCGCGCCCGGGAACGGCGGCAGCCCCTCCTTCAACGGCACATCGTCGTCCCACGGAGGCACGATCGCGATGCACGCCGTCCCGCTGCGGATCGCGATCTTGCCATCCCAACGGCTGAGGTAGCGACGGATGCCCGCGAGCCCCTGCCCCCGGCCCGGATCGCGGAACCGGCTCACGCCCTGGATCAACGCCGCCTCGAGCGCCGCCGCGTCTCCCCAGCGCGCGCCGAAGCGCTTGCTCTGCGTCGACTCGAGCGAGTGGCGGAACCCCACGCCCGCATCCGCCACCGCGATCACGACCACGCGCCGGGCGAGCGTGCGCCGCCAGTTGTACGCCTGCACCGCCACCCAACCGCCCGTGCCCGCGTGCTCTACAATATTCTGACAGGCTTCGGAAAGCGCCATAGCGAAACCCATCGTCGCCTTGGGATCGAGCTCCAGCTCGGACGCCAGGATGGCAGACGCCCGCTGCTGGATCCGGCTGACGACGGCGTGCACGTCCTCGGCGGCCCGCACCGGCGTCACAGGAAGCAGCACGTCGCTCTCCTCGTGCGCCTTCAGCTTCGGCACTTTGCCGTGGATCTCGAACAGCTCGGCGGCCTCGCGGAAGAAGCCGGCGCGCGCCCAGTAGCTCAGGACGTCGGCCTGTGTGGGCGCCGTGAGGAGCGGCTTGTCGCTCCCCCCGCTCCCCCCGCTCCCCCCGCTTCCGGCGCTTGCCCCGGCCCCCGTGTGCCGCGCCGCGTGGCCCGCAGCCAACAACCCGACGAGGCCATAAGGAGACGCCCATTCCGCGGCGTGAGCGTCGAACAGCAGCCGCTCGCCGCCGTTGCCGGCTGCAGCGAACGATGCCGCGAACTGATCGAAGGAGCGGTCGTCGAACTGGGCCGGCACCTCGACCAGGCGAGTCATACGGCGGAGAGCTTGCCGAGCAGGTGGTCGCGCAGCCCGGTCGCGCCGCGGTGCGTCACGTTGCGGGCGCCCATGCGGGTCCCGAGCCGCAACGCATCTTCCAAGCGCGCTCCCGCGAGCAGCGACGCCACAACCGATGCGCCGAACACGTCGCCACAGCCCGTGGGATCCCCACCGTCGAGCGGTGCGCGCGCTGACGGGTCCGGCGCGATGTGCCCCGACCGGATGGGCGCGCCCGGTCCCACCGTTCCACCGTCCGACGGGCGGACGAAGTACGCCGCACCCTTCGCGCCGAGGGTGACGACGAGCGTGCGGCACCCGCGCGCCAGCGCCCCCGCGGCGACGGCGAGGGGATCGTCGCCCAACTGCTGCATCTCATCCTCGTTCAGCTGCACCGCGTCGAAGCAGCTGAACCAGGCGGGGGCGTCGGGCAGGCCCTGGGGCACTCGCGTGCCGTCGGCCTCTTTCCCGAGAAACAGGCTGTGCAGATCGGCATAGAGGAAGCGTGGGAAGCCGCGGCGCAGCAGCTCGGCCGTCGCTAGGTCCATCTCGTAGCCCGAGATGAAGTTCACGTAGACGGCGTCCAGGTCCGTGACCAGGGGTCCGAGCTCCGGCCAGGTCCAGGGCGGCACGCCGCCCGACATCTGCTCGCAGCGACGCTCCAGCTGGTAGTAGCGCAGCGTGACGCGGTTGTTGGGCACGGCCACTTCGATAAAGCGACTGCCGGCGGTCAGGTGCCGGAGGGTACGCAGGAAGGCATTGGCGGCCTCGGCCAGGTCGCGGCCGACCTTGATGATCGGCACGATCACCCAATCGTCCGGCAGCGTGGCGTCGAGCGCGGCGAGCGAGTACGAGATCCCGCCCCACTCCTCGATCGCCGGTTGGGCGGGATCGCGGCCGTAGATCGTGTCCCACACCATCGACCCGACGACGCCGAGACGCTTCACACCCTCCCCCACGTCCGCTGCATGAAGACCGCGGCGGCGCCGTACACGCCGGCCGTCCCGGTGAGCTCGCCCGGCACGATGCGGCAGACGTCCACGGCCGGTTTGAAGGCCCGCCGCTTCACCTCACGCGCGAGCGGCCCGAACAGCCGATCCCCGGCGAGCGTCACTCCGCCGCAGATCACCACGACCTGCGGGTTGAAGATGTTGATCACGTTGGCGACGCCGGCGCCCAGGAACTTGGCCGTCTCCTCGACCACTTCGCGCGCGTAATCGTCACCGTCGTGCGCCGCCTCGTAGATCACCTGCGCGGTGATCTTCGAGAGGTCGTCGTTCACGTAGCGCAGCAGCGAGGTGTCGGCGCCCGCCGCGATCCCCTCCACGGCGCGCGCCGCGATGTTCGGCCCGGACGCGTACGCCTCGAGGCACCCGTAATTGCCGCATTTGCAGCGGCGGCCGTTGAGATCGATGGTCATGTGACCGATCTCCCCGGCGATGTCGGAGGCGCCGTGGTAGATCTCGCCCGCCAGCACGATGCCGCCGCCGATCCCGGTCCCGATCGTGAGCCCGACGACGTGGTCGCCCCCGCGCGCCGCGCCCCGCCACCACTCGCCGAAAATGGCGCAGTTGGCGTCGTTGTCGAGGGTCGCGGGCAGACCGAGCGCCGCCGCCAGCCGGTCGCGCACCGGGAAGTTCGTCCAGCCGAGGTTCGGGGTGAGGAGCACGACGCCACGCGCCGTGTCGAGCGGCCCGGGCGACCCGATGCCGAGGCCCACGATGTCCTTGCCGCGCGCTCCTGCCATCGAGGCGCGCGCGAGCTTGACGATTCGACCGAGCACCGCCTCCGCGCCCTGTTCCGCGAACGTGGGTTCCGAGACGAGGCCCAGCACCTCCGAGCCGTCCTCGGCCACGGTGCCGGCCACGATGTTCGTCCCGCCAATGTCAATCCCGACGATGTAGCGCACCGGTCTCCTCGATGGCGTGAAGGACGTCAGCGACGGTGAGCGACTTCATGCACCGGTGATGACCCAGGGGGCAGCTCGGCGGACCGTGCGCGGAGCAGGGGCGGCACGGCAGCCCCGTCAGCTCGACGATCGCGTCGCGCGGCCCCCGGGGCCCGAAGCCGAATGCCGGCACCGTGGACCCGAAGATCGCAACCGTCGGCGTGCCCATCGCCTGCGCGAAGTGCAGCGGCGCGCTGTCGTTCGTCACGAGCACCGTGGCCCGCCGGATGATGTCCACCGACTGGCGGAGCGTCAGTCGGCCGCACGCGTTCACCGCCCTCGACCGCTCCCCCTTTCCCCCCCTCCCCACCCCACCGCCTTCCACGGCCCGAACGATCTCCTCGCCCAGCGCGGCATCCTCGGGTCCGCCGACCACCACGATCGCGGTGCGCTCCGCCAGCCGCTCCGCGAGTTCCTTATAGTAAGGCCACCGCTTGCTGCCCCAGATCGATCCCGGCGCGAGCGCCACCAGGGGCTCGTGGATCGCGTGCGCCCGCAGGAACCCTTCGGTCCCTGCACGGTCGGCGATGCTGACGTGCAGCGACGGGCGGGCGCGCTGCGGCGCGACGTCCGCCAACGCGAGGAGGCGATCACTCTCGTGACCTTCGCGCGGCCGCCGCCGCACCTGGGTGTAGAAGAGCGGCCACCCGTCGTCGAACCCCACGCGCGTCGGGACCCGCGCGAGCCACGCCAGCGCTGCCGTTCGCAGCGACCGATGGGGAAGATACGCGACGTCGTAGCGTTCCGCCTTGAGCGCCCGCGCGAGGCGAAGCAGCCCCGCCAGTCCGCGCTCCCGTCCCCGCTTGTCGTAGGGAATCACGCGGTGGACCGCCGCATGCGTCTCCAGCAGCGGCGCGGCGGCGGGCGTGGTCACGACGTCGACCGGGCCGTGTTTCGCGGCGAGCGCCTCCAGCAGCGGCGTCGTGAGCACGACGTCGCCCAGGAACGCCGTCTGGACGACGAGGCTAGTCAACCTGGAGGACCGCGAGGAAGGCTTCTTGCGGGATTTCGACGGTGCCCACCTGTTTCATCCGCTTCTTCCCCTCCTTCTGCTTCTCGAGGAGCTTCCGCTTGCGCGTCACGTCGCCGCCGTAGCATTTGGCGGTCACGTTCTTGCGCAGCGGCCGGACCGTCTCGCGGGCGATCACCTTGGTCCCGATCGCCGCCTGGATCACCACTTCGAAGAGCTGCCGCGGGATCAGCTCCTTGAGCTTCTCGGCGATCTTCTTGCCCCACTCGTAGGCCTTGGCGCGGTGGATGATCACCGAGAACGCATCCACGGCGTCGCCGTTCAGGAGCATGTCGAGCTTCACGAGCTCGGCGGGCCGGTACTCGAGGAACTCGTAGTCGAGCGACGCGTAACCGCGCGAGATGGTCTTGAGCTTGTCGTAGAAGTCGAGGATGATCTCGGCGAGCGGGAACTCCCAGCTGAAGTCGACGCGCGTCGGGTCGACGTAGTGCATCCCGCGGTACACGCCGCGGCGCTCCTGCCCCAGCTTCATGACGGCGCCGATGTACTCCGCGGGCGCGACGATCCGGGCCTTCACGTACGGCTCCTCGATGTGGTCCACCGCCGAGCCGTGCGGCATGAGACTGGGGTTCTCCACGAGCTCCATCGTGCCGTCCGTCTTGTGCACGTGGTACTCCACGTTCGGGACGGTGCTGATCAGGTCGAGGTTGAACTCCCGCTCGAGCCGCTCCCGCACGATCTCCATGTGCAGCAGTCCCAGGAACCCACAGCGGAACCCGAAGCCGAGGGCCACCGAGGATTCCGGTTCGTAATGCAGCGACGCGTCGTTCAGCTGCAGCTTCGCGAGCGCGTCCCGCAGCTCCTCGAATTGCTCGGCGTTGGTGGGGTACAGCCCCGCGAAGACCATCGACTTGATGTCGCGATAGCCGGGGAGCAACGCCACGTCGCGGTGCTCGGCGTCGAACACGGTGTCGCCCGGCCGCGTGTCGCGCACACCCCGGACGTTCGCCACGAAATAGCCAACCTCGCCTGCCTCCAGCCGCTCGGCGGGCTTGTGGCCGAGCTGGAGGTAACCGACCTCGTCGACGTCGTACAGGTCTTCCGGGTGGGCCCCGAACGCGATCTTCATCCCGGGGGTGAGCACGCCGTCCGCCACGCGGACGCTCGGGATCGCGCCCCGGTAGCGGTCGTAGTACGAGTCGAAGATCAGCGCCCGCAGCGGCGCGTCGTGGGTGCCGCGCGGAGGCGGGACGCGCCGCACGATCGCCTCCAACAGCTCGGGGACGTTCGTGCCTTCCTTCGCGGAGATGCGGAGGATCACTTCGGGCTCGGCCCCGATCAGCTCGTGGATCTCTTGGATGCGGCGATCGGGCTCGGCGCCGGGAAGGTCGATCTTGTTGAGCACCGGGATGATCTCGAGTCCCGCGTCGACCGCCAGGAACAGGTTCGAGATCGTCTGCGCCTGGACGCCCTGCGACGCGTCCACCACGAGGATCGCTCCCTCGCACGCTGCGAGCGAGCGCGACACCTCGTAGGTGAAGTCCACGTGTCCCGGTGTGTCGATCAGGTTCAGCTCGTAGACGCCGCCGTCACGGGCGTGGTAGGTCATCCGGACGGCGTTCAGCTTGATCGTGATCCCGCGCTCGCGCTCGAGGTCCATGGTGTCCAGCACCTGCTCGCGCATCAGCCGCTTGTCGAGCGTGCCCGTGAGCTCGATCAGACGGTCGGCCAGGGTGGACTTGCCGTGGTCGATGTGGGCGACGATGCAGAAGTTGCGGATGTGATCCTGGCGCATGTGGGGGAGAAATATAGTCGTCAGTCATCCGTCATCCGTCATAAGTCAGACTGACAACTGACGACTGACGACTGACAACTGACGACCCATCCGACTATCTTCCTACTTGCACCGAGGCCCTACTGCCCCCCATCACCGGCTGGTTCGACCCGACGCCCAACGGCGGCGCGCTGCGGCTCGCCGCGCACAGCTACCTCCCGGCCAAGGGCGATCCGGCCGTGCGGCTGCCGGGCCTGCGGCGTGGGGATGTGGTGGCGCTCGAGAACGGGCGCGTCGTGCAGGTGAACGGTGCAGCGCCCGCCGGGCTCGTCGATCGCCCCGCCTTCGCGAATCTCGGGGCGGTGCACCCGTCGCGACCGCTGCGGCTCGAGACCCCGAACGCCTCGAGCCCGCGCACCGCCGAGATCCAGCGCGTCGTCGACCTCGTCTGCCCCTTCGGCTTCGGGCAGCGCGCGCTCATCGTTTCCCCGCCCAAGGCCGGGAAGACCGTGATGCTGCAGGCGGTGGCCGAAGGCATCGCCGTCAATCATCCCGGCGCGATCCTCTTGATCCTGCTGGTCGACGAGCGACCAGAAGAGGTGAGCGAGATGATCGACTGGGGGCGCGGCGAGGTGATCGCCTCGAGCTTCGACCTGCCGCACGAGCGGCACGTCGCGGTGGCGGACATCGTGTTTGAGCACGCGCGGCGTCAGGTGGAGCTGGGCAAGGACGTGGTGATCGTGCTCGATTCCCTGACGCGGCTGGCGCGCTCCCACAACACCGCCGGCCGCGGCAGCGGCCGAACCATGTCGGGCGGGCTCGACGCCAACGCGCTCGCGAAGCCCAAGGCGCTGTTCGGGGCCGCGCGCGCCGTGCCCACCGGCGGCTCGCTCACGGTCATCGCCACCGCGCTCGTCGAGACCGAGAGCCGCATGGACGACGTGATCTTCGAGGAGTTCAAGGGCACGGGCAACGCGGAGCTGCGACTGTCGCGCGCGCTCGCCGACCGGCGGATCTACCCGGCCGTGGACATCGCGGCGACCGGGACCCGGCGCGAGGAGCTGCTCGGCGACTCGGCAACCGTCGGAGCGAAGCAGCAGCTGCGGCGGGGGCTGGTGGGCCTTCCTTCCGAGCAGGCGATGCAAGCGTTGTTGCAGCAAATCAGGCGGATCAAGACGAACGCCGAGCTGTTGAAAGGAACGTCCTAGTTGTTCCCTCCCACGATCCTGTCGTAGCTCGCCGGATTCCACTTGGGCCGCTGGGCCGCGTTCGCGAGCTCGAGGCCGAGGTAGAACACCAGCTTGACGATCCGCGACTCCTTCTCCGCGTCGATCTTGTCGGGCGAGTCGGTCACCTGGTGGTAGTCGGCGTGCGTGCCGTTGAAGAAAAACAGGATCGGCACGCCCTTCCGGGCGAAGTTGTAATGATCCGAGCGGAAGTAGAAATTCTCCTGGGGCCACAGGTCGTCGATCGGCGTCATGTGCAGCTCGGGATGGGCCGCCGCGACCCGGTCAAGTGTCGCTCCGAGATCCGAATGCTCCTTGCCGATCACGACGATCGTGTCTTTCCAGTTCCGACCCACCATATCGATGTTCAGATCCGCCACCGCGTCCGCCAACCGCACTGTGGGGTGCTCGGAAAAGAACTGGCTGCCCCAGAGCCCTTTCTCCTCGCCGCTCACGGTCATGAAGACAAGCGACCGCTTGGGCCGCGGCTCGAGCCGTGAGAACGCCCCCGCGTTCTCGATGACCGCCGTCGTGCCCGAGGCGTCGTCGTCCGCGCCGTTGCAGATCGAGTCCGCGCCCTTCGGCTGGCAGCCGCCGGTGCCGCGCGGCCCGGCCACGCCGACGTGATCCATGTGCGCGGTGAAGAAAACGTACTCGCGCCTCAACCGCGGATCGCTGCCTTCGAGGACGCCAATCACGTTGGGCGCGGACGCCTGCGACACGACGCGCTGCTTCACCCGCAGGGTGAGCTGCACGGCGTCGAGCCGACGAGCACGCCGCGCGCTCTCCGCGCGCAGCGCCGCCGGCTCGATCCCGAGCGCGCGCGCGGCCGTGGCGTCGCGGATCTCGACCAGCGCCGGGACGACCGACGTGTCCGGCGCCGGTTCGCCCACGATCGCGGGACCGGGATCGAGGATCCGGCTCAGTCGGCTCTGCCACTGCGCGTCGGACCGGTCGGAAATGATCAGCATGCCGACGGCGCCGGCCTGGAGCGCGGCCCGAAACGTCGGCACGTCGACTTGAATCCCCTGAGCCGTGGCGCTCGCGAACTCCGCCACCCACGCGCCCTTCACGTCCGCCCCCACCAAGGGGCTCGCCGAGTCGACGGGAGCGGTGCCGGTGAGCAGCACGACCGGGCCGTTCACGTCCTGGATGGGGAGGGGCTGGCCGAGACGAATGAGATTGACGTCGACCCCCGGCTTGAGCGTCACGACGCGCGGCCCCCCCCCAACGGCGAGGAAGCTCTGGCTGGTGTCCACCTGACGGCGCAGGATGCGGTAGCGCTGCACGTAGCCGCCGTTGTCGCCGCCGGGCCTGAGACCGAAGCGGCCGAATTCGGCTGCGATGTACGTCGCGACCTGCTCGAGCTCGGGGCTCGGCGTGTCGCGACCGCGCATCGAGTCGTCGGCAAGAATGCCGATCCGCCGGCGGATGTCTTGCGGTGTGATGGCGCCCACCGCCCGCTCGATCGACGCCGGACTCTGCGCGGCGAGCGCGCTCGCGAGGAGCAGCAGCCCGGGAGCGGACAGGGAACGCATGGTTCGCGACCTCGAACGGAAGGACGGAAGCTAACGCGCCCGGCCGCGAGAGACTACGGCCGGGCGCGGGCGGACGTCTCGGGTCTCGTTACGGCTTGCGCCGCTTGAGCTCGGGCTCGCTCCGGGGCTTGTCGCGCGGCGCGTCGTGCTTCGGCTCGACGTGCGGCTCGCTGCGGGGCGGCGCGGCCTCACGTCGGGGCTCGGCCCGCGAGGACCTGGGCTCTGAACGAGCGTCGGGCTCGCGTCGCGGCTCGGGCCGGCGTCGCTCCAGCGGAACGATCGGCGGCGACTCGGCCCGGCTCCGGTCCGAGGAAACGGCGTCCGGCCGCCCGCTCTGCCCGGGCCGGTCCGGGCGCTCGGGGCGGTCCGGGCGGTCCGGGTGATCCGGATGGTCGGGGTGGTCCGGATGGCTAGGGTGATCGGGACGGTCCGGGTGGTCGGGGTGGTCCGGACGATCCGGGCGCCGACGACCGTTGCCCGGGTCGTCGCCGCCACGGTTCTGGTCGCCGTTGACCGGGCGCTGGCGCGGCGGCCGGATACTGGGCGGTGGGATCGTCCCGCTGCCGCCCAGATCCCGCGCGCGCACGCCGACGTCACGCCGTCGATCCCCGTTCACGGGGCGCTCGCGCACGCGCGTGACGAAGGCCTCTGAGCCTTGGCGATCCCTGAAGATGAAACGCGGCTCGGGCCGCAGCGGCCGGGTGAACACCACTTGCGTGCCGCCGTAGTAGCGATACGGGTAGTAATACGGGTCGTCGAACACGACGATCCGGAAGCGGACGCAGGTGTAGTCGTACGGGCTCCAGTACGGGTAGCTCACGTACGTGTGGCAGTCGTAGCAGAGGAACCGCGGGTAGTCGTAATGCTGCTGGACGTAGTAGGGGACGATGTCGTAGTCCCAATCGCTGTACCCGTCCGGCGCGATGCGCTGGGCCAGATCGGTGAGCGCGACGTAGGGGTCGCCGCGAACGCGCCCGTCGGCGATCACCCGATAGTCCCAGTGGTCGCTGTTCTCGATCGCGTCGTACCGGAACGGATCGGCCGCCGTGACGCCGAAGATGTAGCCCACGCCGGGATAGTCGTCGATGGAGAAGGCGTCGCGGTCCCGGTCGCTCAGGACCTCGTAATCGCGGCCGCCGCGCGCGAAGTTGTCTTCCCAGGGCTCGCGCGGAAACAGCACCCGGACGCGCCCATCGGTGTCGACGCGCAGGATCGTGACGTACGCGTCCTGGTCGACACGGAAGTAGACCCGCACCGCCTGGCCGGCGGCGTACGGATCGTCGCCGCGGTTGGTCCAGACCTCGATGCGGCTGCGATCGGAAAGCGAAGCCGCCTGCGGCGCGGGGGCGCCGGGGGCGCCGGGGGCGCCGGGGGCGCCGCCCGAGACGGTGAGCGAGCTGAGTAACGCCAGGGTCGTGAACATTGTCCCTCCCAACCGTCAGCGGAGCGGGCACGTTACATGCCAGGTACGTGCTGAATGGCCAGGCTGCCAAGTCGGTGTCATAGCTGATGTTCTGTCCATGAGACCGGGGTCACGCCGTCGCCGGTGTCCTCTACCCGGGACAAACCGCCGGCCATTAGCTTCCGCCACGCATGGGTGACGCACAGCGCATCGATCTCCTGGATCCCGCCGAGGTGGCCCGACTGGGCGGGATCGAGATCGTGGCTGAGGGGGTGGTGGAGGGATTTCTCGCCGGCATCCATCGGTCGCCGTTCCGCGGGTTCTCCGTCGAGTTCACCGAGCACCGCGCCTACCAGCCGGGCGACGAATTGCGGTATCTCGACTGGAAAATTCTCGCCCGCGCGGACCGGCTGTTCGTGAAGCAGTTCGAGGAGGAGACGAACCTGCGGGCGATGATCCTGGTCGACGCGAGCCGCTCCATGGCATGGCGCGGAGCGCCGGCACGGCTGACCAAGCGCGCGTACGCGGATCGGCTGGCGGCGGCGCTGGCGCTGATCCTGCTACGGCAACGCGACGCGACGGGACTCATCACGTTCGACGAGGTCGTGCGCGAAGTCGTGCCGGCGCGGGTGAAGGCGGGGCAGTGGGCGCGCCTCGTGCGCGCTCTCGTGAGTACTCCCGACGGGGGAGGCACGGCGGCCCAGGCGGCTCTGGTGCAGCTGACCTCGCTCCTGGCGCGGCGCGGGCTGGTGATCCTCGTCTCCGACTTGTTGTTCGATCGGGAGCTCGCGCTCACGGCGCTGCGCTACCTGCGTCACCGGGGGCACCAGGTGATCGTCGCGCACCTGATGGATCCGGCGGAAGCCGAGCTCGCCGGGCCCCCCGAAGTGCGGTTCCGCGATCCCGAGTCCGATGCGAGCGTCGTGGTACGGCCCCGTGAGCTGGCGCGGGCCTACCGGGAGACGGTGCGTCGCGAGATCGCCGCGTGGCGCACGTCGTGTCGACGGCACGGGATCGCCTACCATCACCTGCTCACCGACCTGCCGTTCGGCATGGCGCTGCGGCTGTTCGCGTGACGTTCCTGCATCCGTTGGCGCTGGTGGGGCTCGTCGCGGCGGCGATCCCCACCCTGCTGCACCTGCTCGAACGCCGCGTGCCGCCGGAGGCGGCGTTCCCGCCGCTGCGCTACCTGACCGAGGCGGAGCGGCAAAGCGCGCGCCGCCTGCGGCTGCGGCACCTCCTGTTGCTGATGCTCCGCACTGCCCTGATCGCGGTGATCGTGCTCGCCGCCGCGCGGCCCCTCCTACCGTCCCGCACGGGTGACGGCTCCGTGCACGAGCCAACGGCGCTCGTCGTGATCCTCGACAACTCGCCGTCGTCGGGGGTCGTGGTCGACGGGCAGCCGGTACTCGATCACCTCAAGGCCGTGGCGCGGGGCTCGGTGGCGCGCGCGACCCCGAACGACCGATTGTGGCTGCTGCTCGCGGATGGCGTGGCGCGCGCCGGGACCCGCGAAGCATTGCTGGCGAGCCTGGACAGCGTGCGCGTGTCGTCCCTTCGTCTCGATCTCACGGCGGCGGTGCGGCAGGCCGGGCGACTCGTGGACGCCGAGCCGCTCCGGGCGCGGGAAGTACACGTCGTGAGCGACCTGCAGCGCACCGCCTTGGGTGAAGGCGAGGCCGATGTACCGCGCGGCGTGCGGGTGCTCGCGCTCGCTCCGGGCGGCTGGGGGGGGAGGGGGGGGGCGCCCATAAACCGGGGCGTGGGCGCGGCGCGCGTGTTGGATGGCGCGGTCACGGTCGCTGTGGTGGGGACGCCGGGGGCGGGTCCCACGTCGGTGACGGTGCGGGTCCAGGGTCGCGAGCTCGGCCGCGCCCTCGGGGCGCCGGGGTCGGATGTGGTGATCCCCCTTCCGCCCCTCCCTCCCGGCTGGCGCGTGGGGGAAGTGGTTCTCGATCCTGATGAGCTGCGAGCCGACGATCGACGCCTCTTCGCGTGGCGGGTCGCACGGCCTGCGCGCGTCACGGCACAACCCGGCACGGGCCCGTTCGTTGCCGCGGCACTCGGCGTGCTCGTCGGGGCGCGGCGGATTGACCACGGCGCCGCGGTGTCCATCAGCGACGGTCTGGCGACGGAGGGCGGGGGGGCGGGGGCGGGGGCGGGGACGGGGACGGGGGACGGCCGGGAGACGCAAGCCAGCATCGTGGTGCCGCCGGCGGACGTCGCGTTGCTCGGGCCGGTGAATCGCGCGCTTGCGGCGCGTGGGGTGCGCTGGCGATTCGGCGCCGCCGGGACTCCGGGCCCGATCGCCGCGACCGGCGTCGCGGGCATCTCCGGGATTCAGGTCACCCGCCGGTATCGCATCGACGGAACGAGAGAGCGGGCACGTGCCGGCGGTGACGAGGACGGCGTCATCGCGACCGTGAACGGCGAACCGTGGCTGGTGCGAGACGGCGGCGCGCTGCTGCTCGGCAGCCGGCTCGATACCGCCTGGACCGCGCTGCCTGCGGCGGCGGGGTTCGTCCCGTTCGTCGACGCGCTCGTGAATCGGCTGACACGGGGCGAGGCGCCCGTTGTCGAGGCGGAAGGCGCGCCGGGCGTGACGTTCCGGACCCGCGGCGCGGATACCGTGGGCGCCACCGTGTCGGGAATCGACGCCCGGGAGTCGGATCTCACTCCGGCGTCGCGAGCCGTCGCGCGGCGCACGCTGGGGGCGGACGTACTCGACGCCGCCGCCTTCGCGGCCGAACGCTTCGCCGGGACCCGGCGCGCGGATGCCAGCGGGCCGCTGCTCGTCGTCGCGTTGCTGCTCGCCGCCGTGGAGCTCGGAGTCGCGACGCGCACCCGCTGATGCCGCTCGACTTTCTCATCGATCGCTTCGAGGAGCTGCCCGCAACCCGCGCGCTGGCGGAACGGCTGCCCGCGCCCGGCACGCGTCGTGGCGTCGCCGGGCTTCCGGGGTCGAGCCCGGTCGTGCTCGTTGCGGCCCTGGCGCGCCGGCTGCCGCAGCGCGTGTTCGTCGTGGTCGTGCCGACGCCGACCGACGCGGAACGCTGGCTCGCCGATGCGCGGACCCTCCTCGGCGACGCGGCCGCGCTGTACCCGCAGCGCGAGGCGCTGGGGGCGGAGGAGCCCCATTTCGAGATTGCTGGGGAACGGATCGAGACGCTCGAGGGACTGCTCTCGGGCGACACCCGCATCCTCATCACGACGGCCCGCGCGACGGCGGAACGCACCGGGGTTCCCGCGGCCCTGCAGTCGATGCGGCTGGTGCTCGAAGCGGGAGCGGGAGCGGGAACGCCTGGGGGCGGGGCGCAGCAGGCTGCGCCCCTCCAGTTCGCCGATCTCGTTCGACGCTTGGGCGAAATGGGCTACGCCCGTGTCCCCACGGTCACGGAAGTGGCCCAGTTCAGCGTGCGGGGCGGCATCCTCGATGTGTACGGGTTCGGCATGGCGACGCCGGCACGGCTCGAGTGGTGGGGGGACGAGATCATGTCGCTCCGCAGCTTCGACCTCGACTCGCAGCGCTCGGGCGAGCTGATCGACCGGGTGACGATACTGCCGGTCAGAACGGAGGGACGAGGGAAGGGGGAAGAGGGAAGCGTGCGCTCCTCACTGCTTGAGTTGCTTCCGAGCGACGCGCTGCTCCTGCTCGAGCAGGAGTCGGCGCTGGAGCACGAGGTCGGCCGGGCGTGGGAGGAGGCGGCGCACCATCTCGAGGTGGCGCGGCGCTTGGGAGGCGACGGGGGCGCGGGGGGCGAGGAGCCGCCGGCCCGTGAGGCGCTGTTCGTGGACCCGGCGGTGTGGCGGGCGCGGCTCGCCGGTTTCGCCCGGCTGGCGCTGAGCGCCGGCGACGCCGAGGCCCGCTTCCCGGTCGCGCCTCCGGAGGCGGTGGACCGCGACATCAAGCGGTTGCGGCAGCTGGTCGCGGGCCAGCCGCCCACCGTGATCCTGTGCGACAACGAGGGGCAGCTCGAGCGGCTGGAGGAGCTGCTGGACCCGGAGCGTGCCACCCTCGCCGTGGGTGCGCTGGATGGCGGATTCATCCTGCCCGGTCTCCGGGTGCTCATGGACCACGAGATCTTCCGACGCGCGCGTCGACTGCGGCGGCCGCGCCGCTATCGGGAAGCGGTGTCCACGGCAGCGACGCGGGCCCTCACGGCCGGGGACTACGTCGTGCACCTGGAGCACGGGATCGGGATCTACCGTGGGATTCAGACGATCGCGGTGGGCGCGGAGGGCGTGGCGCTCGAGGTCGCGGTCGTCGAGTACGAGGGCGGCGACCGCTTGAATGTGCCGCTGTACCGGCTGGACCAGCTCGAGCCGTACCGCGCTAGCGGCAACGGCGATGCGCCTCCGCCCCGGCTGCATCGCCTCGGCGCCACCACCTGGCAGCGGCAGCGGGAGAAGACCCGGGCCGCCATCAAGCAGATGGCGGCGGAGCTGCTCGACCTGTACGCGCGGCGCCAGCTCGCGCCCGGGCTCGCGTACCCGCCCGATACGCCGTGGCAACGCGAGCTCGAATCGGCGTTCCTGTACGAGGACACGCCCGATCAGCGGCGCGCTTCCGAGGAGGTGAAGCGCGACATGGAGCGGCCGCGGCCGATGGACCGCTTGCTGGTGGGGGACGTTGGATACGGAAAGACCGAGGTCGCGCTGCGCGCCGCGTTCAAGGCCGTCCAGGCCGGCAAGCAAGTCGCGGTGCTGGTACCGACGACGATTCTCGCGGAGCAACACGGTCGCACGTTCCGCGAGCGGCTGGCTGATTACCCGGTGCGGATCGAAGTGCTGTCCCGGTTCCGGAGTCCGAAGGACGCGAAGGGCGTCACCGCCCGGATGGCGACGGGCGAGGTGGACATCGTGATCGGCACGCATCGCCTGCTGTCGCGCGACGCGGCGTTTCGCGATCTCGGCCTCTTGATCGTGGACGAGGAGCACCGTTTCGGGGTGCGGCACAAGGAGCGGCTCAAGGCCCTGAAGCTGGTCGTGGACGTCTTGACGCTCACGGCCACGCCGATCCCGCGAACGTTGCATCTGTCGCTCGCGGGGCTGCGCGACTTGACGCTGCTCGAGACCCCGCCGAAGGACCGCTCGCCGGTGCTGACGTTCATCGAGCCGTGGGACGACGCGTTGATCGAGGAGGCACTGGCGCGCGAGCTGGACCGAGCGGGGCAGGTGTACTTCGTCCACAACCGGATCGAAACGATCGACACGATCGCCGAGCGGGTGCGCGCGCTCGCGCCGCCGCGGGCGCGCGTCGCCGTGGCGCACGGCAAGTTGAAGGAGGCGGACCTCGATACGGTCATGGCGCGCTTCGTGCGCGGCGAGGTGGATGTGCTCGTGTCCACGATGATCGTCGAGTCCGGGCTCGACGTACCCAATGCGAACACCATGCTGGTGAGCCGCGCGGACCAGCTCGGCCTGGCCCAGCTGTACCAGTTGCGCGGCCGCGTCGGGCGGAGCCACCGCCGCGCCTATTGCTACCTGCTCGTCCCGGACCAGGTGGACCCCGAGGCCGACGAGCGCCTGCGGGTGCTCGAGCACCACACCGACTTGGGCTCGGGCTACCGCATCGCGCTGCGCGATCTCGAGCTGCGCGGCGCGGGAAACTTGCTGGGCGCCGAGCAGTCGGGCTACGCCCAGGCGGTCGGGTTCGACACGTATCTGCGCTGGCTTCAGGAAACGGTCGACGCGCTGAAGGGGACGGGGGACGGGGGACGCGGGACCCGCACGCCGCCGGAGGTGCTCTTCGATCAGCCGGCGCATCTGTCGGACGAGTATGTGCCCGATGAAGCGGCGAAGCTCGATTTGTACCGGCGGCTGGCGCGGGTCGAGCAGCCTGGCGAGATTCAAGCGGTGCGCGAGGAGCTGCGCGATCGGTTCGGGCCGCTCCCGGACGCCGCGCAGCGGCTGCTCCTCGTCGCCGAGCTCCGGGCGCTCGGCGCGCAGGCGGGTCTCGAGACGGTGCTGGTCAAGGGCGACGAGGCGCGCCTCACGTTTCGGCGGGACGCGCACCCGCGGCTCGGCGGGCTGACGGCGGCGCTCGAGGCGGTGCAGTTCGAGGCCGACGTGCGGCGGGCGGCGCCCCTGTCGTTGCGGCTCTGCCGGCTTGGGGGCGAGGCCATCGGCCCCGGCCTGGTGCGCGCCCTCACCGCGGTCCTGCAGGACTCTCACGCGTAAGGAGACCGCATGCGACGGTCGGGTCCGCTGCTCGTGGTGCTCGCGCTCGCCGGATGCACCGCCCTGCGGGACGCCTTCTCGGCGCATCCGGAGGCGGCGGGCTCCGCCGCCGGCCAGACCCTCACGGTCGAGCGGCTGGGAGACCTGGCGGGTCACGCGCAGCGCATTCCGCTGCGGGTGGACGTGCTGACGGGCCTCGCCGGGGTGTACCTCGACTACACGGTGTTCGTGGTGGAGCTGGCGCGCGGTCGCGACATGGACGACTCGGCGCTCGTGCTCGCGACCGAGTGGCCGACGGTGTCACAGATGCGGTGGGAGCGGTTCCACGAACGGCTGGTCGCGGCGCGTGGCAAGTTCAGCGGCGCGCAGATGGATTCGGCCTACCAGGCCGGGACCGTCCGGCTGTTCCAGCACATCCTCATCCGCGTGCCGGCGAACGCGACGCCCGCCGTGCAACAGCAACAGCAGCAGCGGGCGGAGGGCGTGTTGCGGCGGGCGGCCGCGCAGCACGGCGCCGATTTCGCCGCGCTCGCGAAGCGCTTCTCCGACGACGCGGCGTCCAAGGCACGGGGCGGCTACCTGCCTCCGACCGCCAGCCGCGGACAGTTTGTCCCGGCATTCGACAGCGCCGCCTGGAATCTCGAGCCGGGCGCGATGAGCGGCGTGGTCCGCTCACCGTACGGGTTCCACATCATTCGCCGGCCGCCCTTCAGTGAGGTGCGTGACACGTTTCAGACGCACATCGAGACCGCGCGGACGATGCACTTCGACTCGCTGTACCTGGACAGTCTCTCCACCACGCATCGCCTCGAGGTCGGGTCGTCGGCGCCCGCCCTGGTGCGGCAGGCGGTGTCCCAGATGGTCACGGCACGCGAGGACGAGCGCCGTCTGGCGACGTATCGCGGTGGCGCGTTCCGCGTCAAGGATCTGGTGCACTGGCTCCTCGCCCTCGACCCGAACGACGTCCGCGGGGTGGCCACGGCAAGCGATGCGCAGCTCACGCAGTTCGTGAGGATCCTGGCGCAGCGCGATCTGCTGCTGCGGCAGGTCGATTCGGCCGGCGTGGCGCTGACGCCCGAGGACTGGAGGCACGTGCGTGCCGATCACGACTCGGCGATTGCGATGCTCGAGAGCCTGACGGGCATCTCGCCCGGGCTGTTCAAGGACTCGGCGTCCGACGAGCAGGCGCGGATCCAGCGCGGGATGGCGCGTCTGCACGACTACCTGGCTCGCTCCCTCACGGACGGCCGGCCGCAGTTCGTCCCGGTGCCTTCGTTCCTCGCTGGGGCATTGCGCCGCGGTGAGCCCTGGTCGCTCAACGCGGCGGGCATCGCGCGCGCGCTCGAGCGCGCCCAGGCGGTCCGTGCGGCCACGGACTCGGGAGCGAGCGCGCGCGGGGCTGCTCCCTCCTCCAGCCCCCCGAGCGGGCTCAAACCGGCGTCCGGGCCGCCGCCCGTGCCGTCGGACAGCGGGACGCGAACGCCCCGTTAGCATGCCGCGCTCCGGTTGGGTCCTCGTGACGCTGGGCTGCACCGTCCTCCCGCTCGGCCGCGTGACGGCGCAGGGCGAGGCGGCCAGCCCCCGCCCCGTGGATCGCATCGTGGCCATCGTGGGCTCGAAGCCGATTCTCGCGTCCCAGGTCGAGGAGCAGCTCGTGCTCGCGCAGTCGCAGGGGACGAAACTCCCCAAGGACTCGGCGGGACGCGACACGGTGCGGCGCCAGGTCCTGTCCCAGATGGTGGATGAAGAGCTCATCGTCCAGCAGGCCGAACGCGACACGGCCATCAAGGTCACCGACCAGGAAGTGCAGGACGCAGTGGAGCAGACGGTGCAGAACGTGCGCAAGCAGTTCACGTCGACATCCGAGTTCCAGATGCAGCTGCGCGCCGCGGGCTTCGTCTCCGAGGAGGAATGGCGTCGCTGGCTCGCGGACCAGCAGCGCCGCTCGATCCTGCAACAACGGCTGATCGAGCAGCTCAAGGGCAAGGGCAAGCTCCGGCCGATCCCGCCCACCGACGCGCAGATGCGGGAGTTCTGGGAGGCGAACAAGGCGCAGCAGCCCAAGCGACCGGCGGCGATCTCTTTCCGCCAGATCGTGATCGTCCCGAAGGCCGACTCGGCGGCGCGGGGGCGCGCGCGACAGCTCGCCGAGTCGCTGGTCGTGGTGCTGCGGAACGGCGCGAACTTCGCCGAAGTGGCGAAGCAGTACTCCGCGGACAGCGCGTCTCGCGAGCAGGGCGGCGAGTTGGGCTGGTTCCGCCGCGGCCGCATGGTGAAGGAGTTCGAGGACGTCGCGTTCCTGCTCAGACCGGGCGCGATCTCGAACCCGGTGGAGACGGAGTTCGGCTACCACATCATCCAGGTGGAGCGCGTGCAGCCCGCCGAGATCCTCGCCCGCCACGTGCTGATCCGGCCGCAGCTCTCGGCTGCGCAGATCGCCCTCGCGAAGCGCCAGGCGGATTCGGTGCACGACGCCTTGGCCGCGGGAGGGAAAGCGGGAGGGGAGGGGGGGGCGTCGTTCGACACGCTGGCAAGGCGGTACTCCGATCCCAATGAGCCGAAGCTCGCCGCCGCGCTGCCGATTGCTCAGCTGCCGCCCGATTACGCGAACGCGCTGGGGAACGATACGGTGCCGGGGCTCAAGCCCGTGTTCGAGGCCGCTGCCGCGACCCCGCAGCCCCGCTTCGTCGTGCTTGAGTTGATCCAGCGCTTGCCGGAGGGCGACTTGAGCTTCGACGATGTGAAGGACCGCGTGCGCGACGCGCTCTCGCAGCAGCTCGCGATCAGGCACTTCCTCGACACGCTCCGCCGCACGACCTACGTCGACGTCCGTTTCTAGCAGCGGGACCGGTCGTCCCCGCGTCGCCGTCACGCTCGGCGATCCGCGTGGCATCGGGCCGGAGGTCACGGCGCGCGCGCTCGCGCCAGGGCTCGGCGCCGACGTCACGCTGATTGGCGCCGACGAGCAAATCGCGGGGATCCCGGCGGAGCGGAAGATCGGGCTCGGGTCGTGGGGACGGGGGACGGGCGACGAGGGAGGGGGGGAGCTGGAGGCCGGACGGCTCGCCGGGCGATCGGTGGAGGAGGCGGTGCGCCTCGCGCGCACCGGCGCGGTGGACGCAATCGTAACCGGCCCCGTGCACAAGCACGCGCTGCATCTGGCCGGCATCCGCTATCCGGGCCTCACGGAGTTCCTCTCGCATCTCGCGGGCGATGTGGAGGTCGCGATGATGCTCGCCACCGGACCGCTCCGCGTGGTGCTCGTCACCACTCACATCGCGCTGAAGGACGTGCCGGCTCAGGTGACCGCGGAGCGGATCGTGCGCCGCGGGCGCATCACCGAGCGGGCGCTGACCTCGTGGTGGGGCATCGCCCGCCCGCGGCTTGCGCTGTGCGCGCTCAACCCCCATGCCGGCGATTCGGGACTGTTCGGCGACGAGGACGACCGCATCCTCCGCCCGGCGGCGCGGGAGCTCGGCGCCGCCGGCCCGCTTCCCGCCGACACGGTGTTCGTGCGGGCGCTGCGCGGAGAGTTCGACGCGGTCCTCGCACCCTATCACGACGTGGGCATGACTGCGGTGAAAGTGGCGGGATTCGGCAAGGGCGTGAACGTCACTCTGGGCCTGCCGTTTCCCCGCGTGGCGCCCGACCACGGCACGGCGCTCGAGATTGCGGGCAAGGGCGTCGCGGATCCGGGCTCCATGCGAGCGGCGCTGGAGCTGGCGGTGGAGCTGGCGATGCGAGCACGTCGCACGACGGCATGACGGCACGTTGCCCGAACGCGCAACGGCTGTTACTGGGAACGTGCCGTCGTGGCGTCGTGTAGCGCCTTCAAAAGCCGTTGGTGCTCGTCTAGCCGCAACTTTTGACTCGCCCGATTCACCACCACGACCGCCCCCACGTCGAGGATCTTCACCCGCTCCACGAGGCCGTTCTCGCGTAGCGTGCGGCCGGTGTCCACGAGGTCCACGATCCAGTGCGCGAGGCCGAGCAAGGGCGCGACCTCGACGGAGCCGGCGACGGTCACCACTTCGACGCCGAGGCCGCTGTCGGCGAAGTGCGCGCGCGTGAGCCGCGGATATTTCGTGGCGACGCGCGGCGTCGCGCCGCCCGTGAGCGCTGGGAACGGGCGGTCGCGCGGGCTCGCCACGACGAGGCGGCACGCGCCGAAGCCCAGGGCCAGCGGCTCGAGCACGTCGGCCTCCGTCTCGCGCAGCACGTCGGTCCCCGTGACGCCCAGGTCCGCCGCGCCCGATTCCACGTACACAGCCACGTCGGCGGGCTTCACGAGCAGGAAGGACAGCGTCCCGTCGCCCGACGGCACGACGAGCTGCCGGCTCGTGGCGTTCTCCGCCACGGGCGCGCCAATCTTGCGGAACAGCGCCACGGTGGGCTCGAGCAGCCGTCCCTTCGCGAGCGCCACCTTGAGCGGCGACGTCACGGGATCGCCTCGACCAACGCATCGAGGTCCAGGGCAAGCCCCACGGCGGGGAGCGGCCGGCCGAAGCGACCCATGAGATCGTCGTAGCGGCCGCCCCCGCCCACGGCCGCTCCGGCGCCGGCGACGAAGATCTCGAAATGCATCCCCGTGTAGTAGTCGAGCCCGCGCACCTCGCCGAAGTCGTACACGACGTGGCGGCGCTCGTCGTCGGTGAAGGCGGCGTCGATCGCCCGCAAGTGCTCGATCGCCGCCTCGGCGTCGGGGGCGCCGCCCACCGCGCGGGCCGCGCGCTCGAGCGCGTCGCGCCGGCCGATGATGAACGGCAGCTCGGTGAGGGTCCCCGGCGCCGCGGCCGCGAGGCCCGCCGCGTCCTTGCGATCGATGAGCCGGCGAACCGCGGCCCGGGTTTCGGGAGCGATCAGCGCCAGCGCGGGCGCGAGCGCGCCGACGTGCCCCAGGTTGACCTGGAATTCTGGCGTGCCCGACCCGCGCACCAGGTCGAGCGCGAGCCGCAACACCTCCACGTCCGCTGGCACTCCGTCCTCGCCCAGGAGCTCGCCGCCCACCTGCAGGATCTCGCGCGGCCGGCGGCCCTCACGGTCGGGGTCCTGGCGGAACACTTTACCGGCATACGAGAGGCGCAGCGGCGTGGGCCGGTCGGCGAGCTTGGTCGCCGCGAGACGCGCCACGCTGGCGGTGAAGTCGTACCGCAGCGCCAGCAACCTGCCGTCGAGATCGAGGAAGCGGATCAGCCGGTCCGCCAGGTCGGAGGCCTCGTCCCCCCCCCCTCCCGCCGCACGGACGAACACCTCGGCGTACTCGAACGTGGGCGGAATGATCTCCTCGTAGCCAGCCTGCTCGAGCCGCTCGAGCATTCGCCCCTGGAGCTGCCGGCGCCGCCGCACGGCATCCCCCGCCAGGTCGAGGGCCCCGGGCGGAATCGGCGCGATGGAGCGCCGCTTCACCGCAGCACTCGCAAGGCGCCGATGCGCCGGCCCTCCATTTCCACGACCTCGAACGCCGCCCCCCGCACGGCCACCTGGTCCCCGACCTTGGGCATGCGACCCAGCACGCCGAACAGGTAACCCCCGATCGTCGTATAGTCGGCCTCGTCCAGCTGCAGCCCGAAGGTGTTGTTCACGGCGCGAATCGGCGTCGAGCCGGAGAGCAGCGACGCACTGCCCGCCGCCGCGGGCCGCAGATCGCCCGAAGGCGTGTCGTACTCGTCGTAGATCTGGCCGACGATCTCCTCGAGCAGGTCCTCCATCGTGACGAGCCCCGCGGTGCCGCCGAACTCGTCGAGCACGACGGCGAGGTGGCTCTTCTGCCGCTTCATGTCCGCGAGTACGTCCTCGACCTCGCGCGTGCCCGGCACGAACATCGCGGGCCGCAGGACCTCGCGCAGGCCGCCCCCTTTCGCCGAGCGGACGCCAGCCAAGATGTCCTTCGCGTGCACCACGCCCAGGATGTCGTCGAGCGACTCGCCGTAGACGGGATAGCGCGAGCGTCCCGCGACGGCGACCTGGTCGGCCGCCTCCTCGAGCGTCAAGTCCGCCGGCAGCGCCACCATTTGGGTGCGCGGGGTCATGACCTCGCGCGCGCTTTTCTCGCTGAACTCGAACACGCCCTCGAGCAGCCGCGCGTCGTTCGCGTCGAGCTTGCCGCGCCTCCGGCTCTGCTCGACGAGCATCCGGATCTCCTCCGGCGAGTGGATGCGGTCGAGCTCGGCCGTCGTGGTCTTCACGCCCAGCAGCCGCACCACCCGGTTGGCGCTGCGGTTGAGGAGGTCGGTGAAGGGGCGCGTGATCCAGGAGAACGCGATCAGCGGGGCCGCGATCCAGCGGCTGGTTCGTTCGGGATAGGTGATCGCCCACGCCTTGGGGGCTTGCTCCCCGAACACGACGTGGAGAAACGAGATCACCGCGACGGCCAGCACCGAAGCGACGCCGCCGCGCGTGAGGAAGTTGAGCGCGGGAGGAAGCGCGGCGAACCAATCGCGAAACAGGTGCGCGACGGTGTCCTCGGCCACGTACCCGAGGAGGATCGAGGCCACCGTGATGCCCAACTGCGCCGCAGAGAGCTGGCGGTAGAGATCTTGCAGCGCCGTCTGCACCGTCTTAGCCTTCCGGTCGCCGCGCCGCACGAGCGCGTCGATGCGCGTCCGGCGGGCGGCGACGAGCGCGAACTCGGCCGCGACGAAGAACGCGTTCGCGAGCACGAGCGCCACGAGCGCCACCAGGCGCACGCCGAGCGATCCCGACACGGACCCGAGCATAGAGGCCGGAACATACCCAGTGCTCACTCGACTTCAAGCGCCGCCCTACGACGCGCTCGCGGCACGACTGCCGCCGATCGGCGCCGCGCATCCGGAGACGGCGACTGCGGTGCGCGCGATCCTCGACGACGTGCGCGCCCGCGGGGATCAGGCGGTCCGGGAGCAGACGCAGCGGCTCGATGGCGTGGATCTGGCGCCGGGCGAGTGGGAGGTGCCGGCCATCAGGTGTCAGGAGGCCCTGGCGCGCATTCCGGGGCGGTTGCGCGACGCGCTCGAGCTCGCCGTCGAGCGCGTCCGGGGCTATCACGAGAAGCAAGTCGAGCGCGGGTTCCTCGAGCGCCACGCCGACGGCAGCGCGCTTGGGATGCGGGTCGCGGCACTCGACCGCGTCGGCGTCTACGTGCCGGGCGGGAAGGCCGCCTACCCCTCCACTGTAATAATGAATGCGGTGCCGGCCGTGGTAGCCGGCGTGCGCGAGATCGTGATGGTGACCCCGCCGGTCCTCCCCGCCCCCCCCGCCCCCCCTGCCGGCACGCCGGACGTGGTGCTGGCAGCGGCCCGGCTCGCGGGCGTGACGCGGGTGTTCCGGGTGGGCGGCGCCCAGGCGATCGCCGCGCTCGCGTATGGGACCGTCACCATCCCGCGCGTCGACAAGATCGTGGGCCCGGGCAACCGGTTCGTGACCGAGGCGAAGCGCCAGGTCGCGGGGCATGTGGGTATCGATATGCTCGCCGGGCCCACCGAGGTGCTGATCATCGCCGACGAGACGGCCGACGTCCGCGCGGTGGCGGCCGACCTGATCGCGCAGGCGGAGCACGACGAGGACGCCTGCGCGTGGTGCGTCACCACGAGCCCGGCGCTCGCCGACGCGCTTGCGGCCGAGCTGGCGCGCCATGTCGCCCGCTCGCCCCGCCGGGCGATCGTCGAGCGCGCGCTCGCGGATCATGGGGTCGTGGTGGTCGTGCCGCATCTCGACGCGGCGATCGAGGTGGTGAACCGTCGGGCGCCCGAGCACGTCGAGGTCCTGGTGCGAACGCCGTGGCCTGTGGCCGAGCGGATCCGGCACGCCGGCGCGATCTTCGTGGGGGCCTCGACCCCGGAGCCGGTGGGGGACTACGTCGCCGGGCCGTCGCACGTGTTGCCCACCGCCGGAACCGCCCGATATGTTTCGCCGTTGGGGGTGTACGACTTCGTGAAGCGGACCAGTGTGATCGCCTATTCGGCGGAGCGGCTGGCGCAGGACGCGGAGCACATCATCGCGTTAGCCGAAGCTGAGGGGTTGCATGGGCACGCGGAGGCCATCCGGGTCAGACAACCCCTCCTCCGTCATCCGTCGTCCGCAAAGGCGGCGAAGCGACGGATAACGGATAACGGACCACGCATGACGACTCTGCCTCTCGACGTCCAGTGCACGCATCGCGCTCCGTCGCGGCTCGAAAGCCGGCGACGGATGCAGCTGGTGCTCGCGATCGCGGCGGCGGTGATGATCGCGGAGGCGATCGGCGGCTGGGTCGCGCACTCCCTGACGCTGCTCGCCGACGCGGGTCACATGCTCGCGGACGTGGTGGCGATCGGCCTGTCGCTCGTCGTCGCGTACGTCGCCCACCGGCCGGTCACCGCCGAGCGGACGTTCGGGCTGCTGCGGCTCGAGATCCTCGCGGCGCTGGTCAACGGCGCGGCCTTGATCGTGATCTCCCTCGGCATCGCGCTCGAGGCGTACCACCGGTTCCGCACGCCGCAGCCGGTGAACGGGTTGCTGCTGATCGTGGTGGCGGCCGCCGGGCTCGCGGCGAACGCCGCAGCCGCCGCGATCCTGCATCGCGGGCACGACCATTCGCTCAACCAGCGCGGGGCCTATCTCCACATCCTCGGCGACCTGCTGGGCTCGATCGGCGCGGTCGCCGCCGGCGCGATCATCCTCGCGACCGGATGGCTGCGGGCGGACCCCGTCATCTCGATCCTCATCGCGGTCTTGATCCTCGGGAGCGCCTGGCGCCTGGTGAAGGAGAGCACGGACATCCTGCTCGAAGCGGCCCCGGCGCACATCGCCCTCTCGGACGTGCACGACCGCATCGCCTCCATTCCCGGCGTCGCGTCGGTGCACGACTTGCACGTTTGGACCGTGACGAGCGGCGTGATCGCGATGAGCGGCCACCTCGTGGTCCAGAACCCCGCGGAGAACCAGCGCGTGCTCGAGGCGGTCCAGCAGCGCCTCGGGGGCATGGGGATTGCGCACGTCACCGTGCAGGTGGAGCGGGATCAGACGTGCGAGTAGGACGGTAATCGGCGCTAGAAGGCGGTAGGGGGCGGTAACGGTGGGTCCGCGCATCGACCGTCCTCTACCGCCCTTGACCGGCCTCTATCGCCCTCCTATACTGCGGCCCTCAATCAGCCACCGTCTCCGGGACGTAGCCCCTTGCAGATCCGCAACATCGCCATCATCGCCCACGTGGACCATGGGAAGACCACGCTGGTGGACCAGATGCTCCGCCAAGCGGGGGTGTTCCGCGCCAACCAGCAGGTGAACGAACGGGTGCTGGACTCGAACCCGCTCGAGCGCGAGCGTGGCATCACCATCCTGTCGAAGAACACCGCCGTCCGCTGGGGCGACACCAAGATCAACATCGTGGACACGCCCGGGCACGCGGACTTCGGGGGCGAGGTCGAGCGGATCCTGCGCATGGTGGACGGGTTCCTGCTGCTGGTCGATGCCGCCGAGGGGCCGATGCCGCAGACCCGGTTCGTGGCGGGGAAGGCGCTGGCCCTGGGCTTGAAGCCGATCGTGCTGGTGAACAAGATCGACCGCCAGGACGCCGAGCCGTTGCGGGTGCACGACGAGGTGCTGCAGCTCTTTCTGGACCTGGAGGCGACGCCCGAGCAGTTCAACTGTCCTTTCCTTTATACGTCGAGCCGCGCCGGCACGGCGACCTTCGATCTCAAGACGCCCGGGACGGACCTGAGGCCGTTGTTCCAGACCATTCTCGACACGATCCCGGCGCCATTGGCGGATCCCAACGGACCGTTCCAGATGCTGGTTTCGACGCTCGACTATTCCTCTTATCTGGGGCGGATCGCGATCGGGCGGATCGAGCGCGGCCGCGTGCGGGTCGGTGAAACGGTGGCACTGCTACCGCTCGGGCAGCCGGGCCCGATCGGGGATAGCCCGTACGAGCAGGCGCGGGTGGTGAAGCTCTTCGGGTTCGAGGGACTCGAGCGCCGGGAGCTCGAGGAGGCGTCGGCGGGCGAGATCGTGGCGCTCGCGGGCCTGGTGGGGGTGGAGATCGGCAAGACGGTGACGGCGCCCGACTACCTCGAGCGGCTCGCCGGCATCGCGGTCGAGGAGCCGACGATCTCCGTGGACTTCAAGGTGAACGACTCGCCGTTCGCCGGGCGGGAGGGGAAGTTCGTTACCGGACGGCAGCTGCGGGATCGTTTGTACAGGGAGCTCGAGCGCAACGTGGCGCTGCGGGTCGAGGAGACCGACGATCCCCAGACCTTCACCGTCTCGGGGCGGGGGGAGCTGCATCTCGGCATTCTCATGGAGACGATGCGGCGCGAGGGCTTCGAGTTCCAGGTGAGCCGCCCGCGCATCATTCCGCGGGAAGGACCGAACGGGGAGCGGCTCGAGCCGTACGAGGAGCTGATGATTGACTGCCCCGAGGGGTACGTCGGGGTGGTGATGGAGAAGCTGGGCCCGCGGCGGGCGGAGCTACTCGACATGAGGAATCCGGGGGTCGGGATGGTGCGGATGCGGTTCAAGATCCCCGCCCGGGGGCTGCTCGGCTACCGGTCGGAGTTCTTGACGGACACCCGAGGGACGGGAATCATGCACCACCGGTTCTTCGACTACGGCCCCTGGGCGGGGCCGCTCTCTGGGCGGAGCCGGGGGGTGCTGGTGGCGGACCGGCAGGGGGTGGCCGTGGGGTACGCGCTCTTCAACCTCCAGGAGCGCGGGACGATGTTCGTCAAACCGGGGGATGCGGTGTACGAGGGCATGATCGTGGGGGAGAATGCCCGGACGGGCGACATGGACGTGAACCCGTCGAAGGAGAAGAAGTTGACGAACATGCGGACGACCGCGTCGGACGAGATGATTGTCTTGGAGCCGCCGCGGTTGGTGACGTTGGAGCTGGCGCTCGAGTACATCGAGGACGACGAGCTCATCGAGGTGACGCCGTCGTCCATCAGGCTGCGCAAGCGTGCCTTGGGCGCCACGGAGCGTCGCAAGCTCGCCCGCACCGCGCGGGCGGCGGAGGAGTCGTAAGAGCCGGAACCGGCAGGCTCGTTCACCGTCAACCGCAACCTTAGCTGGGGGTGACAATGTTGTCCCGTGAGACGTCGGACTGGTCGCTCAAGCGCCGCGGCGACAGTCTCGACGAAGAGGAGTTCGGAGACTTCGAAGAGGACAAGGACCTGGACGAGGACTTCGACGACGAGCTGGATGAGGACGAGCTGGATGAGGAGGACCTGGACGACCTCGACGAATACGACGACTTGGACGACGAGTTCGACGACGAGGAAGACGAGGAGTTCCGGCCGCGCAAGGGACCGCGGCGGGATTGGGAGTGAGGGACAGTCACACGACGGCACGACGGCACGTTGCCCGTACGCGTGCGCATCCTCTGGCAACGTGCAACGTGCCGTCGCGTAACGGGAGGGGTGGGGAAGGGCGGCCGGGCCTGTAGCTCAGGTGGTTAGAGCGCACGCCTGATAAGCGTGAGGTCAGTGGTTCAACTCCACTCAGGCCCATACGACGTCGACGAAAGCCCCGACACTGGATTGCTGGTGTCGGGGCTTTGTCGGTTTGCCCGAACAGCTCCCGCAGAGGCTGCGGGGCTCCCTCACGCTTGCCGCAGGCGGACCGCTGCCCGTGTGCAGGTGGGGCAAGAACGAGCGGGGCGGCCTGTCTGCAGCCGCCCCGCCGTGACGTTCACCGCTAGGCTCGTTACAGGAACCTTGGCATGACCCGCCGCGGGCGGCGCCGGACCGGGCGAATGGTGCTCGGCAGGCCCTTCGTATCGAAAGGCAGGGTGCGCAGGAACTGCGGCGGGCGGCGCGCCCGCGTGACGTGCTCGAAGCCCGAGGCGAGCGCGATCAGGGTCGGCTCGCTGAAGGCCGTGCCCATGAAGCTGATGCCGACGGGCACACCGAACGTGAAGCCCATCGGTACGTTGATGATGGGGTAGCCCACGATCGCCGCCGGTGACGAGGTGCCGATGACGAAGTGGTCGCCATTGATCAGGTCCGTCGGCCAGGCCGGGTTGTCGGTGGGGGCGACGATCGCCTGGAGGCTGTTCTGCGCGAGCAGCAGGTCGATGCCTTCCGTGGCGCCGAACAGTTGATCGGCGGCGAGCGCGTCGTTGTATGACATCCCGAAGCCCGGCTGCACCGCGTTGGGGTCGGTGGAGAAGGTCGCCGCCAGCTCGAAGATCTCCTGGCCGAAGAACGGCAGCTCCTGGGCCGCGTGCGCAGTGTCGAAGGCGATAGCGGCGGCGAGGTCGCCACCCCCCAGCGGAACGCCGGACCGAGTCGCCAGGTACGTCTTGAGGTCGATCTGGAAGTCGAAGAGCAGGACGACAAACTCCGGGCCGCCGGAGAAGATGTCGGAGAAGTGCGGGAACGTCACATCGACCAGGGTCGCCCCCGCGCTCCGCATCGCTGCCAGGGCGTCCTCGAAGACCGCATCGAGTTTCGGGCTGAACCCTTCGAACTCACGGGCGACGCCGATGCGTGCGCCCCGCAGCCCATCCGGGTTGAGGAACTGCGTGTAGTCGCCCGGCAGCGTGGGCCGCGGTTGGCCTGATTGGCCCAGCGGGCTGCTGCCGGTCGCCGCGTCGCGCGGGTCCGGCGTCCTGCTGACGATCGCGCTCAGTACGGCCGCGGCGTCCGCGACGGTGCGCGCGTGCGGGCCGACGGTGTCCTGAGTGTGCGAGATGGGCACGACGCCGGCGCGGCTCACCAGGCCGACGGTGGGCTTGATGCCAACGACGCCGTTGTGGTTCGCCGGACACACGATGCTGCCGTCGGTCTCGGTGCCGATGGAGACGGCGGTGAAGTTCGCCGAGGCTGCGGCGCCCGAGCCGGAGCTGGAGCCGCACGGGTTGCGGTCGATCGCGTAGGGGTTGTTGCATTGCCCGCCGCGGCCCGACCAACCGCTGGAGGAAAAGAAGGAGCGAAAGTTGGCCCACTCGCTCAGCGTGGTCTTGCCCAGGATGACCGCGCCGGCGGCGCGCAGCTTGCCGGCCACGGTGGAGTCACGAGGCGCCGGCGTCCCTACCAGGCCCAGTGAGCCGGCACCGGTCTGCATGCGGTCCGCCGTATCGACGTTGTCTTTGAGCACGATGGGGATGCCGTGCAATGGACCGCGCACCAACCCGGCTCGGCGCTCCGCGTCGCGCGCCAGCGCGATGTCTTGGGCATCCGGATTCACTTCGATGATCGAGTTGACTGTCGGTCCTTTCTGGTCGAGCGTAGCGATGCGCGCCAGATAGAAGTTCACGAGGGAGATCGACGTCTGCTGGCCCGCAGCCATGGCCGCCTGCAGCCCGGCGATGGTGGCTTCGTTGAGGTCGTCCAAGGCCGACATCTGCGCCCGCGCCGAGCGGACGGGCCCCGATCCGGTCAGGGAAGCGGCGGCTCCAGCCAGCGCGCCCAACTCGAGGAAGTTCCTCCGACTCAGATCCCCTGGAGTCCTCTCCTGGCTCTGCGCCGTGGACCGCGCTTTCTCCAAGAACGCTCTTACTCTCCGAAGCATGGCGGAGTTCTTCAGCCCTGGGGACATGTCGAGTTCCTCCCTTCTGATTCGCTGGAAACGACGTGGAGGTTACGAGGGACTAGAGCTCATCTCATAAGGGTTGCGGGGGGGCCGGGGTTGAAATACCGCGCGGTCAGTCGGGCGTCAAGTAGCGGCGCTCTCAATCAAAAAGCAACGGTGTTGCGCGGGAACCACACGAGTACAGGTCGCTTCTTGCGATGAGCGACCTGTACTCGCCATTGTCGTCAGTTCGCTTCGCTGCCTCCTCCTAAGGCTGTACCGACTGGAACAGCTTGACGAATCCCGTGGTCAGATTGCCGTTCTTGTGATAGCTGAAGCCTGCCGGTCCCGTCAGAGAGATGGAGAAGCCGCCGATCCCCCCCGATGCAGAGAAATCGCACGCCCCAAAGGTGAACTGGTAGCCGAGCTGGCCATTTACCTTGGCGTCACCGACAAAGCTCACGCAGTTACCGCTGTAGCTGATCGAGCGGACGCCATCGGAGCTGGTTAGGCTCAGGCTCTGCCCAGGATCGTGGTAGATGAGGGTGCCGTTCTCCTGGGGCTGCTGCTTGTCCACAAAGGCCATGTCGTCGTGCTGCTCATCCTCTCCCTGCCCCTCGTCTTCTACTTCCTGCTCCCCTGGGACACCGGCACAGCTGCCCGTGGTGACCAGTCCCGCCGGTGCCTGCAGCCGGTAGGTGAAGTAGGGCACGCCGACACGGAATGACCGCGCGTCGTCGGGGCCATCAGTGCCCGTGCGTCCGAGGGACAGCGGACTCACGATATGGTCGTCGGCGAAGGAGATGTTGGCGCGGTGCTGCGGATCGAGCGCCACCTGGAAGAAATCGGCTAGCTTACGGTCGGCGCCTCCTCCCAACCCTCCGGTCGAAACGGTGCCGCGGTGGATGACGTGATCGCTGGCGGTGAACTGTGTGAACGTCGGGGTCGCGGCATGGCCGTTGACCGTCTCCAGCACGTAAACGTTCCACTTTGCCCACTTGGTCATGCAGGTGGTGGTTCCGTCCGTGCAAGCACCGTTCTGCGTCGGCTCGTGGCCCGGCTCCATCACCTTCCGGTCATTCGAATTGCCGGCCTTGTCAGCTCCCAGCCAGCCCACCACCACGTGGCCGTTGGCATCGGCAGCCACCCAGGGGAAGACATTGGCTTTGCCCCGGGTCGGAGCCTGATTGATCTTTTGAGCCGGAGTCCACGTCTTGCCGTGGTCGCTCGACGAGGTGAAGAAGATGTTGCCGTTATCGGACCACACGGCATAGAGAAAGCCGAACTGATCTGTGGCCAGCGCGGGGAAGATGTTGGCGTTAGTCGCCCCCGAGGGGCCAGTGTAGATCTTGTGGTCGGTGAACATGAACACGGGCAGGCCGAGCTTCGCGTCCATCGAGACGCCGACGTAAGCGGAGCGCATCGGCTGGCCGAGGGTATTTTCCGTGAGGTTGTCCGGCGCCACGAAGAGTTGGTACAGGTCGCCGCGGCTGGAGCAGCTGCTGTGGTCAATCCTGATCTGTGCTGCGAGGTTCGCGGTTGAGGCCGGCGTTACGGCCCCCGCGGCCGGGAAGGTTTGCGGGTCAATGGCCTCGCCGAATCCGTTCGCATACGTCAGGCCGCCATCGTTGGAGCGCTGGACGTCGATACTGAACGTGGCAATGTCGTGGTAGGCAAGATAGACCGTTTTTGAGTCGATCGCATCGTTCCACTGACGGTCGTCCCCGCCGATCGCGGCTTCCAGCACGTTCGGTGGAGTAAAGTTGTCACCGCGATCGGTGGAATGCGTTCCGGTTACGCCCGGCACCAGGGCGAGACTGGTCAGCGGCAGGTTGGGGACACCGGTGGTCGGGTCATTGACCGCGATATCGGCATCGCCGCCTCCGGGCGCGAGCCCGAGATTGGTCGGAGTGCCGACGTTGTTCGCACATCCGCCGTTCGTGAAGCTGAAGATGCCGCAATTATCCGGTTGGCCTTCATACTTGAAGGGCAGCGTCTGATTGGTGTTGGGCGAGCCGTCGAGCCCTCTATTCCAACGCCACAAGTCCACACCTCCGGGAACACCGCGGATGGAGACGACGTATGCCGTTCCTTGAGCATCGACGCGGTCGCCAGGCTCCACCCCCTGGACGATGAACGCCAGCGGGCTCAGCCCTGTCGGCGTCGGCGCGAGCTGCGGCAGGCACAGGCTCTGGTTCGGGCTGAAAGGCGCGCTGCCGGTCCCAACGAATGGCGGAATGGCCTCCGCTTGCCCGTGACTATTCGGACAGTTGCGTTCGTTGGCCGTGGTCTGAGCAAGAAGGGTGCGGGCAGGGAGCGACAAGGCGCTCGCGGCGACAATCGGCATGAGGAGCTTGCGCATGGTTTTTCTCCTTGCGGCGGTTGGATTCCGTTAGCTTCCCCAGCGGCGCAGGATCGGACTTCCGCGCGAAATTGCATCTCACATGCCATGGAGTCGCCAGAGGAACTCGGCGTAGCCTGTTTCCATGTCGCAGCGCCGCGAACCCATCGCGTGTCGAACCGGTCCACTCGCCGCCGTTAGCTCGCGGCGTTCAACTGCACGCTGCGCCCAGGCTTAGGCGCCAGCTTGAGGTGGCGTGGCGCGCCTGATGCTCGAGCGGTTTCGGGGCCGCAGCCCCGCCGGACGCAGGCCGACCCGAGCGCGGCGACCACCCTCGCGTCCCGGTACACGATGCGTCGGCGCCACAGCCTCGCTCCGCGGCATACGATGCCCAGTGTCGTTTGCAAAACTGGCTAGACCAGACGGGCATCCTCGACGTCAACCAGCAGGCGTCCCTACCAGGCCCAGTGAGCCGACAGCCGTCTGCATGCGGTCCCCGGTATCAACGTTGTGTTCGAGCACGATCGGGATACGGCGCAGTGGACTGCGCACACGCCCGGCTCGGCGCTCCGCATCCGGCGCTGTCGGTCAGGCGTCAAGCAGCCGCCTGGTCCGTCTTGAAACACCTCTTGACAAGACCTCGGCCTCCTTCTCGTTTCGGGGCTAAGTCAGCGAATGCGCCGCTCGAGGCCAACACCATCTTGCAACGAGGAGCGCTTCCATGAAACGCACGTTCCTTGTCCTTCCGGTAGCTCTCGTTATCGTAGCCTGCAATGACGTCCAGCAACCGACGACGCCAGCCGAACGGGCGACGGCGGCGAGAATCGCCGCCAGCTCCGGCGGCCTCAGCTTCACCAATACGCCGCTGCTGCGCCCGGACGGCAACAGCGAACCAGAGATTTCGATCGCCGGCAATGGCACGATGGCCATGGTTGGCCTCAGCTTGGGGTTGGCCACCGACAAGCAATTCGGCACGAGCCTCTGGACGGGACCGTTCGGCGCCACCCCGACCTTCCACGGCATCATCGATTCCGCGCTGCAGCAACCCGGCAGGGTCGAATTTGGCGGGGAGGACGCGGACGTGGACTTTGGCTCGACGGGCACGCTACACTTCACGACCCTGCTCTTTCTCGGCACCCCGACGATTGTCACTGGTCAGTTTGGTGTTTCGGCCATTGCCTGCCCGAACGCGGCCTCAAGCTTCAGCACTGGCAGTTGCCACGCGCAAATCATCGATCTGACCGAATCCGACCGCCCCTGGACGACCTCCGACGGCCCGCGCGTGTTCATCTCCTACCACGACGCGGGCAACAGCACGCTGATTCACGTCCAGCGCTCCGACGACGACGGCTTCACGTGGCGGGGCGTGGGCGACCCGATCGTCGGCCAGGGCGGGGCAACCGGCGACGCCACATTCAACAACGACCAGGGGCCGGTTGTGGCTGACCCGTTCACCCACAACGTCTACGACATTTATGCGGCCGGCGAACCGAGTATCCAGAAGGGGACGACGGCGAACTTCAACAACATTTTCGTCTCGCGCAGCAGCGACGGCGGCGTGACCTGGACGGCCGCGCTCGTCTTCCACGCACCGCTCAATACGGCGGAGAACAACGTCTTCCCCACGTTGGCCGTCGATCCCACGAACGGCGAGCTCCACGCCGCATGGTCCGACGCGCACACGGTCTTTTATGCCACGTCCAGCGATCAAGGGGTGAGCTGGTCGCGGGCGGTGGCCGTCAACGTCGCGCCGGCGAACACCGCGCTGTTTCCATGGATCGCCGCCCTCAAAGGCGTGGTGGACCTCGTCTATTACGGCACCACCGCGTCGAGCAAAGACGACCCCACGGCCGTGTGGAACGTCTACCTGGCGCAAACGACAAACGCCGGCGCCGGCTTCCAGCAGAGCCGCGTCAGCAACACGCCGAATCACGTCGGCGTCATCTGCACCGAGGGCATCGCTTGCCCGTCCGGAACGCGCAATCTGCTCGATCTGTTCAAGGTCGCCGTCGACCCGGGGAACGGGCGGGTCGCCGTGATCTACACCGACGACACCATCACCGAGACCAGTTCGGGCGCCCCCCTGCCTCAGGTCGTCCTGGCGCAACAGCAGTAACAGCGACGGGCCCACCGCGGACGCAGCGGGGTCTAGGCTGCTTGGTCTGGACCCCGGTGTGCCCGCCGATGTCTCGAAGGGAGGGGCGATGCGGAGGATGCGCGCATCCCGTTGGACTATGTCTGTCGTACGCGCCAGTCTGCTGGGAGGGGCGCTGCTGGGGTGTCGATCCCGGACCGATGTCCTCCTCGCCAGTCGTGTACCGGTGGCCCGCCTCGATTCCGTACTGCGGGCGGCCGACAGCGTGCCGCTGCCGCTCGCCGACGCTCGCCTGCTGTTGGGGGTGGTGGCGGAAGGCGGGTTCGCCGTGAAACTGCCTCACGACACGATGACCGTAGCGGACATTCTGGCGTGGGCCCGCGCCGAGCACGTGCGCAAGCAGAGTCTCGACGCGACAGCGGCGGCGGCCGCGCAGGCACACCGGGAAGAGCTCCAGCGGGAACTCGACTCCCTGCTCACCGTGACGGTCGTGGGCAAGAGCTATCTACCGAAGGATCCCGACGCGGAACGATTCGAAGACTACATCTCGCTGACGTTCGCCTATCGAAACAGGGGGACGAAGGCCATCCGCGCCTTCCAGGGTGACGTGACGTTCTTCGACGCCTTCGGAGATACGGTTTACAGTGCGCACCTCAAGGTAGACCTGCCGGTCGGTCCCGGGCAGACGCGACGGGAGCCAGAACGGATCATCAGATACAACCCGCTCAGGACCGAGCACCAGCGGCTGCGCGACACGCCGCTCAGCAAGATGAAAGTGGCCTGGCAACCCAGCGAGGTGATCTTCGCCGACGGCAGCCGGGTGAGTCTCACCGCCGATGGCAACGCACCGTAGCTCGTGTCTTACTTGACCGTGAACTTGACCGTGTCGGCGACGAGCGGCTTCAACGGTATGTGTCTCCAGTCCGCGACGACTGCAATGACGCGGTGCGGGCCGGGCTTGAGAGAGTCCAGCACAAACTCGGTCTGCCCCCGGCCCAGATGGATGATACCGGTCACTCCCTTCGGAATCGTGTCGTTCACGGGCGTCACATCACGGTCCACGAATAGGTGATGATGTCCGGTTCCAGGCCGCTCGTCGGTCGCGGGGACGATCTCGACCCCGGTCGCCTGGAGCTTGACGGTTACGGGCCCGGTGACCGTGGCCCCGCTGGCGGGCGCCGCGATCTTCACCTTCGCGTGACTGCGGACCTGCGCCTGCGCGATCGTGGGCAGCAACGCCGCGGCGCCGAGCGCAAGCATGAACTGCGGGATCCAGGCTCTCACTGTGCCCTGCCTCCTGTCCGAACTGCCGAGAACGTGTCCGTGAATGCATCATATTGAGTATAGGCACCACGCGTCCAGTTGTCCCGAGGACAGGACGCCCACTCCCGGATCGCGAGGATGACCAGGCCCACGCGCGCGGTCGCATCCCCCCGCGTCGTCAACATAGAGGACCTGCGTCGTTTGGCCCGGCGCCGGCTGCCGAAGGTGGTCTTCGACTACGTCGACGGCGGCGCTGAAGGCGAGGTCACGCTGCGAGAGAACCGGCGGGCCTTCGACACCGTGACGTTCCGTCCGCGTCATGCGGTCGGGTCGACGGAGTGCGATCTGCGGACAACCGTGTTGGGAACTCAGCTGGCTCTTCCCGCACTGCTCGCGCCCGTCGGGTACAGTCGTCTCATGCATCCTGCCGGTGAGCCCGGCGCCGCGCGCGCGGCCACCGCTGCGGGCACCGCGTACATACTCTCCACGATCTCCGGGCACGCGCTCGAGGACGTGAAAGCCGCCTGCTCCGGGCCGGTGTGGTATCAGCTCTATCTGGTCGGTGGCCGGGACGTCGCCACGACCGCGATCGAGCGCGCTCGGATCGCGGGTTTCTCGGCCCTCGTCGTCACGATCGACACCGCCGTGGCGGGCCTGCGCGAGCGCGATCACCGCAACGGTATTACCGAGCTGCTGAGCGGTAGCCTGCTGGCCAAGCTCCCCTTCCTGCCGCAGCTGTTCTCGCATCCGCGCTGGCTCGCATCGTTCCTGCTTGACGGCGGCGTCCCCGCGCTCCCGAATGTCGTGCTCCCCGGCCGGGGGCCGATGCCGCTCATCGACGTCACCACGGCCCTAGCCCAAGCCGCGGTCGCGTGGCAGGACTTGCGGTGGCTGCGGGAGGCCTGGTCCGGCCCCATCGTCGTCAAAGGTGTGCTCACCGGCGACGACGCTCGGCGGGCGGTCGATGCGGGCGCGGCGGGCGTCGTCGTTTCGAATCACGGTGGGCGCCAGCTCGACGGCGTGCCGGCCTCCCTGCGGGCGCTGCCGGAGGTCGTGACCGCCGTGAACGGCCAGGCCGAGGTGTTGATGGACGGGGGCATCCGTCGCGGGAGCGACATCGTCAAGGCGATCTGCCTGGGAGCGCGCGCCGTACTAGTGGGGCGCGCGTACGCCTATGGTCTCGCCGCGGCCGGCGAAGCGGGCGTCGCGCGCGCCCTGGAGATCTTACAGGCAGACATGGAGCGGACGCTCCGGCTGCTTGGGTGCCCATCGATCGGCGGACTGGACCGGTCGTTCGTGGATGCTCCCGCACCGGGTCGCTGAGCGCCCGGGCCCCCGCCGCCCCCCCCGCCCCCCTCCCGCGCCACGCCTTGGCATCCACTCCGGTTCGTGTCAGCTTTCGATATGAGTCGAGCCACACCCCACACGCTCACTCGGCCGGTGAGCGCACGCGACCACGTCCGGGGACTCGTCGACGCGCCGGTGACGCTCGTCGAGTACGGAGACTTCGAGTGTCCGTTCTGCGCTCGGGCATATCCCGACCTCAAGCGGGTGCTGCTGGACCTCGGGCCGAAGGTGCGGTTCGTGTTTCGCCACTTCCCCATGACCGAGGAGCATCCGCACGCGCAGCACGCCGCCGAGGTGGCCGAGGCGGCCGCGGCCCAAGGGAAATTCTGGGAAATGCACGACTTGCTGTACGAGCACCATGCGGCGCTCGCGGATGAAGACCTGTTCGCCTATGCGCGTCAACTGAATCTCGACGTGGCACGCGTACGGCGGGAGCTGGCTCGGCACGTGCATCGGGAGCGGGTGCGCGAGGACCGCGAGAGCGGCCTCGAGAGCGACGTCACCGGCACGCCGATGTTTTTCATCAACGGGCGTCGGCACGAGGAGCCGGGGGATGCGAAGACGCTCGCCGCCGCGCTGCGGCGGGCGCTGTAGCGCACGGTCGTCGTGATGCGGCTGCTGGCGGGGATCGGGGGCGCCGCCGTGCTCGTGGTGGTGCTGTGGGACGCCTTCGAAACCATCGTGCTCCCACGGCGCGTGAGCCGGCGACTGCGGCTGACGCGTCTGTTCTACGGCGCGACCTGGCGCCCCTGGGCTGCCAGCGCGCGGCTGGTCCGAAACGGCAACCGACGCGAGCTGTACCTGAGCTTCTACGGTCCGCTCTCGCTGGTGCTCCTCTTGGCGCTGTGGGCGGCGGGGCTGGTGGCTGGCTTCGGGCTGTTGCAATACGCCAACGGCTCCGCCGTGCAGCTCGGGACGGAGACGGGGGGACTCAGCACCGACCTGTATCTGAGCGGCACGACGTTCTTTACGCTAGGGTTGGGCGACGTGGTGCCGCGCGGCTCGGTCGCGCGGTTGCTCACCGTGGTCGAGTCGGGACTTGGCTTCGGCTTCCTCGCCATCGTGATCGGCTACTTTCCCGTGATCTACCAGGCGTTCTCGCGACGGGAAGCGAACATCTCGCTGCTCGACGCGCGGGCGGGGTCGCCCCCGAGCGCGATGGAGCTGCTGCGGCGGCACGGCGGCGCCGGCGGCCTGGAGGCGCTGGAGCAGCTGCTGCGCGAATGGGAGCACTGGGCGGCGGAGGTGCTGGAGAGTCACCTTTCCTACCCGCTGCTCGCCTACTTCCGCTCGCAGCATAACAATCAGTCATGGCTTTCGGCGCTCACGACCATGCTGGACGCCAGCGCGCTCGTGATGGTCGGCGTCGAGGGCCCGTGCACGCGCCAGGCACGGCTCACCTTCGCGATGGCTCGCCACGCCGTCGTCGATCTCGCTCAGGTGTTCAGCACCCCGCCGCGCGCCGCGCCCGAGGACCGGCTGCCCGCCCCCCTGCTGGGGAGCTTGCGCGCAGAGCTCGGCGCCGCCGGGTTCGCGTTGGCGGAGGGAGCGGCGGTGGACGAGAGGCTGGGCGAGCTGCGGCGGATGTACGAGCCGTACGTGGCAGCGCTGTCGCGCTATCTCTTGCAGCCGCTGCCCGCCTGGCGGTATCCGAAACCGCGTCGGGACAACTGGCAATCGAGCGCGTGGGATCGCGCGCTCGCGCAGAAGCAGTAGGTCTAGAGCCCGAGCCGCTTCTCGATGTGCGCTTTCACCGCCGGCGTGATCACGCCGCGCTTGAGCGCGTCGCCCAGCGCCGCCGTGATGGCGGGACGGTCGGCGTCGAGCTTCCGCTCGCGCAGCTCCTGGATCACCCGCGCCAGACGCTGGTCGTAGTCGCCCGCGTTCAGCGTCCCGGCGTCGACCTCTTGCTTCAGCTTCTCCAGCTCCTGGACCAGTCGCGTGACTGAGATCCCGGCCATTGTGCGGCTCCTCGGTGAGATACGGCCCCCCTTGCCCCCTCCCACGCCCAAACATACGGGATACCGGATCATCCCACGAGCGCGGTGGTCGTCGCCGCTTACGACACGGGCGACGTGCACCTCGCCAAGGTGTCGGACGTCACCGGCCCTGTGTGCAGGCGGCCACCCGACTGCGGCGACTGTTGCGTCGGCGCCACGCGGGGGCTGTTGACTCTGGAACCCGGGTTTGCGACTCTGGTAGTAGTTGGGAGCAATCGTCAGAGCTGTCCCGGCCCCGTTGCGCCCGCGATTCGGCCAACGGGCGCCTTTTTTTTGGACGAGGAGTGTGCGCGATGGATACCAAGGCGCTACTCGACAGTCTCGATTTGGGTGTCGTAGTGATCGCGTCCGATTGGACGATCGCCCAATGGTCCGCCGCTGCCGCCCGGATCACCGGTCTTCCGGGCGACCGGATGCTGGGCCAGAACTTCTGGGTGGCGTTCCCGAGCGCCAAAGGCACCCACATCGAACGGGTGCTCGCGGACGTGCTGGCCGACGGCCAGCCGCAGACGTACGTCACGCCGCCCGAGGCGGGGGGCGGAGCGCCGGACTTTCCCGCGCTGGTGCTCGAAACCCGAGTCACCCGCGGCCCCCGCAACCATCTCGTCCTGGTGTTCCGCCAAGTGCGAGAGGAGCTGGCGCCCGAGTCCCGCTCCGCGCAACTACTCGCCGGGTTCGGGACGGAGCGGCGGCTCTACTTGCAGCTCTTCAACTCGCTGCCCACGCCGGCCCTGGTGCTGACCGCGGACGGTCAGATTCTCGAGGCGAACCCGGAGGGCACGAAGCTGCTCGGTGTGTCCGACGTGGTGGCGCTGCGGGGTCGCCCGCTCGGGGACTGGGCGCCCGCCGCGCAGCGGGCGGCGCTCGCCGCGGGGCTCCGCGATGCCGTCTCCCGCCGGCAAGAGTTCCAGCTCGCCCTCGAGTTCGCCGGCGAAGCCGCCCGCGAGGTGCACGCCGTGATCGTGAACGTGGATCCGGCTCAGGCGTCGCCCAGGCTGCTGTTCCTCGCCGTGGACGTATCGCGCGAGATCTTGCTGCAGCGGCGCCTGCTGCAGGCGGACCGGCTGTCCCAGCTCGGGGCGCTCGTGTCGGGCGTGGCGCACGAGCTGAACAATCCGCTGGCGGCGATCGCCGCGTTCGCGGAGCTGCTCGCGGTGGATCCGCACCAGGCGGACCTGCGGGAGAGCGCCGAGATCATCCGCAGCGAGGCCATGCGCGCGGGCCGGATCGTGGGCACCTTGCTCGACTTCGCCCGCCAGCGGCCGCGTATGCTGATCGCCGTCGATTTGGTGGAGATCGTCGAGCGGGTGCTCGCCCTACAGCGCAGCGCGCTCAAGAAGGGCCGCATACGCGCCATGCTCGCCGCGCCGGACGACCTGCCCGTGGTGATCGGCGACCCGCAGGAGCTGCAGCAGGTGGTGCTCAACGCGGTGGTGAACGCCCGCCAGGCCGTCGAGGGCAGCGGTCGCCCGGGCCAGATCGTGATCGCGGCCAGGCGCACCGACGATCACGTGCTCGTGACGGTGGACGACTCGGGACCGGGCGTGCCGCTCGAGGTGCTCGACCGCGTGTTCGAGCCGTTCTTCACGACGAAAGGCGATGCCGGCACGGGCCTCGGATTGGCGATCAGCTTCGGGCTCGTCCGGGCCATGGGCGGACGCATGTGGATGCAGAACGTGGAAGGCGGCGGCGCCCGGCTCGCTTTCGAGCTGCCGATGGATACCACGCAGCCGGCCACGCCGGCCGCGACGGCGCCGCGGGTCGCGGCGCGGCGGCTCTCGGTGTTCATCGTCGAAGACGAAGACAGCGTGCGCCGGGGCGTGATGCTCCTTGCGAAGCGGCTCGGGCACGAGGTCACTAGCGTCGGAGGCTTTGAAGAGGCCACCCGGCAGCTCGCGAGGCCGGACAAGCGATACGACGCCCTCCTCGTGGATGTGCACCTCGACGAGGCGCACACGGGTTTCGACTTGTTCGAGCACCTCCGGCTCGAGGGGCGCGGGCGGGAGCGTCACATCGTGTTCACGACCGGGGACTCGATCTCCACGCAGACGCGGGATCAGCTGCAGCGCTCCGCGCAGCCGGTCTTGCGGAAGCCCTTCAGTCTGGACGAGCTGCGCGAGATGCTGGATCGCGCGGCGGGAGCCTAACGAGCTGTAGCGGCCGAGCCGCACAGGGCTGGCATGAGTTCTGCGACGTCCAGCCTGTGTGAAACGCTCTGGACTGACGTGGATTGAGGATGTGGCGTTAGCCTTCATCCTATGGCTCTCGAGTCAACTCCTCTTGCTGGAGGAGTCGAGCAGCGAGCCGTCGCGATCCACGCGCAGAGAATAAATGTGCGCAATCCCGTCCTTGTGAGATAGCGACGCCCTCTTGAGCCGGCTGCGCCGCGTATCCGAGGGCGTGCTGCACCCGCTCCGCTGCCGGCCGCGCCGGCGCCATTTGACAACGCCGCTCCTGCTGTGTCACGGCAACATCCGCCGCAGCCCGTTCGTCGCCGCCTTGCTGCGTCCATCGCTTCCTCGCCCGCGCATCGAGCGCTGCGTCCGTGAGCGAGTGCGGGCGATCGGTTAGCTTGATAGCACTAGGACTGAGCGATGATCCTCGGAGTGGGACTGGACGTCGTGGAAACCCAACGGGTCGCGCGGGCGATCGCCACGCACGGGCGGCGGTTCGAGGAGCGCGTCTACAGCCCCGACGAGTTAGCCGCCTGCGCGGAGCGGGTCGACCGGATGCAAGCTCTGGCCTCCCGGTTCGCTGCCAAGGAGGCCTTTCTCAAAGCGCTGGGCACAGGCACGGCTCACGGGTTGTCGTTTCGACAGGTCGAGGTGGTCCGGGGGGACGGCGGCCAGCCGACGCTGCGGCTCACGGGATCGGCGGCGGCCGAGGTGCGCCGCCGGGGCGTGCGCCAGCTTCACCTGAGCCTCAGTCATGAGCCCGGGCTCGCGGCTGCAGTAGTCATCCTCGAGGGCTGACCGGAGGGCCTCGCTGGTATGGGACCCCGATGTATCTTAGGCATCTCCGCGTTCTACCACGACAGCGCCGCCTGTGTCCTGCGCGACGGCGAGATCGTCGCGGCCGCACAGGAGGAGCGGTTCACGCGCAAAAAAGGCGACGCGTCTTTCCCGAAGCACGCCGTCCGGTACTGTCTCGAAGCCGCGGGCATCACGCCCGCCCAGCTCACGTACGTGGGCTTCTACGACAAGCCGCTGCTCAAGTTCGAGCGCATCGTCGAGACCTACCTGGGCGTCGCGCCACGAGGCTTCACGTCGTTCCGGGTGGCGGGGCCTCTGTGGATGAAGGAAAAGCTCTTCACGGACCGCGACATCCGTCGCGCCCTGGATGGATACGAGGGCGAGGTCCTGTACGCCGAGCACCACGAATCGCACGCTGCGAGCGCGTTCTTCCCGTCCCCATTTGACGAAGCCGCGATCCTCACGGTGGACGGCGTCGGCGAGTGGGCTACTGCGTCGTTCGGCGTCGGCCGGGGCAACGACTTCGAGCTCTTCAAGGAGCTGCACTGGCCGGACTCGCTCGGCTTGCTGTACTCCGCGTTTACCTACTACACCGGCTTCAAGGTGAACTCCGGCGAGTACAAGGTCATGGGCCTCGCGCCCTATGGCGAGCCCAAGTACGTGGACGTGATCTATCGCGAGCTGGTGGACCTCCGCGAGGACGGCTCATTCACACTGAACCAGAAGTACTTCGGCTACCTCACCGGCCTCACGATGACGAACGGCGCCTTCGACAAGCTGTTCGGCGGCCCGCCGCGCGTGCCCGAGTCCAAGCTGACGCAGCGCGAGATGGATCTCGCGCGCTCGATCCAAGTCGTGTGCGAAGAGATCATGCTGCGGATGGCGCGCGCGGTGCACCGTGAGATCGGCGCAGAGAACCTGTGCCTCGCGGGCGGCGTGGCGCTGAACTGCGTGGCCAATCGCCGCATCCTGCGGGAAGGGCCGTTCAAGCGGCTCTGGATTCAGCCCGCCGCTGGCGACGCGGGTGGCGCCCTCGGCGTGGCGCAGCTGATCTGGCACCGCTGGTGCAAGCAGCCGCGCACCCCGGGGCCCGGGCAGGATGGAATGAAGGGTGCCTATCTTGGGCCCGAATTCTCCCCGGAAGAGATCGAGGCTTACCTCGTGTCCCAAGGAGCGACCTACCAGCGGCTCCAGCGCGACTGCCTGCTGCCGCACGTGGCCGAGCTGCTCGCTCAGGAGAAGGTAGTCGGCTGGTTCGACGGACGCATGGAGTTCGGCCCCCGGGCGCTCGGCGCCCGCAGCATCCTGGGCGACCCACGGAGCCCGCGTATGCAGGCGCAGATGAACCTGAAGATCAAGTTCCGCGAAGGCTTTCGGCCGTTCGCGCCCAGCGTGCTCCGTGACCGTGCGAGCCACTACTTCGCGCTCGACTGCGACTCACCCTACATGCTGCTCGTCGCGCCCGTGAGGAAGGAGCGCCAAATCGCCATGAGCGACGCGCAGCGCCGCCTTTGGGGCATCGAGCAGCTCAACGTGGTGCGCTCGGACATCCCGGCGGTGACGCACATCGACTACTCGGCACGGATCCAGACCGTGAGCCGCGACACGAACCCCAACTACTACGACCTGATCACGGAGTTCGAGCGGCTGACGGGGTGCGCGGTGCTTGTGAACACGTCCTTCAACGTGCGCGGCGAACCGATCGTGTGCACGCCGGCGGATGCCTATCGATGCTTTATGCGCACCCACATCGACCACCTCGTCCTCGGGCCGTTCCTGCTCGACAAGGCCCGGCAGCCCGAATGGCAGGAGTGCGGAGATTGGCAGCGCGATCTTCAACTCGACTGAGCCGCGGCGAGGGCCGGCGATTCGGGCTCACCGTGGGCGCGGCGTTGCTGGCGCTCGCGGGCCTGGCCGCGTGGCGCGGGCACTCGCTCGAAGGTCGGATGGTTGCGGGACTCGGCGCCGCGGTCGTCGCGGCCGCCCTGGTGGTCCCGGCCCGGCTCGGGCCCGTCTACGGCCTCTGGATGGCGCTCAGCGCGGCCATTTCCAGAGTCACGACACCGGTGTTCATGGGGCTCATCTATTTCACCCTCTTGACGCCGACCGGTCTCCTGCGGCGGCTCACGGGCCACAACCCGCTCGTGCGCCCACGAGTCACGCAGAGCTTTTGGGTGGCCCGGGGAGCGGAGGCCCGGAGGCGGGCCGACATGGAACATCAATTCTAGGGAGGATGTCGACTATGGCTCACGCGAGCTTGGCGCGGGAGTTGTGGGCCTTCATGCGCGTGCGCAAGAAGTGGTGGCTGCTCCCGATCATCACGTTGATGCTGTTCGTGGGCGCGCTGCTCGTGTTCACCCAAGGCTCCGCGCTGGCGCCGTTCATCTATACGATCTTCTAGTGCCGTTCGGGGGGGCTGCCGTGGTCATCCTCGAAGGCTAAAGACCTTATCCCGTCCGTTCTTCGTCGCCACGAAGCGCGCGATCCGCGAGATCGTCCGAAAGTGATCGATCTCCAGATCTTCGAGCGACACGTGAATGCCGAACTCCTTCTCGAGCTGCGCCAGGAATTCCACAAACGTGAGCGAGTCCACCAGCCCGGTGTCGATCAGATCGGTGTCCAGCGAGGGCACCTGAAGGTGCAACCGCTCAGAGAACAGGGCGGAGATCTGATTCGCGAGCTGCCTGGTATCCGGCATGTGACACGTCCTGGTGCTCGGTTGCGAGAAGATCGAACAGGAGGCGATCCAGCGGGCGGCCGTCGATATAGTGACACCGCCGCTGCCGGCCGATGTAGCGGAAGTGGAGCTGCTCGAGCACGCGCTGCGCCGGGATGTTCGTCTCGACCGTCCACGCGTTGATGGCCTGGAGCCCCAGCTCCGTGAATCCCAACGTCAGGATTGCGGAGCACGCCCGCAGCGTGTACCCACCGTATCGTTTGTTGCCCAGCACTGCCCAGAGCGAGGCCGTCTTGAAGTTGCGTTCCACGTTGGTCAGTCCGACCACGCCGATCGGCAGATCTTCATCGTCCGCCGTGTAGACTCGAAACACATGGATGTCCCGCTGGGTCATGATCTTGAGTACAATCGGCGTGACCTGCTGGACTCCGTTGCCGAAGTCCAGCCACTTGTAGTTGTCGTGCTTGCCCAGCCAGCCGGCGGCGAGCTCGATCAGTTCCGGGCGATCCAGTGGCAGGAGCCTCATGCTTGGCCCACCCCTTCCGCCACGCGATTGGCGAACGCCTCCTGCAACGCGCGCCGGTCGTACTTGCCGTTGGCGTTGCGAGGGAGCCGCTCGAACGCCTGCCACCGCGAGGGCAGCATGGGACTCGGCAACACCTTGGTCAGCTCCTTGCGCAAACCCGCGGGGCTCACAGCCGCCCCCGGAGCGGGAACGTAGGCGCAGCAGATTACGGTGCCTTCAAAGCCATCCGTGGCAATCGCCACCACGGCGCACTCCTGCAACGAACTCAGCGCGGTCAACGCCGTCTCGATCTCGCCGAGCTCGATTCGGTACCCGCGGCTCTTGATCTGCGAGTCGGCGCGGCCGAGGAAATACACGAGGCCGTCATCCCCGACCCGGGCGAGGTCCCCGGTGCGGTAGAGGCGGTCGGCGGGATCGTGGGAGCGCGGATTGCGCACGAAGGCGGCGCGCGTCTTCTCCGGATCTCTCCAATATCCCGGGCTCAGGCCCACCCCCCGGATATAGAGGTCCCCGACCTCGCCCGCCGGCACCGGCCGGAGCCCCTCATCGAGGACGAGCAGCTCCTCGCTCGCGCACGGCGTCCCGATGGGGATCGCCACGCGGTCATCGTCGGGGCAGCTTGAAACGGTGTAGTAGCTGCTGGCGATCGTGGTCTCCGTGGGTCCGTACAAGTTGGTGAACGTCACGTGAGGCAACCGCGTCATCCAGTAGCGCAGGGCCGGTGTCGGGAACACCTCTCCACACCACAGCAGACGACGCAGGGTCGGGAAGTCGTTGAACCGCACCACGTCGAACTTGGCCAGGTAGCCGAGCAGCGACGGGACGGAGAACCACTGCGTCAGTTGCGAGGCGCGGATGAACTCCGCCAGCGCGTTGGGCAGCAGGTTGATCTCGGGCGGCACGAGATGCACCTGGGCTCCGGCCGCAAACGTGCCGAACAGGTCGAACGTCGACAGATCGAAGTGCAGCGGCGGGTGATTCGAGACGCGGTCCGAGGGTCCGAGTCCGAAGTACCGCTTGGCCCATTCCACGAAACGGATGACGCTGCCGTGCGTGATGACGACGCCCTTCGGTGTGCCCGTTGAGCCCGACGTGAACAGGATGTGGGCCGGATCGGTCGAGCCGTTGCGATAATCGAGCGGGCTCGTCGGCGCTCCGGATACATCCGTGAGGGAGAACGCCGCAGCGACGTGGTCCCCCCCCTCCCCGTTCTGCCCGGCCTCCATCCACCCGACGGAGACCGCCGATCGCAGGCGCGGATCCGCGAGGAGCTCGTCGAGCAGCGACGCCGAGCGCGAGCCGGCGAGGATCACCCGCGGCTCTCCCGACTTGACGATCTTCGCGACGCGCGCGGCCGGGCTCGCCGTGTCGATCGGAATGTAGATGCAGTCCGCCTTCAGGATGCCCAGCAGGCTCACGACGGCCAGCGGCGACTTGGGAAGCAGAATGCAGACGCGATCGCCCCGCGCGCACCCCGCGGCCTGCAGGATGCGAGCGAGCTGCGTGCTCGTGGCGTCCAGCTGGCCGTAAGTCCAGCGGATGCCCTCCATCACCAGGGCGGTCGCGTCGGGGCGCCGCTCCGCCTGCCGCGTGACCCATTGTTGCAAGAGCTCGGTCATCGCGCCACCCCGTCCAGGGCCCGTTGGAAGGCCTGGCTGGTGTGATGCAGCTCTTCCTCGGTGGGAGGAACGTCGAGGATGAACGACCGATATCCCACCGCGATGTAGCGCGACAGCTCGTCGCCTACCTGCTCGTAGCTGCCCACGAGATACGGACACATCGTGTGGTAATTCTCGAACGGGACGAGCCAGTACGGACTGCCGCCCGAGGCCGTGGCCTCGGCCAGCTCCGACAACTGCCCGTGCCACACGGAGTCCGAGACCTTCATCGCTAGCTGGTGCGTCAGCTGCCCTTTGCGATTCTCGGGAAACCGTTGATGCGCGATCCGCCAGGCGTCGCCGCCGTCCTCGCGCGCGATGATCCCCACGCGCACGCCCGCGCCGACGCCCTCGTCGGGGGCAATCTCCTCACCGGGCTGCTTCGGATACTTGACGGCCGTGGCGCCGATAGCCTTGGCCGCCGCGCGACCCGCGTCCGACGAGCCCGACACGAAGATCCCCGGAAACAGCTCCGGCGGCAGCGCGGGGGTGAGCTTCAGATTCTTGACGCTGTAGAACTCGCCTTCGAAAGAGACCGGCGCAGACCCGGCCAGGAGCGCCCGGATGATGAGCGTGTACTCAATCAAGCGGTCGTATCGTTTGTCGTGCGGCGTCGGGTCGTTCAGCGCCGTCAGGTCGTTCTTGAATCCTCCCGCGACCATGTTGAGGTACACGCGCCTCCCGTGCAGAGACGCGAGCGACGCGACCATCTTCGCCACGGCATACGGGTGTATGTACACCGGCTGAATGGCGACGAGGGGGCACAGGCGCGCCGTGCTCTGGATGATGAGCTGGGACGCAAGCCAGGGGTCCACGAGCCGGTTGTCGGAGTAGACGAGGATGCCCTGGCATCCGGCACGCTCGCTCCAGCGCGCCACGTCCGCTACCCGCTGGGCGTATGTCTCGGGTTCGCCGTCCGACGACTGCGGGCAGGTGGAAAAGAGTTCGAGACTCATCGCCGTGCAGGCGTGTGCATGGGCGGTGCCATCGGGCGGCGCCGCAGCGTGCAGGCCGCAGGGTGCGGATGGGAACTCCGCTGTAGCGCGGCCGCCTCAGCCTGTGGCGCTGTTTCCCGGCTTGGCGGGCCGCGCGAGGTGCGCCGAACCAAGCAGCGGTGCCCGGGCGCCGGTCCGGTCTTTGCCATGATATCCGTTCGAACGCTCAGGTGGAGGAACATCGTGGTACGCACCTCTGGTCGGGGATGGTGTGCAGTCGCCGCCGCGACGCTGATCGTCGCGAGCGCTTGTAACGATCCCCAGAGTCCGAAGCCGGTTAAGGCCCTCTTGCTGCAGCCGGGCTACACACTCGCGGTCACCGTGACCACCACGGGCTTCGACATCGATCCGGACGGCTATACCGTCTGGGTGGACAACGCCCAGAGCCAGCCCGTCGGCGCGAACGGGGTCGTCTCCTTCACGGTGCCGTCGGGCCCGCACCAAGTGGCCCTCTATGGAGTCGCCTCGAACTGCACCGTGGGCGGTTTCAACCCGCGGATGGTTTGGTCTGCCGGCGATCTGGCTGCGGCCACGACCTTCACCGTGACCTGCGTGGCGAAAGGCGACGTGTTCGTTTCGACCAACACCACCGGCGTGGACCTCCCGGCCGACGGCTATACGGTCACGCTCGACGGCTCCGTGAGCCAACCGGTTGCGACCAATGGCAACGTCGCCTTCACCGGAGTGCCGAGCGGCGGTCACACGGTCGCGCTCTCGGGCGTCGCGGGGAATTGCACGGTGAGCGGGGCGAACCCCCAAACGGTCACGGTGCATTCCGGCGCGACGACCGCGGCGCCCTTCTCGGTGAGCTGCGCCCCGACTGGGAGTGGCAGTGGCAGCCTGACGGTCACGACGACCACCACGGGCTCCAATCTCGATCCCGATGGCTACACCGTCACGATCGACGGCACCATCAGCCAGCCGGTCGCGACAAACGGCAGAGTTACCTTCACCGGGCCGGCGGGCGCCCACCCGGTGGCGCTGTCGGGCGTGGCAGCGAATTGCACGGTGAGCGGGGCGAATCCGCGCACGGTCACCGTGCCGGCCGGCGGCACGGGCACGACGACTTTCTCGGTGACGTGCAGCGCGCAGCTGCCTCCCCCGGAGGTCACCGGCCAGGGCCAGCTCGGGATGGGATCGGCCACACCCGGAGATTCCGTACTGACCTTCGCCTTCGACGTGCAGGCCGACCTGACCGGGCGATTCACCGCCACCGATTACGGCGACATCCACCCCTCGGGCAATCCCGCGTCGCTAACCACGGATCCGGTCGCGGACCCCATGACCTCGTTCACGGCGTATCGGAACAGCTCGACCGCCTGCGGCGACCCGAGTCGCGGGGTGGAATTCGACGCCGTCGGCCGGGAGGACGACGGTAGCCTCGTGAGCTATACGGTGCAGGCGTGCGACAACGGGCCGGCGGGGAGTGGGATCGACTTCTGGAGCATCTTCCTCCCGTCGGAGGGGTACGGGCACTCCGGCAGCCTGACGAGCGGAGATATCGTCAAGCAGTGATTGCGGGTCGACTGCGCGCCATCCGTGCTCATCCGCTCCTCAGCCCAAGTGCTGTACGAGAGGGGTGGCGCGAGTGGCTCGGCGGCTATCCTGCCGACCGGGAGCATGAGCCGCACCTCGTGGCCGCGATCGAGTGGCTGGTGCGAGCCCATGACGCGACGCCGGACGGCGGCATCTCGCGCGCCTACAGCCTCGCATGGCACCCGCAGTTCCAGCGCGAGGGCTGGCAGCCCTCGTATCCCGAGACCACCGGCTACATCATCCCGACCCTGTACGGCGCTGCCCGCCGTCTGCGACGGGCCGACCTCGCGGCCCGCGCCGAGGCCGCGGCCCGGTGGGAGATCGAGATCCAGCTGCCGTCGGGCGCGATCCGCGGCGGCGTCATCGGCGAGCCCGAATCCCCGGCGGTCTTCAACACCGGACAGGTACTGCTCGGCTGGCTCGCGGCGTTCGAGGAGACGGGGCAGGGGAGCTTCGCGGACGCCGCCCGCCGCGCCGCATGTTACTTGACGGCCACGCTCGACGCCGATGGGCATTGGCGGCGGGGGAACTCGCAGTTCGCTCGCGCCGACGCGACGCTGTACAACACCCGCACCGCCTGGGCGCTGGCAGAAGCCGGGGTGCGACTGGAGCATGACGCGTTCACCGCCGCCGCCGCCCGTAGCCTCCGCGCGGCCGCCAGGCTGCAGGCCGAGAACGGCTGGCTGCCTTCCTGCTGCCTCACCGATCCCGAGCGTCCGCTGCTGCACACGCTCGCCTACGCCATCCGGGGGTTCTTGGAAGGCGGACGGGCGCTGGGCGACTCCGGTCTCGTCAACACAGCCGAGCGCGCTGCGAGAGCCCTCGCTGAAACGGTCCGGGCCGATGGTTGGATGCCCGGTCGCTACTGCGCCGACTGGTCTCCAGCCGTGCGGTGGTCTTGTCTCACGGGCGAGGCCCAGATGGCGAACAACTGGATCCGCCTCGCCGAGATCACGCGCGATGCACAGTGGCTCGAGCCGGTGTTCGCCGTGTTGCGCTTCCTCAAGCGGACGCAGAACCGGCGCAGCCGCGAGCCGGGGTTGCGCGGCGGCATCAAGGGCGCCTGGCCCGTGGGTGGCGGCTACGGAGCCTACGAGGTGCTGAGCTGGGCGACGAAGTTCTTCGCGGACGCGCTGATGCGGCACGAGGCCATCGAGAGCCGCGGCCTGGGGGCGGGCTCAACGGTTTCCGTGCTGGCCTAGAGGAGGCCTGACGGATGGCACGATTGCGATACTCCCTCGATCACTGGGCGCGGCGCCCGGCAACCGAGGAAAACCTCGCTGTGTACTTGCGGTGCGCCGATACGTACAATCTGACCAAAGTCCGTTTGTTCGAGCGCCTGCTCGGGAACGATTTGACCGGGAAGCGGGTCCTCGACTACGGCGGCGGCGCGGGGTTCATGGCCGTGCGATGCGCGGAGCTGGGGGCCCAGGTGACGCTGGTGGACGCGGAGCCGACCGCGCTCGAAACGGCGAAGCTGCTCGCCGCCAAGCTCGGCGTCGAGGACCGAATCCGCACCATCTACTCCGAAGAGTTCCCGCGCGAGCTCTGTGAGCAACGGTTCGAGGTGGTGATTCTGAAGGACGTGGTCGAGCACATTCCCGACGACGAGGCGCTGCTGCGAAATCTGGCTAGTTGCCAGGACACGGGCGACCAGTTCCTGCTGTGCACGCACAGCACCTGGTCTCTCAATTTTCTGTTAGAGGGCACTTACAAGCGCTGGTGGTGCGGCGAGAAGAACTGGTTGGGCTGGGATCCGACTCACCTCCGCTTCTACACACCGCGCTCGCTGCGACGGCTGCTCCACCGCACGGGGTATGCCACGCGGCGCTGGAGCGGGCTGTACATCATCCCGTACAACATCCTCTCCTGGTTCCTGTTGGGCACGCGCCACATCCAGCTCGATGCCCTTCACAAGCTCGATCTCTGGTTTGGTCACCTGTTTCCCTTCAATCGGCTCGGCTGGAACGTTGTCGTTGAGGGCGTACGCTCGTCGGTTCACCGCACGTGAGCCATTTCGTCGGGGCTCAGTAACGCCCGAAGGTGCTTATGCACGAGGCCGTGGAGAGCAACGGCCTCGGTGCGGCTTCACTGTTTCCGTGCTCGCCTAACCGGCACCTTACGGCAAGGACAGAGGTGTCAGGACGTTGAACGCGGCGCTTTCCGCGCCCGTGACGCCCGCGCCGCGCATCAGAGGATACCGCCCAGACTCGTGACCACGGTGAGCACTTTCGTGTCCGAGCCTGAGGCGCCGCGGCTGTCTGTCACGGTGACGCGGATCGTGTAGCTGCCGATCAGGATATAGTTGTGTGACCCGCTGATCGTGCCCATGCTCGACTGCGAACCGCTCGACGACGAGCCGTCGCCCCAGTTGATCGTGTACGACCAGGGCCCGTTGTCCGGGTCGCTGAACGACGCGCTCAGCGAGTAGAGGACGCCGATCAACACGGTCTGATCCGACCCGGCGTTCACGGTCGGGGCCTGGTTGGGCGGACTCACCGTCACGCTCTTCGAGGCGGAGGCCGTCGCGCTGCGGTCATCGGTCACGGTTAGCATGACAGCGTACATGCCCCCGGCCGCGTAGGTGTGCGACGGGTTCTGCGCCGTGGAAGTGCCTCCGTCGCCGAAGGTCCAACTGTAGGCCGCGATCGACCCGTCGGGGTCGCTGCTGGTGCTGGCGAAGCTGCACGTCAGCCCGCTGCAGCTCGATGTGAAGTTGGCCGTGGGTGGTTGGTTTGGGGTTTGCGCGATCGCGAGGGAACCCCAGCAAGCCACGCTCGCGTCACGCTCCAGCGCGCACGTGTAGCCGCCCCCGGCGTCTACTTGCGTGAACGTGCCTAGCGGCGGCGTCGCCTGCCCGTTGCCGTCGTAGCCCCAGCAGACGACGGTGCCGTCGGACTTGAGCCCGCAAGAGTGCCAGGCGCCGGCGCTCACCTCGGTGAACGCACCCGCGGGAGGCGTTGCCTGGCCGTAGGTGTTGTTTCCCCAGCAGGCGATGCTGCCGTCGCTCGTGAGCCCGCACGTGTGCGACCTCCCGGCGCTCACCTGGGTGAACGTGCCCGGGGGCGGCGTCGCCTCCCCGTAATCGTTGCGCCCCCAACAGGCGACGGTGCCGTCCGTCCTGATTCCGCAAGTTTGACCACCGTAGTCGATTACCTCGGCGATCTGGCCGTGTCCCCCCGCGCTCACCTGGGTGAACGTGCCCGGGGGCGGCGTCGCCTCGCCGTACCGGTTGGAGCCCCAGCATGCGACGATGCCGAGGCGTGTGAGCCCGCACGTGTGCGCATACCCGGCGCTCACCTGGGTGAACGTGCCCGGGGGCGGGGCTGCCTCGCCATAGTTGTTCCAGCCCCAGCAGGCGACGGTGCCGTCGGTTCTGACCCCGCAGCTGTGCCAACCGCCCGCGCTCACCTGCGTGAAGGCTCCCGCAGGGGGCGTGGCTTGGTCAAAGAAGTTGTCCCCCCAGCAGGCAACGGTGCCGTCGGTGTTGAGCACCCCGCAGGCGTGCTCGTCGCCGGCGCTCACTTCGGTGAACGTGCTCGCCGGCGGCGTCGCCTGGCCAGCGGCCGTTCCGTTGCCGCCCCAGCAGGCGACGCTGCCGGCGGTCGTGAGCCCGCAGGTGTGCTGACCCCCGGCGCTCACCTGGGTGAAGGTGCCCGCTGGCGGCGTCGCCTGCCCGTACGCGTTGTCGCCCCAGCAGGCGATCGTGCCGTCGGATGCGAGCCCGCAGGTGTGCCGGCCGCCCGCGCTCACCTGGCTGAAGGCGCCCGCTGGCGGCGTCGCCTGGCCGGAGAAGTTGTAGCCCCAGCAGACGACGGTGCCGTCGGTCGTGAGGCCGCAAGTGTGGCCGCTGCCTGCGCTCACCTGGGTGAACGTGCCCGCCGGTGGCGTAGCCTGACCGTAATAGTTGTTCCCCCAACAGGCGACAGTACCGTCGGTCTTGAGCCCGCACGTGTACGACCCGCCCGCGCTCACCTGGGTGAACGCGCCCGCCGGCGCCGTCGCTTGGCCGGAAGAGTTCGCCCCCCAGCATGCGACCGTGCCGTCGGATTTGAGCCCGCACGTGTGCGACCCCCCCGCGCTCACCTGCGTGAACGTGCCCGCGGGCGGGGTCGCCTGGCCGTAGCCGTTGTACCCCCAGCACGCGACCGTACCGTCGGTCTTGACCCCGCAGGTATGCTCATCCCCTGCGCTCACCTGAGCGAACGTGCCCGCGGGCGGGGTTGCCTGGCCGTAAAGGTTCAGACCCCAGCACGCGACAGTGCCGTCGGTCCGAAGAGCGCAACTGTGGTAGCCCCCCGCGCTCACCTGCGAGACTGTGCCCGGGGTGAGCAGGACGAACTCCGGCTTCGCCTGGCGCCCGGGGTTGGTAAGGTCGGACTCGCAGGCGATCGCAAGGACGAGGCCCAGTGTCGTCACGTTCTTTAGCGTCATGGTCCTCTCCGATCTCTGTCAGCGGATCACCGGTTTCCGTGCTGGGCTAGCTGCCAGCAGCGCTCAGAGACCAAGGTTCACGAGCACAGTGAGCACCTTCGTGCCGGCGCCCGACGCGCCGTGGCTGTCGGTCAGCGTCACCCGGATCGTGTAGCTCCCGATCAGCAAGTAATTGTGCTGCGCGGTGAACGTCCCCTGGCTCGACAGACTGGAGCTTGAGGACGAGCCATCGCCCCAGTCAATTGTGTAGGACCACGGTCCGTCGTTGTCCGGGTCGCTAAACGATGCGCTCAGAGTGTAGAGGAGGCCGAGCAACACCGTCTGGTCGGAGCCGGCGCTCACGCTGGGCGGCTGGTTCGGCTGAGTCACGGTGACCGTCTGCGAGGTCGACCCCGTTGCCCCCTGGTTGTCGGTCACCGTCAGTGTGACGGTGTAGCTGCCTCCCGCCGCATAGCTGTATGACGGGTTCTGCGCCGTTGTCGATGTACCGTCTCCGAACGTCCAGCTGTATGCCGTGATCGTGCCGTCGGGATCGCTGCTCGTGCTGGTGAAGCCGCAGGTGAGCCCGCTGCACCTGACTGTAAAGCTCGCGGTCGGCGGCTGGTTGGGCGCCGTGGCCGTCACGGTCTGCGAGGTCGATCCCGTCGCCCCCTGATTGTCGGTCACGGTCAGTGTGACGGTGTAGCTGCCCGCTGCCGCGTAGCTGTGTGACTGGTTCTGGGCGGTCGACGTGCCTCCGTCGCCCCATGTCCACTGCCAAGCGACGACCGAACCGTCGGGATCGGTGCTCCCGTCGGTGAACGCGCACGTGAGCCCGCTGCAGGTCCAAGTGAACGCGGCGGTGGGCGGCCGGTTCTTGGCGATATCGCCGGACGACAGGAGACCTTCGCGCGAGTAGTTTGCCGCCAACGGAATCGAAAACCGGAAGAAGTCTGCCCCGCTCCCAGCGGGGCCATTGTCGCAGGCCACCACGATAAAGTCGAAGTACTCCCCTGTGTCCACGCGTCCAATCCCGTGGAATTCCACTCCGTGGGTGGAATCGGCGCACGCCGTCGAGCTGTTCCGGTATGCCGTGATCCCCGTCGCCGGATCTGTGTCGACCGTGACGACCGCCACGGTGGTGCCGTTCCGCCGCACGGCGGACCAATCGCGATAGAACAGCCGCCCACTCAGGGTCGAGGCGACGTCGAAATTGAACTCCTGGAGGTCGCTCCCGACGGTCGGCGTCCCGAGCCCGGTAGTCCCCACCCCGGCGATCCGGTCGATCGCGGGCGGACTGCCCCCGCTCAGGGTGATCTCGCCATCGGTCAGCTTGGCGGACTTGCCGTAAGCCGCACTCGGCACCCAGATGCGGAAGGAGTCCACGCCGGCGCCGGGACTGCCGTTGTCACAAGCCGCCACGGCAAACTCCTTCAGGAGCCCGTCCTCCCCCCGCCCGGTGCCGGCGAAGGTCGCGCACGCCGTCGACGTCTGGGTGAACGACGTGATCGCGGTGGCCGCGTCGGCCGTGGGATCGACCGTCACGGTGGCGACCCCGCCGGACGTCACGAGGCGGTAGTCGCTATACGTCAACCTACCGCCCGGCGCGTCGCTGACATCGAAGTTGAAGCTCTGCCGGTCGCTGCCGGGCGTGGCCGTGCCCGCTCCCATGCCGCCGAGGCCGGTGAGATGGACGCCGGTCGGGGATTGTGAGAACCCTCGGCTTGTGGGAACACCGCGCCCCGGACTGACGAAGTCCCGACAGCCCGCGGCAACCAGCGCCGCTGCCAGGAGGCTGGAAAGAGCGGGCAGCGCTGCGCGCGCCTGCGGCGTTCCGAGGTGCGTCACGTTGTACAAACGGAATCCCTCGCTACCCATGGATGTGGTCAGTCGCACGTCGCACCTGAGTGTGGACCGGTTGCCCGAGGGACTTGCAAGGTTGGCGCCGCTCGCGGCTCACAGCAGATCCAGCTAGCGGTCGGCAACAAGTCCCTGTGGCAGAGGGGGATACAGGTCGCGCGCCGGCGTGGCCCTGGCGCTGCGGCGGCGCAGCCTATCGCGTAGAGTCCACACCATGCGGCACAGCGCGTCTCGGCCGCCCGCGTGGGAACATCCCCCTCTCCGCCAGCGCCAGGGCCGCATCATAGACTTCGCGCGCGCATAACAGGACGAGCCGTACACGCCCCACTCGCCGCTCGCGCCAGGCTTCGCGCCGCTGCAGCTCGCGGACCAGCGGGCTGAGATCGTGGTCGAGGTCCAGCGAAAAGAGCCGCACGTTGGTGACCTGCACTCTCCCGTCCGCGCGCCTCCAGCGCATCGGATACGTTTCCCGCGTCAGCACTGGGAGCCTGAGCTGCGGCTCGACTTCCTCCGCCACGAAATAGCAAAACGTCATGGTGTTGGCGGGCACTCCCGCCAGCAGAATCTTCCCGTCGTACTCGAGCAGCCTCCCGTAGGGCGTGCGCCGGCCACACGGGGTGTCGGCGTGCTCGTGGCCCGCGATGATTGCGTCAGCCCGGCTGCCCCAAACCGCGACGGAGTGGGTGGGGTGGCTGCTGCGCACGACTCCTGGAGACCGGCGGAACACCTCCGTGATGAGCCCCATCCTCGACACCGTCTGCCGGGCGTCGAAGACCGGGTTGCCGAGTGCGTACTCGACGGCAGTACCTCGGAACGGAATGGTCGGCATCAGCAGAGTCCCACGGGCCCCGACGACTTCCTGCAGCGCCCGAACGACGTCGACCGGGCCTCCCCGGAATCCGAGAAATCTGTCGAACGCGCTGTGCACCATCAGCACGTCGCCTGGGACGACCCCCAGTTGCCGCAGCGCGCTCGTCAGATCCGCTGGCGTGAATGCGAAGAATATCCGATGGTAAGCGCGCAGGAGTTGCTTGAGCCGACGCTTTATCCCGGGCGGCAGCGCCCTCGAGGCGAGGGTGGTGAGACGCGCTGTGATCGCCGCGGTCACCTCAGCCCGTTGCGTTCGCGAAGGTGGCGCGCGGTGGCGCCGCCCGGGAACGTCCGACGTGTTGGCGCGCGACCGCAGTTGCGACGCGCCGGGCCGCCGCGCCACATCCCGCGACGAACCGATACAGCGGACCGAAGGCGCGCAGCGAAGTGAGTCCAATGAAGTACAGCCCCGGCACACTGCTCTCAAACCAGTGGCTCAGGATCGGAATCGCCGTGTCGGTCTTGATCTCGGCCAAGAGCGAGGGATGAATCATCGTCAACTTGTTGAGGTCTACCGTGTATCCCGTCGCCAGGAGGATGTGATCGGCGCTCAGTGTTGCGCCGTCCGAGAGGGTCGCTGCGATTTTTCCGTCGACGACGTTCACTGTCGTCACCGTCTGGCCCTCGCGTAATGTGACTCTGCCGATGACTCGATTCCGCAACCAGTCGGTCGCTCCGGAGTGATAGGCGGCGTTATAGGAATCCTTCCGTGTCTGGTGGAGACGGTAGAAGAAATAGGGCATATGATCCAGCACCCAATTTCCCCAGCCGGGCGCAATGGTCGCCTTCGGAGCCAGGATGCGTTCCAGCGGGGTGCGCACCTTCATACGATCGGGCGGCAGCCACACGATGCGCCGCCGTGCGACGACCTGCACAGTGGCACCGACTTCGTGGAGCAGCGCCGCAAACTCGATCGCGCTCTGCCCGCCGCCGACTACGACGACGTCCCGTCCCTTGAAACGGCTGAAGTCCCGGTGGTCGGAAGAATGGGAGACGAGTCCTGCCGGGAGCCGGGCGTACGGTTCGGGTCGATTGGCATAGTAACGGAGTCCGATTGCCATCACGACCGCCTGACTCTCTACGTCGCGTCCATCCTCGAGCGTTATGAGAAACCGGTCGTCCCGTCGCTCGATTGATGTAACGTACGTCTCGTCGACCTGTGGCACCGCCTGTTGCTGGAACCAGAGGCCATAGTCAACGAACGTCTTGATTGGGAGGGGATAGCTATTGTCGTACTTCTTCTCCTTGCAGAAGCGCTCGAAGCCGTGCGCCTTACGCGGGTCGGAGAGGTTGGTGGCCCACCAGTGGGATCGCAGCAGCATGCCTTTCGGCATGTGATCGCGCCACATCTCCAAGGTCTTGCCGAACACGGCGACCCTCAGCCCTCGTCCAAGCAGATGCGCGGCGGTCGAGAGCCCGTAGGGACCGGCGCCCACGACGGCAACGTCATAGACGGGCTTCATACGGGACCTTTCCTCACGCGGGACACGAGTCTGCTCACAGCGTGGCGCGTGAAGTCCGTTGTGGCCTTGACCGCAGGAAGCGGATCCTTCCAGTTGAGGTAGTCGTAGGCCATCGGCTTGAGAAACGAGAGTCCGAAGTCCAGGAGCGCCCGCGCCGGAGGTGTGACTCCGGGCCTGCCCCGCTGCCGCAGGGCGGTGACCGTCGTGTGGATGTCCCCGCCCAGATGGCGCATCCAACCGCCGATCCGATAGCCCGCGACCCGCTCTAGGGGCTCGCCGCTCGCCCACTGATACAGGAGATGCGGGAAGTCGACGCCGGCGCGCACGGCGACCTCGACGGATGCGGAGAGCCGTGGGTTGATCTCCATCAAGTACGGGACGCCCGCCGCGTCACGGCGGAACTCGACTTCGGAGTAGCCTGCAAGCCCGATTTCGCGCACCAGCGCTTCGGCTTGAGCCCCGATGTCGGGCGGAATGGCGATGCTCTGGCGCAGCACCGAGTCCCCGCCCAATGGCATGCTGGTGCGCCTCGCCCACTGGGCGAAGCGCGCGTACACCTCGCCATCGGCGTGCAGGAAACTCACCGCCTCACGTCTTCCGGTCAGCAATTGCTGGAACAGGGCGGCCTCCCCGAAGCGCGTGACCGCCGCGACAGCGTCACATGCCTCGGCCGGAGTGACCACGAGCTCGGCACCGAGCCGTACTCCCTCCCGGCCGTTCCACAACCAGGACTCGCACGGTTTGATCACGGCCGGAAGGCCGATTTCTTTCAGCGCCACCGGCACGTCCCCCACGTCGCGCACGACCATCTCGCGCGGCACATGGAGGCCGAGGCGCCTCGCCGTGTCTAGCGTCCGCTCCTTGTTGACCGCGATCGCCAGCGCCCGTTCGTGCGCGAGCGCCACGCGGACTCGCGCCTCGAGTCGCGCGCGATGCATGCGCAGCAAGGCGATCGTGGCGTCGTTTGAGGCGATGAGCACGCGCGCACCCGCGCGCTCCAGCCACTCCTCGAGGGTGGCAAGGTAGGCGCCCAGCATTCCCTCAGGTGGGAACACGAAACCCTGCCGACACCAGCGGGACGAGAAGGCCGGTGTGGTGGGGTGCGTCCCCACCGCGGCGACCTGGAGCCCCCGCCGGCCGAGGGATCGCACTGCCACCAAGGACTGCCGCAGTGATGCGTTGAGGACCAGCGCATCGAATCTCATCAGTGGCCGGAATGCTGCGCAAGAACCGGGCCGGAATCGAGATACGATGTTGCGATAGGCCCGTCGGACAGGGCGTCGACCCGATAACTTGAGGCGGGCGTGCCGCAATTTGGTGCAACAGTGGGCGCGGCACGTGCGGTTCTGAGCACAACTCGCCCGTGGTTGCCTTGGTATGGACGTTGCGCTGTGCTCAGGCAGGTGAAATCTCGTCGAATACTCAGCTCCCTGTTATACGTCGGCCTCGACGCCCTCGGAATCCCACGAGCCGCGCGTCTGTCGCGCCGCGCGGGGACGATTCTGTGCTATCACAACGTCGTGCCGGACGCTGCAGCCGGCGACAGCGCCACGCCCAATCTCCACATGCCGCTCGCGCGCTTCGAGGCCCAGGTGCGGTGGCTCGCCCGGCACTACGAGATCGTGCGCCTGTGCGAGTTGGTGCGGCGCGCGGAACGTGGAGAGCGGCTCCGGCAGGTGGCCGTCCTCACCTTCGATGATGGGTACGCCGGCACGCTCCAACACGCCGTGCCGCTCTTGGCTCGCCTCGGCATACCAGCCACAATATTCGTGATCGCGGAGGCGCCCGGCCGTTGGGATTCGTTCTGGTGGGACCATCCTGACCTGCCACCGTCGCTAGCGCCGACCAGGCTACGCTACATGCTGGACGAAGCCTGGGTCGACGAGGACGCGAACCAGGGCGCCACTCGGCTGCATAGCAGCCCTTCGCCTGTGTCTCACTGTCTCCAGCCGGCTGGGTGGCGGGTGATCGCTGCGGCCGCGCGCCAGGGCATGGACATCGGCGTCCATTCCGCAACTCATCGTCGCCTGCCGCGGCTCACAGATGCCGAACTGCAGCGGGAAGTCATCACGAGCCGACAGGTCATTCAGCGCGAGACGGGGGTTGCGCCTGACTTCTTCGCGTACCCGTACGGGATGTGGGACGAGCGCGTGAAAGCGGCCGTCCGGGCCGCGGGTTATCGGGCAGCCGTGACGGTGGAGCCCGGCCTGAACGGTACGGGAGCCGATCCTTGGGCGCTCCGCAGAGTCACCATCCCGGCGAACATCAGCCAGCCGGCCTTTCGCGCCTATGCCGTCGGGCTCAACCCTCGCTGGGTACTGAGGTAGGCGGGCCGAGATCGAAGAAAGGGTGATCGCGTCTGGTGTAGCGCGTTCGCAACACGACCAACCCGAGGGAGCGCTGTTTCGTGAGGCAAGGGCGGTCGCTCCGGCTGGTCTCGGTCTTGCTTCCCCTCTCTGGCGTGCATGACCTAGCCGCGCTTTCCGCCCCGACAGAGTCCCGGACGCACGCCAAGGCTCAGGCACTCGACCGCTCGCTGCTGCGCGGCGTCGCCTGGACCGCGACGGCCAAGTGGGCCAGCCAGGCTCTCAGCTGGGTATCGTGGCTGATCATCGCCCGTTTGCTCACCCCCGAGGACTACGGCCTCGTGGGGATGGCCGCCATCTATCTCGGGCTGATCACGCTGCTCTCCGAATTTGGCCTGGGTACCGCGGTGCTGGCGATCCGCGAGCTCAGCGTCGAGCAGATCAACCAGCTCAACGGTCTGGCCGTGGTCTTGGGGCTGGCCAGCCTGCTCGCGTCCTGCGCCGTGGCGATTCCGTTGGGGCGTTTCTTTCATGCTCCGCCGTTGCCGCTCGTCGTCGTGGCCATGAGCACGACCTTCCTCATCGCTTCGTTCAAGACCGTACCCCTTGCCCTGCTGCAGCGGGACCTGCGCTTCAAGGCGCTTGCGCTCATTGACCTGAGCCAGGCGCTGGTGCTCGCCATCAGCATGATCGGACTGGCCGTAGCAGGGTTGCGGTACTGGACCCTGGTATGCGGCGCGGTGCTGGGTGCGCTGATTTCGACGGGCGCGGTGCTCAGGTTGCGGCACTCGCCGCTCGTGTGGCCGCGGCTGAAGTCCCTGAAGCCCGCGATCACGCTGAGCTCCAACGTCCTCGTCGCCCGGTTGTGCTGGTACGTCTCGGCGAACGCGGACTTCCTGGTCGCCGGGCGGATCCTGGGGAAGGCCGCCCTCGGCTTCTACGGCATCGGCTGGACCTTGGCCAGCGTTCCCGTGGACAGGGTCGCGGCGCTGGTCGGGCAGGTGACGCCCGCATATTTCGCCGCCGTGCAGACGGACCGCGCAGCGATCCGGCGGTACCTCCTGAGAATTACGGAAGGCATCGCGCTGATCACGTTCCCCATCAGCCTCGGGCTCGCACTGGTGGCCCGGGATTTCGTTCTCGTGGTCCTCGGCCCCAAGTGGGAGCCCACGATCGCACCGCTGCAGCTGCTCGCGGCCTACGCGGCGTTCCGCTCGATCACGCCGCTCTTGCCTCAGGTACTCCAGATCATGAGGGATGCGCAGTTCGAGATGTGGAGAATGGTCGCGGCTGCCGTTGTCATGCCCGTCAGCTTCTACTTCGGCGAGCAGCGCTGGGGGACGGTCGGCCTCGCGATCGCTTGGCTACTGGTAGATCCCCTGCTCGCCTTCCCGCTGTACCGGCGAGTGTTCTCCAAGATCGAGCTTTCCCTCAGAGAATACCTGGTGGCGCTGTGGCCCGCGTTGAGTGGGACGGCCCTGATGGCCGCCGTGGTGCTGGCCGTCGGGGTGTTCGGCGGCAGCGCGTTGGCGGTTGGCGTTCGATTGGCTGCCCAAGTCGCAGCTGGAGCGATCAGTTATGGACTCACCTGTGTGGTACTACACCGGGAGCGGCTCAAGCCGTTCCGCGAGCTCGTCATGGCTGCGCGGCGGGGATCCGAGGGGCGCGTGTGAGCGACCTCCGCCGGCTGCTCGTGATCACCTACTACTTCGGCTCCGACGGCTCCGTCGGGGGCCTGCGCTGGGCCGGCATCACGAAGTACCTCGCCCGGCTGGGCTGGGAGGTCTCCGTGATCACCGCCGCGCCACCTGGCGCGAACGGCACGTCGGGTGACCCATATGTAGAGTGGTGTCCGCGCCTCTGGACGTTCCTCGACGGTTGCCGGCTGCTCCGCCGGCTGGCCCTTGGGCGCTCGCCCGCGTCGTTGCCGAATAACGGATCGCGTGTCGCGCCTGGAGCGGAGCTCTCAGGTCTGCTGCGCCACCTGCGTCGGGAGGTGGTGGCGTTGTTGGCCTTTCCTGACGAGAGCCGCGGCTGGGTGTTGCGGGCCGCGCTGCGCGCGCGCTCGGTGATCCGGCGATTCCAGCCGCACGTGGTCGTGAGCAGCGGCCCACCGCACTCAGCTCACCTCGTAGCCGGGATCGCTACCATCGGAAGCGCGGCACGCTGGTTGATCGACCTGCGCGATCCATGGGCGGGCCCGTACACGAAGGCCTGGGACGCGGACCCGAGAGTCGGGTCCAGAACCTACCGCGCGCTCTCCCGGCCGCTGGAGCGCCTCGCCTTCGGAACGGCCCGGAGGGTCATTACCAACACGCACCAGTTTGCCGAGGTGCTCGCCGCCAAGTATCCCACCGTGTCAGTCGCATGCATTCCGAACGGGGTCGACCCGGAGTGCCTGCCGCCACCGGCGAGCTCGCGCTATCCGGGGCTGGGCGTCGCGTACACCGGCACGCTGTACGGAAGCCGCGATCTCGGGCCCGTCGTGCGGGCGCTCCAGTTCTTCCTCTCGCGTCACCCAGAAGCTGCTCGCGCTGGCTCCAAACTACGAATTGCCGGTCCGGCCGAGCTTCGCCATGCCCGGGCATTCAGCGACGCAGTTGCCGCGGCCGGGATGCAGCAGTACGTCGAGCTGCTCGGCCCGCTACCCCGAGGCCAGGCGCTGGAGGTGGTGCGCCGTTCGCGGCTGGCGGTGGTCCTGGCACAGGAGCAGGAGCTGCAGATCCCCGCCAAGCTCTATGAATCGATCGCGATGGGAGTCCCTACGCTGGTCGTGGCGCCGGCAGGCAGCGCTGCAGGGGTGGAGGGAACGCGGGTCGGGGCCAGCGTGCGCGATTCAGACGACATCGAGGGAATTGCCGGCGTCCTCGAGCAGCTGTGGGGGGATGGGTCGGGACGGCGATCTCCGTGCGCTGTGCCGATCACGTACGAAGCGATTGCGCCCGCCGTAGACAAGCTGCTCCGTAACAGCTTCGCGCTGGACGCCGCCGGCTATCGGCGATATCGGCGAGCTTGGTGACCTCGACCACGGGACGGTGGGTCGCCGCCTTCATGCCAATCCGTGCAACTCTTTACACTCCCATCTTCATCGGGTGTGCAGAGGCCTGGCTTTGTCCTCAAGAGGACGAACACGTTGAAGGTCGGCCCGGTGACGGGCGCCGGATGAGCCGTGGCGACGCCGACCGGGCTCGGGGGCGTGATACTGTCCATCGGTAGCTGGAGCGGGCCGCCGGTGTAAACGCCGCTGGCGACGGGGGGGCCATAGAAGTCCTCGGCATTCTGCACCAGGTAGCGCTCACCCATATGGAGGATCCCCGAGACGTCTACGCTGACCGAATCTTGCTGCGCCCAATTGTAGACGATGATGTTGGCCCGACCTGGCTCATACTGGTTCGGGCGCACGACGAGCTTGACGTCCGTGGGGGCGCTACCGGCATACGTGCCCGGATCGGCGAGCCCGGTCTGCGTACGCCAGCCGTCGAACGTGGTGGCGTAAGTGCTATCGTGGCGCCACGCCACGGCGGTCGGGTCGCCAAAGAACGTATTGTCGCTCCACCGCTGGTCGCTGACCGTCCCAAGCGTCCACACCATGCCACCGCTGGCAAAGTTGTATAGCGTGTTCCCCGTCACGGTAGCCGTGGTCCACGCGCCCATCTGCCACCACCCGCCGACGAAATAGTTGTTGGTGCAGACAATATCTTGGTTCGTAACGACGTTGCTGCCAATGTCGGCGGTCTGCAACGGGCGGTTGCTTTCGGGATCGCTGTTGTTCGTCCGGTACGTGTAATTCTCATTGACGGTGATTCCCGACGCGGGAAATACGCCGCCAACGAGAATGTCGGTATCCCACGGCACGCCCCACACGTAGTTGTTGAACGCGACGTTGCCTTCGAGATCGATGTTCTGGATATACGGTCCGTCGTTGGCGAAGCAGTGAAAACCAGACGCCCAATTGTCGAAGACGATGTTATCCTGCAACAGCAACGTGGCGGCTTGACTCTTACAGTAGATCCCGTGAGTCAGGTTGTCGGTACGTCCGTTGTTGTACACGATGGAGCCGTTGACCTCGGCCCCGGTTGCCTGCGGCCAGATGAAGATGCCGTCGTCAGTCGCGTCATGGACGACCAAATTGATGAGCTTCGTCCCAGGCCCCTGAGCGTTGACGCCATGAAAGGGTCCCACCTGGGCAGGGTTCGTGACCTCAAATCCCCAGAACCAGGTATACGCACCTCGTACCAAGAGGGTGTTCGTAACCGTCGCATGCTCGCCCGGATACTGGCGCACGACGATGGGAGCCTCAGCCGTACCGATCAACGTACTCGGGAAGCCCCTCGGGTCTGCGGCGTTCGTATACGTTCCGCCGCGCAACCAGATCGTGCTGCCCGGCGTCACCGCGGCCGGGCCGCTCAGGGCTGTCCCGAGGTCCCACGGGTTCGCGAACGATCCGTCGCCGGAGGGAGAGCCGGTCGGCGAGGCGTAGAACTCCGCGCCGGTCACGAACTCGGCGCTTAGCCGGGGCGTGAAGGCACGAGGCTGGACCACATCGTCATCCGCGCAGGAAACCAAGAGCAGCGAAAGCCCGAGCGCCAAGGGCACCCAGCCCGGCTCGGCGCGAGGCAGCATATGTCCCCCGGAGGGCATAACGCCCCTGTTCTGTGCAACTTCTGCGCCTCTTCTGCGGCGTGGCTCCCGACCTAGGCGTACGCGTGTGCGGTATGCACTCGGCCCCCGCCCCCACGCAACACGTGTCGCTGGTCTGCAGCGCTCTGGTGCACGAAGTCTCAGGAGCGATGGATATCGTGCCAGAGTTCGAATTCTGCCACGTGGAACAGCTGCAACGCGGCCTCGGGCTCGATGCGATGGTTCTTCGCTAGAGACCTCAGGATTTCGTCCACACTGTAGATCCCGCGTTCGCGGGCGCCCCGACTGGTCAGGATGTCATGCAGCGGTTCGGCGAGGACGCCGGTCACCCACATGTGCAGGGACGTGGGGAAGCCCATCTTCTCAACCCGGTTTCTCACCGAGTCCGGTATGCGGCCGCGCAGACTTCGGCGCAGGAGAGCCTTATTCCAGATTCCCTCCATTTTGCGATCGGCGGGCATGCGGAACGCGAGCGAGACCAGTCGGTAGTCCATGAACGGCAAGCGGGCTTCCACGCCGTGGGCCATCGAGTTGCGGTCTTCCAGCCGCAGATAGTGTGGCAAGGGAGCCCGTTCTACGGACCGTCTCAGGACGGCGTTCAAATCGGGGTCCTCGTAGCCTACCTCGTTCGGAACCAGACGCTCGAATAGAGATGGTGCAAACCACCGCTGCTCGCGGCGGCGAGTGTCCCGCCGGCGCACCAGGCTGCGATACGGCCTGAAGCGCTGCAGCTGATGGTAGAACACGCGGCTCAGGGAGCGCAGGAACAGGTGCCCGGCACTGGTCCCGTACCCGGCGGCGTACTCCTGCATCTCGTGCCATGCTCTGGCGACTCGCGCGGTGCGGAGCAGCGTGTACCAGTAGTCGTGGAAGTAGCTCGGATAGCCGGCCAATGTCTCATCGGCCCCCTGGCCGTTGAGCACGACCTTGACGCCGTTGTTCGCCGCCAGTTTCATGAGGTGGAAGCCGGCAATTGGCGCCCCCGAGATGATCGGCTCATCCTGAAACCGCAACACCTCTGCCAGGCTGTCCCACATCGCTGTTGGGGCCAGTGATATGCGTCGCAACAGGGCGCCGGTCTGCACGAGGGTGTCGGCAATGTAGGCGCGTTCATCGAACGCGGACTCGTGATAGCAAAAGGCCAGCAGCGGCGCAGCCTGACCGGCAGCGCCACCTGGACGGTTTCGCGCCATGGCACAGATGATTGCGGTCGAGTCGAGCCCTCCGGACAAACAGACCCCCACGGGCACGTCGCTCCGCAGGCGGATTCGCACCGCGTCTTCGAGCAGCTCCGCCACCGTCTCTTCGATATTCACAGCCGCGGCCGCCTCCGGCTCGACGGCCGGGAGAGACCAGTAGGTCCACTGCCGCCAGGTGCCATCGAGCCGGAGCTCGAAGGCGCCTCCCGGTGGGACCTGCTCGATGCCGGCGTAAAAGGTCGCCGGGGTCTCATCCAGCTTGCCGTCGATCAAGAAGTCGGCGGCGACCTGCCAGTTGGTGTCTCGTGCATAGAGGCCCGAAGCCAGTATGGCCTTTGCTTCGGAGGCGAGGAGCCAGCAGTCTTTGGCTCGATGCACGAAGAGGGGCTTCACGCCGAACCGGTCCCGCGCGCCGAAGAGCACGCCGCGGCGACAGTCGTGGATAACGAACGCCCACATCCCGTTCAACCTGGAAAGGCATTCCACGCCCCAGTGGCGGTAGGCTGCGAGCAAGACTTCGGTGTCGCTGGTCGAGCGGAAGCGGTAGCCGGCGGCCCGCAACTCATCGCGCAGCTCGACGTAGTTGTAGATCTCCCCGTTGAAGACGATGACGAGCTGGCCATCTTCGGAAGCCATGGGCTGATGGCCCGTGGGGCTCAGGTCGAGGATGGAGAGCCGGCGAAACCCGAACCCCACCTGGTGGTCGAGGTACAGGCCGGAGTCGTCCGGGCCCCGGTGGGCGATGCTCTGCGCCATCCGGGTCAGGAGCGCCGCGTCTGCCTGGCGACCGGCGAGACCGAGCATCCCGACAAGACCGCACATCTTCGAGGTTGCCTTTCGATTCTCGTCGAGCGTGCCTTCGCATGAACAGTGCCGGGGGGTGGTGTTCATCACAACGATGCATGGCCGCCCGGGTGTTGCACCGGCGCAACGCAGGAGGTGCCTGCGTCCGCTCGGGCGGCACGGATCTTGACCCTCCTTTGCGCGGTTTCGTGGGACGATCTCTTCCTTGAGTCCAAGAGGGCTAGTGGATAACACTGCGGCCCCGACCGTGGCGGTGGTCGGGTGTGGCGCCATTGCCAGAACGTGTCACGTCCCGGCGCTCGCCAAACACCCCGGGGTGCGGGAGCGGCTCGTACTCGTCGACCAGGACCTGGACCGGGCGCGGGAGCTCGCGCAGGCGTTCGAGGTGGCCTCGGTCGCCGCAGACTACCGGGACGTTTTAGGCCGCGTGAACGGCGTGGTGATCGCATTGCCGCATCACCTTCACTATGGCACTGCCCTCGATTGCCTTCGCGCCGGGGTACACGTCCTGTGTGAGAAGCCCCTGGCAGAGTCCGCAGCGGAGGTGGCTGAGCTCGCTGCGGTCGCCGAGCAGTCGCATGTCACGCTCGCCGTCAACAACACCCGGCGCCTGTTTCCTCCTTCGAGAAAAGTCCATGAGCTGCTGCGCGAAGGCGCGATCGGCGCCGTCCGATTCCTCGGCTACTATGACGGCGCGAAGTACGGCTGGCCGAGCGCGTCCGGCTTCGCATTCGGCCTGCGCGGGACCGGGAGGGGCGTCCTGCTCGATGTGGGAGCGCACGTGCTCGATCTGGTCTGCTGGTGGTTGGGCCGCCAACCTCAGGTCACCGCCTACGCGGACGATTCGTTCGGCGGCAGCGAAGCCGTCGCGAAGGTCTCGTTCACCGAAGGGGACACGCACGGAGAGGTCCACCTCAGCTGGTTGGCCAAGTTGCGAAACGGCTTCCGGATCGAAGGCGAGGCAGGATCCATCGTGGGGAGCGTCTACGACTGGCATGCCGTCGAGCTGGTGTCGCGGTCGGGAAAGCGCAAGGCGATCCCGCTCAATTCAGGCAGCCGCACGCCCAGCGATGCCGGACGACTGGTCGTAGAGGATTTCCTCGACGTCATCGAGAGCGGCCGGCCGCCCCTCGTGTCGGCTCGGGATGTTGCCCCGTCGGTCGCCATGATCGAGGAGTGTTACGCCCGCCGGCGTCGCTTCGACATGCCCTGGCACGATGCCTGGGAGCACATCCGCTATGCCCTCTGATCACCGGGTGCTGGTAACTGGGGCCGGGGGATTCATCGGCGGGCGGGTAGTCGAAGTGCTGCACGGCTCGGGCTGCGCTCAAGTGCGCGCCGGCGTGCGGAGGTGGGCCGGCGGCGCGCGGATCGGGCGGCTGCCCGTCGAGATCGTGCGGTGTGATTTGGCCGATCCACGCCAAGTGGACGCCGCCTGCGACGGAGTGACGGCGGTCGTGCAATGCGCCACGGCCACCGGCCCGGGGGGTGAAGCGTCGCTGCGCAACCTCCTCGAAGCCGCATACCGGCGCGGCGTAACGCGGCTCGTTCACCTCAGCACGACCGAGGTCTACGGTGCCCTCGCCGGGGAGGTCGATGAAGAGCATCCCATCGGCCCTGGGCAAAGCGACTACGCCCGATCAAAGATCGCGGCCGAGCAGGTGTGCGCCGAATACATCGGTCGCGGGCTCCCGCTCGTCATCCTTCGTCCGAGCATCGTGTACGGCCCGTTCAGCGAGACATGGACGGTCAAGTTCGCCCAGCGTCTCTTGTCGGGCAGGTGGTCCCTGCCCGAGGAGTCCTGCCGCGGGACGTGCAACTTGCTCTATGTCGACGATCTCGTGGCGGCCATTGTTCTCGCCTTACGGACCGACCAAGCCGTCGGCGAGACGTTCAACGTCAACGGCAACGAGCGGCTCACGTGGAATCAGTATTTCCGCGCGCTCGGCGACGCGCTGGGTGCCGGCACCCTGGATCGGCAGAGCGCACTGGTGGCTCATGCAAATGCGTGGCTGTTGCAGCCCGTGCGGGCCTCCGCGCACTTCTTGTTGGCATATCAGAAGGACCGCATCATGGCGTTGTACGAGCGCTACCGCCCTGTTCGGCGGCTGATGCGCGGGGCCGAGAGCCTGCTGCGAAGGGTGCCAGCGGCGGGTGAGTTCGGCTTGTATAGTCGTGCCGCGTTCTACCTGACCGGGAAGGCTCAACGTATGCTCGGGTATCAGCCGGCCTTCACCATGGCCAACGGCATCACCTGGAGCGTGGCATGGTTGCGGCATGAAGGCTACCTGCCCGACGGAGGTCCCGTCTGACGCCATCTGAGCCGCTGTCGATCCTGCACATCGCCGCTCCGGGTCCGGTAGGAGGCTTGGAGCGGGTGCTCCAGGCCCTGCCGAGCGGTCAGTCCCGACGCGGGCATCGGGTGCGCGTCGCGCTGGTGGTCCGAGCGGCGGAGGAGCGGGACGCGTTCGTCGCACCGCTGTTAGCTGCAGGCGTCGAAGTGGATGTGCTGCGACTGCCAGCGAGGGCCTATCTTCGGGAGCGCCACTTGATTCGGGAGCTGTGCGCTCGATTCCGGCCTGATGTGGTACACACCCACGGCTACCGGCCGGATGTGCTGGACGCGGGCATTGCCCGGTCCATGGGCGTGCCGACCGTCACAACCGTGCACGGCTCGAGCCGCACCCGGGGGCGGGTCCGGCTCTACGAGCTGGTCCAGTTCGTCATGTTCCGGAAATTCGACGCCGTCGTTGCAGTGTCGCGCCCGCTGGTGCGCTCGCTCACTCGCTTTGGAGTCCCGCGCCATCGGATCCACGTCGTTCCCAACGCCTGGGACGGACGTGCTCCCGGCTGGGATCGACACGCGGCGCGTGACGCGCTGGGCGCTCCGCCGGACCGGTTTCTCATAGGCTGGGTGGGACGGCTGATCCCCGTGAAAGCGGCAGACGTGTTCCTCCGAGCGCTTGCCGCACTCAGAGACGTTCCCTGGTTCGCCGCCGTGGTCGGCGATGGCACGGAGCGCTGCTGCCTCGAACGGCTCGCCGCCGGGCTGGGGCTGAGCGGCCGTGTGGCGTTCCACGGAAACGTGGACGACGCCGCTAGGCTGTTCCCGGCGTTCGATGTCTTCGTGCTGAGCTCCCGGACCGAGGGAACGCCAATCGTGTTGTTCGAAGCGATGGCGGCCGGTGTACCGGTCGTCGCGACCGCCGTGGGAGGTGTGCCGGACGTGGTCTCCGGCACGGAGGCCCTCCTCGTCCCCGCGGAGGATCCCGGCGAGCTCGCGCAAGCGATTCGCACCGCGTTGCTCGATCCGGGGGCGGCCCGGGCGCGGGTGACCGCTGCCCGGGCGCGCCTCACGCGGGACTTCACCGTTGACCGCTGGGTGGCGCGCTATGACGCCGTGTACCAGCGGGTGGTACGAAGATGTGGGGAACGCGAGGTCCTCATGGCCGCCAGACCGTAACATCATCCACCCAGACATGCTCGGTCTGGGGCGCGGCGTTCATGTAGTTGTCGAACCGGATCTCGTTGAGCCGGAGATCCGTCGTGGTGCGCCAGCGCATGTTCTGCTGGTCCAGCTTCTTGACGCCGTTCAGCCAGACGGTCTGGCTGCCGTCGTACTGGCCCGGGGTGTTCAGTTTGACATGGAAGACGACGTCCTGCCACTGGCCGGGGACCAGCGCGATCTTAGGAGATTGCTGGAATAACACGTTTCCGTAGCAGCAGCTCATGTCGGGCCAATACGTGTAATACGAGAGCGGCTGGAGCGTCGGCAGCGACACCTCTTCAGGATCAATGCCGGCCCAGAAATAGTCCGTGCCGTTCGGCACGATCGCTGGTTTCCCCCAGGAGGAGCGGGGATCGTCGATCCGGTTACCCGCTATCATAAAAAAGTGCATGCCAGCGCCATCCGGGCGGATATTCTGAAACCCTTCCTCGAACAGCACGCTAAACTTTACATAGATCTCATCGTAGCCCGGCATGAACCATCGGGTGATCAACCCGTAGGCATTCGTTGGGGTGTAGAGCGCTTGCAGGGAGTGCGTGCCGGATCTCACCCGTGTGGGATCGGTCGTGATGCTATACCGGCCGTTATTGGGATCAGCCGTCCACAGGCTCAAGTCGCCGCTCTCAAAGCCGTCTTGCAGGATGATGGTGTCGGTCGGGCCGGGTTGCGGCGCCGCGCCGGGGCTCACGACGGTGAGCGTGGCCGTGCCGCTCTTCCCCTCGCTCGTCGCGGTCATAGTCGCCGAGCCGAGCGCCAGACCCGTCACGAGCCCGCTCCACGACACGAGCGCCACCGCCGCATCGTTGGACGTCCACGTCACGGTGCGGCCGGTGAGTACGTTCCCGCTCGCGTCCTTGACCACGGCGCTGAGCTGTTGCGTCGAACCTACCGAGACGCTCGCCGACGACGCGCTGACCGTCACCGTCGTCACCGGCACGGGATTCACCGTCACTGGGGGGTCGTAGATAGCGACTTCCGTGATGCTGTTCCACAGGCTGAGCAGCGTCGTGCCGCTCCACTGGCCGTGGCCGACGATCCGGATGTAGCGGCCCGTGACAGGCCCAGGCCGTCCCTTGGTACCACGCAATGTCCACGGCACCGACGGCCATCACCGCGCCGAGATCGTAGCGGATCCACTGGCCGTCGCCGTTTGCCGACCAGCGGGTGGCGAGGTTGTTGTCGAGCGTGTTCTGGGGGCCGTTGGGGTCCTGATACCCGCTCGCGACGACCGCAGCCACCGGTACGGAACTTACCGGGGCCGCCGGGCTTGCGTAGATGGCGACTTCCGTGATGCTGTTCCAGAGGCTGAGCAGCGTGGTGCCGCTCCACTGGCCGTGGCCCACGATTCGGACGTAGCGGCCCGTGACGGTCGAGAAATCGTAGCGCTCGGGCTGCAGGGTCTGCCCGCTGCTCTGGCCGCTGAAGACTGGGGTCCAGGTGAGGGTGTCGAGCGACACCTGGATCTCGAAGGCGGAGGCCCAGGCCGTCCCT
>WNGL01000893.1_pt1 | contig 120408 bp, 135 predicted proteins | sample 5400591 | NCBI WGS metagenome assembly WNGL01 (sample SAMN13153377, study PRJNA577476) | soil metagenome | isolation source: 80 cm soil or saprolite under Garry oak tree replicate 1 | place: USA:California | collected 2016-06-15 | reverse complement strand
CGCAACGCCTTCAGGGTCGACTCGATGTACCCGCCCGAGAGGCCCTTCGACTCCATCGACGAGACCAGGTCCGTCAGGAAATCGCGCCGATCCTCGCTCTTCATGCCGATGAGGTCCGCGGGCCGCTTGTCGTCCGCTCCGCACACGTTCCCGAGGCGGCGAAGGTAGACGTCCGCGGTGACGGCGGAACCCCGCGCGACATTTCGGTACCAGCGGTCGATCGTCGGATCCTCCCGGAGGGCCGCATACCCCAAGCTCGAACGGCTCCCCCGAGAGACCCGAACCATGCGGAAGGGATTCTCCGGGAGGGTAGATATGGGTTCCGAACCGGATTGTCAGTGGGTCCGTCCGGATTTGAACCGGAGTCTAGTGGTCCCGAACCACCAAGGATAGACCAAGCTACCCCACGGACCCAACGCAGCCGTGGTAAGAACGAGTTCCGGATAAGCGTTATGAGAACGTCGTCGACGGAGCACGCACGCGATTCTACGCTGCCTCTTCGGCTTCCGCCTGCGGAGTCATACGGAGCGTCCACGGCACACGAATCTGGCCGGCGAGATCCCGCCATTCCGCAGGCATCGGATTTCCCTCCGCATCGCGGCGATACCAATCGACGATGTCCGCGATCTCCGTGTCCCGACCGTGGACCGTGATGAGGATTCCGTTCCTCACATTGGCGGCCGCTTCGGCGGCGATGCGGCTCTCGAAGATCGCGGCGTATGGGTTCTTCGACATCCACCAGAGGACAAGGTAGAACGTACGGCTCGCGGCCCTCCGCGGACGTTTCGATTCACGGCTCGAATGGCCTTCGGTCACAGCGGTGGGCGAGGATGAATCGGGGCCGGGAAGTCGAAATAGGCTTTGTCAACGCGAAGCGCCCGGCTTGACAAATCGTTCCGCCGTCACGTGTTATTGCCGCGATTCCGAGAGATTCGTCAATCGACACGCGCCGAAACTCTCTTCGACACGCTTATATACGCCTCCAGTTCTCGCTCGCCCGATGGAGTTCCCGCTCCGGGAGAAAATCGCCGGAGAGATCGCCCTGTCCGACCAGCCGGGCAAGACGATGCGGAAGTGGCGGGAGGAACTGCGGATCTCGCAGACGGACCTCGCGAACCATATGCGCGTCTCGCCGAGCGTCATCAGCGACTACGAAGCGGGCCGGCGGACGTCACCGGGCATCCGCACAATTCACCGGCTCGTGGATGCCCTCTTGGACATCGACCAGAGGTCCGGGCAGCGGCTCTCGAAGCGGTTCCAAGAGTATTCCGACGTCATCCCGTCGATGCGCGACTGGTCCGTCGGCGTCCGCGCGGCGGACTTCCTGCGGAAGATCGAGGGCAAACTGCTCACGCAGAAGCTGAACACCCGACGCCTCGTAAATGGCTACACGGTCATCCATTCAATCAAGGCGATCACGACGCTCGACGCGTCCGATTACCTCCGCATCTACGGCACCTCGAGCGAGCGCGCCCTGCTCTTCACCGAGGTGAAGTACGGCCGCTCGCCAATGATCGCGATCAAGGCCCATCCGCTCAAGCCCGCGATGGTCGTCTACGTGCAGCCGGAGAACATCGACGAACTCGCGGTCAAGCTGGCGGAGCTGGAGAACATTATCCTCGCGCGGACGGACCTCGAGCAGCCCGACCTGATCTCGCGACTGGAGGCAATCGCATGAAGGCCGGCATCGTGAGCTACGGCGGGTACATCCCGCGCTACCGGATTCGACCGAAGGACATCGGGATCGTGTGGGGCTCCGACGGCGAGGCGATGGGCCGCGGGCTGAACATCCGCGCGAAGAGCGTCCCGGGTCCCGACGAGGACGTCATTACAATCTCCGTTGAGGCCGCGCGGGCGTGCATGGCCAAGGTGGACGTCGACCCGACGGAGATTGGCGCGATCTACGTCGGCTCCGAGTCCCATCCGTACGCGGTCAAGCCGACCGCCACAATCGTCGCGGAGGCGATTGGCTCCGCACCCGTGATGACCGCCGCGGACTTCGAGTTCGCGTGCAAGGCCGGCACCGCGGCGATGCAGACGACGATGGGCCTCACCCTCTCGAAGATGATGCGCTACGGCCTCGCAGTCGGCTCCGACACGAGCCAGGGCGCACCGGGCGATGCGCTCGAGTACAGCGCCTCCGCGGGCGGTGCCGCGCTCCTGATCGGCACGGACCGGGTGACGGCCGTGATCGACCACACCGTCTCGTACACGACGGACACCCCGGATTTCTGGCGGCGGGAGGGCCAGCGGTACCCGAGCCACGGCGGCCGATTCACCGGCGAACCCGCGTACTTCAAGCACGTGATCGCCTGCGCGCAGCTCCTCTTCAAGCGCGCCTCAACGAAGGCCGAGGATTACGACTACGCGGTGTTCCACCAGCCGAACGGGAAGTTTCCGGTCCGCGCGGCGAAGCAGCTCGGATTCACGGATGCGCAGATCGACGCGGGCCTGTGCGTGCGGGACATCGGGAACACGTACAGCGGCGCGATCATGGTCGGGCTCTGCGCGATCCTCGACGAGGCCGAGGCGGGCGATAGGATCTTTGCGGTGGGATACGGCAGCGGCGCGGGTTCCGACGGCTTCGACATCACCGTGACGGACGAAATCACAAAGCTCCGTCGGGACGCGACGCCGACGATCAAGGAGCAGATCGAGGACCAGGTGTTCATCGACTACGCGACGTACGCAAAGTACCGCGGGAAGATCTTGATGCGGGAGGCCTGAACCGTGCGGGACGTCGCGGTGATCGGGGTCGGCGAGACGGAATTCGGCGAACTGTGGGATCGCTCCTTCCGCGACTTGGGGATCGAGGCCGGGCTCAAGGCGATCCAGGATGCCCGGCTCCGCTCGGAAGAAATCGACGCCGTGTACATCGGCAACATGTCCGCGGGAAAATTCATCGATCAGGAGCACGTGTCCGCTCTGGTCGCGGACTATTCGGGCCTGGCGGACATGCACCTGCCGACCGTGCGCGTGGAAGGCGGCGGGGCGTGCGGCGCGATCGCCCTTCTGCAGGCTCGCCTCGCGATCGCCTCGGGCATGTACGACATCGTGGTCGTTGGCGGCGCGGAGAAGATGACGGACGTCGGGGACGTCCAGGCCGCGGAGATCCTTTCGTCCACCGCGGACCAGGAATGGGAGACCGTATTCGGCGCGACGTTCGCGGGCCTGTACGCGATGATGGCGCGCCGCCACATGTACGAGTTCGGCACGACGCGTGAGCAGATGGCCTCCGTGGCGGTGAAGAACCACAAGAACGGCTCGCTGAACCCGGAGGCACAGTTCCAGAAGGAGATCAAGCTCGAGACCGTCCTCCAGAGTCCGTGGGTCGCGGAGCCGCTCACCCTCTTCGACTGCGCGCCCCTGAGCGACGGCGCGGCGGCGGTCGTCCTATGCGCGGCCGAAAAGGCCCGCAAGTTCACGGACACCCCGATCCTGCTGAAGGGATCCGGACAGGCGAGCGATTTCCTCGCCGTGCACGACCGACGCGAGCTGACGACGATGGACGCCAGCGTCGTGGCGGGGAAGCGGGCCTTCGCGGAAGCGAGGCTCGAGCCGAAGGCCATCCAAGTCGCGGAGGTCCATGACAACTTCACGATCACGGAGATCCTCGCGATCGAGGACCTACGCTTCGTCGAGAAAGGGAAAGGCGGCCCCGCGACCGCGGACGGCATCACGGCACTGAACGGAAAGATCTCCGTGAACACGTCCGGTGGACTCAAGGCGCGCGGGCAGCCCGTCGGTGCGACCGGCGTCGCGCAGGCGGTCGAGGTCGTGCACCAGCTCCGCGGCGAGGCGGGGAAGCGGCAGGTCGTCGGCGCGCGGCGCGGGCTCACGCACACCCTGGGCGGCACGGGCGCGACCGCCGTCGTGCACATCTTCGAGCGGGGGGACTGAGGTGGCGGTCCCCCGGTTCTGGCGCGAGATCGCGAGCCGTTACAATCTCATCGGCACGAAGTGCGGCAACTGCGGCAAGGTCGACTTCCCGCCGCGGGCCGTCTGCCCGGACTGCGGCCGCAAGTCCGTCGGAAAGATGCAGCGCCTCAAGCTTGCGGGCAAGGGCACCGTCGTCACGTACACCGTGATCCACGACGCGCCGGCGCAGTTCGAGATGCAGAAGCCCTACGTCATGGCGATCATCGAGATGGACGAGGGTGTCCGCCTCACGTCTCAGCTGATCAACGTCAAGGCGGACGACGTGAAGATCGGGATGAAAGTCCAAGCGGCCTTCCGGAAGCTCGGTCAAGACGGCGAGGCGGGCGTCATCCATTACGGGTACAAGTTCCAGCCCGTGGCGTGAGACTCGATTCGGAGCTCACTCGCGCCGTGTCGCATGATGACGAATTCCATACCGCAAGAATGCGAGCAAGATGAAGACGGCATCCTCGCCGCGTTTCGTGAGCCGATATATGACGCGTTCGTCCTTTGCGAGCCGCTCCACGAGGCCCTCCTCTTCCATCTGCCGCAGTCGTCTCGACAAGACGCGGGGCGTCAGCCCGGGATTGTTGCGGAGGATCTGCCCGAACCGATTCAACTTGAGGAACGCCAGGTCCCGCAGGATCAGCAAAGTCCACTTCCGTCCCAGCCGACGGACGCTTTCACGGATCGGGTCCGCCTGGTACGCGAGAAGCGGATAGATCCCCTTGGCCGTCTCCTTCGGCTTTCCTCGGCGCACCGCTATCCCGTCAGCCCCTAGTCCCTATATCTAGTATCCAATAGATATCACTTTCTCACCGCCCGAAGGCGGGTCGAAGGACAACACGATGGCGAAACGCAAGGGGACGAATGCGACGGGCGACGACGGCGCGGTCGCGTTCACGGAACTGGCGAGCACGAATCCCGCGGCCACGCGGGCTTTTCTCGAGAAGATCTTCGATTGGGACTTCGAGTCGGTTCGGATGCCGATGGGCGACTATCTGTCGTACCAGACCCCGGGAGGCGGCCGTGGCGGAATTCGTTCGACCCAGGCGAAAGAGATGCCGCAGAGCATGAACTACGTCCGCGTCGAGGACCTCGATGCCGCGCTGACGAGAATCAGGCGGGCCGGCGGAGAGATCGTCCTACCGCGGGTCGACGTCCCGGACATGGGCAGCTTCTTCTGGTTCCGGATCCCCGGAGGGCCGATGATGGCGTGCTGGGAGGATGCGCCCACGCGGCCGCAAGGAGGCGACTGAATGTCGAAGGCGAAAGAGATCGTGCTCGGATACCAGAAGGCCCTGGGCTCGGGCGACATGACCGCCGCACGATCGTTCCTCCACGACGACCTCTCGTTCGAGGGGCCGTTCGACACGTTCCACCGACCCGAACCGTACCTTGAGGCGCTCGACAAGCTCCACCACATCGTCGTGCGGGTCGAGCCCAAGAGGATGTTCGTGGAAGGAGACGACGTCTGCATCCTGTACGATATGGTCACAAACACCCCGGCCGGGACTGCGTTCATCTGCGAATGGTATCGCGTGCGAGGGGACAAGATCGCGTCGATCCGGGCCCTGTTCGACGCCCGGCCGTTCGCACCAATGTTCAACCGCTGAGGCGCATTTCCGGATCCAGGGCAAGGGGAGGCCGTCGACGATGTCGGAGACTACGCGGTACTTCACGCCCGAATTCTTCGGGTTCTTCAAGGAGCTCGGCAAGAACAACAACAAGGAATGGTTCACGTCGAACAAGGAGCGGTACGAGAAGGCCGTCCAGGAGCCCGCGGTCCGGTTCGTCCGCGACGCGGGCGCACGGCTCAAGAAGCTCAGCCCGTATCTCGTCGGGGACGCGAAGCCGTTCGGTGGATCGATCTCGCGGATCTATCGAGACATCCGCTTCTCGCCGGACAAGAGCCCGTACAAGGACCACATCGGGATCCATTTCTGGCACGCGAAGGCCGTCGGGCCGGAGCACATGTCGCCGGGCATTTTCCTCCATCTCCAATCGGGGGAGAGCGGCGCGCATTCCGGCGTCTGGCATCCAGAGGCCCCGGGCCTCACGAAGATCCGGAAGCTCATCATGGACGAGCCCGCCGCCTGGAAGAAGGTCCTGCATTCGAACGTGCGGCTCGAAGGCGAGTCCATGAAGCGCCCGCCGCCGGGGATCGACCCGAACCACCCGATGATCCAGGACCTGCGCCGCAAGGACTTCGTGGGCACGCGCTCGTTCCGCGACAACGAGGTCACGAGCCCGGACTTCCTCGACACGTTCGTGGGCACGGCGGAGGCGATGGACCCGTTGAACGCGTTCCTCGCGAAGGCGATCGGGCTCCCCTGGTGAGCTGCGGTTTACTTTCACCGACCCCCCTCCGGCGCAGCGCCTAGTACTCGACCGGCGGTGGATTCCGCTCCATGCGCTTCGACGACCTGAAGGAATTCGACGGCCACGCCTACAGCGGCATGCCGGTCGGCGGGGGCCACACATGGCACTACACCGATGCGATCTGGCGGGAACGCAAGGTCGCGCCGGACCGCTGGGAGTTCTCGCTCAAGAGCATCAAGCGGCGGGACCAGCACGCGCGTCCCGGTTCCGGTGCGCCGCCGGACACGCTATACCACTGGTACCTCCTCGCGGACCAGCGCGTGCGGAAGATCGACGAGGACAGCTACACGACGTTCATGTCCGGCCTGAAGTACAAGGTCGCCCACAAGCGGCCCCACTGGCGCCGTTGGAGTTGCGAGTATCCCGAGCAGCCGTCAGAGACGGGACGGGTGATCGAAATCCTCCGGGATACGCTATCTCGCCTCGACCCGGAGCCGGCCGGACTTTACGCGCCGCTGGATGCGCCGAGGGTCTGACGTCCGATCGCGACCGCCCCTCCGATCGTGTTCTCATTATCGACCTCGGGAAACGGCGTTGACCTTTATTTGGCGCGACGCGATATCGTATGCGGGGAGTGGAGGACCGCGGGCGAAGGTCCAAGCATTAACGGAGGAAAGGCTCCTGCGCTCACGCAGGATGTGCGGCCGAACCTGGTCCGCGCGATCGCGGAGCGCCTCGAGCGACTGCGGCATCGAAGCCATCGGAAGGAAGCTCCAGCGATCGTGACGAGACAAGCCGTCGCGCCATCGGTCGTGCTCGCGTGTTCGTCGTGCGGGTTCGACTACACCGTGACGCGCCTCGCGATCAGCGGCAAGACGGGACTCGTCTGGACGTGCGAGTGCGGGAGCGAGTTCATCCCGCCGGGCGGGTCCGAGTCGTTCAATCTCGTTCGGCCCTGATTGGTGCGGCGGGCGAATCAGAATCGCGGCGAGCGGCGAGCGGCCGCCAGCGCGAGCATGCGACGGCGCGTGGAGCTCCAGTGGAGTCCGAGGCCGACGTAGATGACCAACAGGAAGGCGATTACGCCCGCCTCGTACCCCGCGACCTGCCACCCGGTGAAGTCGCGGGCGGCGTAACGGGTGAGCAAGTAGGCGAAGGCGATTGTCCCGATGCCTCCAAGGACCGCGCCGAGCGTGTGAATTTTCGTCCGACGGACAACCCACCGGGCCGGGGCGAGGATGATTTTCGTCACGCCGATGAGTCCCCAGAACACGACCCCGCTCGTGATCACGCCTTCCGGCGGTCGGACGAGGATCTGGCCCGCGACGAGCTGGTCCCACCAGACGCGAAGGTCCGTGACGAGATTTTGGTTCATGTAGAACAGGACGCCGAGAATGAGCAGGAAGAATCCAAGGCCGACGAGGCCGACGAAGTCGCGGCGCTGCCGTCTCGGCGGGCGTGGTTCGTTCATCGTGACGCGCGGGGCCTCGATCTCCGGCTCGGGCTCGGCGACGGGCGCGGCGATTCCGGGCTCCGAAACGTCCATCGGCACGCCCGGCAACGAAGCGCCACAGTATACGCAGAAGCGCAGATCGTCGCTGTTGGTCGTGCCGCAAACCGCGCAGCGCTGAGTCATTTGACCCGCCTGTGAACCGGCGGCGACGACTTAGCCTTTGTGATGCGACTATCATCAAGCGAGGGCGATGAAAGGCCTCCATGAAGGAAGTGCTCGGTTCGATGGGTGTCCGGCGGCCTATCGTGTCTTGGGGTTCGCCCGCTGGAAATATGCGAGATCTTCCTTCTCCGCGCGGTTCATGAGCCGTCGGGCGGCGACCATCGCGAGGAACGTGGGGATCCCTTTCATCGTAATTTGTCCGTGGGTCTCGATGTGTGTCCCGCCGGGAATCGGGGAGTACAGGTTTTCGAATGACGCCTCCGAGCCGTTCTCGAAGCGGATCGTGTATTCGTAGCGGGTCGGCGGCTCGATGCGGTAATGCCACATCGTCCGAGAACGCCGTCCCGCGATCCGCATCTCCCGATTCACGGTGCGCTCGCGGGGAAAACTGAGGCCGTTGAATTCGACCCGGTCTCCCTCGCTTTCCACGTCACCCCGGAGAATCCATGGATGAATCTCTCGAACCGTCGCTTCATCGAGGTGAGCATGGAGGAGCCTCCAGGTCACATCGAGGGGGAGATCGATTTCGCCCTCCATCTCGATTGTCCTCATCGCCGCCCCCTCCGCCGAAAGGCCCACGCGACTTCAACGTTCCGCGGCCACGAATCGCCTCAAGCCCTTCGCCAGACCGGCGACGATTAGGACCGAAAGGCTCTTGAACGGTTCGGCTGGCAACGACTCTTTCTCCCGGTGGGTCCTCCTTTCCGGTCCTCTCGCGCGACATCATCTTCTTACTGTACTACACGGCCGTTCGACCGACGTCCAATCACGCTTAAGTAGCGACGGGCGAGCGGGTCGGCCGAGGTGAACGACACATGGCAACCACCACCCAAACGTGGTCCGAGCGGGCCGCGTCGAAATGGCGCGTCCTCGAACGGATGCCGGTCTACCAGGTGCCGATCGTCTTCGGTGGGGCCCTCGCGGCCCTCGTGGGCGTCGTGGGCTTGGGCCTCGACCTGGTGCAGGAACGGCTGTTCGGCGTCACGTGGGCGCGCGCCGTGTTCCTCGTGGCCTTCGGTGCCCTGGCCCTCGTGGGCTACGGCGTGTCGAAGGCGAACATGCGGAACGGGGCGATCGTGGCGGGGATCGCGGGCCTGGCGTTGATCGCCGTGGCCGGCGGAACGACGGGCCTCCTGACGGGCCTGCTCGTCCTCGCGGGGGCGCTCTGGGGCTTCGTCAAGTCCCTGTGAGCACGACGGAAGTCGGGCTCCAACCCCCTTTCGACTTTTTCTCTGGATGTTTGCGATGATCTTGGACCTCGTCAGGTGCCGGGAGAATGGAGCATCGAGGAAGCTGCCGAAGCTTCCGTCGCTCCTTCGAGTCTTCGTCATCCAGCTCGAGCGATCGACGGAGAGTCAGAAGGCGCTGAAAGGACACCGCTTCGACGTGTCCGGCGGCGTCCGCGGGAGCGTCGGCTGAGACCGATTAGCTTCCGGACCGGGGTAGGCGCTGGGGACGCGTCGCTGCTTTCGACGTCGTTTGCGGGAGCCCCGACGTCTTCTCGAGGGCGCCCTCCCGCTCGAGGAGCCGGCGCTTCGTCTCCGAGCCGCCTTCGCTCGAGTAGTTCCCGATTCCCCCCGAAGCCGGGACGACGCGGTGACACGGGATGACGATGATCGCGGGGTTCCGCGCCACCGCGTTCCCGACGGCTCGCGCGGCCTTCGGATGGCCGAGCTTCTTCGCGAGCTCCCCGTATGTGATCGTCGCCCCGGGAGGGATCGTCCGCAAGAGCTCGAGGACCTCGCGCTCGAACGGCCCGACCTCGAGATGCAGCGGGATGTCGCGTAGGTCTCCATCGCCCGTGTGAATGTGCTCGAGGATCCGCGTGAGGTATGGATGGTCCGCACCAGCCGAGCCCACCGCCGGCTCCCGGGTAAACTTCACGCCCGCGACGCGTTCTCCGAGGACCTCGAGCCGTACATACAGGCCGAGCTCGCGGCTGAACCGCGAGTAGACCTCGAGCGCTTCATCCGGAGGCTGCCCGGCCCGCATCCGCACAATCGGGAGCATCGCCTTGACGACGTGGTGCTCCGCACGATTCAGATGCTGCTCGAACGTGCTGCGTGCGACGCCGAGCGTCGAGCTCACCTCTTCCGTCGTCGCGTTCCGCGGGAAATCGTAGTAGCCTTTGCCGTATGCGGCCAAGAGGGCCCGCGCCTGCTTCTCCGTTATATCCGGTAGGAAGAGCGGAGACGCGAGCGCCACACGGCTGCGGTTCTTCGTCGCGCGCTTCGAGAGGAGGCGGGCCTCCGGAAACTGCGCCTGAAGGTCCGCGAGGTCGATGGAGTCGTCAACCAGCAGCGAGACTTGCGCCTCTCCACGACGCCAGGTGATTGGCGGGAGGACATGAGCGTCTTGCTCCGCGAGACGAGCGATCACTCGTTCGTCGTCCGCGTGCCCGTCGAGGAGCAACGTGAGATCCCCGTTCGTCCGAGCGGTGTGCAGAACCTTCCGCCCGGAGGCGGCGATTTCTGGTGCGTCCTGGAGCCCCTCGATGTCGCCGAGTCCGCGCAACAGGAGGAAACGGCCCATCGGGTACGCCTCGATCGTGAGCCGCTCCCGCCGCTCCGTGAGCGATTGGAGCAGGCCGGGCGTCTTCGTTGCGAAGGTCACCTGGAGCGTCACAGTCGTTCCTCCCCCGAACCGATTGCCGCTCCATGCCGCCCGCAGCCCTTAGTCTTTGCTTCGTGTCGCGTCATCGTCCGGGAGAGGCATTTCGGGCCCATGGAGCTTGGGCCGGCGATGGCCGGTACCTGTCACACGGACGTTCAAGGGACCTGGCCGTTGAGAATCTTCTCGAGCTTGGCGATGTCGATGTTGCCGCCGGACACCACGCACACGGCAGGGCCTTTCCCCGCCTTCCCCGTCAGCCCGGCGGCTAGCGAGCTCCCACCGGCACCCTCCGCGATGACCCGATGTCGTTCCGCGAGGAGCCGGATTGCGGAAGCGATTTCGCGGAGGGAGACGACGATGGAACCGGAGACGATCTTCCGGACGATCTCCCACATCTCCGGGAGGACGCTGCTCGACCCGGAGCCGTCGACGAACGTCGGGATGCGGCGGAATTCTTGCGGAGACCCGGCGGCGAACGTGGCCGCGAGCGGGGCCGCGGTCTCGGGTTCGCATGCGTAGACCTTCGCGTTGGGTTTCTTCGCCTTGATCACGGTGGCGATACCGCTGATAAGCCCGCCCCCGCCGTACGGGACGATCACGGCTTCGACAGATGGCAGGTCCTCGACAATCTCGAGGCCGATCGTCCCGTTCCCGGCAATCATCCCGAATTCGCTGAAGGGATGCACGAAGACGCGATCCTTAAGGGGCTCGTATGTCCGCGTGATCCCGATGTTCCACACCTCGTCCCACGGGAGCTGGACGATCGCGGCACCGAATCGCTTAACGCCCGCGATCTTCGTCTCCGGAGCGGTGTCGGGCATAATGACAGTGCACGGAATGCCGAGGCGCTGCGCATGCCACGCGAGGGCCTGCGCCATGTTGCCCGCACTGCAGGTGTACACGCCCCGTTTGCGCTCCGCGGGTGAGAGCAACGAAATCGCATTCCCGGCGCCGCGAACCTTGAACGAGCCCGTGGGCTGAAGGTTCTCCAGCTTCAGGTAGATTTCCGATCCGGGGGAGTCGGCGTTGAGACGGATCAGAGGGCTTCGGAGGACGAGGTCCTTGAGTCGACCGCGCGCCGCCTCGATGTCCTGGAGGGACACGTCCAAGGAGGGTGTTCGCGAACTCACCGCTGTCATCGTCGACCTCGGGTTCGGCGTAAGGGGCCACAGATATTTCAGAGCCGCCTTGACCCTCGCGGCGCTACGGAGGCGGGGCTTTCGGCGGTGCCTCGGGCGAAAACGTCGGGGGGATCGGCGCCGGTTGCTCTGGCTTCTTCTGTTCGCGTCGGCGTAGGACGACGACCGCCACGGTGGCGGCGACGATGACGGAGGCGAGCAAGGCGAGGAACGTCCAGCTCAGCGAGAAGTACGCGCGGACCGACCGAGGGCCATCGACCGTAATCGACATCGAAGGGGACGGGCCGCTGATGTCGCCGTCCCATCCGGAGAACACCCACAATCCCGACGAAGGCGCGGCGGTCAAGCGGACGACACCCGTCGGAAAGACGTAGACGGTACCGATCGTACCGGAGGCCACGGTACCGGTCGTGGCGTTTGCCTCATAGGCGACCGTGCCGCCGAGGCCTACGTCGATGGCGAGGCCATATTGCAATCGGTATGGAAGCGTCTCCGACACCGAACGGTCCGCGGTTCCGTTGAGCTTCGTGGTTTCGTTGAGCAGGGCGATGTACCGCGCCTTCCCCGACGGTGCGGTGAACGTCGCGTCGACGCTCCACGCGGTGCCAGGGTCCGCGAGGAAGGTGGTCGGGGTGGTCCCAATCGCCGCGGAGGCCGTACTCCCGTCGGCGACGTAGTGCACCATAGGGGCGGTCGGCGGCACGCTGTCCGATTGCACGCTGTAGTTCAGCGTGAGCATCGCCTTGACGCGGGCGGCCGAAATGCGGGTCCCCCACCCGAAGCTCCCGCGTCCGACCTCGCCCGCGAGCCAAATCCGCGTGGGGTCCGACGGGTCCGTGCTCGCCCCGAAGTAATCGCCGTACCGACATACGTTCAACGGGCACCACGTTGTCTCCGGGCCCGAGCCCGTCTTCACGAGGACGAGAGGTTGCAGCAGTTCCGGCGCATCCCCGGGCAGCCGTCCCGTCGCCATGAGCCCCGGGTAATCCGACCCCGATGAATATCCGAAGACGATCCCGAGGTTTCCGCGAGCGTCGAGGGCCATCGCGGGGTAGAAGTAGTGCTTCGCCGTCGACGACAGGTCGAAGTCCTGGACGAGTCGACCGGAGGCCGGGTCGAGTTCCAGGAGCCGGATGCACGCCGTCGCCGGCAGGAACGGATGGGCGCACCGCTGATTGAACCCGACCCACAGCGCGCCACCCGCCCACGCCGCATCCGCGACCCGGAAGTCATTCGGGTTCAGGGGCAACGTCGAGCCGAGTTGGGTCGCAGGAGGCGGCAGTCCCGCGAGCCGCATCAGATTGTTCGTCTGAGTGACGCCCACGGTCCCCGCCGGCGAGCCTGAGACCGTGAAGAGCTCGATTACGTCCGAGGTGTCGTCGAGGTTGTACCGCGCCGAGACCATGTACTGGACCGGGCTGTCGCCTTGCATCTTAACCGGATGAACGGAGAACTCGGCGGGGTCCCGGATCGAGGACCAGATTGCTGGGCTCGGGGTACCTGACACGAGCTGGGTCTTGTTGAGGACAAAGTACTGTGCCCCTTGGAACCTCCCCGACGAGCTGCACGCCGAGTAGACGTTGATCGAAAGGATGACATTGAGCGAGCCGACGCCAAGGATGGGTTGGTCCGGGCAACTCGACGACGGGAAGGAGGGGACCCGGTTGAACGCCCACATCCCCGAGGGATCCGGCGTGCGCGATACCGCGAGCAGGACCTGGCCTTGCGAAATGTCCGAGGCGCTCAGGAACCAGCGGTCCGCGCGCGCGTCGTATTGCACCTGCGGGTCGGTGATGTAGTCGAGCCCGATGCCGAAGAACGTCGCGAGGGGATGACTTGCGATCAGGGTGCCTGCCTTCGTGAAAATCCCGGAGGCGAGGTTCACCACCTCGACGGCGTGGTTCGGTCCGACCGCCAGATGGACATCCGGTGGCGTGAGGTCGCTGGCCGAGTACTCGAGGGCGTCCCACCCCGTGCCGAGGACAGGAGAGGCACCAGCGACCCCTGGACCGCTCGCCCCGGCCGCTCGCGACGCAAAGGATCCCGCCGGCCGCGAGTCCGGGTTCGAATCAGGATTCGTGAGTCTCCGCGACGGCAGCCCAATTGAACCCGAGATGACCGCGGACGTTCCCGCGAGGAGCAGTAGCGCCGGGATGGCGATCGCGAAGATGGCAACGTGTCGGCCGCCTCGTGCGGGCTCTCGCCGCACCCCTCCGCCTCCGACGCAAGGAGGCGGTCTGACCGGATAAAGGTCGCATCCGACCTAGCCGATCGTCACTTGCGCGAACTGCAACAGGTCCGCGACCGTGAACTCGCCGTCCTTGCGCGCGCCGAATTCGCCGGCCTTCGGACGCCAGGTGGGCTGCATGCTGAGGTACGAGAACGGGTCGCCCTGGAGCAGCCCGATGAACACCTCTGCGACGATCCGCCCTCCGACGGGTCCGAGTCGCCGACCTCGGCTGAACAGCTCGGCTTCCTTGAGGATGTAGAAGAACAGGGGCGTGTCTTCGCCGAACGCCTTCACGAGATTCTTCGGGAGCGCCTTGAGATCGCGCGCGTGCAGGATGAGGTCCTCCGGGATGCCCACGGCCCGCGCGACATCTTGCCCCGAGGGTAGGCCGAGCGCCTTGCCGCGCTTGAGGTCCCGCTCCGCGAGCGCGTGGATCGCCTTCGCTACCGCCTCCGGGAGGATGCTCAGCCCGAACGCGAGCTTCGTGTCGATCTTCCGACTCGGCTGGATATCGAGCTTGCTCTCCGGGAACTCGAAGAACCGCGCCCACTCGATCACGTGTCCCGCCGGCCGCTCTCGGAAGCCGCGAAGGTCCTCTTCCGGGGGCTTCGCGAAGATCGGGATGTCCTGCACATCCTCGTTGAACTCGTACTCGCCGCGGACCATCGAGTGTCCGAAGCGGTAGGCCGCGACGGAGAACTCGACGGGCATGAACGGCCGCGTGTGCCAACGGAAGAACCGCAACAGGACGCTCGGCGTCTTCAGCGCCTTCGCCCCGGCGCCCGCGGGGACCTTGAGCGAGACGGTCCTGAGGATGTCCTCGATCACCTCGTCCCCGACGAGCCGCGCCAGGAAGTCGTGGATCACCGCCCACTGGTAGTGCCAACGGGTGATCCGACGTCCCTCGTCGAACCGATTCTCGGGGTCGAGGCTCGAGATCGGCGGCGTATCGACGACCCGGTTGTGGTACTTCAGGAATCCGAGCGCAAGCCCCGACACGATCAGGTTCTCGTCATTGCGGGCGTCGCCGAGCAACGCTCGGCCTTTCGAATTGCGCGGGAGGTCTTCCTCGCCCGCTTTGTTCTGGCCAATCAGGAGGTGGACGCCGTCCTCCTCGTAGATGAACGGCTGGTCGTCCGGTCCGCGGCCGTACACCGAATCGAGGTCGAACCGCGGAGTGCGGAAGTCCACCAGAGCGTCCGGGTCGTTGTCCCGCTGGAGCCGGGACGTCGGGTCGAACGTGAGGTCGTGATCGACGAACTGCCCGAGGTACGTGAAGCCCGCGGGGATGTCCGGGTTGTCGCCCGCGGTGTCGTCCTCGCCGGGCTTGGGCTCGGGCTCGACCATCTGCTTCGCGAGCGCCTCGAGGTCGCGATCGTCCGGAAGGAACGGCGGGAGGTTCCGGAACATCCGTCCGAACCGGCCCTCGAACATGGGCGATCGGAGGACGATGTTGAGCCCTCGGGGCTCGGTGCCATGGAAGGGTCGTTTCGGCATGGGCGCGCTCATGGCCGGGCATCCGGCTTAACGGTTTGTCTTCAACCGTCGCGGAAAGATTATCAGCGCGCCGTGCCGCGGCCGCCGCCCAGCTGGGCGTTCGCGATCTGCGTGCCGATCTGATGGAACGACTCTTCCACGTTCCTCCCGGTCTTCGCGGACGTCAGGAAGTATTCGCATCCGAGGACGGTTGCCATGCGCGCGACCTCGGGCTGGCCATATCGCACTTCGGGGGTCAAGTCGATCTTGTTCGCCGCCAGGAGGACCGGCACCTTGCCCGAGACCTTCTGCACCGCCTCGACCCATTGCGCGAGGACGGGCAACGTCTCCGGCCGCGTCAGGTCCGCGACCGCGATGACCCCCTGGGCGCCGTCGAAGAAGGCGTCCCCGAGGAGCTGTCGGAATCCGACATGGCCGATCACGTCCCAGATGGCCATCGTGATGTCGACCTCGACCTTGCGGTCCGGCACCTCGATGCGCATCGTCTTCTTCGAGACCTTCGCCCCGAGCGTCCGGATGTACGCGTCGTCGAACTGGTCCAGAACGTACCGGCGGATCAGGGATGTCTTTCCAACGGCCGCCTCGCCGACGAGGCAGATTTTCGACTTGAGCTGCAGCGGTTCCGACATCGTCGCTCCTGCGACCGGGGGCGTTCGACGCCGGACGGCTTAACGATTGCCGCCTCATTCTCGAAGTTGAATTCGACGCGCTTGTGCCTAACCGGCTCGTATCGCCCCGAAGAGGCCGTCCGCCTCGTCGTTCGGGCCCGCCGTGAAGAACAGCGTGTCCGTCGGTCCGTTGTTCACCGTGCCGTGTCCGAACTCCAGCGCCCAGAGGCCGTCGATTGCGAGCTTGCGTCCGTCCACGCCCTTCAGGGCACCCACGAGGGCGAACGTTCCGTCGGGTTGCTCGGCGTAGGCGTTGATGTGACCGTCGCCGAAGTTGCCGACGAGCAGGTCCCCGCCGAAGGATCCAAAGTTCGCGGGGGCCATCGCGAGTCCCCATGGAGCGTTCAGCTGACCGCGTTGCGCGACACGCACGAGGAAATTGCCTCCAGTGTCGTATGCATCGACGAAGCCCAGGCTCTGACCGTGGAGCTCATCCGCGCCACCGCTTTGCTTTGCGTACGTCACGAAGACGCGAGAGCCGATCGTCTGAATCCCAAACGGCGCGTAGCCGGAGGGCAGCGTCGGATCGACGAACCCACCGGAGGCCTGCACAGCCCAGGTGGCGTTGATCACATCGACGTGGGCGTTGGCGAAGTCGGTCGCGAAGAGCATCGGACCGGAGTCCGTCGTCGCGATCGCGAGGCCTTTGTAGATCGCGCCCGCCCCGGACGAGTCGACCTTCACTTGTGCGGTCGTACCGACGGACGGATGCCACCCGGCAATCGTTCCACCCTCCGTCGCGAAGATGAATAGGGCCGAGGCACCGCTCGGGCCGACAGGGAAGCTGCCCGCGTTCCCGTTGAAGACGATACCCGTGGGCGCGCCGGCGACGGTGACGTTCAGATTGCGCTTCACGCCCGTCGCGTTGTACAGCGTCGAGACGTCGGCTCCGTTGTCGGAGACCCACCACGGCGTCGCGGGACCAGCGACGAGTCCCCAAGCATTCGTGAGATTGACGTCGTGGGTCGTGCCTGGCACATCATTGTTCGAAACAAGCGGCGTCATCGTGTAGCGATTCGAACCCACCGCTGCAGCGGGAGGAGTCGCAAGGACCGCAACCGCCACCAACGCAAAGACAAGCACACCGACTTTCCTCAGACTTTTGAATGCAGAAGCTCGCCCCATTGTGCCCCGCCCCTTGAGGCGCGGGATGGCGGCAGCGTGGTAGATATGCATATGCCCAAATCGTCGATCCGCGTATTCGTGAGGGAATCCTCATTCGTCACGATGCGATGTGGCGACCATGGAACGCATTGAAGCGGATCTCCTGATTCCCGGCCGCGGCGAGCCGATCAAGAAGGGGTGTGTCGTGATCGACGGGCCGATCATTGCCTACGCCGGGCCGATCGAGGGATCCCCGAAGGCCCCCACGGACGCGCGCGTCCACCGCGTGCCCACGCTCATGCCGGGGATGTGGGACTGCCACGGCCATCTGATGGGCCTCCTTTCGGCGAACGTCGAGGAGACCGCGAAGACCTCGTTGCCCGTGATGGCGGCGCGTGCCGTGCAACAGATGCAGGCCGGGCTGATGGCGGGCTTCACGAGCGTGCGCGATCTCGTCGGGCTGGGCGTGCACCTCGCCCGGGTCGTCGACGAGGGGACGCTCCTGGGGCCGCATATCTATGGAGGCGGCTCCATGCTGAGCCCCACCGCGGGCCATGGCGACTTGCACATGTTCCCGACCTCGTACATGCACGCGCTCGGCGCGGCCGGATACTACTTCCAGGTGTGCGACGGCGTCGATGAATGCCTCCGCGGCGTGCGGAATCAGCTGCGGCTCGGCGCGCGCGTGATCAAGCTCTGCGCCTCCGGCGGCGTGATGAGCGAGGTCGACCATCCGATGCACCAGCAATTCTCCGACGACGAACTGCGCACGATCGTCAGCGAGGCGGGACGCGCGGAGCGCATCGTTTCGGCGCACTGCCACGGCAAGCCCGGCATCATGGCGGCACTCGAGGCCGGCTGCAAGACGATCGAGCACGGCTCGTATCTCGACGAGGAGGCAGCCGACCTCATGATCAAGAAGGAGGCGATCCTCGTTCCGACGCGGTACATCCTCGAGCGGCTGATCGACTTCGGCCCGAAGATGAACGTGCCCGACTATGCGTATCGGAAGGTCGTCGCCCTCGGGGACCAGCACAAGAAGTCGATGCGCCTCGCGATCAAGAAAGGCGTGCGCATCGCGCTCGGTACGGACATCTGGAGTACCGGCGAAGGGACGATCGCGGCGTGGGGCCAGAACGCGCAGGAACTCGTCCACTTGACCGAGGCGGGCCTCTCGCCGGTTCGGGCGATCGAGGCGGCGACGGCGAACGGACCGATGGCCCTTGGCCCCCAAGCGCCGAAATCGGGACAGCTCAAGGCCGGGTACGACGCGGATGTCCTCGCGATTCGCGGGGACCCGCTCCAGAAAATCTCCGTGCTGACGTCTCCTGAGAACATCGTGGGCATCTGGAAATCGGGCAAGGCCGTCAAGGAAATCGCGGGCTAGCCTCCCGCCCGATCGCGGCGAAAAAAGGACGGGCATCCTGGTGGGCATCGCCCTCTACCGCCATCATTGAGTCGTTTCAATCGCGCCGTCGCGCCATCCCGCCGAAGTGCCGGTCGATGTTGGACTGCAGGATGTAGAATGGCGGCAGCCCGATGTAGATGACGAGGCTGATCGCCGGAACGAAGAACGCCATGGCCATAGCGAACAATCCAATGATCGGCCCGGGCGCGAGGCGTCGGAACATGAAGGCGCGCAGCTCCGGATCCAGTCCCCGGCGGACGAGTCGGTCGCCACGCGTCGCGTATTCCCAGAGCCCCCAAGCGAAAGCCCCGACGAGCGAGATGACGAGGCCGTACGTGAAGAGCGCCGCGGACTCGAGCGGGTGGCGGCCGAGGATGTCCGCGACGAACGGGACGAGGGCGACGCACATCAGGAAGAGGATGTTGAGCCACAGCAGATGGAAATTCGCCCTTTCGATGACGCGGAAAATGTAGTGATGGCCCAGCCAAGCGATCCCGAGGAGGATGAAACTCGCCGCGTACACGATGAGGCGGGTGCGCAAATTCGCCAACGTCGCCCAGACTTCGTTGTCGGGCACATCGCCAATGAAGAGCTCGATCGTCAATAAGGTCATCGAGATTGCGAACACGCCATCGGCCAGGGTCTCAAGACGCGCCTTCGGCAGTGAGAGAGCCATCTCTTCTGCGGCCACGGTAACCGGTACGGCATCGGGCCGGACCTCATGAACCCGCGCGGTTGCCCGCCCGGGGCCTCCACCCGCCACCTATCGCGTGGCGGTCCAGAGCATCGCTCCGAGTCCCAGAGCTTCGAAGACCCCGATCCCAAGCAGGTAGGGGTCTAACGCACTCGGCACGATGGCCATCATCGAGACGAAGGCGTAGACGACGAGAAGGTTCTGCGCGAGGAACGCGAGGGCGAACAGGAAGAGGGCGAGGGTGAACGGCGCCTTCGTCCGCGAATACACCCCGCGGTAGGCGACCAGGAGCAGGGATGCGAGGAGGACGTTCACTCCGCCGACGAGGATCGTGGCCATCATCAAGAGGCTCATTCGCTCACCCGGTCCGTATGGTCTCTGAGCGCATGGCCGTATCCCACATTTCCACCCGAATCAACGCTCCTTCGATTGCGATCTCTGGCGAATCTCGAGGAAGATGGCGTAGTTGCTCTCGAGGTACGTCGAGAGGATGTACGGCGTGGCGTAGGCGTCACCGACCGGCCGGGCCAGCAACCCATTCTTACGCAAGAGATCGAGATGGTGTCGGGTGGTCCGGTAGTCGAGTCCCAGTGCCTCGCTGAGTTGGTGTGCGTTGTACGGACGCGCATGCAAAGCCTCGATGATCCGTGCGCGGTTCGGGCCGCCTCGGGTTCCCGCGATGAGATACCATAAGAGTTGTCGCAGCGCCGCGCTCACGGAATTCGGTTGTGCATACGGGAAGGATGAGATAAAAAGAGTGACGGATCCCAGCGACTTACTCCGAAATGAAAGGAGATGGAGGGGAGTGCGGTCCCCTCAGGATGGAGACGAATCTAGAACTGAATCGGGCACAAGAAGTCATTCTCGGGGACGCGCGTCACGGTGACGTCGCCCGCACTCTGCGCTACGAGCACGGCGGACTCGGACGTCAAGGCGTACGGCGCGACGTTCCATGTCACAAGATGAAACTTCCAGTGGCCCCCGTGGTATCCCACCGCTCCGGGCGCCACCCCCACGACTCCGTATATCTCCTGGCCTTGCACGACGTAGAAGTTGTCCACACCCTCATTCGGGAAGGCGGCCGGCGGGACGACGGTGCGGACCAGTCCTCCGTTGTAGTAGCAGCAGATGTCCGGGAACACGAACCCCGGACGGGCTGCCTGTGCGGGTGGCACGATCGCCACGACGGTCACTAGCACGAACGCGAAGATTCCTACGAACTTCAGCGACATGGCTTCCTCCACGACGAAGCAGTGCGAGGAACAGCCATCCGCGTTTGCCACAATTCAGCCCGAGTCCCGCCACATTCCGAGGCTCGACAGCGGCCCTCGACTCGGACAAGGAATGGAAAGGTGCCCGCCGCTTCGGGGCGGGCTTACCTGACGCTCGACGGCTAGGGTGTCAAGACGAAGAGCGTGTTGCCGCTCACCGACTCATCGAAGCTGATCACGCCGGAAACCTCCGCCGTGATTCCTTCCTCGGCGCCGGCCGGGACGTCACTGCCGAGCGCGCACGTTACAACGAGCGTCCCATCAAGCGTCACACCGCTGATGTCAGTCGGAGTGATAGTCACCGCCAAGACGAGCACCCCGCCGTGGAAGGTACGGGGGAGGCCGTCCACGACGCCATTGCCGAAGTCATCGTAGCTCACGACGGCCACCGCCGCCCACGTGCCGTGATGGACCGGATTCCCGCTCGAGTCGTTGTGCCAGAACAGCCCGCCACCGTTGACCGCCCCGCCGGGGTTGTACGTCCCCATGCCGGCCAGCGCTAGCGTGTCACCGTTCTCGGCCCTCGCCACGTCCGGCGAGAAACTCGGGTCGAGCGAAGCCAGAAAGGCGTCTCCCGCATGGAACGTCCACTTCATCGCCGGTGCTGCGGATGTCATGCCGGGAACAATCGCCACGGCGAAGACAATTGCCGCGATCGCGGTCGCAACTCCTGGTTTCAAGCCCACACACTCCTTCCTCTGACCCCGCTCATGGAAACCCCCCTGCGGACTTCGACGTCCTCAGTGGTCGAGGTATTCGAGTGCCCGCTTATTCGCCATTCGGCAACTGATTAGGGGAACGGCTTGAAAAGCCACAAACGTTCCTTTGCCTCGCGATTGTTGCCGGTTCCTGCCACGGGACCGAGCCATTCCAACCGCCTAGTCACTTGGACCGCTGACGTTGACTACAGCGTCTCCCTCGCCCATGAGGAGGTTGACGACGACCGCCTCTGCGTCGGTCCTCGGATTCACATCGCGGTGAATGAGGCGCGGCGGGATGTGGAAGAAGTCTCCGGGCCGGATCTCCACCGCGAGCGCTCCCTTGGGCCCATAGTCGAACCGGAGCAGGCCGGAGACGAGGTATCCGAACAGATCGCGGTCCCCGTGATGATGCCAGCCGGACGACACACTCGCGCCAATCCGCGATCGGGCGAATGCGGCGCCGCTCCGATCGAAGGCCGTGTCGCGAACAATGCCTCGCGTCGAGTTTCCCGGCCGAAGTTCGTCTCCCCGAGCCACGTCGATTCGCTTCACGCGGGGCAAAGTCCGCTCGCGTGGATTAAGTCTCGTGGGAGCGCGGCTCCCTCTTCGAAAGAGTTCAAGTCCGCGTCTCCGTTTCGCACGTGGGGTCATGCCGATGATCGTCGGATTCGGCGAAGCGCTCAGCGTCCGGGCCCGCGCCCGGGATCTCGAGACGATGAGGACCCTGTTGGTCCCCTCGGAGGGGCTTCGCCTCCTCGATCTTGGCGGTTCGATCCGGTTCCAGGAAGGCCATGCGGAGTCCATTCCGTTTCCCGACGATTCCTTCGATCGCGTCACGGCGGTCGTCTCGTTCCATCACATGGCGGATCAAAAGCAGGCCCTCGCCGAGATTCGGCGCGTCCTGAAGGGTTCGGGTCGTCTCGTGCTGTTCGAGTTGCCGCCGTCCCGGGCTCCGGGACCCCTCATGCAGTGGATCGCCGGATATCGGCACGGAGGATACATGGCGTTCCACGGGCCGGACGACCTGCTGGAGCAAGTGCGAGCCGCTGGATTTCGCGATGCTGCGACTCGCCGAGGTGTTAGCGGATACTTCGTGGTCGGGACGAAATAGAGGCCCGTGCGGCCTCCTCGGCAAAGGCCGCAAGGTTCATCGTTCCGCTCGATGCCATCCCGCTTGGGTGCGACGATGGCAGCCCCAGCCTCCGACACGTTGGCGCGGGATGTGAGGAAATACGTCTTTGACCACTTCTTGGAGCATGCCGTCCCGCCCGTGGTCGAAGGGATCATGGAGCACTTCCGGCTCCGCCGCCCCGAGGCCGTTCAGGTCCTGCAATCGCTCGAGAGCTCCCGCCATCTCAAGCTCGTCCCCGGCACGCAACGGATCCTGATGGCCTTCCCATTCTCGGCCGTCGCGACGCCGTTCCGTGTCCGCCGGAGGAACGGACGCGAGTATTACGCGAACTGCGCCTGGGACGCCGTCGCGTTCCACGCGATGCTCGATGAGGACATCCGGATCGAGGGACGATGCCACCACTGCGCCAAGTCCATCGCCGTCGAACTCTCCGGAGGCCGCTCGAACGTGCCCGCGATGGAGCCGCTGATCTATCTCTCACTGCCTGGGTCGCAATGGTGGAATGACATCGTCAACACGTGTTCAAACCACATGGTATTCTTCGCCTATTTGTCGCACTTGGACGAGTGGCGCGCGTCAAACCCAGAGTCCGCGCCCGGCGCGACGCTAACGGTCGACCAGACGCACGCGCTCGGGTTCCCAATCTACCGCGACAAGATGAAACTGGACTACACGCGGCCGGGGAAAGATCAACTCGTCGCCCACTTCCGCGACCTCGGGTTGAGCGGAGAGTTTTGGCAGCTCTAGCCCGCCGCAAGCGCAGCGAGAATCTCACTTGGCAATCGTGGCTTTCTGGATCGTGACGGTCTTGTTCGGCCTGTCCCGCCCATCCCGCGGCGTGCGGCTGATCGCATCGACGACCTCCATGCCGCTCACGACGCGGCCAAAGACGGGATGCTTCGTGTCGAGCCGGGTGTTGTCCACGGTGTTGACGAAGAACTGACTCCCGCCGGTGTTTGGGCCCGCGTTCGCCATCGAGATCGTCCCTCGGGCGTTGCGGTTCTCCTTCGCGAATTCGTCCTTGATCGCATACCCCGGCCCGCCCATTCCGGTCCCTTGCGGGTCCCCGCCTTGGATCATGAAATTCGGGATCACGCGATGGAAGGTCGTCCCGTTGTAGAATCCTTTCTCGACGAGCTTGCGGAAGTTCCCTGCGGTGATCGGCATCGTCTCGTCGAAGAGCTCGATCTTCACATCGCCCATCGTCGTCTGGAGCAGGACGGTCGTCATGGGCCCGCCATTCGCCGCCGGTACCTAAGGGTGTTGTCCCAAGCGTACCGCTCGGGCCGAATCGTCGGGCACCTTTGAAGGGAAGAAACGGAGGCGCGACGCATCAAGGATTCCCTTGAGGCGGCGGAGGAGGCGCTTCTGTCTTGCGCCGCCGCCGTAGCCACACCACGAGAGCCACCACCGCGATTGCGGCAATGGCGGACCCGATGAACCACCCGGATGTCAGGACCGCCTGAAGTCCGCTCGCCATGACCGTCACGGGCCATTCCCGCCAGGTGACCAACGAGCCGTCCGATACCGTGACGTTCACGGTGTGAGCGCCTGGCGCAGTCGAGGTGAAGTTCAACATGTTCGAGTCCCCGCCGGCGACGGTGCCGTCGACTCTCCACGTGTACGTAAGGGCATCGCCATCCGGGTCCGTCGCGATGACGGTGAACGCCACGGTCGCACCCGCGTCAACGGTCACGGGGCCCAGCATGGGAGTACTCGAGACGATCCGGGGCGCCCGGTTTCCGACGATGGTCACCGGATGTGCGGCGCTCGAGGTGAGGCTCTGGTTGTCCGTGACGGTCAGGTTCACCGTGTAGACGCCGGGGTTCGCATACGCATGCGCCGCAACGATGCCGTTCCCGACCGTCGAATCCCCGAACTCCCACGCGTACGAAACGATGGTGCCGTCCGTGTCATACGAGGCGGAGGCGTTGAACGTCACGGGGGAACCGGGTTTGGTTGCCGCAGGATTCACGACAAAGTCGGCGACCGGCGGCTGCGGCCCAGGCGACGCCGGTTGGACCACGAGGTCGCGATACTTGGTTCCGGTCAACCCGTCGTTGTCCGTGACATTGAGCGTGACGTTGTACGTCCCGGGCGCCGGATACGGGTGGGTTGTGATGACGCCGGTCCCCATCGTCGAGTCTCCGAAGTCCCAACGGTACGCGACGATCGTCCCGTCCAGATCCTCGGAAGCGGACGCGTCGAAGCTGACGTTCGCGCCGACGGTCGCGGGATTCGGCGCGGCCGTAAACGTTGCAATCGGCGGGGCTCGAACGGTGAGGTTCCGGTAGGTCGTGTCGGTGAAGGATTCATTGTCCGTCACCGTGAGCGTCGCGTTGAACGTGCCGTACGTCAGGTAGGTATGGGACACGTTGGCCCCTGTCGCTCCGGTCGAATCGCCGAAGTCCCAGCTGTACGAAACGATCCTTCCGTCCGGGTCGGACGAACCGGAGCCGTTGAACCTAACGGGGGATCCGACCAGGGCGGGACTTGGCGTCGCCGTGAACGATGCCACCGGAGGCTTGCCGGAGTCCCAATAGCGATACATCGCCGTCGGGGTCGTCAGCCAGAAGGCCGCGTCCGGTCCCACCGCGAGGGCGATGAGCGAGGACGGCGCGGTCCACAGGATGTTGTCCGAGGCGATCGTGTCGTAGCTCGGCGGAACCAGGTGGAGGCGGTGGAACCGACCCGTGTTGCAGTCGCCCATGAACAGGTCGCCTTGCCACGTCGGAAAGTAGGGCCCGCGGTAGATCGCGGCGTTCGTCGGGCAGATCGTGGTCCCCCACCACCAGATCGGGAGGACCGGACTCGGGCCGTCGCGGTTCGTGTTGTTGGGCGGCGGAGGCGGCGTCGCGCACGTCGCGCTCGGCCCCCAGCCGTAGTTGTCGCCCGGCGTGAGGAGGTTGATCTCGTCGTTGCAGTTCGGCCCGTTCTCCGTGACGAACGCGCGGCCCGTCATCGGATGGAATGCGAGTCCGAACATGTTCCGATGGCCGTACGTGTAGGTGAGGTTGAACCAGGACGGATTGCCGTAGAACGGGTTGTCGATCGGCGCGCTCCCGTCCGTCTCCATGCGGAGGACCTTCCCCAGCGGGCTCGTCGAGTTCTGCGAGAGACCGGGGTTCGCGTTCTCGCCGACGACCGCGTACAGTTTCTCGTCCGGTCCGAACTCGATCACGCCTCCGTTGTGGTTCGTCGCCCCACTGAGGGGCGGCATCCGGAGGATGACCGAGTCGAATGCTCCGGCATCGCCGTTCGCCCGGAGCTTCACGATGCGGTTGTACGTCGTCCCGTTCGCGCTATCGGCATACGTCTGGTACGCGTACACGAACGGCGTCGACGGGAATCCCGGATCCAGCGCGAGCCCGAGGAGGCCCCGCTCGCCCGATCCGTCCGTGTTCGGGAGCGCGTAGAACGGCGTCGGTAACAGCGTGCGGTTCGCGAGATCGATGATCCGGATGTTCCCCGTGTTCTTCTCGGTGAAGAAGAGCCGGCCGTCCGAGGAGAAGGCGAGGGCGGTCGGGAAGCTCAACCCGGTCATGTAGGTCTCCACCTGGCCGGCGGCCGCGACCGGCGGAGCGGGAGCGAGGAGGACCCAGAGGCCCGTCATCATCAACAGGGTGAGCCCGACCGTGACGCCGCGTCGCACGCATGCAGCATGGCGGCTCCTCGCTTGAGGATGTTGGGAAGGGACGAAGGCGTATCTGGGTCTGCGAACTCCGGGGGTTGATGCCCGTGGACCCGTTCGCGTCTTCCAAGATCTCGGAGCGCGAGCGGTGGAAGTCGTAAGCCATCCCGAACGGGTGAGAGCTCCGACCCCATGGGTTCTTGAATGACGAGGTCTGTTCCCGACCCGATCGAATGAAGTCCAGAAGAGCTCGGTCGACGAAGCGGGGTCCCGAATACCATGTGACGGTTTCCTTCCAGGCGCCACTCGACTTCGTGTTCGCGTGGTGCACGGACTACACTCCCGAGGATGCGAGTCTCGAGGACGAATCCTACACAAGGAAGGTCATCGAACGCACGCCGCGACGCGTCGTGTTCGAGGATCTCGAGGAGACGGACACGGGTTGGGACTGGAGCCGCGCCGTCGTCTCGTTGCGTCCGCCGAGCCGGTGGCACATGGATGGCGTCGGGAACCGAGTCGACGTCGTCGCGGACTATCTCCTCACGAAGCTCCCTGACGGCCGCACGCGACTCGACTTGACGTGGAAGCGGCAGCCGAGGATGGCCGGACTGAAGCAAAAAACGAAGGCGGAACGCGAGGCCTCCGCGACGCATGCGTGGAAACTGTTCGCCGCGGCGCTCGAGCGGGACTACGATCGGTCCCGGGGCCACTGAGTGAACGAGCATCGAGGTGACACCATGCCTTCGGGCCCGTTCGAGGCCTTCAAATCGTCCCAACGCGAGGCGTGGAAATCCTTCGCGCCGATCGCGCAGATCACCACGCCGACCGCGGCGAAACTCGTCCAATTTGCCGGCGTTCGACCGGGACAGAGAGTCCTCGACGCGGGGTGCGGCACGGGCGTGGTCGCCATCACCGCGCGGCGCCTCGGCGCGATCGTCACGGGAATCGACCTCACGCCGGAGCTGGTCGCGGTCGCGAAGGAGAGCGCCGCAATCGCGGACTTGGACGACATCACGTGGAAGGAAGGCGACGTCGAGAACCTGCCGTTTCGCGACGCCGAGTTCGATGTCGTGCTGAGCCAATTCGCGCACATGTTCGCGCCGCGTCCCGAGGTCGCGGCGAAGGAATTGCTCCGCGTCCTGAAGTCGGGCGGGACGATTGCGCTCCACACGTGGCCCCCGGAACTCATGTTCGGCCGGACGTTCGCTCTGATCTCGCGGTACATGCCGCCTCCCGCGGATTCGAAGCCCGCGCCGCCGGGGCAATGGGGTGACCCGAATATCGTCCTTCAGCGGCTGGGGAATGCCGTTCGCGATGTGACCTTCGATCGCGGGACTCAGACCGCGCCCGCCCTCAGTCCCCAGCACTATCGACATCTGATGGAAGCGCACGGCCCCATGGCCCGCGTGGTCAGGGCCCTCCAGGATGATCCGGCGCGGCTCGCCGCATTCCGCCGGGAGTACGAAACGATCGTCGCTTCATACTTCGACCGCAACGTCGTGCACCAGGACTTCCTGCAGACGCGCGCGATCAAGGCGTGACGCGATCGGCGGGAAATCCGCCTACGCCGATGCGGGACTGCGGTGGCCGAACCATCCGTACAGGCCGACCGGCAGGATGCTGAGAAGGAACGCGAGGTAGACCCACGCGGACGGGCCCCAGTTCACCTGGCCCGCGTACCGCCCGAGCGCGATGAGCTCCAGGACGGAGAACGCGATGTATCCTCCACCCAGCGGCCGGATTCGGAGGAAGTCGTTCTCCCTCCAACCGTGGAACGCCGCAAAGCCGATGCCGACGAACCAGGCGCCGATCGCCCGACCCGTCAGGGCCGTCAGCGTCCACGGCCACACGGATCCCACCGCCATCGGTGCGACGAGGAGCGCGACGCCGACCACGAGCATTCCGCCGCCTTGGATGAGGACCGCCACTCGCATCCACGTGGGGGCCTTCGGTCCCGGAGGTGGATCGCCTCCGGGCGCGCGCAGTTGCAACCAGGCGACGAGGAGCATCGCGACCGGCACCCCGGCGTAGATCGCGAGCCAGAACCACGCCGCGGCCTGCGCGCTGGCGATCGGGCTCGAGAAATGGAACTTGTCGAAGTGGACGAGCGTCACGACGAGAGTGAGGGTCGTGAACAGCCAGATCGCCGGGACCGCGAGGCGAGCGTTCGCCCAGGACGACTGCCGCGCGGCGATCACCTCGACCGGGACCGCGGCCCAGTACGCGGCGCCGAGGAACGCGGCGGTGAGGAACGGGGAGATCGTCCAGGCGAAGTACGTCGCCGTGTCCTCCGAGAAGACCGTGAGCTGGAGGCCCGCGAGGAACACGAGCGAGCTCGCCGCATAGAGCAGCCAGCGCATCGGCTTGATGAGAGGGCGAGTCCCCGGACGCGCTACCGGATCCGACATGTACCCTCGAACCGCGGGGGAGGCCTCCGTTGGCCTACGCGGGCGTGATGTTCTGGTTGTGCCGGAACGTGTTGCCCGGATCGTACTTCGACTTGACCTTGGCGAGGCGATCGTAGCCCCGTCCGAAGTTCGCGCGGACGCGGTTCATGTCGTCGCCCGCGGCGAAGTTGATGTACCCGCCTTCCTCCGCGTGCGGCGCGAGCGCCTTGTAGTAGTCCTTGACCCACGCGATGTTGTGCCCGTTGTGCGTCGGGTCCGGCCACATGCCCGCGATGACCATCGCGTACTTCGCGTCGCGGTGCCCGAACGCGGTGGCGTCCGGAGCGACGTCGTGGACCGCGCCGTTGATCGGATAGATGTGCATCGTCGAGTTGACGGCGGGGACCTTGGGACCGTGCGCGAGGTGCGCCTCGATCGCTCCGTCGGAGAGGTTCTTCGCGAAGACGGCCTTCCAGTAATGCTGGATGCCGGGCGGCACGAGTCCGTCGAACGCGGCGTTCAGCGCGGGATAGGGCATCGAGCCGACGTGCTCCGCGACGACCTTCGCGGCCTTCCGGAAGGGCGCGATCGCCGCCTCCCCCTCGGAGGCGGGGCCGGTCCAACAGGTGACCATGGCGCAGAACGTGTCGCCGTGCCGGTTTTGAGGGATGAAGGGAAGCGGCGGGGCGATCTGCCATGCGAAGAACGCGCCGAGTTCCCTCGGAGCATTCGTGATGTACTCGTCGTAGGCGCGCATCACCTTCTCCGCGTCCTCCACCTCGAAGAACATCGGGCCCCCGTAGATGTTCTTGAGCGGCTGGAGCTTGTACTCGAAGTTCGTCACGACGCCGAAATTGCCGCCTCCGCCCCGCAGCGCCCAGAAGAGATCCGCATTCTCGTCCGCGCTCGCGGTGACGAACGAGCCGTCCGCCATCACGACGTCCGCCGAGATGAGGTTGTCCAGCGAGAGTCCCGCGCCTCGCGTGAGATATCCGATCCCGCCGCCCAGGGTGAGTCCCGCGATGCCCGTCGTCGAGATGATGCCGCCCGTCGTCGCAAGGCCAAACGCATGCGTCGCGTGGTTGAAGTCGCCCCAGGTCGCGCCGCCCTCGGCACGGACCGTCTTCGTCTCCGGGTCCACGCGGATTCCCCGCATCCGCGAGAGGTCGACCACGACCGCCTCATCGGCGGTGCCGAAGCCGGGAACGCTGTGCCCGCCACCACGGATCGCGACCGCCAAACCTTCCGCGCCCGCCGCTTTCACCGCGGCGATCACGTCCGCGACGCCCGTGCATCGGACGACCACGGCAGGCCGCTTGTCGATCATCGCGTTGTACACTTTGCGCGCGTCTTCATATCGGGCGTCGTCCGGCAGGATGACATCCCCGCGGACTGCTGCCTTCAGCTCCGTCGCTACTTTCTCGTGAATCATATTCGGAACCCTCCCCCTCAGCGGGACGGCCCCCTATCGGCCGAGGGTCTTTAACGCTTCGCAACCGCGACCTCGGGCCCGACGTGATCCGGCGCCAATCCGATGCGGCGTTCCCGGAATCGAAAGTCCCGCCTTCCGGGAGCCCAAATCCTCGTCCCGACATGCGACGACCATGACCCTGTCACGTGGAGCGGAATCGAATGGCGGCGCGTCGAACCGGAACATCGTCGTGATCGGCTCGACCGGCCGGACCGGCCGACTCGTCCTCGATGAGGGACTACGCCGGGGGCACTCGATGACGGCCTTCACCCGCCGGCCCGATTCGCTCGCGGGGATTCGCGGACTGAAGGCGGTCGTGCGCGGAGACGGCCGAAATCTCGAGAATATGCGTCGCGCCGTCGCCGGACAGGATGCGGTCATCTCGATCGTCGTCTCCGAGGGCCGCGGCCCGACGACGGTCATGAGCGATGTCACCCGCGCGGAACTCGAGGCGATGCGCGAGGCGGGAGTCCGTCGCCTCGTCACCGTCAGTGTGTCCGCGATCGAGGGACGGCGGCCTTGGATCCTGATCAACCTCGTCCGATGGATCCTGCGGAAGCCGTACGCCGACTTCGGCAGGATGGAGCGCTTGATTACGTCCAGCTCGATGGATTGGACCATTGTCCGACCTCCGTATCTCTCGAACGGGCCCAAGACGGGCCGGGTTCGGACCCAAGTCGGAGGCAAAGACCTTCGTCACGGTCCGTACCACATCTCCCGCGCGGACCTCGCGGCGACCCTGGTAGATCTTGCGGAGGATTCGCAGCACGTCCGGGAAGTGCTCCTCGTGAGCGAACGCAAAGAGACGCGCTGAGCTCTGGGAGCAACGGCTCGGCCAGAGAACCGGTCAGCGATGGGAGGGCCGGTATCGTCTGCGGTCGTCCCGGCGTCCGCCGTGCGAAGGCCCTCGTGGTCGCCCGCCCTCATGCCCTCGCACCTTCGGAGGCGGTGGCGCGCGATAGTCGAAATCGGGCAACGTCACACGAGGGATTGTCTTCCCGAGGGCCCGTTCGATCCCCCGCAGGTCGCCCTCGTCCTCGGGCGTGACGAACGTGATCGCCTCGCCGGTCGCCTCCATGCGCGCGGTCCGACCGACACGGTGCACGTAGTCCGTGGGGACCATCGGCACGTCGTAGTTGATCACGTGGGAGATGCCTTCGACGTCAATTCCGCGGGCCGCGACGTCCGTGGCGATGAGGATCTGGTGCCGCCCGCTTCGGAAGCCCGCGAGGGCCGTCTCCCGCTGGCTCTGGCTGCGGTCCCCGTGGATCCGCGCGACCTCGAAGCCCGCCTGCTCGACCTGCCGCGCGACGCGGTCCGCGCGCCGCTTCGTACGCACGAAGACGAGGACGGACAGCATGTCCTCGCGGCCGAGGAGGCGGACCAGCAGGGACGTCTTGAGGTGCTGCGGGACCGGGTACACCTCGTGGCGGATCGTCGACGGCGGCCGATGCGGCGGCGAGACGGAGATCCGCGCGGGATTGCGCATGATCGTCCGCGACAGCGACTCGATCTCGGGCGGCATCGTCGCGGAAAACAGGAGGGTCTGCCGCTCCCGCGGAAGGGCGTCGATGATCCTCCGGACGTCAGGGAGGAAGCCCATGTCGAGCATCCGGTCCGCTTCGTCGAGGACGAGCACTTGGAGGCCGCGGAAGTCGACGTTGCGGCGGGCCATGTGGTCGAGGAGGCGGCCCGGGGTCGCGACGACGACGTCGACGCCGGAGCGGAGGGCATGCTCTTGCGGCGTCATGCCGACGCCGCCGTATACCGCATGTCCGCGGATCTTCGTGCCTTTCGCGAGGCCGCGGAGGGCGACCTCGATCTGGGCCGCGAGCTCCCGGGTCGGGGAGAGGACGAGCGCTCGCGTGTGGCCGGGCTGCGCTCTCAGAAGTCGCTGGAGGATCGGGAGGAGGAACGCCGCCGTCTTGCCGGAACCGGTCTGCGCCGTGCCGATGACGTCGCGGCCGGAGAGGATTGCCGGGATCGCCTCTTTCTGGATCGGCGTCGGGGCTTCATAGCCGAGGCCGTACACCGCTCGGAGCAGGATCGGATCGAGGCCAAGCGAGTCGAACGGATTCTTCGTATGCGTCGTCGTTTGCATCGGGCGCCCTACGAGTTCGTCGGCTTAAGGGTTCCCACGCCGCCGATCGGGAGATTCACTCTCGACACAATTTTCAACATGCGACGAGAGGGAACTCGGGCGATGGAGGACGCCGCGTTCGATCGACGCGATCGATTCGTTCTCGGATGTGAGAACGAAATGGAACACCCGCGGCCGCAATCGTCCGTTTTTGTCGGCGCCAAGACCCGACGCGCTCGGAAGGTTCATGGTCCATCAACGAATCGGTCCGCGGCATGAGGGGGAGCGTACTCGGCCTACCGTTATGGCTCATCGTGGTCGTGTGCGCGGTCCCGCCAATCGCATACTCGCTCTCGAGGGCCGCCGCCGTCCCCGTGGAACTGATCCTCCCGACGGCCGTGGCGATGGAGGTCGTCTTCCTTACGCAGACGGTCCAGCAAGCGTTGCGCCGCGCGGAGGTCCGCCGGCATTTCGGCTATGCCCTCTGGGAGCTCCATCAGGAGATGTCCCATCATCGGGAGACCCTCGACCGCCGGCTCGAACTGGTCCGCCAGGGAGTCCGAGGGGAGCCAAGTCCGGACGGGCTGCGCACGTGGGCCTCGTCCGTGGACGCGTTCCCCGACGATGCATGGGATCGGTTCCTCACGGTCGGCGGGCTGCATCGGCTCCTCGACGCCGCACCGGACCAAGTGGCAGGGAACCTCTACCGCTATTATGACGGAGTCCGGACGTTCAACACGGAGGCCGCCCTCCGTGATCGGATGCTCGAGCGGCTCTTCAGCGTGACCGGCCCGGCGACGACGGGGATCTTCAAATCGGTGCGAGCGAGCGACAAACGCCTCGAGTCCTGGCTGAGCGAGGTGCCTTCTCGCCTCGCGGTGGTGATGCAGGACCTCCAGCACGTCCTCCGAGAGCTCGGTCAGATGCCCGAGGCGATCCAGGGCGGCGGCGAAGAGAAGCGGCTGAAAGCGGTCAATCAGCGCGAGATCGAAGCGTACTACCGGTGGCGGAAGAAACGCGTGGATGTCCGAAGGCCTTCTGACAAAGCCGATTGGGAGTGGTCGATCAAAGACGATCTCGTGCCGTGAGGCCACGGGATCGAGTTCGGACGGGACGAGTCTCCGTATTCGGTGATCATGCCGGTCTGCCTCCCGTTGATGAGGCATCTTCGAGCCACGCGACGCGCCAGACCCTCCAAAGGGCGGAGGGGTCGGTAAGCGGATCGCCGTGGACGAGGAAGAAGTCGGCGGGTCCTCCTTCGACGATCCGCCCTGCCTGGGGCTCTCCAAGCAGCTCGCCTCCCCGCACGGTGGCGGCAGCAAGCGCTTCCCAGGGTTTGAGCCCTGCTTCGACGAGCGACTCGACTTCCCACGCGAGATGATTCGCCCGCAGCGATCCGCCGCCGAAGTCCGTGCCGGCAGCAATTCGGACTCCAGCGTTGTGCGCGAGTTGGACGGACTCGATCGCCCGCTCCCGCCGACGCGCGATGCGCTCCCGTCCCTCGTCTCCGGCGAATCGGGGCAGGGTCGTCGTCTGCGCGAACGTCGCCCACGAGCGGAAGACCGCCAACGTGCTCACGAGGAACGTCCCCTGGCGGGCCATCTGTGCGACCGCATCGGAGTCGAGCTCGAATCCGTGCTCGAGGGCGTCGACCCCGGCATCGACGCCGACCCGTGCGCCGACGAGGATTCCGGAATGGGCGGTGACCTTCGCACCGCGACCGTGCGCGAGTTCGACCACCGCCCGGACATCTTCCGCGGACCAAGGCGCTTTCTCCTTGTCCGGCCCGTCGAGGTAGAGCTTCAGGAGATCGACGCCATCATCGAGCTGCGCCGATGCGGCGGCGAGGAGCGCCGGTCCGTCATCCGCTTCGATGTCAAGTCCCGAAGGGAGCAGGCCACTGCGCGCGATCCAGGTCCCAGCGACGCGGACCCGCGGCCGGCTGGCGGCCGCCCGCCATCGCTCGCGCACGCGGAGCGCGAGAGCTCGCTTCCGTCCGTCCCGCGGATCCTCTCGTTGGGGCGAGCCGACGTCCCGCGCCCAGCGGACCCCCGCTCGCCCGAGTAGATCTCCGTTGTGCTCCGCGACCTCGAGCAGCTCCTCGGCGGAATCGAAGCCGCGATCGATCCAGTGCGAGCCTCCGGGGAGGGTGAGGTGGCTATGGGCGTCGACCATTCCCGGGACGATCGTTGAGCCGCCCGCGTCGATGACGCGGACGTCGCCCGGGAGCTCTCCTTCGTCGGAGGCGGACCGAATCCAGAGGACGCGGCCTTGGTCCACGAGGAGGCTCACGCCCTTCCGAAGCGCGGTCGCGCTCGCGTCGGCGAGGGCGGCGTCCCGATAGAGTGTAGGTCGAGGAACCGACATCGTGTCACCGTCGCCTGGTTCGGCTCAACTCCGGCGTTCGACGATCGTGTCGCCGTACCAGACGAGTGGCGGCTCGGGCTGGAGGCGTTCCGCCTTCTCGAGGAATGCGCGGAACCGGGGGTCTCGGTCGTGCTCCTCGTGGGCCTCGTGATCCGCCGCGACGACGAAGAGGACGTAATCCTGGATGCCGGTGCGTTGTTCGCTTCCGCCGTTCGCGCGGACGAGGCGGGCCTCGAGAAACCGACCGCGGTTCGCGAAGTCCTCCCAGATCGGGATCTCCGCCTCTCCGAATATCGCTTCGAAATGCGCCGCCCGGTCGGCTGCGACCCGGAGGACAATTGCGGTGGTCTCGGGCTTCTCACCGCTCGGATTCCCCCGGACGACCGGAGTTTCGGGTCCCGAGCCGCGGCGGTCCTTCGGGACGGCTCCCGTCGCGATGTTTGGTTTCCCAGGCATGGGTCGACGATGCCCAAACCGTTACTTAAGTTCAGAGCCGCAGCGTGGGCAAAAGTAAGAGCCTGGCAAAGCGGAGAACGAGCACACGCGGCAGACCGTCCTCATCTGTCCCGACTTCTTCGCAACGTATCCGGAGGATGTAGGTGCGGTTAGCATTCCGGAGCTGGTGCGGCGCGCCGGTCTCGAGAGGGCTCTAACGAAGAACACGGCTCCAATCACACCGGATACGGCCGTCAGGATGATCCCGAAGGCGAACAGCGGCACGCCGGCGATCGGTGATTGATCCGCGGCGAGCGTGATCACGAGTCCGGTCGCCATCGTGTCGATCACGAAATGGCCGAGCGCGAAGAGCGAGCGGTCGACGGTCAAGAGCAAGAGCCAGAACCGCTCGTGGGCTTCGCTCACCACCACGGTCCCCTCTTGGACGAAATTGTCGCTTGGGTACCGGATCACGAAGGTAATCGATGCGTGACCGGAGATCGTCCGATACGTCGGGGACCCATTGAGGTATGCATCGGGACGATCCTTCTGGACGTCCAAGAGCACCTCCTGGACGATCCCGTCCAAGTACGCCGAGGTCTCGCGAACCGTCGGATCCCGGTCCGTCGCGGCGGCGATCCGGGTGGTGCGCCCGTTCGCGCTCGGTCCCGTCAGCAGGAGTTGATAGTTGAGCCCGCCGACGTCCACGTTTTCCTGCCGCGCCCAGTCCACGGGGATCGGCAGATGGAAGCCCGCGCTGTTCGCATAATCCGTGAACGCGGGGCGAGCGAACACCGTCAGGGTCGCCTGCGCCGACGCGCCGTCCCCTCGGTCATTCGCGACCGAAAGCCAAACGGTAAACTGTCCCGGAGCGGGATACGTGTGAGCCACGACGAGAGACCCCTCCGCACTCTCGCCATCGCCGAACAGCCAATAGATGGACGTCAGAGGGCCGTAGGGGTCGGACGACCCCGACCCGTCGAATGCCACCGTGTCTCCGGCGAATGCCGCGGTCGCGGTCGTTGAATTGACCGTCATTGTGAAGCCCACGCTCGGGGTCGAGTGCGGCGTGGTCACGTCGACCGTCACGGTGGTGCTGTTCCGCACTCCGACGTCATCCTGGCCCGTCAACGTCACGTTGTAGACGCGGACGCTCCTGAAGACAAAGTACGTTAACGTGCCAGAGCCGGGCGAGATGGTGACCGGACCGTCGACGTCCCAGGATACGGGCCAGAAGTTGCCGTCCGGATCGTAGGATCCGGCCGTGTCGATCCAAATGAGATCCAGGGCGTGCGTGGGAGGCGGCTGGACCGTCAGCACGAGGACCGGCGGCGCATCGACGAACGTGACCGGGAGGGTGAGGGGATAGGGATCCGTGGTGTTGTCGTCTACCGCGAAGCCGGCATCCACGATTCCATCCGGGCCCGTGCAATCGTTCTGGCTCGGGCCCGAACAGCGGTCGGGTCCCGTCCACGTCGACCAGTAGTTTCCTCCCGTCGGATAGGGCGCCGACCAGTCGTTCTCCGAGCCACGATCGTCCTGGGCCAGGATGTAGCTCGTGGGATCCATCCCGATCAAGTCGTTGTGTGACACCGCGATCCCGGAGGATTCGCGGAGGACGATGCCGAGCCCCGCCTGCCGGACCATGTTCCCGAAGACGACGGAGTCCGTCACCCGATCCAGGACGATGCCGGCGTGGACGTAACGAGCCCGGTTCGAGCTGACGTTCGCGTGGCGGACGAAGGCGAGCTGAATCGCCGTCGTGATCCATGCGTTGGGATCATCCAGGGTCAGGTTCGACACCTGGACCCGGTCGCAGTCTGCGACGAGGACCTGCCCTGCATCGGACGCGTCGATGACCTGGTCCGCGCAACGCGCGACGTACCGGATCGGTTTTCCTTGCGCGAGGTTGTCCGGGCCAATCACGTGGGACGTGAACTGGGTGGGCTCGATTCCTTGCCACGTGATCCCGCCGTACACGAACGTATCTGCCTCGAACACCACGTTCGTCGAGGCGTCGAGGTCGACTCCCGAGAGAATCGTGTCGTTCGTGAGCGCAATCCGGTCCGAGTGCACAATGGCCGGGCCTTGACCAGGCCCCCATGCGGTCCAGCGGCCCAGCTCGGATCCCGTCACCGTGACGTTCCAGGAGGAGTCGATCCGGAGGATGGGCGCACCCACCCCGTAGATGCTCACCGCCTCCATCCGGACGTTGGATACGTTCGTCAGGACCACGACCCCGTAGAGACCTCCGTCGCCCGCAGTCACGTTGAAGATGACGACGAACGCCCGCGTGTTCCGTACCTCGATGGCCGGCGGGTAGTACGAGCTCCAGATTCCCCAGTCGCGAATCACGAACGGATCGTCGGCGGTCCCGGAACCGTTGCGTACTCCGTTCTCTTGGGTGAAGTTCGTGTCTCCATCGATGAGAATCGGACCGTGGTTGATTTCTGGGAACCACGTAGGGTGAACCGGCGTCGTTTGGGATGCCGCAACAGTCATCGGTATGAGGCTGGTCACCGCCAAGACGGCGGCGAGGACAATGAGTCCAGCTGTCGGGCATCCCTCACCCATACGATGAGCCATACGTGACACACCGTATCAGGGTTTGCGCGCCGGCGGCCCGGACCGTTAGATTCTTCAGAGCCGCAGGGAGGCCGTCCCGCTATCGTCGCCCCGTCTGACCACTCAGCGAGATCCGCGCGGTGCGGGCGTCCCCGACGGCTTGTCAAGCGTGATCCAGGTGAGGGTCGCGTGGGGCTGGCCGGGGTAGTACGAGATCCGCACGAATCGACGGCCGACCAGGACCGCGAGTTGGGCGAACCCGTCGCTGCCGGTCTCGAGCTCGCCAACCGGCTCGAGATCTCGGTCCACGATGTTCATGATGCGCTTCGACGCTCCCGCCGGGAACCATCCGGAATAGGGATCGAGATAAAGGATCTTCTTGCGGAGGTCTTCCACCCGCGCGTCGATCGCCTTTCGAGTCGGCTTGGAGGATCGTCTCCGCTTCTCGCCCATCCGTCCTCGGATGCGTTCGGCGTACATATGCTTGCGCGCGCGACCCGAGCCTTCGCGACGAAAATTCCGTTATGACGGTGAAAAGTGGACGAACCGGATTGCGGCCCGTCCTGGAGTCGATGCTTAATAGGAGAACGCCGGGAGGGTCTCAGTCGAGAGCACGCCGGGCATGCTCTGGACCTTCGTCACGACGGATTGGACGAGGTTCTCGCGGGGGTCCGCGCTGATGCGGGCCACGATGTCCGAGTCACCGGTCGTGCCGATAATCTCTCGGATCTCGGGCACGTTCTTCAATGCGCTCATGGTCTTCTGCGTGTCCGTTGAGCGGATGAGGAGGTACGCGTTGCTTGCGTGACCGTCGGTCCCCTTCTGGGTCCAGTTCTCGAGCGCCGGATAGCTCCGGAAGCCCCAGACGTGGTCCATCAGCTGGACCTCGGACGCGAACTTGCGAAGTTCGTCCGTGTCGCGGAAGCCGCCTGCGATGGCGATGTCGTGACGCCCAAAGACGGCCTCGGCCTTCGCCACGTTGGGCTTGGCGCGGAGGGTCGTCAACGTTCTCTCTACATAACCTGGCGCCACTTTGACAAAGATGACGCTCGTTCCGAATAGTTCGCTTGGCATTCAAAACACCTTGCGTCCCTCCCGACGAGGGCCTCGCACTTAAGGGTGCGTACGGGGCGCGCAGTGGACATGAACCACAAGTGGTCGGTCCGGCGGCGAATAGGCCGGAACTGGTCAACGAAGGAGCGCCTGCTCCGTGTTGACGATTCACAGGGACGAAGCGGCCAAGGATTTGATTCCGCTCCCCCTAGGAAAGGGTTAAGCCATGTACACACATGTGTACACATACATGGCCACAAAGACGATTTCCATCACGAGGGAGGCCTACGACCGCCTGAGGGCCCGCAAGGGTCCGGAGGATAGCTTCAGCGACGTCGTCCTGCGGCTGACTGAACGACGACCTCTCGCAGAATATGCGGGGATGCTCAACAAGACATCCGTGAAGGCGATGCGCAAGGCGATCGAGCAAGCACGGAAAGACCGACGGGCATTGGATGTCCGGACATGATTCTCGAGACGAGTTTCATCCTTGACCTCTGGGATGGGACGCCGGAGGCCGTCCGGAAGGCTGGCGAAATCGATGCCCGTAGAGAGCCGATCTATATTCCCACGCCTGTCTTGTACGAACTCTGGGAGGGAGTCTCCCGCTCACAGCGTCCACGTCAAGAGGCGACCAAGATCCAGAACTTCGTATCGGGTCACGAGATCCTTCCTTTCAACGACGCGGACGCGCGGGAGGCGGGGCTGCTCTCCGGGCGCTTGTCTCGAGGCGGACGGATGATGGGGACGATCGACACGCAGGTCGCGGGCATGGCCAAGGCAAGAGAGCAGATCTTGCTGACCGCGGACCGAAGATTCCGAGACCTCTCAACGGAGATTCGCCTAGAAAGATACCCATAGCCTCAGCAGAGAGCTCGCTGAAAGAGACGATATGAAGCTCGGACGAGCTGACGTTGTCCGTTGAGGTGTCTCGATGCGCGTCGTCTCCGTGAACGTGTCGTTGCCGAAGACCGTCGAATGGCAAGGCCGCCGCGTGACGACCGCGATCTTCAAGGAGCCCCTGGAGGGCCGCATCCGAATCCGCCGAACCGGTCTTGTCGGGGACCGCCAGGCGGACCCGTCCGTCCACGGAGGGCCGCTGAAGGCCGTCTACGCGTATCCGAGCGAACACTATCCGTTCTGGCGGCGCGAACTCGGACGGACCGACCTTCCCTGGGGATCGTTTGGAGAGAATCTCACGACGGACGGTCTTTCAGAGGAGACGATTCGCATCGGAGACCGCCTTCGAGTCGGTTCGGCCATCTTGACAATCACGCAGCCCCGCTTGCCGTGTTACAAGCTCGGGGTCCGCTTCGAACGCCTCGACATGGTCCGGCGGTTCCTCGCGAGCGGCCGGTCGGGATTCTACCTTGCGGTCGTCGAGCCGGGCGATGTCGCGGCGGGAGACGCAATCGAACTCCTCGGCCGCGTTGAGGGCCAACCCACCATCTCGGCTGTCGTGGACGAGGTTCGGCAGGAAGAACCCGGCGAGTGATCGATCGACGCCAGGTGGGAGTTGGACTCCATACATGACGTCACATGGTCATGCGTAAGCACCATGGATGCCATGGTGGCCATGACATGGCCGGCTCGACAACGATTTCTCTGCGGAAGGAAACGAAAGAAATGCTCCGCAAGATGGGCTCGAAGGGCCAGACGTACGACGACGTCATCCGCGAGCTGATCGAAAGAGTATCCATCAAAGAACTCGACGCACGGTGGAACCGCATCCTCGAGGAAGAGGAGTTCATCCCATTGGATGAGGCATGACGTTCCGGGTCACGCTGTCGGAGACAGCGGCCCGACAGCTGCGCAAATTGCCTGCGGAACGCGAACCCGCATCGTAAAGGGTTTGCGTGTACTCGAGGAAGACCCGTTTCGACCTCGTCCGAAGGCCGACATTCGGGGCATCGAAGGGACGAATCCAAGGAAGTATCGGATCCGATTTGGTGATTATCGGGCGATCTACGCGGTCGTTGAGCGCGACGGAAGGTAGTTGAAATCTTCGTCCGCGGACGGGGCTATCGGTAGGGGAGGGGACGTCGCACCCGCGGTGGCGTTCTCGATTCAGGGCGGCGTGCTCGTTGACGGGTGGCCGCCGGACCGGCCTCCTGAGATGCGGATGAAAGCAACGCCGGGCAGCCCTTTGAACGCAGGATCCCCGGTCAGGAACCGAAGCCGCCTCCGTTGAGCCAGATGGTAGCTCACGGCGTCGACGTAAGAGATCCGTGCCCTTCCACGAGGCCACCGCACCCTCATGTCCATGGCGCCGAGAATCTCTGCGAGGGAAAAGTCGACCAGGATCGGTTCGAACGATGCGACAATCTTGACCGCCTTTTGCCGAGGCCCGCCGTCTCGGAGAAGCGCATAGTACACTTCCATCAAATTGAGACAGCTCGTCCTCCCTCTCCCCGATTCGAAATACGGACGGATCTTCGGATCCGACAGGTTGGCCAGGATCGCCGACGAGTCGTAGAAGTACTTAGAGATCGTCCCAGCCTTCCTTCATCTCGCGGATGAGTTCCGGGAGATTCCGGCGGAACTTCCACGTTCCACTGAGTTCGCTGGGCGTCGGGACCCTCCGTCGAATCTCGACCTCGAGGTAGTCGCCGTCTCGAATGTTCTGACGTCGCGCCACCTCGGCGGGGACGATTAGGCCAAGGGAGTTTCCCCATCTCTTGACGCGCGTGATCATGGAATTGCGTTATACGGCTAGTTATACATGAAGCTTGCCCGAGGGGTCGCGAATGTGATGTCTCCGAGAGACCTGAGCGGACCTCGGCCACGGTAGGTGGGCCGCCGAATCGAGGGATCCTCGCGAACGCCTTACGTCCCGATGCGCTCCACGCGGCCGTTCGCCTCCGCCCATCGGAGCAGGCGCAAGAACGCCTGGGTCTCCGCTCCCGTGAGCGTGATCACATCCCCGCCACGATACGCGGTCCCGGTCTCCCAGTCCTTGACCACGCGCAGGACGCGGTACCGGGGCTTCGCCTTCACCGCCATGAACTCCGCCATCTTCGCGGCGGCCCACGAGTCCTTGAAGGTCCCTTGGAACACCGCGAGGCGCTGGTGCGCGATGATCGCGATCTCGCCGCACACTTCGTTCAGGAAGCTGCGGTTGTGGCTCACGACGAGCAGCATGCCCGGATACGTCTTCAGAGCGGACGCCACGATCTCCTGGCTCTCGATGTCCAGGTGGTTCGTCGGCTCGTCGAGGACGAGGAGGTCGTATTCCTGCGCGATGAACTTCGCGAGGGCCAGGCGCGCTCGCTCGCCGCCGCTCAGCTGCCCGACGCGGCCGTGGACCGTGTCCCCCCGGAACCAGAAACGGCCGAGGAGGCCCCTCGCCCACGCCTCCGACGGCGGCGGTCGCCGCACGCTGCGGATCTCCTCGAGGAGCGTGCGGGAGAAGTCGAGCTCCTCCGCCTCCTGGGCGAAGTACCCGATGTTCAGGTTCTTGCCGCGGAACACGGATCCCGCGTCCGCCTCCTGGCGTCCGATCAGGACCTCGAGGAGCGTCGTCTTGCCGGCGCCGTTCGGCCCGACGAGGCCGACCTTGTCGCCCTTCCCGAGCTCGAGGTCGACGTCCGAGAACAGGAGGCGTCCGCCGTGGGACTTCGCGACGCCCTCGAGGCGCACGATCCCGTGCCCGGACCCGCCCGTGCGGAAGGCGAGGCGGAACGCGCGGCCCGCGCTCGGCGCCTCCGGCGTCTCGCGTTGCATCTTCTCGACGCGGAGCTTCCGCGAGAGCACCTGTTCATACACCTTCCGCGCCTTGAATGCCTCGATGATCGCGAGCTGCCGCCGCATCTCCTTGAGGTGGCGGGCCCGCTGCGCCTCCCGCGCCCGCGCGAGCGCGTCCCGCTGGACGCGGTAGTCCGTGTAGTTGCCGTCGTACGCGACGATGCGGAAGCGGTCGACCTCCAGGACCTTGTGCGCGATCGCGTCGAGGAGGAACCGGTCGTGGCTCGCCAGGAGGACGGCCGCGTCGATGTCCCGGAGGAACGCCTCGATCGTCTCGATCGTGTCGATGTCCATGTGGTTCGTCGGCTCGTCGAGCAGGAGGACGTCCTTCTCCTTCGCGTTCGCGAGGGCGCGCGCGGTGAGGACCTTGGACTTCTCGCCGCCGGAGAGGGAGCCGAACCGCTGGTCGAGGAGCTCCTCGCCGACGCCCAGGTCATTGAGGATCGGGTCGTTGACGATGATGCTGCGGCTGCGGGCGGCTCCGAGGGCGACGTGGAGGGATTCGTAGCGGGCCATCCGCGCGCTCGCGTCCGCGGCGTCCCAGGCGTCCGGGCGGGCCATCCACGCCTCGAGGCCGGCGAGGTCCGCTTCGATCCGCTGCGCCTCCGGGCTCGGGGCGGAGAGGACGTCCCGCACGACCGTCTCCGGCGGCACGTTCGGGACCTGCGGGAGGTAGCCGTACCGGAGGCCGGGCTTGAGCACGAGGTCCCCTAGGTCCGGCGCCGTCTCGCCCGCCAGGAGCCGGAACAGGGTGCTCTTCCCGGAGCCGTTCGGGCCGACGAGGGCGACCTTGTCCCCCGCGTGGAGGAGGAAGTCCGCGTGCTCGAGGACGAGCGTGGCGCCCCAGGATTTCCGGAGGTCCCGGCCCGCGATGATCGGCTCCATGCCTTCGGGGCTTAGTCGCTAGTCCCCGATGAGGCTTCGCCCGCCCCGATCCCGCCGACGCTGTGCGCAACAATCCATACAGATCGTTTGCAGTCGGGCTCGGCCATATCTTCCTTTGCGCCCGATACCTTGCGAGGGGTTCCACGAACGCTCCATGTCTTGCGTGAGGCCTTCGACCGGGCCCGAGTCACGAAATACGGCGGTCGTGTTCGGGGCTCCAATCGAGTCGAGGTCCTGGCATTGGATGGGCCCCCGCGCGGCTTCCGAACCCGAGTGGTCTCGTCGAGGCCGCTCACGCTGACCACCCATGCCATTGAAGTGGAGAAACCGAGGGCTTTCTCCTTCGGTCCCACGCAGTTCACCTTCCTCCAGCTGCAGACCGAGGACGGTATGGACGCGCGCCCCATGTCGCTCGCGACGAGTCCCACGCGGCCCCAGCTGGAATACGCGGTCCGACTCTCCGACTCGTCGTACAAGCGCGCTTTCGCGGCCCTCCAGCCCAACGACGAGGTCCGCGTCTTCGGCCCAATCGGCGACTTCGTGCTGCACGAAACCCGGCCTGCGGTCCTCCTGGCAGGCGGCATCGGGGTCACGCCCCTCAAGGGCATGGCCGAATACGCCGCCGACAAGGCGTTGCCCATCCCGGTCCGGCTCGTCTACAGCAACCGGAGCGAGGACGAGATCGTGTATCGAGGCGAACTCGATGCGTTGGAAAAGCAGAACCCACGCTTCCAAGTCATTCACACCCTAACGCGCTCCTCCGGCCCAACATGGAAGGGCGCGACCGGACGGATTGATCGGGCCCTTCTCCAAAGGGTCGCCGGCGGACTCACGGACCCGATCTACTACGTCAGCGGGACACCGGGCATGGTCGTTGGGACCCTGCGCCTACTCCGGCACCTGGAGGTTCCGGACTCGCGCCTCGAGGTCGAAGCGTTCCGCGGATACGATTAGCATCATTTCGCCTCCGGCCGTTCGGGGAGACCCTTCTTCCCTTTGCGTCGCTCAAGCCAGATCATCACGGCCGCCACCGCCGGCGGTGCGAGGACGATCGCGAACGCTGGAGCGCCGTGGTACGGACCGGTCAGACTCATGGGGTTCGTGTCGACGACGAAGTGGATTTCGGAGGTTGCCACGTTACCCGCGAGATCCGTGCAATCGAGTCGGACGGTGTGGGTTCCGAGCGCGAGGGTCACCGTGGTGGTCGTCCGGAGGCTCTCCGCGGCGGGTGGCCCTCCGTCGACGGATACCGTGTACCCGGCGATTCCCGAGAGCGTATCTTCGCCGCTCCATCGGATGACGACATCCGAGGTGGTCACGGTCCCCGTCGGGATGAGCACGGTCAGAGTGGGCGGCGTCGCATCAATACCGAACGGCATCGTCTCTGCGGACTCGACGTTTCCTGCGAAATCGGTCGCTCGATACTCAAGGGTGTGCCCGCCTTCGAAGGAAATGACGAAGCTACCGTTGTAGGGAGTCCACGGACCGCCGTCGAGGCGGTACGCGACGGAAGCGACCCCCGACCAGTCGTCCTCCGCGACGAGGCTGACGCGTACCGCGGATCGATACCAACCGGCCGACCCGGCCGCGCCGCTTACAACGACGTGGGTCCTTGGGGCGAGCGTGTCGATCTCGTCGGACGCGATCACGAGGTCTCCGTTCGTGTCGTTCAAGGAAAACGCGGCGGCCGCGTGGCCCGACGGGAGCGGGGCGAGCGAGGCTTTGCCGTTCCCATTCGCGTGGGTGATGACCGAGATCTTCCACGCGCCGTCGTGCACGGCCTCCCGCACGTCGCCGCCCCAGCCCATCGCACTCGCGATATGGGCCCGCCCGAAGGAGTCGAATGCGAGCGACACCCCGTAATACCGACCCTCATCGACGCGCTCGATCGACCATCCCGTGCCGTTCCATGTGGCGTATTGCAAGCCCGTGCGCGATGCGTAGGCGACGTGCGCCGTCCCGTTCGCGTCGAAGCGGATCGAGGCATCCGTCACGTTCGCATCGAGCCGGGAAGTCGTCCAGGTGCTCCCGGTCCAGCGGGCGACCCGCAGGATTCCCGCGGTGTAGTCCGGGTACGCGATCATCGGACGCCCGGAGTCGTCGACCGCGAGAGAGTTCGCCTGCCCGTAAAACGTCGGATCGACGACCTGCGTGGTCCACGCGCCACCGGATCGCGTCGCGAGCTTGAGGCCCTCGCCGGTCGCCTGGGAGTAACTGACCATCGGTTCGTCGGTCACCGGATTTATCGCGATCGAGGTCGGTGTGTAGAAGCCGTGCTGGATCACGGAGACCGTCCAGCCGCTCCCGCTCTGATCGGCGACGCTGATGTCGTAGTTTCCGTCGTACGAGGGCCCGGCGAGATAGCTGATGTGCGGCGCACCGTTCGCGTCGAAGGCGAGGGAGCACAAGGCGCCCCCGCCGGCAATCGTCGAGTTCGTCCATCCGGCCGATCCGCGCTCGGCGTACACGAGGCCGGATCCCGTATAGTAGCACATCGCCAGGACACCCGTCGCATTCCGAGCGATGGACGGCCAATAGCCAACTCCCGCGTGCTCGATGCGCCAGATCCCGATCCCGACGGTCAGGTGCCGGAGCGGCGTGACGAAGACGGTCCCGGTCGCATTCGTCGCCCAGACACGATATGCGTGCACGCCGTTCGCGATGCCGCTCACCGTCGCCGACCGGTTCGATCCGCTCGGCATCATCGATCGGTTCGTGCCGTCCCATTCCAGCGACGCATTGCCGGAACCGGCGAGGCCCACGTTGACGTCCGTGGTCGCGCGGTCGAGGAGGTACGTGCCATCTGGGTCCGTCGGAGGCACGAAGTAGACGAAGAGCGGGTGGCCCCAGATCTCCCACGAATAGGCCTCCGAGAATGTGGTGTACCCACCGGAGTACGAGATCGCGAGGTTCGTGATGTTCAACCGAATCAGGTCGACCTCGAATCCGACGAAGTCCGGCGTTTTCCCGAAGAGGTACGATTCGCTGCTGCCGTATCCGCCCCCACCTCCGGTCGGATAGTAGAAATCGTCGAGCTCGATCCATTCGTTGACCCCGTCCGTCAAGCGCGTCACGATCCCGGGGATGTCGGGGTCGCTGCCTCGGGTGAAGTTCGTTACGCCAGGCTCGGAGTGAGGGAGGCCTTCTCCGATGTCCCATTGCTGTCCGTTCGACGGCATTGGCGCATCGCTCATCACGAATCGGTTCTCGATAGCGCTGAAATTTCCGATGCCGGTGCCGCCGGTCGTGTGGTTGATCCAACCCAATAGCACGGATGCGTCCCCGCTAGAACCCATCGGTCCCCCGGGATGCATCGCGTGCGAAGCGTGGACGGCCGGCGTGGGAGGCGAGGCGCCCGGAAGTCCCACGCGGCCCGCGAACGGTCCGGCAGCCGCGGAGAAGGCGAGAATCGATACAAGGAGGGCGAGGGCCAGGAATCCAGGCACTCGTGCGGGCATCGCTCCACCACGGCGCGCCAAGAACCACCGCCGCAACCCAGGACATTCCTTGGGGCCGCCATTAAGGTTTCCGGGTCTCTGAAGGGGCATAACCGGCCGTCTCGAAAGCCTTTTCGCGCCTCCAGCCCTGTCCGCCGCGAGCGTCGACGATCGATGCCGGTCCCTCTCGACTTTCTCGTGTTCGTCGTCCTCTTCGTCCTCACCTTGGCCCTCCTGCTCGCGAACTACGTCTTCTATCTCCGCCGCGGTCGGAAGTACCACGGGACGTCCGCGGTCCTCACGTTCCTCGTCAGCGGGGTCGCGATCGGCGGGCTCCTGGGGCCGGCGATGCTGGACCTCGGGACGCAATACGGCACGGCGACGATCCTGGGACGATGGGGGTTCACGTTCGGCTGGACGTTCCTCCTCACCCTCGCCGCCGCGTGCGTGGCGCTGTTCGAGCGAGCGCCCGACAGCAAGGTGTCCGTCACCCTGAACGTCGTCGCGACGATCTTGCTCGGCTTTGCGCTGGCCGCCGGGCTGATCTTCACCGGAGGATCCCTGCCGCCGTTGCCGGCGAGCATCTTGAACCTCGCACTCGCGGCGATCCTGACGGCAGGGCTCAAGTGGGTCTTCGAGAAGCGGCGGCCGAAGCCGAAGACGCGTCTCCAGCGATTCGCGGAATTCCTCGGGTTCCGGCGGCCGGAACCGAAGTCGGCCTTCCAGCGCTTCACCGATTTCTTCAAATCAAAGTAGCACGGGCCGGCGCAAACCGCCATAGGCAACCGCCGGGATAGCCACGGGGCTATGGGAAACGAAGAGTCCGATCGCCCAACCGGCCTCGTCACTGGCGCGAACCGTGGCCTTGGCCTCGAGACCTCGAACCAGCTGCACGCGCAGGGATTCCGCGTTGTCCTCACGAGCCGCAAGGAAAGCGCGGGAATGGCGGCAACCAAGAAGCTCGACCCCGAGGGCGAGGAGGTCATCTACCATCAGTTGGACGTCACGGACCGGAAGAGCATCTCCGCGTTGGTGGGAGAGCTGCCTCGCCTTGCTCCACGTATCGACGTGCTCGTGAACAACGCGGGCGTCGGTTCGTGGGGAGCGGACCGGGCGGCGTCCGCCCACACGATCGCGGTGAACTATTACGGATCGCGCGATGTCACGGACGCGCTACTTCCGTTCGTCCCGCGGGGCGGCCGAATCGTGATGGTGTCGAGCGGGATGGGCGAGCTCTCGTATCTCAGCCGTGAGCTCCAGTCGAAGTTCGCGGATCCGGCCTTGGCCCGTCCCGGCCTCGAAGCGCTCGTCGCGTCATACCTCCGAGGCCTGGAAGAGGGCAACCCCCGCAAGGAAGGCTGGCCGACCGCCTACTCGGTCTCGAAAATCGCCATGAACGCGCTGACGCGGATCCTCGCGCGCGAGCTCGAGCCTCGCGGCATCCGCATCAACTCCGTGTGTCCGGGGTGGGTCCGCACGGACATGGGAGGCCGCAATGCGCCGCGCAGCGTGCAGGTGGGCGCGCGGTCGATCGTCCTCGGCGCCACGGGGATCGGCGATGCGACGGGCGGTTTCTTCCGAGACGGGAAGAAAATCGCCTGGTGAAGCCGCCATTTCGTCGGCCCTCCGGCGGGCAAGCTTCTTCCCGGGGACGTCCCATGGAGCCGGGATCGGAATGAAGGTCGTCATCTTCGGAGCGACAGGCCAGACCGGTCGCCTGCTAACGGAAAGAGCCCTCTCCGCCGGTCACGAAGTAACCGCCTTCGTTCGCGATCCGTCTCGCATGAGCCACTCCGGCCGCCCTGTCAAGATCGTGCAGGGCGACGTCCTCGATTCCGCCGCGGTGGATCGCGCGGTCGCAGGCCAGGGAGCCGTCCTCGTCGCATTGGGGACCGCGACCCGCGGAAACCCGCCCGTTCTCCCGCTTGGAACTCGCCACATCCTCGACGCCATGGAGAAGCATCGCGTGACGCGGGTCGTCGTCCTCTCCGCCGCCGGAGCCCTTCGTGAACCGGCGGGAACCATCGTCGGCGGCCTGGGCCTCGCCCTCGCACGCGCCGTCATCCCGCGCGTGTACCGTGAACATCGCGGGATGCTCGAGGAAGTCCGGACGCGGCATCTCGACTGGATCGCGGTCCGACCGGTCATCCTGACCAACGGGCTTCGTACCGGCCGTTATCGCGTCGTGGCCGCGGGCATTCCTCGGGGTGGATACCGGATCTCGCGGGCGGACGTCGCCGACTTCATGATCCAACAACTGACGAGTGACGCATTCGTGCGAAAGATGCCCGCCATCGCAAATTGAGTGGTCACGGCGCGATGCATGCCTCGATGGCGAGCATCGGCTCGACGGGATATTCCGAGCAGTACCGCACGATCTCGTTGCCTTCGGGGTCGTATCGCTCGGGGTGCATCAGCCAGGGGAAGCCGCACTGGCGGCAAGCATCCTCGTCCCGAGCGGCTCGTCCAAATCGGATCCTTCGCCTCCCGGAGGCAATTCGTACCCACGCGCGATCCGTCCAGTCTGTCGGGCCGTCCGTCATCTTCGTAGCCCCCACGGGCGGCCTCCGAACGGCGCAGGCGGATTTGAGTCGCGGCACCACGTCTGAATAAGGTTCGCGATAATTGAGTCATAGAAGCTTATATCCGGGGTCGCCCGAAAGCGTAGAAAATCGCGTCTTGCTGTCCGGTTCACCAAGCTTCATGAGGTCCTTGAGCGCTCGCGGGCGCGATGACGTATTCGGAAGCCCAGGCCCAACGTGTCCGGAAGGAGCTTGCTTCGCGGTCGGGCGTCATTGAGAAAGAAATGTTCGGCGGCATCGCGTTCCTCCTGGGCGGCAACATGGCCGTCGGCGTCCACGGGGACGATCTCATCGTGCGCGTCCAACCAGACCAGACGGCCGCGCTCCTCCGAGAGCCCGCCGCGAAGCCCTTCGATCTGAGCGGCAGCCGCGGGCCTCCCGCCGGATGGCTCCTCGTCGGCCCGGAGGGCTACAAGAGCGACGCAGCGCTCCGCACATGGGTCGGCCGGGGGACCGCGTATGCGTCCTCGCTGCCCAAGAAGGCGGCCAAGAAAGCCAAGGCGAGGAAGTGAAACGCCATCCGAAGAAACGCGCAAAGACGGCCAAACGAAGTGGAGCCAGGCCCCAGGCAAAATCGGTCTCCGCCACGGCTAAGTGAAGGCTATGTGTCCCTTCCGGGGGTCCGTCTGTACTATCGTACGATGGGTCGCGGAGAGCCGATTCTCTTCCTGCACGGCGGTCCGGCCCTGCCCCACGGCGGTCCCATCGCCTCGTGTTCTTCGACCAACGCGGCGTCGGTCGATCCGGGAAACCCCGCGACCGGGACTACAGCGTCGGCCGAATCGCGGACGACGTGGAGGCGTTGCGCAAATCGTTGCGTCTCGGGAAGGTCCATCTCTTCGGGTTCTCCTGGGGCGGCGCCCTCGCCCTCGAAGTCGCGATCCGCCACCCGGAATCGCTGCGGAGCCTGACGATCGCGGAGGGCTTTGTGAGCACGGACGCCCTCAACGCGCGCCTCCAGTCGTGGCTCGCGAATGCGCCGGCGGAGACCCGCGCAGTCGTCGAGCGCTACGAGCGGACCGGGTTGTTCACCCCGGACGATCGATATCATGCGGAGTACGACGACGCCGTGGAAAAGATCTATCCGCGAAACCCGGAGCGGAAGCCGGGCTACACGCCGCCGAGCTTCGTCGAGGCAATCCGAGGCCTCGCCTGGGACGTGTACTTCGCGATGTGGGGCCGCGACGGCGAGTTCCGGCTCACCGGGACCCTCGCCGGATGGGACGGGATGTCGCGCATCCCGCCGCTCGCGGTGCCGGTCCTTCTGCTCGTGTCTCGCTACGGCATGTGGACGACGGACGAGGCCGACCGCCTGGCGAAGAAGTTGCCCGACGCCCGGGTTGTCGTCTTCGAGCATAGCGGCCACATGATGTTCGCGGACGAGCCCGATCGATTCATCGAAATCATGGAGTCGTTCCTCAAGCATGCCGCCAAGCGGCGTGGTCCGAACAAACGTCGCGGCTGAAGATGCGCGTTCGGCCATCTCTCCCCTCAAGTTTCATAAACACCGCCCGGTATCGCGCGGCCCTTGGGCCTCTGGAGCGGCGTCGGTGGGCGCGCGGATCGTAAGGCCGCGATGGCCTTCATCTACGTGACCATCGTCCTCGACACCCTCGGATTCGGCATCACGATCCCGGTCCTGCCGCCGCTGATCGTGAGCTTCTTACCGAACACCGCGCAGGGCGCGGAAGTCTTCGGCCTCTTCGTGATGGTGTGGAGCCTGATGCAGTTCCTCTTCTCCCCCCTCATCGGCGCGCTCTCGGACCGCTTCGGCCGCCGGCCCGTGCTGATCCTGTCGAGCTTCGGCCTCGGCGTGGACTACATGATTATGGCCCTCGCGCCGAACCTCGCATGGCTGCTGCTCGGTCGGATTCTCAGCGGCATCACGGCCTCGAGCTACGCGACCGCGGCGGCCTACGTCGCCGACGTCACACCGGTGGAGCGGCGCGCCGCGGCGTTCGGCATGGTCGGGGCCGCGTGGGGCGTCGGGTTCATCCTCGGGCCCGCGATCGGCGGCCTCATGGGCGGGATCGGGCTCCGCGTTCCGTTCTGGGCGGCGGCCGCGTTCTCTCTCACGAGTGCCGCGTACGGTCTGTTCGTCCTCCCGGAATCCCACAAGCTCGAAAACCGCATATCGTTCGCTTGGCACCGCGCGAATCCGATCGGATCCCTCACGCTGCTCCGATCCCACCGGGACCTGTTCGGCCTCGCCGCGGTCAACTTCCTTCAGTTCCTCGCCTTCCAAGTCCTCCCGAGCGTGTTCGTCATCTACTCCGGCTATCGCTTCGGATGGGGTCCGATCGAGGTCGGCATCTCCCTCACGGTCGTCGGCGCGTTCAACATCGCCGTCCAGGGCGGCTTGGTGAAGCGCTTCATCAGTCGTTTCGGCGAGCGGGTCGCGCTGATTACCGGCCTGACCGCCGGCATCGGGGCCTTCATCGTGTGGGGCGCCGCGTGGACGCCGCTCATCTTCATCCTCGCGATCGTGGTCTTCGCCCCGATCGGATTCGTTCAACCGGCGCTGCAGAGCCTCATGACGCGGCGGGTCCGTCCGTCCGAGCAAGGGCAGCTGCAAGGGGCGAACGCGAGCATTGCGGGCCTCACAGGCATCCTCGGGCCCATCCTGTTCACGCTGGTGTTCGCACAGTTCATCGGTCCCTTCGCCTCGGTGGGCATTCCTGGCATGGCGTTCTTCGTCGCCTCCGTCTTGATGCTGGCCGCCCTGGCTCTCGCGGTCCGCGTCACGAGCGCGGCGCACGCGGTCGCGCCTTCCGAAGTCGAGGCGGCTCTCGCGAACGACATGGCCGAGAGCTCGATTGTCCCGGTTGGAGATCCGGACGAGTAAATCGTCAACACGATTGGATTGGTTTCCTCCCGGGCGGCTTTATCTCCGCGGGAGGCTTGCCGGCATCCGAATGGCCCGACGACGGACGGTGTCGCGCGGGACGATCATCGAGCGGCTGGCCGATGACCTTCGCCCTTTGCCGTACGTCCATGCGTTCTGGGAAGCCGGGGCCGCCGCTTTCGATCGGACCGATCCGTGGTCCGACATCGATCTGTACATCGTCGTCGACGACGACAAGATCCCCGAGACCTTCGCGGCCGTCGAGAAGACACTGACCGCACTCTCGCCGATCCAGCTGAAGCATGTAGAAGCGTGGCCCTCGACGTCCGGCATCGAGCAAGCGTTCTATCGCCTCGCGAAGACGGACGAATATCTCCTCGTCGACCTCGCGATCATGAAGCTCTCGGCCCCGGACAAGTTCCTAGCACGCGAGATCCACGGCGACGCGGTGTTCCTGTTCAACAAGCGAAATGCGGTGGAGATCCCACCGCTGGACATGGAGGGATTCGTGCGGGCTCTGCTCGATCGACGGAAGCGGGTCATCGAGCGGATGGAGTTGTTCGGGCCGTTCGTCCCGAAGGAGATTCATCGTGGCAACTGGCTCGAGGCTCTCGAATTCTACCGCGCCCTCGTCTTGCAATCACTGGTCGAAGCGCTCCGGATGCGATACGGACCGCTGCACTACGACTTCCGAATGCGGTACGTCTATCGAGAGTTGCCGAAGGACGTCGTTCGCAGGCTCGAGCGGCTGGCTTTCGTCAAAGATGCCAAGGGCCTCGCCGCCAAACATCGCGAGGCGGTCGCTTGGTTCGATGAGGCGATTCGAGCGATTGACGAGACGAAGGTCCGAGAGATGGTCTCCGCGGCAACGAAGAAGCGCCGCGTGAGCGAAACTATTTCCTGATTCGGCCGGATGTGCGGCGGGGCCCTGCGACGAAGGTGCTCATCGTCGGTGGATCGGGTCGAATCGGAGCCGCCTGTGCGTCGCTTCTCGCTCGGGACAAACTCGTCTCCGAACTCATCCTCGGGGCCCGGAATCTCGGCCTCGCCCGCAAGGTTGCGAAGGACGTCGGGAGGAAGGCCACGGCGGTCCGAGTCGATGCGGCGGACGAAGGACGTCTCGCGACCCTCGCGAATCGCGTCGACTTGATCGTGAACTCCGCCGGACCGGATTTCCGTGTCGCCCTGCCCGTCGCGCGTGCGGCGATCGAGGCGGGCGTGGATTGCGTCGACATCAGCGCGGACGGCGGGACCGTCGAGAAGTTGCTCGCCCTCGACAATCGAGCGAAGCGGTCCGGCGTCACCCTCATAACGGGCATTGGCCACACGCCCGGCCTCACGAACCTCATGATGGGGTACGCGGCGAGGAACCTCGATCGGACCATGGACCTGCGCGCCTGCGTCTGGTGGGACCTGAGCCGCGAGGCGGGCCTCTTCGGCAACCTGGCCGAGATGCGGAAGTCCGGCCGCATCAGCGCGTCGTGGCAGCAGATCTTCGCGTGGGTCACGAGCAAGGTCCGCTGGTACCGGAGAGGCCGTCTCGTCCACATCAACCCATTCGAAGAGATGCGGCTCGTCACGCTTCCGACCGGCCAGGTCGTGACCGCGGTCCCGATCGGGAGCACGGAGCCAATCACCTTGCCTCGTCAGTTGCTCGGACTCCGGTCCGCTTCGATCTTCATGGGATTGCACCCGCCGCAACTCTGGGAGCTTCTGCAAACGCATGCGGCGCGGATAGCGGAGGGTGCGGTGGATCATGCGGCGGGGACCCTCGGCTTCCTGGAGGAGCTCGCGTGGAATCCCCGAAAGTGGCTGCGAAGTCGGACTCGAGTCCCGTCGACGTTTGGCATGGTCGCCTTCGCGGCGGGACCGAAGGCGGGTGCCCGCATTCGTCACGCCTGTTGGCCTTCGGGTCCGTGGGAGTCGACCGTGGGCCCGCTGACCGTGGCCGCCCTTCGCGTCCTTCGCGGGGAAGTTCCCAGTCCAGGCGTGCTGTCCCCGGAGAAAGCGTTTCCGCCGATGCCGTTCCTTCGAGAGGCTGCCGCCTATGGCCCAGCGCCGCCACGAACCGCACGGATCGTCAAAGAGTCCGAGAAGGTCGTCGCAAAGTACGCGGATTGAACCGCGTTGTGATGCCTCCTCACTTGCCGAGCGTCGCGGTTACGGCGAAGAACCCCGCCACGGCGAGGATGACGACGACGCTCGCCAGTCCGCTGAAAAACGAGATCACGAACGCGGCTCCGTAGAACACCGGAGCGACCAGGTACTGGCGCTTGATCGTCTCCACCTGTTCATCCGTGACGTCCTTGCCCAAGAGACGATGGCCGGCCGCCGCGTACCGCCAGAGTCCGTTCCACACGAACGCAAGCAGGAGGAAGGTCCCCGAGTACACGCCCGCCGCGACCTCCGAATCCCCGGTCGAGATGTGGCTCGCGACGAGGGACGTGGTGAACGGAGTCAGGACCACGAAAAGCATGAGCAATCCGTTCATCAGCATGAGGCGCCGATCGACCCGATGGATGTAGTTGAACATGTTGTGATGGTTCATCCACATGATCAGGATCGTGACGAAACTCGTGATGAGTGCGAAGAAGGAAGCCCATTGGTCGATCAGGCCCTGCGCCAGCGAGCTGCCGCCACCCAGGATCGGGTCTCGGAGGTTCAGGACAAGCAGCGTGATCGCGATCGTGAAGATGCCGTCGCTGAACGCCTCTGTCCGCGCGGTCTCCTTCTCGTCAGAGGCTTCGCGACCAAGCATCCGGATGCGGCCTGTGACACGTCGTTCCGATTTGAATATGCTTGCCACGATCCGCGTTGATGCCTAATCGCCGCGGCGGAAGTTCGTGACGCCTCCGATCAGCCCAAGGACCGTCCCGACGATGAACCCGCCACCGCCCGCGAATCCAACGAGCGAGAAGACAATCGCGATCGGACTGCCGAGCGACTTCTTCCGCTGCCGGATGAGCCATCCGCCCACGATGGTGAGCAGTCCGCCGATGACGGAGGCCACGCCCGCGATCGCCAAGTACGGCCGGACGAGATCGGGAGCAGGCACCGGAGTCACGTTCAGAATATCCAGGACACCCTGCACGGTGATCAACAACCCGCCGACAATTGCGAGGTACGACACGCCCTGCCCCCGAGCGGCATCGAATCGCCGCTACATCAGGATTCGGTCTGTGGGTTCCGAGAGGCCCGAAAGCATTATCGCGGCGCGAGGGACTCGCCTGTCCATGCGCATCAACCTCACCGACCGTCAGTGGGCGGGCTTCTTCCTGTTCAGCGGCATCGGCCAGTTCGCGATCTTCCTCACGGTCGCGGAGGCGATCGATCCGACGTACAGCGTGTCGACGAATTACATCAGCGATCTCGGAGTGTCCGCCGCAGCGCCGGTCTTCAACACGGCCATCATCCTCGTCGGCCTGGCGGTCCTCAACACGTCGTGGTTCCTCTTTCGCACCTTCCACGATCGGATTCTCATGATCCTCGTGGCGCTCGCGGGGATCGGGGCGGTCGGCGTGGGCGTCTTCACGGAGTATTCGCCGGACGGACTGCACAGCCTCTTTTCTCTCATCACCTTCCTCTTCAGCGCGCTCGCGGCAATCTACGGGTTCCGCGTCATCCGGCCACCCCTCCAGTACATCTCGGTCCTCCTCGGCATATTCTCCTTAGCGGCCCTCGGACTGTACGTGTCCGGAACCTATCTCGGTCTCGGACCGGGCGGCATGGAGCGGATGATCGTCTGGCCGGTCCTAGTGTGGGGGTTGGCGTTTGGCGGTTACCTTCTCGTTGAGTCGCCGTCCCCTCCGATGTCCGCGAAATGAGCGGCCGAAGGTCCGGCAGCCGGCGGGCATTCAGTCCGCGTTAGGATCTCCGAAAGTCTTTTGGTCCTGACCGGGATGTCGCCTCCGGGGGAGGACCGGTGTATCACCGACACTGGACTACGATTCTGCGATCCGTCGCCAAAAAGCTCAATGGGCTGAAGGACAACAAGACCCGTCAGGTTGCAATCGATTACCTGGTTGCCCGGCTCAACTTGATGAAGGCCGAGATCGGGGCCGGAGAATGGCCGCTTAGTTTAGAGGACCGCGAGAAGTAGCGGCGCGACGCAGGAACTCCGAGAACCGCTGAGTCGCCTCTGGCGCAATGGACAGCCAGGCTTTCAGACTGTGATCGGCGAGGAACGCCTCGCATTTGCTCAAGTGGTCTCGAGCTTCGGCCTTCTCGCCCAACGCCGCAAGGCCGGCGGAGAGGTACATCTCGGGCAGGTAAACCGGCGAGGTCACCTCGGCCGCGAACGTCGCCTCGGCGCTTTTGACGGCCTCCCGGAATGCCGCGATGGACCCCTGGGTCTCCCCATCGAGCCACCGCTCGAGCCCTCCTAGGATCTGGACGTGCTGCGGACGCGATTCGAAGGCCCGCTCGAACTTCGGATTCCGGAGGCGAGCGATCGTGCCGACGACGCCGCTCCGGTCCCCGAGCCATAGCTGGGATTGAAGGGCCATCCACGTGCAATCGAACGCGAGGTTCGGGTATCCGAGTCCCTCCATCTCGACGGCGAGGGTCTCGAATACGGTCCGGGCTTCCTCCGCGCGGCCCTCGAAGAAGGGAATGTGCGCCAGCCGGAATTGGGCGAATGCGATGGTCTCGCGGGAGTGGACCCGCCGCGCGAGATCGATCGCTTCCGCGAAGTGCTTCTGAGCCGCCGCGAAATCGGCCAGCAGGTCCAGGTCGACGCGTCCCTTCAACAGCAAGAGGAACCGATCGAGATGCGGATCGGGCGACCGCTCCAGGAGCCATTCCGCGCTCTCGATGTGCTCGAGCGCTTTTTCCACATCGAGGAGCCGCCACGCGAGATTGCGGGCCATCTCCATGTGTGCCCGCGCCGCGAACGCGTCTCCGGCCCCGGCGGGCGCCTGGCTCAGGGCCTGCTCCAGGTACTCGAGCGCTTTCTCCGGGCGTCCTCCGTCGCGGTCGATTTCGATCCGACCGAGTTCCAGGAGGGCCTGGGTCATCCCGCCCCGCTCATGCAAGGTCGAGAACGTCTCGAGCGCGCGTCGGCCGTGTTCCACCGCTTCCGCGTCGTCTTCGAGTTTCGTGGCGACCCGGCACCGCACGAGGTCCAGCCAGGCTTGCTCCACGCTGGGTCGGCCGTCCAGCGCCGCAAGGCCGAGTTCGATCTCCGCGAGGGCCAGGGACGTCTCGCCTCGGTTCTGGAAGGCGGTCGCGAGCTTGCGGTGGAGGCGGGCCTGGGCCTCCGCTTCGGGCCGGTCGCGCATCGCGGACTTGAATGCGGTCAAGGAGCCGGGGAGGTCGCCGATCCGCTCGTTCGCGTCGCCCAGGGCTTCCCAAAGGACCGCCCGTTCCGGTTCGTCGACCGACAGTCGCAGGGCGTTCGACAGGGAGTCGACGCATGCGACGACGTTCCCTGCCTCACCTTCGCGCGCGGCGAGCTGGCGGAGCTGCCCGACCGCGAATTTCCGAAGGCCTTGCAGCTCGGACGGCGTCAGCACGGAGGCGAAGAAATCCCGGATCATGTCGTGCGCCCCGAAGGCATCGTCTCCCATCGGCTGCAGGAGCGCGCGGTTCACGAGCGACATCAGGACGTCGTGCGACAGCGTCTCGTCGAGAAACAGGGCCTCGCGTGGGACGGGGACCTCGTAGAGCGAGGCGACCTTCATCATCTTCCGCTCGGCCGTCGGGAGGCGCGCGTAGATCTCCTCCTCGATGAATCGTCGGACGTCCCGCAGCGCGCCCTTCCGGACTCCGCCCGCCCCGGCGGACCGGAGGAGTTCGAGGAACAGCGGGTGGCCACCGAGCGTGGCGGCGAGCGGCAGGAGCCGTGGCGCGTCCGGGTCGGACGCGAGGAGCTCGCCGATCTCCTTCGAATCCAGGCCTTCGAGGTCGATTTCCCGCACTTGGCCCTGGACGGCGACGTCCCGGCGGTCGTACACCGGCAACGCGATCCGCGTGAGGACGAGGATGCGTACCTCGGGCGCGGCAACGAGCATGTCCTTCAGGAATCGGAGGAACGCGTGGACCTCCGGGATGCCCTCGTGCGCATCGTCGAACACGAGGAAGGACGCCGTGTCGGCCAGATCCTCCCGGAGCGCTTGGTCCGCCTGGTCGGCCTCGCCGCGGGCCATGACGGCCTTCAATCCCGGCCGACCGAATTGCGCGAGGAAGCCGCCGAGGTCCGCGAGGATCGTCTCCCGGGTGTCCCACGGCCGGACCCGGTGCCAGAAGAGGTTCTTCGTCCCGTGGAGCCGCTCGCACACCTTCGCCGCGAGGCTGGACTTGCCGATGCCCGCCATGCCGCGGACGACGAAGAAGCGGGGGCCGGGACCCGGAGCGGTCAAGGCGTCGAGCTCTAGCCGGCGGCCGACGAACGCGTCGACCCGAGGCACCTCCAGGAGCCGCTCGATGAATCCCGAGGGTGCTGTGGTCTCGGGAGCGACGAGGTCGACCGTTTCTCCTGCGATCGCCGCGCGCACAAATCCTCCCAGGGAAAGCTTGCCTTTGGTCGCGGTGAGCGCTTCCCCGACCGTCGTCGTACGGACCCCGCCGGCGTCGCGCACGCGGACCGCTTCGGCTCGGACTTGCTCGCGCAGACGGGAGGCCGCGAGGCGGCCCGTATCCGTCAGGTCGTACACCTTCAGCCGGCGCCGGTGGCCCTTGACGTGGGCGACGCGCTCCCGCACGAGTCCTTCCTCGAGCAACGGGTCGATGAACTGCCGCACGTGCTGCACGTAGATGTCGGCGGCCTTCGCGATCCCTTCTTGGCCCATCTCCGGAGGGACTTCCACCACGTCGGCGTACTTCGCAAAATCGCCGAGATGAATCAGGATTCGTTCCTTGGCCGTCAAGCGCACGACGGGCACCGGCCGCGGCCGTCCATCGGATGCACGCGTAAGAACGTATGGTCGCCGGGTCCGCCGCCGTTCCCATGAGTTTGGTTATTCACAGTGTACCCACTGAGCGTCGGACTAGTCCCTCCGCCGGCATCGGCCACCTAGGTGCCTGGACAAGGGTGCCTGGGAGAAAGACAACCATGATGGAAATGTACGGAAGGGCAATCGTCGAAGAGCGGCTGCGGCCGCGGAAGTTCGCTGAGATCGCCACCTACGTCCGGAACGAGTACGGACCCCGTATCGGGCCGGCGTTCCTGTTCGCGGACATGGCGAACGGCGGCGCAGCGGGGAAGCCGCGGAAGCAGTGGACCACGTCCCGCGCGGTGATCCGCACCTTGGCGAAGGCGATGCGGGCGTTAGTGCCCGGGAACGGAAAGGCGAAGGCCGCAAGCCCAGCGAGGTGAGGCCTGCGAGCGGGCGCCGAGGAGGGGCGCGTACCAAGTACCCAACGGCCGGGAGGTGATCCCCACGATCCTCTGGCGGCTCGCCGTCTTCGCGGCGGCGGTCGCGGGGTACCTGCAACGGCTCGCCGCGCCGATCCTGCCCCGCGCCTTCTGAGACGGGTCGGAGGTCGATCCCCCGGCCTCCTTCTCTTTTCCACGCGCGGAGATGGATTCAGAAATCGAAGCGGATAATCGCCCGCGAAGGACTTAATCCCGAGACGACGGCTAAGACGCGTTGGCCGACTTCCACAACCTCGTCCGTCGCACCGTCGAGCACGTGTATCTGACGGACATCGGCGGCACACCCCTCGTCCATCTGTCTCGGCGAATCCCCTCGGACAAGGACCCGGACCTCGTCGCCTCGATGTTCACCGCGATCCAGAACTTCATGGACGACAGCTTCCACAGCATGGGCATCGGCGACGTGCGCAGCATCGAGATGTCGGACCGGCATCATGTCGCGTTCGGCCGCGGCCCGCGCGTCCTCCTGTACATCGTCTACAGCGGGCGGGAGTCGAACCATCTCGAACGGCGCGTGATCCATCTCGTCCATGTGATCGAGTCGCGCTTCGCGCCCGTGATCGAGACGTGGAACGGCGACGTCGACGCGATCGAGCCGCTGCAATACTTCCTCCAGATGGAATGGGAGATGCCCCGCCGGGAACTCCGGTCGCCTCCGCGGACGGAGCCCGAGCTCATCGCCTGAGCGGTTTCCCGGAGAAACCATTTTAGAGGACCACTTCTTGGTGGGCGACGAGCCGCGATGCGACGTTCTCGTTGCCTTCCGTGGATAGTGGCCGTCTTCCTCGTGTCCGCGGCGATCGCCTTCGTTCCGCGTCCGGCCCATGGCGCCCTCGTCAAGCCGTCGTACGCGGCGGGGGACCGTTGGGTCTACGACCTCGACGGATCGCTCGCGACGTTCCCGGGACTCAACGCGAGCCAGTTCGGCCCGTTCAGCTTCGACATGGTCGGCCGGGTCGAGGTGGCTGTGGTGGGTCCCGCGTCCGTAACGATCGGGAACACCTCGATCCGATCGGTGCAGGTCGCAACAAGCGCATCCGGGTTCTTGAACGGGACGTTCACGATTCCTGGTGGCCCGTCCGCCGCGATTCACGGATCCTTCACGACGTCGAGCACGGAGTTCTGGGAGGAGGGGGCCTACCTGCCCGTGCGCTCGACCGGGAGCTCCTCGTACGCCGCCGACGTCACCTACATCGTCACGTTACACTTGGATGTCCAGGTCAAGGTCAACGCCACGACAACGCTCGGGTCCGTCCCGCCGTTCGGCCTCGACGTCGGGGAGAATGCGAGTGCGCCTCTCACGACCGACGTCCGCGTGAACTCCACGTTCACCTTCGCCGGCCAGACATCCCAGATGGACAACGAGACCACGATTAACACGACGTGGCACCGCGAGGTCCTCTCGCAGCAGAACATCACCGTCGGCGCGGGGACCTTCCTCACCTACAAGCTCAACCAGACGCTCGGCAGCTTCCCGGGCATCCCCGGTGCCCTCGAAGGCAACGAGACCGCGTACTTCTCGAACGATGCCGGGTACTACGCGAAGCGCGAGGCGTACGCGAACGGCACGCGGGCCGCGGAGATGTCCCTCAAATCCTACTCCTACGGCGCGCATGCGACCGGGCTGAGCGTCTACGACATTGCGCTCTTCGTCGTCCTCCCGATTGTCCTGGCTGCCGTCGTCGTTTTCTTGATCTGGCGTCGCCGGAAAGCTCGAAAACCGGAACCGCCATCCCCCGGAACGGGAGAGGGTCCGCCTGCTCGTTGAGACGAATGGCCTGACGAAAGTCTTCGGCGAGGTCCGCGCGGTCGACGACCTCAGCGTCTCGATCCCCGAAGGGGCCATCGGGCTGGTCGGGCCGAACGGCGCCGGCAAGACGACGTTCCTCCGGCTGCTCCTCGGCCTCCTGAGGCCGACGTCTGGGTCGGGGCGGGTCCTCGGCTACGGCATCGAGGACGGAGTGCCCGTGCGCGAGCAGATCGGATACATGCCGGAGCACGACTGCCTGCTGCCGGAGATGACGGGCATCGGGCTCGTCACGTACATGGGTCGCATCAGCGGCCTCGATCCGGACACTGCCATGAGCCGCGGCCACGATGTGTTGCAGTTCGTCGGCGTGGACGAGGAGCGGTACCGCAAGGTGGCGGAGTACTCGACGGGCATGAAGCAGAAGGTGAAGCTCGCGCAGGCGATGGTCCACGACCCGCGGCTCTACATCTTCGATGAGCCGACGACCGGCTTGGATCCCCGCGGCCGGACGGAGATGCTCGACCTCGTCCACACGATTGCCGAATCCGCCGGTCGGAACGTGATCCTCTCAAGCCATCTTCTCCCCGACGTCGAGCGCATCTGCAAGTACGTCGTCATCCTCGATGGCGGGCACCAGATCGGAGCCGGGACGCTGTCGCAGCTCCTGAGCGGCGGGGAGGATCGGATGCGCGTCGATTTGCGGGGCGATGCGGGCGGGTTCGTGCGGCAGCTGCAACAGGCGGGCGTCGAGGCAGATGTCAGCGCGGCCGCAATCCACGTGACGCGGAAGGCGGGCGTGGAGACGGAGGTCTTCCGGGCCGCGAAGGCAGTCGGTGCGGAGGTCCGCTACCTCGGCGGGGAGATTCGAAGCTTGGAGGAGTTGTTCCTCGAACTCGTCGAACGCACCGCGAAGGGAGGCCGCTAGATGTCGATCTCCCTTCCAACCTACACGCGGCGGGAGATGCCGCTCCTGCGCCGCCGCGATCGGGTTCGCACGATCATCACGACCGGCCTGCGGCGGGAGTTCAAGCGCCCCGCCGCGATCGTCGTCACGGGCCTCGGCGTCGCGATCACGACGATCAGCTCGATCGTCATTGTCCTCTTCATCTCGCTCATCGTGCCCGGCCAGGCGCGCGACCTCAGCTTCTTCTTCATCCCCGCATCGAACAATGCGATCCTGTTCTTCGTCACGCTGATGGCGTCCGTGGTCGGTTCCGGGCTCATCGCGGACGACCTGAATTCGATGGCCCTCACCTTGTATCTGAGCCGCCCGATCACGCAGGCGGATTACCTCGTCGCGAAGGCCGGCATCCTCGCTCCCCTGGTCGCGATGGTGGCGGTCCTGCCGCTCGTACTCACGCCGTTCGTCACGGCGTTGCTCGGATACTTCCCGTGGGACATCGCGCTCGAGGCGATGGGCCTCTCCCTCCTGATCGGCGTCCTGTTCACCGCCTTCTACACTTCCGTGAGCCTGTTCCTGTCGAGCCTCACGCGCCGCCGGAGCTACGCCGCGGCCGGCGTGTTCGCGGTGACGTTCGGCCTGACGATCCCCGCGGAGATCCTCGCCGGAGCGACGAACACACCCTCGCTCCTCTACCTCTCGCCGTGGGAGGACTTCCTCCAAGTCGCACGCGCGGCGTTCGGCGCGACGGGCGGGGTGATCGATTGGCCGGGAGCGTTGGCGATCCTCCTCGGGGCCACGGTGGTCGCGTCCCTCGTCACGTACCTCCGCATGAAGGCGGTCGAGGTGGTCTCCGGATGAGCGGGGTCGTCGATGCGGCGGCCGTCTCGAAGTGGTACGGCGAGGTCCTCGGCCTCAACTCCTTCACCGCGTCCTTCGGCAGCGGCATCACGGGCCTCGTCGGGCCGAACGGAGCGGGGAAGAGCACGCTCTTCAAACTCCTGATCGGCCAATTGCGGACGGACCAAGGCCAGGTCCGGTTGCTCGGGGAGAACCCTTGGAACAACGTCCCGCTGAAGCGCCGCATCGGCTACTGTCCGGAGCACAACCAGCTCTACGGATGGCTCAGCGGTCAGCAGTTCGTCGAGACGCTCCTCCGGTTGGACGGGATGCCGAAGGGAGAAGCTGTAACGAAAGCGGCGGCCGGCCTGGACCTCGTCGGACTCTCCGACGCGGCGCACCGTCCCACGCGGACGTACAGCCGCGGGATGCGTCAGCGCGCCAAGCTCGCGCAGGCCCTCGCCCACGATCCCGACATCCTGATCCTAGACGAACCCTTGTCCGGCGCCGATCCCCTCGCGCGCGTCCACATCCTCCGGACGATCGCGGAGTTCGCAAAGAAAGGCGGTCACGTCCTGATGTCGACCCATGTATTGTATGAGATCGAACGCGTCACGCACAACATCGTCCTCATCCACAACGGCAAGGCGATCGCGTCCGGCGACATCCACGCAATCCGCGCGTTGATTGACGAGCACCCGCACGCGGTGCGCCTCGCGACGCCGCGACCGCGGGAACTCGCGCAGGCCCTCGCCGGCATGGAGCACGTGGTGTCGTTCGAATTCCCCGCGGCGGACTCGCTCCTCGTCCGCACGAAGAAGCCGGACGCGTTCTACAAGGAGCTCCCGGCAATCATCGTCGACCGGAATCTCGAGGTCCGCGGGCTCGAGAGTCCGGACGACAGCCTCGAAGCCGTGTTCGAATACCTCGTGGGGTGATCGGACGGAATTCATCGAATCGTTCCGCCGGGGCGTCGTCGTCATCGGGCTGACGGTCCGCTACTTCTTGACGACTCGACGCGTGATCACGACGGGTCTCCTCGCCGCCGTCCCTTTCCTGATCATGGTGTCCCTCGCGGCCGCAAGGGTTCCGTCGTTCAATTTCATCCTCCTGTTCCAGACGCTGATAATCCCGCTTTTCCTCTCGGTGGTCCTCATCTTCGTGACGCTCGTCGGCGCCACGACGCTGATTCGCGAAGAGATCGAGGACCAGACGATGCCCTACCTCCTCACGCGCCCCATCTCGAAGCCGGCGATTGTGCTGTACAAGTACCTGGGGTATCTGATCTCGGTCCTCGTGCTGCTGGTCCCGCCGCTCGTCCTCGCGTATGCGGTGACGATCGGCTACTCCGGCGATTCGTTCTCCGCGGACTCGGACGTCTTGGCCGGATTCCTCGTCACGACGGTGCTCGGATCCGCGGCATACGGCGCGCTCTTCCTCTTCCTGTCCGTCCTCGTGCGCAAGCCCCTCGCGATCGGCCTCCTCATCGGCTTCGTATGGGAGTCGATCGTCGGCTCGCTCCCGGGCGACGTGCCGAAGATCAGTGTGATTCATTACCTGCGCTCGATCCTGAAAGGGATGATCGCCGTCGGGCCGCTCAACAGCTACACGACGGACATCTCCGCCGGCTTGGCGGCGGGAATCCTGATCGCCTTCACCGCCGCGATGATCGTCCTCTCGCTGGCGGTGTTCCAACAGATGGAGTTCCGGCAGAAGGCGTGAGCCTCACGCGGGCCGCTCCCAGACGATCCCGTTGCCGACGCTCCGCCGCATGATCTTGCCCTGACCCTCGAGTTCCTCGAGGAGGATCTCTGCGTCGTCATCCGTCACCCCGAGCATCGCGGCGACCTCGCGCGTCGCACAGCGGTCGTACCGCCGAATCAGCCCCGCCACGGAGCCCTCGACGGGATCGACGACCTTCGGGACGATGTCCGGCTCGACTTTGCGGATGACGTCCTCGAAGACCTCCCAGGGTTGCCATCCGTTGAGTCGCGCGGACACGTCGCCGCGGGTCAGCGTGAACGTCGGGAATCCGGTGACCTCGAGTCGCTCGCACTCTTCCCGATCATTGCGGAACGCCGCCTCGGCTGTTCCATCGTCGAGGGCCTTCTCGAATGCGTCGACGTCCAAGTGCGTCTCACCCGCCACGTCCATCTGCACCCCGCGTCGGTGGATCGGTCGACCGTCGAGGCACCACGCCTCGCGCAGCGCTCTCAGATACCGCCGACCGGCCTCGCCACTCTGAAGCTCTGCCGCTTTCACCGCAATGCACGCAGGCCACGTCGAATTGAAGTCGTCGACACTGTCGATCATCTTCTCGGACGCCATCGGCATTCGATGTTGCTCCGCCACGGCCTCGAAGAACGCGAGGACGGAAGCGGTCCAGCGACCACCGGACATCCGCGCCCACTGTTCCCGGACCGGAGAGAAGTCCTCGAACAGGCCGCCCATGCGAATCTCGAGCTCGACCGCGCCCGGATAGACGACCTCGAGGCGGCGCATCATCGGCTCGCAGCCCCAGCACCAGATGTTGTGGGGATCCGTGTACCAGACAATGCGAACGGGGTCGACCATCGAGTCGTTCCGGGCAAGCGGCGGTTCCCTAAGAACCCGTCGATGTGTCAGACCGTGGGGAGACCGGAGTACTAATGTCGTAAGAAAAGCGTGCGAAGATTGAAATATATCGCGATATATCGCGATAGATCATGGAAACGGCGCGCCTCGACCCGGTCTCGCGTGAACTGCCTGTGCACCTAGAGAGCCTCGGCAAGGAGTACGGACACTTCACCGCACTAAAGTCCCTCAACCTGGACGTTCCAGCGGGGACCTGTCTCGGCTTCCTCGGCCCGAACGGCGCGGGGAAGTCGACGACGATCAAGATCATGACGAACCTGATCCGTCCGTCCCGCGGCCGCGCGACACTGTTCGGGATTGACGTACGAGAGGATCCCCCGCGGGCTCTGAGCCGAGTCGGCACGGTGATCGAGACTCCCGAGTTCTACGGATATCTCTCGCCGCTCGAGACGCTCGCCTACGCGGGACGCCTCCGGGGCATGACCTCCCACGACATCGAGGCCCGAAGTGACGCCGTGCTGCGCGAGGTCAAACTCTCCGACTGGGCGGACCACCGCATCTCGGAGTTCTCGAAGGGAATGAAGCAGCGCGTCGCGATTGCGCAGGCATTGCTGAGCGAGCCGGACCTGCTGATCCTCGATGAGCCGACGTCGGGTCTGGATCCGCGTGGCATGGCGGAAGTCCGGGACGTGATCAAGACGCTCAAAGGGGAAGGCCGCACGATCTTCATGAGTTCCCACTTGCTCGGCGAGGTCGAGGAGGTCTGCGACGAGGTCGCCCTCCTGAACCAGGGCCAGCTCCTGATCAAGGGATCCGTTCGGGACCTAGCTCGCGGGTCCGGCACGTCGACGTTCCAGGCGACATTCCTTCATCCTCCCGCCGCGAGCGATCTCGAAGCGCTCGCCTCGATCCCCCACATCGAGGAGGTGCGGGACGCGCACGACTCGTCGGTCGACCTGAGGATCGCCGGCGGCGAAGAGGCGCAGGCGCAAGTCCTCGAGGCGTTGATCGCGCGCGGCCTGAAGGTCACGAGCTATCGTCCGCTCGGGTCCTCCCTTGAGCAGCTGTATCTCGAACGGATCCAGGAGTCGGATCGCCTATGACCGCGAGCCCGCTCTCCCAAGTCGTTACCGTCGCGAGCTACGAGATCCGGAAGTACCTGCGGAGCCGCAGGCTCATCGGCGTCCTGATTCTCGTGGCCTTGATCGCCGGCCTGATCCTCGGCCTGCCACCGGCCCTCGGGTCGGCGTACGCGTCGACCCCGGACGCCTTCGTATCGTCGTTCGCCACGTTCGCGGGTCTCCTCGCGGTCCTGAGTGGCGTCTTGTTCGCCGCGGACGCCCTCGTCTCGGAGCACGAGAAGCGCACGGGCTACTTCCTCTTCCCGAACCCCGTCCGCCGGGAGGTCCTCGTCGTGGGGAAGATCGAGGCGAGCCTCCTCGTCTCCGCGGCCGTCATCTCCGTGTACTACGGGATCGCGGCGATTGCCGCGCTGGTCGTCACGGGGTCGCTGACGGAGGCCGTCGGCCTCTCCTACCTGTATGCCCTCGCGTACATGACGTGCATCGTCGGAATCGCATACCTGCTTTCCGCCTCGCTGAAGAGCACGGTCGCCGCGACCGTCCTCACGTTCTTTCTGTTCACGTTGATCTCGGTGTTGATCGGAGCGATCTTGGGCGCGGCGCACGTCAGCCCGTGGTTCGTCCCGACATCGGCCTCCAGCATCATCGGGAACGTCCTCGGTGCATCCTCCGGGGGCCCCCGACCCGGAGGCGGGTCCGCGGAGTTCGTGCCGGACCCCGCGACATCGGTCGCGGTGTTCCTGGCGTACGCGGTCATCGGAGTCGTCCTCGCGATCGTCCTGTTCCGGCGGAAGGAGCTCTCGTCATGAGCACGTCGGGGCCGTTCCGCGGATCGCTTCCGTTCTTCTTCAAAGGGGACTTTAAGGGCCTGGTTCTCCACTTGCTCGAAGATCGCCCGATGCACGGATACGAGATCATCAAGGCGCTCGAGGAGCGGTCCCGCGGCTTCTACAAGCCGAGTGCGGGCGCGATCTACCCGGCACTCCGGACGTTGCTGCGCCAAGGACTCGTCTCAGTGAGCGGGGAGGAGCGCCGCAAGACGTACCGGATCACCGCGAAAGGAAAGGCCTATTTGCGGAGCCGCCGTAAGGAGATCGAGGGGCGGTTCCACGCCTTCGAGGCATCGATCGGCCCGGAGCGCGCCGCGTTGTTCCGCGAGTTCCGTGGCACGATGAAGCTCCTGGGCCCGACCCTGCAGGACGTCACGCCGGCCCAGGCGGAGGAGCTGCGGAAGCTCGTGGTTCAGCTGCGCGAGAAGATCCAGAAGATCGTATCCGAACGCGGCTAGTCGTCGCGACGCTCTCACTCATCCAGACTCGCCGGGTCGCCGCGATCGATATTTCCAGACTGCCAGCCCCGCAATCGCTGCTCCGATGTCGAGGGCGATGATTCCCGACGCGATCCCGGAGGATCCGACCACGACGACGAACTCGCCGGTGCCCACCTCCGAGTTCGGAGCGCCGGCTTGATCGTCCGCCACGAATCGGTACGTATGGATGCCCGGCGCGAGATGCGCGGCGAACCGGAAGGCGGCGTCCATCGTGACGAGACCCCGGGAGAACTCCATCGGCATGCGGGCGCCGTCGAGGACAATCGAGACCTGTGGAGGGTCTCCGTCGAGGTCCGCGTATTGGACCGCGAACACGAACTCCGTGATGTCGTCGCCGCCTGACGGCGAGATCGCGGGCTCCGTCAGAAAGGGCGCTTGGTTCCTCGTGCCGACACGCGTAATCGAATGAGACACCTTCCACGCGACGACCTTGGGGTCTTCCGCGGGGTGGTAGTCCCCGCGCACCTCGACGATATCGCGGACGACGACGTCCTCGCGAATCAGATCGTCCGAGCGGACGTACACGAGTTTTCCCGGACGAAGTTCTCCCGTGGGATCGGCGATCACCTGATCGATGGCGATCCGAACGAGGTCGATGTGTCCCATGGCGGGCAAATCGGCGTCGGTCACCGTCCCTCGGAACGCGACATCCGCGGCGCGGACCAGAGGTTCGACGCGGATGAAGTACGAAGGTTGCTGGTCCTGTGCGAGCAGGACTCCGTTTTCAAAGAGCCGTACCGTCGCCGTCAGGGTGGTCTCCGAGTCACGATAGACGACCGGCGTCGCGGCTTGCATGAAATATCGCGCCCCCCAGGTGCCCTCGCCCAAGTTGAACGTCACGAAATAAAGTGGCTGGAAGAAGACCCAGCGGGCCGCCTCGGAGGGATCGAACCCGCCGGTGACATCCAGCTCGATCCGGACTTGGCCGTGGTGGCCGGATGGGACTTCGAGAAGCATCTGGATGCCCGCCGTGTAGACCTCGCCTCCCATGACGGACACGGGGTAGTCGATGAGGCTCGCCTTGTTTGTGATCGTCACGTTCCAGCCCTGCGCGGGTTGGACCGGCGGTGCGGCACCGATTGGAGCGAGAATCTTCGGGCCCACAAGTGCATCGGCATGGGGCGCCAGCGCGCGCACGTTTTCTCGGGTCTGGACGTTTGCGAAGACCGATGTGGAAAGGAGGACCGTCAAGACGATTGCGGCGCCGCTGACGACTGCCCACCTTCCCATCCGGATCAGGCGACGGCCTCGGCCGCCGATGCGGCTCCTAGCCGATAAAACTGCGCCGAAATGGGCGCCGAGGATTCGGCCTCGAGGCAGTTGTCGTCGCGCGCGGTTCGGGCCTCGCGTCGTTCACCGCTCGATGTCGAAGTAGATGCGCACGGTCGCACGGTACGACTTCACCTTCGCGCCGTCGAGCTCCATCTCGAGTTCTCCGACCCGCGCCCATCGAATCCCCCGGACCGTCTTCGCGGCCTCGCGGACCGCGTTCTGGGCCGCATCCGCGAAGCTCTTCGGCGACGTCCCCACGATGTCGATAATCTTCTGGACCATGTCCTTCCCCGAGGGGCGATGGCGGTGCGGCCATTTGTTCGCTTCGGCACCGCGAGACGGGCTCGAACGACGGCCTAACCCGCCTCGACTTTCGAGGGATCCGGGAACTTCTTCAGGACCGCGCTGAGGGTCGCGGCCTCTTTCCGCATCCCCTCGATGTCCTTCTCCAGGAGTGCGCGCCACTTCCGCGCTGCCGCATCCCCGTGGGTCGCGTACAGGCGAGCCGCGGACTGCAGCGCTTCGAAGCGCCCTTCTTTCAGCGACGTCACCAGAGCGTGCCCGCGTTCCGCCGCATCGTTCACGCGCCCGATGCGCTCGAGGAACTCGACGATGGCGGGCACGCGTCGGCGCAGCATCGTCGCATCCTCGCTCCACTGGATCTGGAGGGACCGCTTTTCGTCGTCCCGCACGGCCTTGAGCCACGACCAGGCGGCATCGAGCGCGCTACGAATGAGACGCGAATCGCCGAAGACATGGGTGAGCTTCGCGTCCGAGTATCCCGGTAGCTCGAGCAGGCCGTAGAAGGAGCGGCTCCGGAACGCCTCACCTTGGGGGCTCGCGTTGTTGAGGAGCCGCAAGAGCGGTTCCGGATCGGAGTTCGGCGACGGCGCGGGGACGCCGATGCCTCGCCCTTGCGCGGCTTCGAGGAGCAGCGGGATCGCCTGGTCCGCGCGGCTGCGCGCGAGGAAGTCGAGGTACGCGGCCGCCGCCCGGTCGTTGAAGGCGTCCACTTCCTCGTTGAAGGTGCGCGCGTCCTCCGGGGACGTCGGCGGCTTCGGGATCTTCTCGAGTCGCTCGACCTGCGTCTTCAGCTGGCGGATGCGCGCCTCGACCGCTTTGTACGACTCGCGGTACGCGCCCTGGAGCCGGCGGACCTCCGCGCCTTGCTCCGCCATCCGGTCGAGCTTCCGCCACGCCTTGCGCGCTCCGTAGAAGTCGCGCTTCCGCGCCTTCCGGAGGGAGGCGTCGAGGCCGGCGACGAGCCTCGGGGCGATCCGCTTCTCCTTCAAGGCCTTTGCAAGGTCCGCCGCGATCGTGTCCACGTCCCGCGTGAAGATCCGGACCTGCCGCCAGTTGTCGACCTCGCTCTCCCGGATCAGCCGGTCCACGCGTTCCCGGAATCGGTCGAGCGTGCCGTCGACGAGGCCCGGGATCCCATGGACGCGGTCCCGCGCCTTCTCGATCGACTCGAGGAGTTCCTCCGCCTCCGCCTCGAACGTCTCCGGGGACGGCGCGTCGGAGGAGGGCATCGAAGGTCCGCGATGGACCCCACGCTATTTAGATTCCTTTCGGACGACGCCCGGACCGTGGATTCCGCGCGGGCCAAGGAGAAAAGGGGGCGTGGCCCGGGGGAGACCAGGCCGCGCGGTTGGGGATTAGGGGTTCGTGTGCACCTGGATGTTTCCTCCGGCGAGGTACGCTCCTGCGTCGGTCGTGGGGTGGTAGTAGAACCCAGAGTCGTTCGTCACGACGAAGTCGATCCAGTCGGTGCCGTGTCCGGGCTCTCCGTTGTCCTGCACCGTGATGGTGTAGTGGTAGCCGGAGCCACCGTTGACCGTCGCTTCGCCGCTGAACGTGCGGGCCGGGCCGTCTCCGGGCCCAGCTCCCACGTCATAGGTGTCGACCGTCGTGGCCTTGATGTGGTAGTCGGTCCCGTGATCCACCCAGTTCAACCCGCCTCGGAGGGGTTGGTTGGGCTTGTATCCCGCTTCGAAGCCGAAGTTCGCGTGGAAGCCATTGGACCAGATCCAGCCGCCTCCGGTGACGAAGTCATGCACGGGCGGTGGCGGGAGTGGCGTCCCCCCTCCGCTGGGGCACGAGATGTCGCTGTGGGCACTCGAGACGACGATCTCCACGCCCTGAGCCCAGAGGTGCAGCGCGTTCACCGTGATCGAGTAGCCGGTCGGGTCGCTGAAGACGTTCTGCTCGTTGATGACGAGCGTGAAGACGTTCGGCACGGCGACGATCTGATTCGGCTCGCCCGTCACGATGACGGGATTGCCCATGACCATCAGATCGGCGATATCGCTCGAACCCGACGCGCCCGCGTCACAGGTCGTTCGGGAACCCGCCGATACGAAGGTCGTCGTGACAAGCGGGGGATTCCCGGGAATCAAGGTGACGTCGGCGGTGGACGCGAAGCTCTCCGCGACTCCGTTCAAGCCGATCGTCCACGACACGAAGGTACTCGCTTCGGCCGCGGGGGTGTTCACATCTGCCAGGGTCGCCGTCAAGGCTCCTCCATCCGACGGAAGATCGCCGGTGTCCGCGAATGTGGTGTCGCTGCCGGCCGGCGGCGGCGTGTGGACCCACAGACCGTAGGCCCTTCCGCTGTAGTCGCCCGTCGGAGGCGATTCCCATCCGAAGGCGCCCGGTGCGATCACCACAAACGCAAACAGGAAGATTGAGACCGCAGCGACGATCCCTTTCGCCCTGTTCGATATACGGGTGGGTGCGTTCATGGTAGCGGATTCGATGGTCCGCGAGGCTCAAAAGGGACACGCCGTCAGCTGTGCCGGGGTGTACCCCAAAGCCACCATGTCGCCGACGGAGGCATGTTGGTTCCCAGCGCTGATATCGAGCCAGTCGCGGCGAGTGTCCATTCGTGTCCACATCAGGAAGCCTCGAATTGATTCGCGGTCCTGAGGAGACACCCCGGGAGCCCGGGTCCGCAAAACCTTAAATCGACGGAGCCGCTCCGCAGCCTTCCATGCAGATGCGGCTTCTGGAGAAACAGAAGGACTCGGTCCGGCTCGAGATCCTTAACGCGGACGACACGGTAATCTACCCCCTGATCACGGCCCTCCTGAAGGACCCGGACGTCGAGGACGCCCTCTACTACACGGGCCATCCCCAGCTCGACAAGCCCGTCCTCACGGTCAAGGTGAAGAAGGGCAGCCCGCAGGCCGCGCTGAAGCGCGTCGCGGAAGGCCTCGCGGCGGAGTTCGGTGGCGCCCGACAACTCCTGGAGAAGGAGCTCGCATAGGCCCATGGAGCGAGACGTCGGGATCGAAGGCTACCTGACGTCGACCCCGGGCGTCGGCGGGATTCTCAAGGCCAGCGCGGAGGATTTCGTCGTCGAGGAGGTCTCGTCCCCGCCACCGCCGTCCGCGGAGGGCCGCTACGCCATCGCGACGGTGCGGGTTCGGAATTGGGAGACGAACCGGCTCGTCCGGCAACTCGCGCGGGGGTTGCACGTGAGCCGCCGCCGCATCGGCTTCGCGGGTACAAAGGACAAGCGCGCCATCACGACGCAGCTGGTCTCGTTCGAGGATGTCCCACTCGAGGGGATTCGGGCGCTTCACATGAAGGACCTCGAGGTCGTCGATGTCTATCGGGCCGAGGCGGGGCTTGAAATCGGAGATCTCCGCGGCAACGGCTTCCGCATCGTCGTGCGGGACATCGCCATCGCGCCGGAGAAGGCGGCCCCTACGGTCGAGGAGACCGCGCGCCAGCTCCGCCTCCACGGCGGCTTCCCGAACTTCTTCGGGGAGCAGCGGTTCGGGTCCGTGCGACCGATCACGCATGTCGTCGGCCGACACATCGTCCGCGGGGAATTCAGGGAAGCGGTCGATGCCTACGTCGCGAATCCGATCGAAGGAGAGGGAGAGGAATCGTACGAGGTCCGCGCCGCGTTGCGTGACACGGGGGACGTGCGCACCGCACTCCGCACGTATCCACGGTCGTACGGGTTCGAGAAGGCGATCCTGAATCATCTCAACACGCATCCCGAGGACTTCGTGGGTGCGCTGCGGGCGCTGCCATTCAACCTACTCCTCATGTTCGTCCACGGCTACCAGTCGTTCCTCTACAACCGGATGCTCTCGGAGCGCATGTGCCGCGGACTGCCGATCCACGAGCCCGTCGCGGGCGATCTCGTGCTGCCCGCGGACAAACTGGGATTGCCGGACCGCGATCGACGGATCGATGTGACGTGCGACAATCTGGATCGCGTCGCGGAGCGATGCCGCGCCGGCAAGGCCTGGGTCGGCGGGCTCCTGTATGGGTCCGAATCCGAGTTCGCCGGTGGCGAGCCCGGACAGATCGAGAAGCAGGTCATCGCATCCGAGGGGCTTCGACCGGAGGACTTCATCATCCCGGACCTCCCGCGGCTGTCGTCGAAAGGCACGCGACGCGAGATCCTCGCACCGCTCGCCGCGATCGATGCACGCACGGAGGGAAACGAGCTGCGACTCGCGTTCGAGCTCACGCGCGGATGTTATGCGACGTGTCTCGTTCGAGAATTCACGAAGGCGGGATGAGCCGCTCGCTCACGAGCGCATCTTCGACCAGAGGTCCGCGAACCGGTCGACCGCATCGTCTTGGAAACTCACGCGGTTCGCCAGGAGGAGCTTCCGCACTTCCTCGAGGTCCTTGATCGTGAAGACGCTCTCCCGCTCCCGCTTCGTGCGGACGAGCAAGTCGCGGCTCATCAGCTTCTGCAGATGGTACGAGAGCGTCGACTTCGACACCCCGACCGACATCTGGAGTTCCGCGAACGTGCGGTCGCCGTACGTCAGGAGTTCGAGGACGATCTTCCGCGGGACATCCTGCCGCAACACCGCGAGGATGCGCCGCTGCGCCTCGACGAAGGCACGCGCGATGAAGTACCGCTTGCGGTGTCCATCTTCCTCCGCCTTGAGGACGCCGTTCCGCTCCAGGTAGCCGAGATGGTACGAGAGCATGCCCGTCGACATGCCGAGCGCCTGCCCGATGCGACGCAGGTGCACGCCCGGGTTCGCGGTCAGGAAATCGTAGATTCGTCGGCGGCTCTCCAGTTCTAGCCCTTCGGACATGTTGATCACCTCAGCAGCGCGAGATACAGGGACACGAGCACCGCGAGGTTCAGCGCGAGCCACGTCGTCGCGACGGACGAGACCGGCTGCGTCGCGATCTCGACGAGCAGGTACACACCCTGCGCGAGGAAGAGACCGAACGCGCCCGTCAGCAGGAGGAACCGGCGCTCGCGATGCCGCACATACGACTTCGCGGACACCGTCGCGAGGATCGCCGCGAACCCGGCGAACGAAACCCTGAGGAATACATCCCAGGGGCCCATGTCCTCCCGACGATGCCGATACAGAGTAAAGATACTTTGTGTACAGCGGTCGAAGGGCGTCCGAATCGCGTCCCGGGATGAGGGTTCGAACACCGTCCCAAGGAGTTGCCCCCTCGGACCAAAACCGGGATATCGTCGAACGGACAGTATTCGGTAGATGGAGGACGGCCAAGGCGCGTGCGCAAATCTCGCGAAAGCGGCGGCGGCACTCACGGTGCTTTCACTGCTGCCGGTCGCTTTTGTCGGATCTGCCCCCTCTCATGCGTCGGCCGGCCTCCTCCCTATTTATTCCATGTCGACGCCCGGATCGGCGACCGGTGACACGCCGTATTCCTCGTTCCTCTTCGGATCCTTCGCCTACGACGAGCCGCAGGGCCAGGTCCTCGGGAGCTACGTGAAGTTCTCGTACATCGCGCCGATGGGCCCGATCCGCTCGTACCTCGCCACCGGCGCCCTCTCCCCCGTGCTCTACATCGGCTCGATCGATGTCGGGCCGTTCCTCCCGCTGCGGGATCCGAAGGTCAGCGGACCCACGTTCTTCGTGCAAGGATACGACGTCGAGATCCGCGCGCACGACGATCCGACGGGCCTCCTCGAGATCCGCACCATGAGCTCGCGCGAGGTGACGATCGAGCTACCCGCCTCCGCAACGAACATCTCGCAGCACGCGACGGAGGTCACGGGTCCGGGATCCTGGCCCGCTTCATCGGTCTCGTATACCGTCGGCGAGGATCACGCGCGGCTCGTCCTCGGGGCCGGCTCCTTCACCGTGACGGGCACGCAGGTCGTCGCGCACATGGGGCAGTCCGATCTCCTCGTGTTCAAGGCGGTCCCGGCCGCGTCTCCGTACAAGGCGGAGTGGCGGGCCGTGCTCGACGCGATCGCTGCGGGCCAGGTCGTTGCGGAGTTCGATCTCGTGGCCACGTCCGGCGGCGCATGGGTCGAGAACTCGGCGCGCTACCGCATCGACCTCGCCGGTTGGCCGCAGCAAGTCGCCCCGGGGAAGGCGTCCGTCCACGTCAACTCGACCGCGCCCGTCGGTGCGGTGCTCCTCCTTGCGTTCGATCCCGCGACAATGCCGGCGGACGCGACGCGCGAGATCCGCGTGCGGGCGAACGGCGCCGACGTGAACGTCACGGCCGATGCGCTCGGCCTCTTCTATTCCCCGGAGTCGCGGGCGAGCGAGACCTCGTACACGGTCCTCCCGCTCCCGGGGACGGTCATCGCGGTGTACCTGCCGAGCCTCGCGTCGACGTCCATCGAGGTCGAGAGCGCGGTGACGCCGGCACCGCCGATCGCGTTCGAAGCGGATTCCATCCTTGCGCTGAGCCTCGCCGTGATCATCGTCGCCGGCGCGGCGTCGCTCATGTTCCGTCGGCGAGAGACGTAGGTCATCCAATTGGGGGGCGGCCTCCAGGGTCGGGCGACGGCGAGGACTCGCCGGCCGCACACCTACTTATATCGGCGCGCCATCGGCGCCTCCATGCCCGCCGAAGAGATCTGCGGGGTCGTGGCATGCGGCAAGGAAGCGAAGCGATCTCTCTCGACCCAGAAGGTGAAGCAGGCCCTCCCCGAGCTCAAGTTGATCGGCGAGCCGCGGCGGATCCATCTGTGCCGCGATCACTATCGGCAGTTTCGCAAGAAGACGAAGGAAGAGCGCGAGCTCGACCGCGCGACGTGGCAGTGATTCACGCACTTCGCGCCGTGAAAAAAGGGAGAGGCCTGACTCGCTCGTCAGGCTTTCTCGTGCCTTAGTCGGGTTCGAAGTGGACTTGACCCGAGTAGGTTCCGGCGTAGCCGGGGATCCCCTGGACGGTCCACGAGCCGCGTAGGTTCGCGAGTCCGTCCGTTCCGCTCAGGATCACGAGCTGCCCGACGAACGATGTCGGGAAGATCCCATGGGCCTCGATGCGCAGGACCAACGTGCCAGAGCGCCCATCGATCGTGCCCGTGAACACGTGCTGGCCTTCGAGGGTGAAGTTCCCCGATGCCTCGAGGCGCAGGGTCGACTCTCCGTCGGTGAGGCCCACGAGGGTCCCCGCATATGTGTCGTGTTCCGTCACGGTGTAGATCGTCACGTCGCCCGCGACGCGGATCAGGGCGAAGCCCGGACTCCCGACGACGATCGTCCCGCTCGCGTCGGATGGCGGCGTCGCGCCCGCGGCCGGCAGGAGCAACACGAGCGGCAAAAGCATTCCCAGTACACTCAACACACGCCGATTCGTTCCGCGGCGAGATGTGCGGTTCATGCCGCCTTCGAGGGCGGCCGCCGAGGATGTCGATGCGTTAAGCGCCGCTTTCGATTCCGGGAGTCCACAAGATTCGGATGGATCCTTCGAGACGCCTACTCGAAGATTAGTTCCCGCAATCCGGTCTTCTCGTTGAACCGCCGACTCAGTCGGATCGAGTCGAACCGCTCGATCTGGATTTCGTTCACGACCGCGGTCTTCGCGCGGAACAGGTGGCCTCCGATGACCGTGTGGTCCGGCCGTCCGAGCGCGGCGTGCAGATGCAGCTTCGGATCCGCGCGCATCGCGATGCTGCCGTGCAGGCTGAGGAGTTCGTGCCGATCGTGCACGGCGGCCTTTTCGTATCCGTTCGCCCCGAAGAACCCGATCTCGAAGTCCTGCAGCATGCCGATTCCCCAGAGGACCGTGCCGTTCTCGACCTTGTGCGCCGCGGCCGTGGCCTCGAGGCTCGGGAACAGATCGTCGCCTTCCGCAAGCTTGAGGAGCACCGTGTTCGCTTCCTGGCGGGCCTCCATCGGATCACCGCGTGAGGAGGGCTTCCGACTTGATCTTCAGGCGGCGCTCGACCGCCTTCGCGAGGTCCTTCGCGCTGCTGAATGCCGTGTACACCTTGCGCGGCGCGCAGGCGACGATGAAGTCCATGACGCCGTCGAAGTCCGCGTGATCGCTCAGCGGGAACTGCGCGTCGAGGCCGTAGCGGCGCGTGTAGTCGTAGAACGCGCACCAGCCGCTCACGTACGCGGACCGCAGGCCGATCGACCCGAGCCAGGACACGCTGTCGTCGAGCGGGGGCCGCAGCCAACCGGGCGGCAGGACGTACACGCGCGGATCCTTCCGCTCCGATTCCGCGAGATCGGAGATCCGCCGATATTGCAGCGGGATGCCGTACCGCACGTAAATGTCCGCGAGGTCCGCGATCTTGTCGGAGACGGCGACCTCGACCCCAAGGCGGTTCGCGAGGGCGATGAGCTCCTGGCTCTTGCCGAATACATAGCCGCCGAGGGCCACGGGTCCGTTGGCCAGTTCCATCTCGAGCCAGTTCAGGAGGTCCGACTCGACGTCGTGCTTCGGCGGGAAGCTGAACCCCGGACGGCCGTATGTCGCATCGACGATCAGCGTCTGCACGCGCTCCGGATGCGCCTTGCCGCACGTCGCGCCGCCTTCCGGATTGAAGTCCCCGGTGTAGAGGAGATCGTCCACGCGGATCATCGCGGAGCCGAAGACGTGGCCCGCGTCCCGCATGCGCACGTGGAATCCGTTCACCTCGAGCTCCTTGCCGTACGCAAGTTCGATCCCGGTCCCGGAGCCTCGGCGCACACGGAGGACCGCGAGCGTCTCCGGCGTCATCACGCCGCCGGACGTCAGGTGGTCCATGTGCCCGTGGCTCACGATGCTGCCCGGCGTCTTCCGCACGGGGTCCAGGATCACTTCCTTCAGCGCCTCCTGGACGAGGATGCCGCCTTCGTAACGCACGCGCATCAGGACCGCCTGGTGAACACGTACCGCGTCGGCACGCGGCGCTTGAGGCCCGTCCAGTATTTGCAACGTTCGCATCGATAGCCCAAGGTCACCGTCCCGCCGAAGACCGTCATGTTGCGGACCTTCTTGAGGCGGTTCCCGCACACGGGGCACTTGATCAAGGATCGCATCTCGTCCGTGTCGCGGCAGAGGATCTCCAGGTCGACGAGGCCCGAGTCGATCGCGAGGAGCCGCAAGCGCGGCTCGCCGACCCGATACCGGTCGTCGCCTTTCATGTCCTTCTCGACGAGGGCCTTGAGCCGCCGCTGGCTGTCGACGATCTGCCGCGTGCTGAAGACCCGCGTGAGGCTCGCCCGGACGCGATCATCGGTCGGGATGCGGTACGACGGCATCGGGGCTGCGGAAAGGTCCCGGTCCTACTAAGGTTTCTGGAGGGGAGCGCGTTCCGCGGCGACCCAGGTCGCCGAGGGAAACGCGGCTGCGGATTCCGTCCCGAGTCCCATGATGGTCGGTGGGACCGCCACGAGCCGGTAGATTGTGTCCGGCGTCGTGACCCACAGGAATCCATCGCGGCCCATCTCGACGTCGAGGATGGCGGCCGGAGCTGTTAGGAGGTAGGACTGGTTCACGACCGCCGTGCCCGCCGCATTCAAGGTCAGCTCCCGCAAGCGATGGTCGTTGAATGCGCCGAACATCAGATGGTTCCGCGATTGCGGCAAGAGCAACCCGGTGAAGAACGCCGCGTTCGTCGGCGCGATCGTCGGCGTCCACCAATCGAGCGGCATCGTCGGACTCGGGCCGTCGCGGTTCGTGTTGGTCGGCGGAGACGGTGGCGTACTGCACGTCGCGTTCGGTCCCCAGCCGTAGTTGTGCGCCGGGATGAGGAGGTTCACCTCATCGTTGCAGTTGGGACCGTTCTCCGTGATGTACGCGTCGCCGCTCACGGGATGAAACGCGATGCCGAACATGTTGCGGTGGCCGTACGTGTAGATGAGGTTGTCCCAGGACAAACTCCCGTAGTACGGATTGTCGGAAGGCGGGCTCCCATCGCCGTTCATGCGCAGGACTTTGCCGAGCGGCGTCATGCCGCTCTGCGAGTACGACGGGTTTGCGTTCTCGCCGACGACCGCGTAGAGCTTGCCATCCGGCCCAAATGCGATGACGCCTCCGTTGTGGTTGCTTGCGCCGCTGAGCGGAGGCATCCGCAGGATCACGGTGTGCGACACCCCCGTGTCGCCGCTCGCCTGGATCCGTACGATCCGGTTGTACGTTGAGCTGTTCGCGGCGTCATCGTAGGTCTGGTATGCGTACACGTACGGGGTCGCGGGGAATCCGGGATCGAGGGCGAGGCCGAGGAGCCCGCGCTCGCCGACGATGTTCGTGTTCGTGAGCGTGTAGAACGGAGTCGGCAGGACCGCGCCGTCTTTGATGATCCGGATGTTCCCGGTGTTCCGCTCCGCGTAGAAGACGCGTCCGTCGGAGGCGAAGGCGAGGGCGATCGGCCACGCGAGGCCGGTCTTGTACGGCGAGAGCTGGACCGACGGGTTCGGGCCGGGAGGTCCGGTCGGCGACTGTCGAAGAAGGAGGACGAGCCCGATCGAAAAGAGGGCAGCGATGACGAGGATCGCGATGAGAAGGAGGGCCTTGACCCGGACCCGCACGGGCCACGAACGACGCCACGCGTACTGGTGCTTTGTGGTCTATCGCACTTAGACGAGGGCGACCAGTCGGATCGGCGAGCCGTTGATCCGTTTCGAACCCGTGATGCTTTTGGGCTCGACGCGACTCACGGAACCGGATGGCACCCGACACGTTCGAGCGGTTGACCTCGGACATCATCGCGTGCCGCAAGTGCCCGCGGCTCGTCCGGTATCGCGAAGCGGTCGCGCGGACGAAGCGGGCGTCCTTCCGAGATTGGACGTACTGGGGACGTCCGGTGCCGGGCTTCGGGGATCCGCGCGCGAGGATGCTCGTCCTCGGACTCGCCCCGGCGGCCCATGGAGGCAACCGCACGGGCCGGGTCTTCACCGGCGATCGCAGCGGGGAGTGGTTGTACCGAGCCCTCCATCGCGCGGGTTTCGCGAACCAACCGACGTCGGAGTCGAGGGACGACGGGCTCGCGTTGCACGATTGCTACATCGCCGCCGCCGTGCGGTGCGCGCCGCCGCAGAACAAGCCGACCGTATCGGAGTTCGTGCGGTGTCAGCCGTACCTCGAACGGACGATTGCGCTGCTTCCGAATCTTCGCATCGTCGTCGCGCTCGGCGCGGTGGCAATGAACTCCTTCCTGCGGGCGTGGCACGTCCTTGGGCATGAGGTCGGCTCGCCGAAGCCGCGGTTCCGGCACGCGGGAACGTGGTCCCTTCTTCCGATCACGCTCATCGCCTCGTACCATCCGAGCCAGAGGAACACGCAGACGGGCCTGTTGACCGAGGCCATGTTCGATCGAATCTTCGACGCCGCGCGAACGCCCCTCTCGACGGCCACCCAGGTCTCGAGACCGTCCCGAATCCGTTAACCTTGTTTAAGGTTAACTTCCTTCCAAGGATAAGATTCGCCCAAAAAGGCTTTACATTTCGGCCGGCTGCCGTACGCATGGCGGAGCCGCGGAGGGCCATCATCCTCGGGGCCGCGGGCCGCGATTTCCATAACTTCAACGTGTATTTCCGCGACAACCCGGCGTACGATGTCGTGGCCTTCACCGCCACACAGATCCCCGGCATCGAGACGCGGAAGTATCCCGCCTCGCTCGCGGGCAAGCGCTATCCCGAAGGCATCCCGATTTTCCCCGAGGACGATCTCCCGAAACTGATCGAGCGGTTCCACGCGCAGATCCTCGTGTTCTCGTACTCCGACGTCGACTATGCGTACATCGGGCATCGGATCGCGCTCGCGAACGCGCACGGTGCGGACTTCCTCTTGCTCGGCGCGCAGGCGACGATGCTCAAGGCCGCGGTGCCCGTCGTCGCGATCTGCGCCGTGCGCACGGGGAGCGGGAAGAGCCAGACCTCGCGGCGCGTCGCGGGGATCCTGCGGGCCCACGGGAAGAAGGTCGTCGTCGTGCGCCACCCGATGCCGTACGGCGACCTCGCGACCCAGGCGGTCGAGCGCTTCGCGACGTACGAAGACCTGGACAAGTACGAGACGACGATCGAGGAACGCGAGGAGTACGAGCCGCACATCGACAAGGGGACGGTCGTGTACGCGGGCGTGGACTACGAACGGATCTTGCGGCAGGCGGAACGGGAGGCGGAGATCCTCCTGTGGGACGGCGGCAACAACGATACGCCGTTCTTCAAGCCGGACCTTCACATCGTCGTCGCGGACCCACTTCGGCCCGGTCACGAGCTGTCCTATTACCCGGGCGAGACGAACGTGCGCATGGCGGATGTCGTCGTGATCAACAAGGTCGACAGCGCGACGCCGGAGAACATCGAGACGGTGAAGCAGAACGTCCGCTCCCTCAATCCCGACGTTGTCATGGTCGAAGCCGCGTCTCCGATCACGCCGGACGACACCGTGCAAATCCGCGGCAAGAAGGTCCTCGCAATCGAGGACGGTCCGACGCTGACGCATGGCGGCATGGAGTACGGCGCCGCGTACCTCGCGGCGCAGCGATTCGGCGCCTCCGAGATCGTGAGCGCCGTCAACCATGCGGTCGGCTCGATCAAGGACACGTACAAGAAGTACCCGAACTCCCGGAAGGTGCTGCCCGCGATGGGCTACGGCCCGAAGCAGATCAAGGAGCTCGAGCAGACGATCGACGCGACGCCGTGCGACCTCGTGTTGAGCGGCACCCCGATCGACCTGAGCCGCGTCCTGAAGACGAAGAAGCCGGTCATCCATGTCCGGTATGAGTTGGACGAGATCGGGCACCCGAACCTCGAGGACGTCCTGCGGGACTGGAACTTGATCTGACGAGGACGACTTGGCTTGGACGATTCGCTTCTCTTCTCACGCGAACGATACGGTTCTAGTCTCGCCCGGAAACCCTCGTCAATGCGGGCGGCGGTGTCGTCTGCGGAGAAGGACGAACATGATTGGGACGGCGACGACAGCCGCGACGATGGCAACGGTGGCTGCCAGCTCGAGCGACATGAAGGGCCGGACCGTCTTCGGTTCGTCGAACCCAACCTCGAAGCTGAAGTTCCAATGTCGTCCCTCGAGCCAGAAGTTCACCAGTCCAATACCGTTGGTTGGGACGGGGGTCACATCCAAATCCCCGAGTCGGTAGGTCCGCGTACCGTCGACAGGAATCGGGTCCGGGGTACCGTAGTCATAATTCACCACGTAGCTCAGGCGGCTCCAGCTGAACTCGACGCCAACTTGGGTGATGTTCACCGGTTCTGGACCCTGATTTCGTACAGTCGCAGTGAAATTTCGCCACATGTTGTGGTCGATCATCTCTGGTGAAAGTGTCGCGGTTAGCGTGGAGTGCGACGCCGCGCCCATTCCAATGGGGGCCAAAGCGACGAAGAAAACAATCAATGAGAAAGTGGCGGTAATACGTGCGTCCGCGAACTCCACCGAGAGTCAATAGGCCGCGTTAGCAAAAGCGTTTGCGAGTTATTCGGCGGAGACCCCAGACGCTGAAAAACGGTGAGCCCCGCCGCAAGCCTGTCACGGCTGTGTCTTCGCCTTGGCCCATGGACCTTTGTCGGGATTCAGGCGGTAGTAATCGTAGAGGATGGCCACCACCACCGCTACGAAGAAGAGGAGCCAATCGACCGGGTTCGTGACCGAGAACAGGAACCCGCTCGCTGCCGCGGGGATCAACAGAATCGCGAAGAAGGAGACCCACACCACGCCCCGAACGAACGCGCTCCGAGGATTGTAGCCGCCTCTTCGTTCGAGGATCTCCGGGACCATGACGAAAGGTACGACAATTGCGGCGACGGTCGCGGTGACGATCCCCGCTGCCTGGAGGACATCCACCATGCGATGCTGAGAAGTCGCGCGAGGATAGAAGGGTTCGCAAGAGCGCGGGCCACACCTTTAACTCCGCATGGACCATCCACGCGACGGACGCGTCTCGATGAAGATCGCGGTGATCGGCGCGGGGGAGATGGGTCACGGCATCGCGGAGCTCGCCGCCCTCCGCGGGCACGAGGTCCGGATGCGGGACATCAAGCAGGAGTACCTCGACCGCGGGATGGAGCGGATCCGCTGGTCTCTGGGGAAGCTCGTCGAGAAGAGCCAGATCAAGCAGGCCGAGGCGGACGCCGCGGTGGCCCGCATCCATTCGACTCTCGACATGCGGGAGGCGTGCCACGACGCCGACATCGCCATCGAGGCGGTGTTCGAAGACGTCGAGCTGAAGAAGAAAGTCTTCCGCGAACTCGACGAGGCCGCTCCGGTGAAGACGATCCTGGCGTCGAACACATCCGCGCTGCCGATCACGAACATGGCCCTCGCGACAAAGAGGCCGCAGAAGGTCGTCGGCATGCACTTCTTCAATCCGCCGATGCTGATGCAACTCGTCGAGGTCATCCGCGCCGATACGACGAGCGACGCTACCCTTGAGACCGCTGTCGACTTGACGAAATCTCTGGGCAAGACTCCGATTGTCGTGCGCAAGGACGTGCCGGGCTTCATCACGACGCGGGTCCTAGGGCCGTTCTTCGAAGAGGCCGTGCGCATTCACGAAGACGAAGGCATCCCGATCGAGACCCTCGACGCGGCGATGCGTTTCCGCGCGGGATTCCCGATGGGGCCGTTCGAGCTTGCGGATCAGGTCGGCGTCGACGTGCTGCATCATCTGATCGAGAACGCGGGCCGGCCGATGCCGAAGTCCGTTCAGTCGCTCGTGGATACCAAGAAGGTCGGCCGCAAGGTCGGGGAAGGATTCTACGCCTATGCGAAGGGACGTCCGAAACTCACTCCCAACGAGGCCGCCGAACTCGTGGCGATGGGCGTGGCGAGCCCGCCGGAGATTGATGAGGCGATGCGCCTCGGCACCGCGTTCCCGAAGGGTCCGCTCGCGACCGCCGATGACCTCGGGATCGATTCCGTCGTCGCGGCCTTGACGGCGTCTGGAAAGACCAAGCCCACAAAGCTCCTAGAGGACATGGTCGCCCGCGGGGAACTCGGCGTGAAGTCAGGCAAGGGGTTCTACGAACATGGGAAGGGAGGCGGGATGACGACGTACGAAACGATCCTCGTTTCAAAGGATGCAGCGAGCCGGGTCGCGACTGTGACCTTGAATCGGCCTTGAATCGGCCGGACCGCTTGAACACGCTTAGCCCGCAGGTCTTCGAGGAACTCGACCGCGCTCTCGTCGAGCTCGAGCGGGACGAGGACGTGCGGTGCGTCGTGGTCACCGGTGCGGGCGACCGTTCGTTCAGTGCGGGCGCCGACCTCACGTCCTTCAGCGACATCTCGAAGGCGTTCAAGGTGTGGCGGTTCTCACGGCGCGCGGAGGAGGTCATGAGCCGCCTCGCAAACTTCCCGAAGCCCACCGTGGCGGCGATCAACGGCCACTGCTTCGGCGGCGGCCTCGAGGTGGCGATCGCGTGCGACTTCCGAATCGCCGCGAAACGCGCGAAGCTCGGACAGACGGAGGTGAACCTGGGCCTCGTACCCGGAGCCGGCGGGAGTCAGCGGCTGGTCCGCATCGTCGGACACACGAAAGCGAAGGAGCTTGTGTTCTTGGGCTCGCGCCTCTCGGCCGAGGAAGCGGCTGCGATCGGCCTCATCACGAAAGCGGTCGACAATGAGTCATTCGAATCCGAGGTCCGTTCGTTCGCCGAGAAGCTCGCGAAGCAGGCGCCCGTCGCGATCCGACTCGCGAAGGTCCTCCTGAATCGGAGCGGCGACATCCCGATCGACGCGGCACTCGAGATGGAGGCGATGGCGTTCGGCCTCGTCACCTCGACGGAGGACATCTACGAAGGCCTCCAGGCGTTCATGGAGAAACGCGAGCCCAAGTTCAAAGGCGAATGAGCGAATCATGCTCAATTGGGCATAATCGGCGGGCTCACGTCGCGATGACGCCTTTCTTCGCCAAAACGGAAATCTGTTTCGGAGTGTAGCCGACCGACCGGAGAATTTCCTCCGTGTCCTGGCCTTTTGTCGGCACGCGGGACGGATTGCGCGTCAGGGTTGCGGTGTGTTTGGCCGGGTGCGCGATGACCTGCACCTTGCGAAGCCCCGGGACATCGACGGTCGGGAGGAGGCCGCGCGCCTTGACATGCGGGTCCTGCACGACCTCGGGCACGCGCTTCACGCCGGCAATCGGGAGTCGTTCGTCCGCGAACAGCTTCTCCCAGTCCTCGAGGGACTTCGCGCGGAATTTCTCCGCGAGCGCCTCCCCGACCCCAGCGCGTTCGGCGCCCTCGACGAATTGGCGGTCCGATAACTCCGGTGCCCCGATCAGCTCGCACATCCGCGCCCAGAACTTCGGCTCCACCGCGGCAACGGAGATCCAGCGTCCATCCTTCGTCTCATACAGATTGTAGAAGGCGAACGTCCCGGTGAGTAGCGTCTCGCCGGCGACCGGCTCTTCTCCCGTCGCGAGGTATCGCGCGAGCCCCAGGACCATCAAGGTCACCGCAGTGTCGTGAATCGAGACGTCGATGTACTCGCCGCGGCCGGTGCGGTCCCGGGTCCGGAGCGAGGCGAGGATTGCGAGCGCCGCGTTGAAACCGCTCGCAAGGTCGGCGACCGGGACGCCGGGCACCGCGGGACGTCGGTCGTCCTTGCTCCGCGTCACGCTGAGGATCCCCGCGAGCGCCTCGAAGTTGATGTCGTGGCCGGGGAAGTCCTTGTACGGTCCCGTCTGTCCGTACCCGGAGAACGAGCAGTAGACGAGCTTCGGGTTCATCATCGCGAGTCCATCGTAATCGGCCCCGAGGCGCGCCATGACTCCGGGCCGGAACTGCTCCACGACGACGTCGGCGCGCCGCGCGAGCTTCTTGAGGATCTCTTGCCCCTCCGGCGTCTTGAGGTCCACCGCAAGCGACCGCTTGCCGCGGTTCACCATCAGGAACGGATACGACATCCCGTCGACGATCGGCGGGACCGCCCGCATGTAATCGCCGAGGTCCGGGTCCTCGATCTTGATCACGTCCGCGCCGAGGTTCGCCAAGAGCTGCGTGCAGAACGGCCCCGGGAGCAGTCGCGTGAAATCGAGGACGACAATCCCGTCGAGGGCCGCCGGCATCGGCCGTGGAAGTCGCGGTCCCGGTATCAATCTTCGCGCCGAGTGGCGAACGTTCTTATCTCACGCGTCCCTTGATGTCGGATGGGAACATCATGCCCGACGCCGTGATCGTCGAAGCGGTCCGCACGCCCATCGGGAAGCGAGGCGGCGCCCTCAAGGACTGGCGGCCGGACGACCTCGCCGCGTTCGCGTTGCGTGCGCTCGCAGACCGAAGCGGGATCGAGCCGAAAATCGTCGAGGACGTCGTCCTTGGATGCGTCACGCAGGTCGACGAGCAGGGGATGAACATCGGCCGGCTCGCGCCGCTCATCGCCGGATTCCCGGAGAACGTGCCGGGGACGAGCGTGAACCGAATGTGCGCGTCCGGTCTGCAGGCGTTCAACTTCGCCGCGATGGAAGTCATGACGGGCCAGGCGGACGTCGTCGTCGCGGGTGGGGTCGAATCAATGTCCCGCGTGCCGCTCGGATCCGACGCGGGCGCGCTGAGTCCGAAACTGTTGGAGAAATACGAAATCGTTCAGCAAGGCATCTCCGCCGATCTCGTCGCAGACAAGTATCACCTGACGCGCGAACAACTCGACGAGTTCTCCCTCTGGTCCCACCGCAAGGCGGTCCGCGCGATCGACGAGGGACGCTTCAAGCGGGAGATCGTCCCCGTTCCGGTCTTCGACGAAACCGGTGCCAAGCGCATGTTCGACACGGACGAGCACCCGCGACGCAACACGTCCCTGGAGAAACTCGCGTCGCTGCCTCCCGCGTTCAAGCCGGACGGCCGGATCACCGCGGGCAACGCGAGCGGCATCAACGACGGGGCCTGCGCCATCCTCATCACGAATCCGGACGAGGCGAAGGAACTGAAGCTCGAGCCCCGCGCGCGACTCGTGGCGACGGGCGTCGCCGGCACGAACCCGACGATCATGCTCGACGGCACAATTCCGGCGATCCGGAAGGCGCTGGCCCGAACCGATCTCAAGCCCGAGGACATCGACATCTGGGAAGTGAACGAGGCGTTCGCCTCGGTGCCGCTCGCCACGCGCGACACGATCGGCTTCGACGACGCGAAGCTGAACGTGAACGGCGGCGCGATCGGGCTCGGCCATCCGCTCGGGATGAGCGGGGCGCGTCTCATCACGACAATGCTCCATGAAATGGAGCGGCAGGACCTCCGCTACGGACTCGCGACTCTTTGTATCGGCTTCGGGATGGGCGTCGCGACGATCATCGAGCGGACGACGTGAATCCGTCCCTCAGTCGGCCCGGAGCGAGGGCCAGTCCTCGAGGACCGCGTGGGCCCCGTTGTATCCGGGCGCCCCGCTGACGCCGCCACCCGGATGCGTCCCGGCGCCAGCCAGATACAGCCCTTTCACGGGCATGCGGTAGTGGGCCCACCCGGGCACAGGTCGGAAGGAGAAGAATTGGTCCGCTCCCATTTCTCCATGCGACTGGTGCGCCTCCGTGAGCCCGAAGCGCCGCTCGAGGTCCAGGGGCGTGATCACCTCGCGAGCGAGGATCGCCTTCGGCACGTTCGGCGCGTATTCCGCGAGCGTCTCGACGATCCGGTCGCCGTACGATTCCTTGTTGTCGTCCCACGTCCCGGAGGCGAGGCGGTACGGGCTGTACTGAACGTAGATCGAGAGCGTGTGCTTGCCCGGAGGAGCGACGGACGGATCGAGGACGCTCTGGGTCACGACTTCGAGCCACGGATGTTCCGAGGGCTTGCCGTACTTCGCGTCCGAGAATGCGTCCTCGACGTATTCGATCGATGAGCCGACGTAGGTGGAGCCGCGGTGGTGCGGTCCCGGGGTCTCCGGCGCGGCGGTCCACCGCGGCAGTTCCGAGAGGGCGCAGTTCACCTTCATCGCCGCGCCGTGCATCTTGATCCGCCGGACCGCGGCGAGGAATTCCGACGGCAGGTGATCCGCGTCCATCATCCCGAGGAACGTCCGCTTCGGATCCGCGGTCGAGACCACGGCCTTCGCGCGAATCTCCCGGCCGTCGTTGAGACGGACTCCGGTCGCGCGCCCATCCCGCACGAGGATCCGTTCGACCGGCGCGTTCAACAGGATCTCGACGCCGCGCGATCGGGCTGCGGCGGCGAGGGCATCCGGCAGCGCCCCCATCCCGCCGACGACGAATCCCCATCCGCCGACGGCCCCGTCGATGTTGCCGAGCAGGTTGTGGCTCAGGGTGAAGGCCGTCCCCGGAGACGTCGGTCCGGCGAAATGTCCGATCACGCTCTGGTTCGCGAGCGCCCCGATGACCTCGTCGGACTCGAAGTAGTCGCGTAAGAGTTCCTCCGCACTGAAGAAGATGAGCCGCCGGAACAACTCCTCCGTATCCGGATCCCGGAGCAGGGACGCCAGCTCGCTGAGCGGCACGGGCGGCGCGAGCATCATCGGTTCGGTGAGTTCCTGCACCTCGGACCACATTGCCTCGTACGCCGCGTAGGCCTTCGCGTCCTTCTTGGAGAATTTCGCGATTTCGGCGGCGGTCTTCTCGCCGTCGTACCACAGCCGCAACGCGCGGCCGTCCGGGAACGGGCAGAAGGCCTGCGGATCGAAGGCGACTTGCCCCAGGCCGAACTTCTTCAGCTCGAGGTCCTCGATGATCTGCGGACGGAAGAGGCCGGTCACGTACGCCGCGGCGCTCACCTTGAACCCGGGAGCGATCTCGTCCGTGACGCACGCGCCGCCGACACGGTCGGCGCGCTCGACGACCAGGACGCGGAGGCCCGCCTTCGCGAGATAATTCGCCGCGACGAGGCCGTTGTGGCCCGCCCCGATGACGACGACGTCCCGCTCGGCGGCCATGGACATTCGACGGGACCGCCGGGGGCCTATTTGCGGTTTCCACTAGCGCTTCCGGTACCGCGGATTGAACACTTCCTCGAGCCCGTATCCCAGCATCGCGAACCCGAGGACGACCAACGTGATCGCGACCCCCGGCGGCAGGAAGTACCACCACATCGGGGGGTTCGTGATCAACGCGAGATGTGTGTACGACTGGTTGACCATCGTCCCCCAGCTCAGGATGACTCCGGTGCCGCGCGGCCCGAGGCCGAAGAAGGACAGGAACGCCTCGGTGAAGACCGCATTCGAGATCGTGAGGACGGCCTCGGCCCAGACGAGGGGCATCGCGTTCGGGAGGATGTGGCGGCGGATGATGTAGCCGTTCGGGGACCCGAACGCCCGCGCCCGCTCGATGAAGAGGCGTTCCTTCAGCGTGAGGACCTGGCTCCGGATGACGCGCGCGGTCGTCGGCCAACTCACGACGGCGATGGCGACGATCGTCGTCTCGAGGCTCGGACCGAGGACCGCGCTGAGGACGATGACGAACGGGAGCCACGGGATGACGAGGAAGAAGTCCGTCGCGCGGGCGAGCGTCGTGTCGGTGAGTCCGCCGTAATAGCCGGCGGCGAGACCGACCGCGGTCCCGAGGAGCATGGCGACGGCGGACGAGGTGAAGCCGATGAGCAGGGAGATCTGGCCTCCGTACAGGAGGAGCGTCCAGATGTCGCGGCCCTGGTAGTCGGTGCCGAGCGGATGGCCGTTCGAGGGCGGCAGATACGGCGTGGTCCCCTGGTTCGGGGCCGGATACGGGCCGACGAGGACCGGCGCCAGGAGCGAGATGGCGAGGAAGAACAGGATGATGATGAGGCCCGCGAACGCGAGGCGGTTCTTGATGAGGAGAAGCGCGAACGCGGCGGCCCGGCGGAGATCCCAGCGCAGTCGCTCCCGCAAGAGCGAGACCTCGGTGGGGAGGACCACCTCCGCGGCCACCGCTCACGCCTCCCGCACGCGCGGATCGAGGAACAGGTAGAGGACGTCCGCGATCGCGTTCGCGATGACGACGCCGAACGTCGCCACGAGGAAGATCCCGGACATGAGCGGGTAGTCCAGCGCGAGCGTCGCGTCCCAGGTCAGCTTCCCGAGTCCCTGGAAGTCGAACACGATCTCGATGACGATCGCGCCGCTCACCACCCATCCGAAGTACAGCGCCGCCGCTGTCACGACCGGGAGCCGCGCGTTCGGCAGCGCGTGTCGACGCAGTTGCTGGCTCTCCGTCAGCCCTTTTGCCATCGCGGTCGTCATGTAGTCTTCCGGCAGGACGTCCGAGAGGGAATTCCGCAACGTGAGGGAGAACCACGCGACGTTTGTGATGACGAACGTGACGACGGGCAGGATGAGGTGGTAGATGCGATCGACGAGCTGTCCGAGCGGATCGAGGGTGGGATAGAACGACGACGTCTCGCCGTGGACGGGGAAGAGCGGGACTTCGACCGCCAGGAAGAAGATCAGGACGAGCGAGACCCAGAACGATGGCATCGAGTAGCCGAAGAGGCTTGTGATCGTGATGACGACGTCCGCGAAACGACCGCGCCGCCAACCCGATACGCGGCCGAGGACCATTCCGAGCCACAGCGTGATGGCCGTCGCGACGCCGACCAAGACGAGGGTCGTGACGAGCCTCGGCAGGATGACGTCGAGGACCGGACGTCCGCCCCCGAGGTAGGTGATCGTGGTGCCGAGATTTCCTAAGAGGAGATTCTTGAAGTAGATCACGTACCGCGCGGCCACCGGGAGGTCGAGGCCCCATTCATGGAGGAGCTGCTGCCGCAGGTTCTCGCTGGCCGTGACGTTCGACGAGCCCCCGCGCGGCAAGAGCACCCGCGTCGGGTCGCCGGGCAGTACCTGGAAGATGACGAAGTTCAGGGACGCAATGAAGTAGACGGTGAGGATGACGTAGATCGCCTTGCGGAGCAGAAACCTCCGAAGGTTCAATGCCGAGGCCTCCCAGTGCGTGCCCGAGGCAGCACTCGAGGCCCCCTATCTTGCCGGTACGTTGATCCCTGTTTCCTCCTCTTTCTTCCGCTTCCGCCGCGACAGGAAAAACGCTCCGACGGCGATCGCTGCGATCAGGATGACGATCCCCAGTCCCACGTAGGCGAGTGGCGGCAGTCCCGTCGGCGCCTCCGGGACCGGGTTCAACACGAAGGTCACGACGGTCGCGGCCCCGATGGCCACGGCGACGCCCGTCCGGTTCTCGGGGATGTACCCGGTTGCGGACACCGCCACGGAATACGTTCCGGGCGCGACCGACTTGTTGAATCCGCCCGCGGCGTCCGAGGTCGTTGCGAGCTCTCGATTGTTCCCGAAGATGTGGAGCGACGCGCCGACGATTGCCGCGCCCGCGGCGGTCTTCACGGTCCCCGTGATCCAACCCTGGTTCGGGACGAGCGCGAAGTCCACGACCGCGGTCTGGTCACCCGCCACGACGACGCCCGTCCTCTGCCCGCTGAAGTAGAGGCCAAGCGGGTCCGTCGCGTCGACCGTGTACGTGTTCGGCGGCACGACGATGCTGTACTTGCCCTGTGCGTCCGTCGTCTGCTGGTATCCGCCCGTCGCGGAGACTTGGATGCCGGCCAAGGCCGCGCCGCCCGCGGAGCTCGTCACGGTGCCATTGATCCATCCGGTGGACGGCGGCGCGAGGTTGACGGTCACCTGGACGACGGCCGAGGTGCGCGTGCACTGGCCGTCGGAGACGGAGAGGGCCACGCTGTACGTCCCGTTCGGAGACCAGCTGTGGGACGCGCTGTCGGATGTGACCGCGGTCGTCGTCGTGTGGAGCGTCTGCTGCATGTCACCCCAACCCCAGATCCACGTGAGGTTCTGGCCCTGGTCCGTGTCCGTCGAGCTGCCGGTGAAGGACTGCGTCGTGTTGACGAACGTCGTGATCGGTCCCTGCGGGCTCACGATCGGCGTCGTGGGACAGTTGTTCGACGGCGCTCCGATCGGTTGGAGTTCCAGGAACAACGGGTTCGCGCCCCAGAACGCGTCCATCTGGCGGTACGGGTGCTGGTTCCAGTCTCCCCATCCCGTGAAGGTGTCGGTCCGGTAGCCCCAGGTCCCGTCGTTGTAGATGAAGATGATATACACCGCGCTCTGGTAGTTGAGCTTCTCCGCCGCGCGGACGATTTGCTGGCGCTGGGTGGGGTCGGTCGCCGCGAGATGGTCCACGTACAGCTGGTTGTACGTCGTGTTGTCCCAGTAGTTGTCGTTCCAGCCGTCGAGGGTGAAGCCGCTCTCGATCGACAACAGATAGTTCGGATCCGGGTCGCCGGACCAGTACCAGATGTACGTCTCCACGAAGCCGCCGTACACGTCGGCGGACAAGGCGGATTCGGATTCCGGCTTGACGGTCAGCTGCATGCCGACCTTCGCCCACTCCGTCGCGAGGTAGTCCCCCGTGTCGATCTCGTTCTGGAACTCGTTTCGGACCGCCATCGTCCAGGCGAGCGTTTCCCCGGCCCGCACGGTCGTGATGATCCCGTTCGTGCTATTGAACGTGATATCGCGGGACGCCATCCGGGTGCCGACCCCGAAGGAACCGCCCGACCAGGAGTCGTAGCCCGACTGGTTCAGCAAGGCGTTCGCGGCGGCGATGTCGAACGTGAGGTTCGCGCCCGGATCCGTCGTGGGATCGTACCACCATTCGGGCGTGATCGGCGACATCAGAGAGTCGCCGCGAACCCCGAAGCCGAGGTACTTGTTCTGCACGATGAAGTCCTTGTTCGTCGCCATCGCAAGCGCGCGGCGCACGTTCTCGTCGAAGCGGGCGTTCCCGCGGATGTGGTTGCTCGGGATCTGCGTGATTCCGATTTCGGTCCAGTATTGCGTGCTCAAGAGGCCCGACTGCCGCTCGATGTTCGAGGCCCCGCTCAAGGCGATGTATCCGTTCGGGGTCGTCTTCGCCAAGTCGATCGCACCGGCCTCGAGCGCCGCGACCATCGTGCCTTCGTCGGAGAACTGCTCGAAGTAGATGTTGTCGACGATGGCGGGGCCGGTGTGGCTCCCCACGGGATGGTAGTTCGCGTACTTGTGAAGGATCAGCGGCTGGCATTGGCACGACCACGCCGTCCCGATGTTCGCGTCCGCATAGAAGGGCCCGGTGCCGATCGGGTTGAGGTTCTGGTACTGCCCCTGGATGAACTGCGGATTGCTGTTCGTATCCGCGACCCATTGGGCTTTCTGGATGATCGGGATGAAGAGGGATTTCCCCGGGACGAACGGGCGATCGAAGTAGACCGTTACGTTCCACGGCGTATTGATGGACGCGCCGCAATTCGAGACAATCTGGGGCGGGCTGCATTGGACGATCCGGTTGACGTAGGGCTCGAACGCCCAGAGGTGAGCCAGATTTTTGATGTTCAGGTTGATCGAGTAGTTCACGTCTTCCGCCGTGAGCGCCGTGCCGTCGTGCCACGTGACTCCCTGGCGGATCGTGTAGGTCCAATTCCGGCAGGTCGTGTCGCAGGAAGCGTCGGTCGCGATGTTCGGAACGAAATTTCCGTCCTGGTCGAAGGAAAACAGGTAGTCGTAGATCATGCCGTACAATTCGTACGACGGATCGTTGAGGCCTCGGAACGGATTGAGGAAGTCGACCGCCTCGAGGAACCCGATGCGAAGGTCGTGCGTCGCCTTCGGCGCGGGCGCGATGTTGGCGGGCGCAGGAGTCGTCGGCGCCGCTCCAACCATCTGGGCAGCCATCACGAAAACGATCAAGCCACTGATCAAGGCGACAATGCCAGACTTCGTCGGAACTCCTCCCGCAGTTTGGCGGGCCGCAAGAAACCCGTGGCCCACTCCATAGAAGAGATGCCGAGCATGCGTTAAATAGATTGCCAGAGTCGCGCAATCCATGGAGAGCAGCGTTCGTTCGATTGCCGCTTATTGTCCATCATTTGAGAGAAAGAATTTCCGGATCGGACATCGCGGCCTTCCGTTCGTCGCAAATTGCACGTTGCGCGCAATTGTTCCGCGTCGAGTGAGACCGCTCAGCCCGGAATCGTTTTATAAAACCTGAGCCTAGGCTTCCCGCACGCGGACGTGGGCTCGGGCCCGAAGGAGTCTGCGAAACCAATGGACGAAGACGAAGAACCCGGCAGTCAACGAAGCGAGGCGCAAGATGGAGCTCTGGCTCACCTGCGCCCTCCTCACGGTCGTCTGCTACGGCGTGGGCGAGGGCCTGTCAAAGGAGCCGACAGTCCGGCTCGGTTCAGCCCGGATGCTCGTCCTGTATGCCCTCGGTAGTTCTCCGATCTACGCGGCCTGGTTCTTCCTCGGGTCCGGATGGACCGCTCTCACCCCGAGTGGCATTCTCCTCGGCATCGCGAGCGGCGTGTGCGGTTGCCTCGGAACGTGGTTCTGGTTCCGCGCGATGGAATCCGGCACCGCGTCCGTCGTGAGCGGCTTCACCGCCGCGTATCCCGTGATCACGGTCGCCGCCGCGGTCGTGATCCTCGGTGTCTCCCTCGTGCCGCTGCAGGTTGTCGCGATCCTGTTCCTGCTCGTCGGCGCCGTGTTGCTGGGCGTCTATGATCACCCCGGCCACTTGGCGGTCGGACGGGCGTGGCTCGCCCCGATGCTCGGCGCCGTGGTGATGTGGGGCGCCTGGGGAATTGCAGAGAAGCTGTCGATCGAAGCGCTCGGCTTCGCGGGCAACGCCGGGATCTACGTGCTCGTGTCGACGCCCATCTACCTGATCCTCGCGCGGAAGGGCCTGTCCCGCAAGGATGCCTGGGACCGCGTCGGCGTGCGCGAGGCCCTCCCGTCCCTCGGCCTGTTCGCATTCGCCGGAATCACGATCTTCCTGGCGGTCGGCCTTGGCCCCGTCGCGATCGTCGTGCCCCTCACGACCGCGTACCCGGTCGTCGCGATCCTCGTCCGCCGATTCTGGATGGACGAGCGCATGACGTTCCCGCAGAAGTTTGCGATCGGCCTTGCGATGTTGGGCGCGGTCCTGGCTGCGATCTGACGCGCCCGGCGTCAACCTTTTCAACGCGGGGCCGTCTCGGCCCTGCGTGTTCCGACCGTGGCGGAGCTTCCCGACGATGGTCGCCTCCGGCCTCGTCGTCGGCTTCGCGACCGGCGGCTTCCCCGCATACTCGCGTGAGATTTCGCAGCTCGCGCTGATCATCGGCATGACATTCTCCCTGACCGAGATCAAGTTCGCCGGGATCGCGCCGCGGGCGGAGGCGGGAGCGTTTCTCCTGGCCTTCGGCATGAGCTACGTGGTCCTCAGCGGCTTGCTCCTCGTCTTCGCGTTCGCGAGCCCGGACCCCGCCATCCACGACGGATGGGTGCTCATGGCCGCCGTGCCGCCGGCGATCGCGGTCGTGCCGATCACGGCGTATCTGAAAGGAGACACGCGCCGTGCGGTGATTGCCCTCGCACTGCTCTACATCCTCGGCCTGGGCCTCGTGCCGCTGATCACACTGGCGTTCACGAACCAAACCGTGCCGATCTCCGACCTGCTGGTTCAGACCTTCCTGCTCATTGGCGTGCCGCTCGTCGCCTCGCGCATCCTCGGAAGGCCCGACCGAATCCGGGCGATGCGCGGGACCGGCGTCAGCGTATCGTTCTTCTTCCTCGTCACGGCCATTGCGGGCTCGACGCGAGCGCCGTTGCTCGCCCGGCCCGACCTCCTCGTGCCCTTGTCCGCATTTGCCGTCCTTCGGACATTCGGCCTCGGGTGTGCCGTCCTCCTCGTTGCCCGGGTGCTTCGCCTTCCGAGGGAGCGGCGTCTCGCGGTGACGACGTTCGGCTCGTTCAAGAATCTGGGTCTCACGGTCGTGTTGGCGTTCGCGATCTTCGGTCAGACCGCCACGCTGCCATCGATCGTCTCGCTCGTCTTCGAGATCCTCTGGCTCGGCGCCCTCCCGTTCGTGTTTCGTAGTCAGGATTCAACACCGCACCTGGCGTCAACGTAATCTACGAGGACGACCTCGAGATGCGTGGTGCGGGCCTCATGGGGAGAAATTTGATTACCGCCAATCTGGTCCTCCGCGACGTGCGGGAAGCGGACCTCGCGATCTTCTTCGAGCACCAACGGGACCCCGTCGCCAGCCAGATGGCGGCCTTCACCGCCAAGGACCCGTCGGACGGCGACGCGTTCATGGCCCACTGGGTGAAGATCCGCAACGACCCGAATATCCGGATCCGCACGATTCTGGTGGACGGTCGCGTGGTCGGGAATATCGCGAAGTGGGTGAACGAATTCGGAAATCCGGAGGTGACGTACTGGATCGCTCGCGAGGAGTGGGGCAAAGGGATCGCGACACTCGCCCTTTCAAGACTCTTGAGCGAGGTGACGCAGCGCCCAATCTACGGCCGGGCCGCGAGGGACAATATCGGCTCCCTTCGCGTGCTCGAAAAGTGCGGGTTCACGATCACCGGGTATGACAAGGGCTTCGCCAATGCGAGGGGCGAAGAGATCGAAGAAGCGATGCTCATCCTTCGATGACCTTCCCCATCCGAACCTGATGAGGCTCTCGGACTCGCCCTACGTCGACGGGCGAGTGGTCAATGCGTGGGTGACAGCGCCCTTCACGGCCTCGTAGTCGCCCGGGTCTCGGAGGACGCGGCGTTTGTCGACGATGACCGCGAAGCCGCGGCCGACTCTATGACGCAGGCCGAGCCACACGCCCCGTGGCGAGTCCATGCCCACGACCTCAATCCGCACCCGGTCCCCAAAATCGCGGATGAGTTCTTCTGCGATCGCGTGGGCGCGCTCCGCGTTCTTCAGGACAAACGGTGGCGTCTCTCGGATCTCCTCCCGCCGAAGCTCCTCGACGGTCCGATTCATGAACGGCTGTGCGCAGGCGGGGCCGCACGGCTTCAGGATTGCCGGGAGGAGGCCGAGGAGCTGGATCTGAAGGGGGCGGTCGGCCATGCGGACGAATCGCCGCGTGGGGCTATCTCCCTTGCGGGTCAGCTCGTTTCGGGACGCGATGACGAGGCCCGTGAAACGTGACTTTTAAGATGCCTGACACGTTTCTCCGTGGCAGCCCGTCGCACGGGCTGGGGTAGCGGGAGGAAGGACCATGGCCGTGGACTTTCTGCAGACTCCGTTCCTGTGGGTCGTCGCCACGATCCTGCTCTACGGAGTTGCGTACTACGGGTACGGCAAGTGGATCGACCGGAAGGTTTGGCGGTCGGACGCCAAGAAGACGACGCCGGCGCACATGTACATGGACGGGGTCGAGTACTTCCCCGTGAGTCGGTACGTCCTCTGGGGCTATCAGTTCAAAAGCGTCGCCGCACTCGGGCCGATCCTCGGTCCGTTCATCGGCGTGACCTACGGATGGCTGCCCGCGCTGTTGTGGATTATCGGCGGGAACTTCTTCATCGGCTGGTTGCAAGACTACGGCTCGATGATGCTCTCGGTCCGGAAGGAAGGCCGGTCGTTCGGGCCAATCACCTACGAATTCACCGGCGCCAAAGGCCGCTCGAATCTGCTCGCCTTCGTCTTGTTCTACCTCATCATCATCTCGGCTGCGTTCATCGCCCTCATCGCAGTCTTCTGGAACTCGTTCAATGGCACGACGTTCGTCCCCACGATCGGCATCCTCCTCGCCGGGTTGCTCTGCGGCCAGCTCCTGTATCGCGTCAAGATGAACGTCTTCGCGGTGACGGGGATCGGCCTGGCCCTCGTCGTATTGAGCCTGTATCTCGGCACGATTCTCCCGGTGAAGCTTCCTTGGGGAAACTACAACGTCGCGGTGTGGGCGGGCATCTGCGTGCTCATCCTATACATCGCCGCCATCCTCCCCACTCCCACCTTCATTCAACCGACGAACTACTTGGCCTTCTACCCGGCCTACGCCGCGGTCATCCTGATCCTCGTCGGCGCGTTGGCGACGCCTTTCACGGGCGTCACGATCCAGCTGCCCGCGGGTCCGTTCCTGAACGACCCGCAAGGGATCCTCGGCCCGATCTGGCCGATCTTGTTCGTCGCGATCGCGTGCGGGGCCATCTCCGGATGGCACAGCCTCGTGAGCAGCTCGTCGTCTTCCAAGCAACTGGACATCGAAACGGATGCTCTGCCGGTCGGCGGCGGGGCCATGCTGTCGGAGGGACTGCTCGCGCTGGCCTCCCTCATCGCATACATGGTGTTGACTCCGCTGTTCGTGTTTGGAGATGGCACGGCGGCGAACCCCGCCCATGGAAACATCGCCTCGTGGCCGAGCGGGGCGGCCGCCCTCGTCGCACCCCTCCTAGGCATCCAAGCCACCACCACGATCTTGACGACCTTCTTCGGCCTCGTGTTGGTGATCTACGCCCTCACGGTCCAGGCCCTGGTAACTCGGTTCTTCCGGCTGGTCGCCGGCGAGACCTGGGGAGAGGGTCGGTTCCACGCGCTCGGAAACAAGCACGTCTCCACCGTGGTGGGTCTCGCCGTCCCCTGGGTCTTCGCGGTCACCGGCAGCTGGTGGGCCTTGTGGCTTTATTTCGGAGGAGCCAACCAGCTCCTGGCCGGGCTCGCGATCATGCTGATCACGATCCATCTCACGCGCGTCCGCGCCCGGTCCCGATACTCGCTCGTGCCCGCCATCTTCATGGTCATCACGACCTTGGCCGCGCTCGCTTGGCAGACGTCGACGTTCGCGTACTCGGTCTGGACGTATCTCCAGGGCGACAAGACCTGGATTCTCCGGAACGTCCGGGCGCCGATCCAGACGGATCCGACTCTCCTGTGGGCCGCGATCGCGATCAACGCCGTCTTCGTGATCATCGGTGCGATCCTCTTTACCATCGGCCTGTCGATGGCCATCCGGTTGTTCCGCAGCTACTTCAAGAGCCTCGCGGAGGCCCGGACGAGGGCCCCGGCAGCGGCCGACGGCGGCAAGCGGGAGAAGTAGCCGGCACGAAACATCAAGCTAAAAGGACCGCGGCGCATCCGTACGTGTAGGAGCATAGCATCGATGGCCGATTCGAACCCACCGGCGACCCCGAAGTCACGCAGCCGGAAGGTCAAGGACGCGGCGAAAGGCGTCCTTTACGGCATGGCCGCCCACGGCCACGTGACCGCCGCGCTTCGCACGCGGATGTACCTCGAGCATCTGTTCATGTTCATCACGCTCGGGGACATGCTCGGCGTGCCCGTCATCCCGCCGTACTACGCCCTGAAGATCCTCCCGTATGCGGTCCCGAACATCAAGAGCTGGAAGCAGCGGGTGTTCCGCGAGCGAGACTTCACGGACCAGGTCTTCTGAGGGACGCCATGGGCCTCGCCTCGTACTTCGAGAAGAAAGGCGACGCGGGGATCGTGATTTTCGCGGGGAAGGGCGGCCTCGGCAAGACGACGTGCAGCGCCGGCCTGAGCCACTACATGGCCTCGAAGCGGAACCGCAGGGTCCTCTGCTTCTCGACGGATCCGCAGGCGAGCCTGAGCGACATCTTCGACCGAGACATCTTCGGGAAGGGCCAGGTCCCGGTGATCCCGAACCTGGACGTCGTCGAGATCGACGCGGACAAACGCGTCGCCGATTACCAGGCGGAGGTCAAGCAGAAGATCCTGACGATGTATGGCTTGTCCGAACTTCCGGCGGAGATCGAGGAGTACATCGACTCGACGTCCGCGGAGCCGGCGATGTACGAGTCCGCGACGTACGACGCGATGGCGGACCTCGTCTCGACGAGCGGCCACGACCTCTACGTCTTCGACATGCCGCCGTTCGGTCACGGGGTCCGAATGATCGCGATGGCCGGGATCCTGAGCAAATGGGTCGGGAAGATCACGGAGGCCCGGGAGAAGGCCCAGGAGTACGAGGCGGTCGCCGCGACCCTGAAGGGCGGGAAGGTCTCGGAGGACGAGGTCCTCAAAGAATTGCAGGAGATTCAGAGCAAGATCACGCGCTTCACGGACCTCATGGTCGACCAGCGCCGGACGTCGTTCTTCATGGTCCTGATCCCGGAGCGGATGGCGATCCTCGACACGGAACGCGCCCTGGAAATGTTCGATTCCCTCGGGCTGCAGATGGCAGGCCTGATCGTCAACCAGGTCTACCCCGCGGAACTCGCCGACGCGAAAGGGGGCGAGGCTGCCGAATTCCTGCGGAACCGCACGATGATGCAGCGGAAGTACCTGGACGAGATCAAGTCGAAGTTCGCCGGCAAGGTCGTGGCCGTGCTGCCGATGTATCCGCGAGAACCGCGCGGCCTGGACATGATCGAGAAGGTCTCGCAGGATCTCCTCTTCGCCCCGGGACTGTGAGGGGATTCCGTGACGACGCTCCCGCAACTGCTTGTGGAACGTCCGAAGATGCGGTACATCTTCACAGGCGGGAAAGGCGGCGTCGGCAAGACGGTCGCGGCCGCCGGACTCGCGTACCACTACGCGTCCCAAGGCGAGCGCGTCCTCGTCGCCTCCCTCAACCCGGTCCACTCGCTGTCGAGCTTGTTCGGTCAGCGTCTCTCCGGCGGCAAGGTCGTCGCCGTGCAGGGCGCGAAGAACGTCCACGCCGTCGAAGTCGAAACGGCGGAGGTCGTGCAACGGTACCGGGACTCGGTCCGCGGGCGCGTCAAGGAATTCCTCAAGTGGGCGGACATTCCCCTCGACGCGAAGCCGTTCATCGAGATCGCCGCGACGAACCCCGCGTTCGAGGAGAGCGCGATGTTCGACCGCATGGTCGACTACATCCTCAAGGAGGGCGAGGCGTACGACCGCGTGATCTTCGACACCGCCGCGGTCGCGAACGCCGTCCGGCTGATCGGGTTGAGCAAGATCTACGGGCTCTGGCTGAGCCGCATGATCGAGTCGCGCAAGGAAGCCCTGAGCATGCGGGTCCAGCTCTCCTTCCGAAAGGAGAAGATGATGGAGGAGGTCCGCAAGGACCCGCTCATGGCCGATCTGCTATCCATGAACGAACGGTTCGAGCAGGCGAAGGGCATCCTCATCGATCCGGAGCGGACCGCGTTCTTCTTCGTCACGCTCCCGCTCGCCCTGCCGATCGCGGTCGTCCGCCGTTTCATCGGCATGGTGCAGAAATTCGCGATCCCCATCGGTGGCGTGATCGTCAACGAAGTCCTGCGACCCGAGGTGGCGCTCCAACCCGGCGCGGGGGAGTACCTTGCGAACAAGTACCATGAGCAGACGGCATACATGAAAATCCTGTACCGCGATCTCGGGCCGCTCGTCCGCGGATACATCCCGCTGTATCCCTCCGAGGTCACGGGCGTCGACATGGTCCGCCGCGTCTCCGAGGATATGATGTCCTATACCCCGTCCTTCGCCGCCGAGTTGGCGGGCCCCGCATGAAGGCGACGACGCGGGACCACGTGGTCGCGGCCACGCACTTCGTCCTCGGTCCGTCGAACTTCATCGTGCTCCGATTGCCGGAGAACTGGGACCTGCGGCTCGGGCGCGCTCCGATGGACATTGATTACACGATCCCATGGGACGGGGTGCGGTGGGCCCAGGAGGGGCGCGCCTCCGCGCTCCTCGTCGACCTTCGGGCGAAACGTGCGATCGAGTTGGCCGTCCGCACGGCGCGCGGCTCGATCCCGCCTCCGAAGCTCCTCGATTCTCGCTCGGGCGGGTGTCGGGTCGGAGGCCACGAAGCCGCCTATGTGGTCGGGTCGGAGAACCTCGGTCTGTTCCGGACGAAGCGATACGCCGTCCTCGACATCACGTACCGGTGCGACGACACGGAGCGGTCGATCGACATTCGGTTCATGCACAAGGGCAGTCAGGAGATGCTCGAGAGCCTGTTGCCGCCGCTCGAACGAGCACGCTGCCACTAGCCGACCAGGCGCTCCGCGAGCGTCCGAATCGTCGCCAGGCCGCGCGCGGCGTGGCCGGGTTCCACGGAGATGGACGCGGCGATGCCCGGTTCGCTGCCGGCCGTCACATGCAACGCCATGATCGGCGTGATGGCCTCGGCTCCGAGGGCCCCCAAGGTCCGTTGGGCCTCCGCGTAGTCCTCGGCATCAACCGCGTACTCGCGTCCGGCAAATGAGATCCTCACCCAGCCCGTTTTGGCCCTCTCCCGGCGCCGACCAATCCGCGTCTCCGGGTCGACTAGCTCGAATCCCGTCCGCGGCGTCTTCCGGAGGGATGCCTCGACGAGGGCCGCGTCGCGCCTTCCCTGCGCGGTGCCGAGGGCCCAGTTGATCGGCATCTCGCGGGGCCGCAATGTGACGGTAACAGAGAACTCCCGGAACGGCGGGTCCGCGCCCTCCGTCGTCATCCGGAACGCCGTTGTCCCGAACCACTGGATCCGCGCTTTCCCACCCAGAGCGAGTACCGCCTCCTTCAGTTCCTTGGCGACCCGGCCCGCCAGCCGCCGAGAAAAGATGTACGCGGCGTAGTACCAACCGAGGAAGAAGACCGCGACGACGAGGACCGCGACGAGGCCGGGGTCGACGTCCACCACGGCGGGCGGATGCGCGGGGTTTCCCTAAAGCCCTCGGGTTCCGCTTGAGAAAAACACTTAGCCGCACGACCCCATCCGCTCGGTCCGGGGGACGGCGTGGGCCGCATCGGTCGCGCGTGGAAGATCCTGAAGGAGATTCTCTGGGGCCTCTTCATGTTCGACCTGTACACGGAGTCGATGAAGATGCGGCTCCGGTACAACGACGCGGTCAACCTGCTCGTGTTCTCGGAGCAGCTTGGAATCCCGCTCATGAATTCCTACGTCTCGATGCGCCTGCTCCCGTATTTCGTCGGAGAGCTCGAGGGGTGGAAGCGCCGCGAGATGCGGGAGCGCGATTTCCTGGAAGAGGCGCCGGACCTGCACTAGGCGTGCGGACGCGGGCGCACTGCCAGCAATCGGCGCGTCCATCTCCGAATCGTGCCGCTCGTTGCCCGACCGGAATAAATAGATTCACGGCCTCGTATCCGAAACGAAATGCGTCGGATTCAATGGCCGATGACGCGGGACCCGAAATAGAACGTGAGGACGAGGGACAGCGCGTCCCCCACGCGGCTCCCGAACACGTTCGCTTGCGGCACGACGAGGGCGTAGCAGAGGTAGAGGGTGAGGCCGATCGCCGCCAGCGCAGTCGCATCCCGGAAGAACATCGCGAGCCGATGCCGCACCATCGTCGTGTGCGCCCGCCGGTGGACGAGCCACGAGACCACGGCCCCGGCCACGTATCCACCGAGCACCTCGAGGACGGCCTGCAGCTCGGTCGGAATCGCGCTCAGGGACAATCCATGCTGTCGCAGCAACCACAGCGTCAGTCCGAGGAACCCGAGGAGGAGCAACACGCGCACGAGTCGGGGTTTGGGGGGCGGTGGAGGTTGCCCGGGTTCTCCCGGCTTCGGAGCCGCCGTCGACATCGCGTGGCTTCCGAAGTAGAACGCGATCACGACGACGACCGCGTTCACGACGACCTGAGGGACCGCCGAGCCCGCGAGGATCAGGTATCCGTACGTGAGGGTGATGACGACCGCGATGCCGCCACGGACGCTCCCATGGGGGAGCCGGAGCGGTTCGGGAAGTTGGGTTGGCGGTACAGCCGCCACGGACGCGCCACGGAAGCGGCGCGGCTTAAGGATAGCGACGCAAAATCAGAAGACGGCGGCGACCGCGCGGACGAACCGCTGCAGGAGGCCCCACTGCTCCATGTGCTCGCACGCCTCGGCCACGTCGACTTCGGCGCAGTGGACGGGGAACAGCCGCGCGACGAAATCGTCTCCGAGCTCGTCCCGGAGGTGCCGCTCGTGGTCCCATCCCGCCACCCGCAGGCTCGAGGTGGCCGTCCAGTCCAGCGAGCTGATCCCGATCAGATCAGCCACCGCCGGGCCCAGGGATCCGCTCCGGCGAGGACGCTCTCTCGGATGGCGGCGCGGCCCCTCGCGGCGGTCTCGTCTTCGTTCTCCGCGTTCTTACTAAATCGCCCGTTTCGCTTGTTCCAATGCATATTTGGCTAATAGAAACGGTAGTTAATAAAGCCTGCGTTTTAATTACAGAAACGGTTATAAACCTCGACAAACATCCATTGTTCCGAGGCGACCATGAAGGCCTTCAAGCTGATCAAAGACCCGGAAGCGTTCCAGCTGCTCGGGGACGAGACCCGGCGGCGCGTGATCTATCTTTTGCGAGCGAAAGAAATGACCGTGAGCCAGATCGCGGGGGAGCTGAACCTGACCCCGCAAGCGATCTACCATCACATCCGCAAGCTGCGGGACGCGGACATGGTCGAGGTCGCGCGCGAGGAACGCGTAGACCACTTCATCGAGACGTACTACCGTGCGACGGCCGAGATTTTCAACATGTCCCACGGCGAAGGGTCATCGTCCGGCTACCATGAGGCGAAGACCGCGGAGGCGCTTCAGGCGCTCTCGAAGATCGGGATCCACGTCCGCTCGGATCCGCAGGTCGTAACGCGGCTCGTGGACCTCATGAACCGGATGGGGCAGATCGGCGAGAAGAGCGAATGGTCCGATTCGATCGCCGGCCTCGAGGACGTCGACTTCTTCGTGAAACAGGAAGTCGGGCACCTTGCGCAGCTCCTGTCGATGAGCGACACGGAGTTCGTCGAGTACCTCAACCTCGTCCGGGAGCACCGAAAACTCTTGCAGTCCGTGGTCGAGACGCCGACCGTCGAGGCGGGCGGCCCGGAGCACTAAAGCTCGCCGATCTCCTCGCGCGAGATGACGAGCCTCTGGATCTGCGACGTGCCCTCCCAGATCTGGAAGATCTTCGCGTCCCGCATCCACTTCTCGACCGGTTCGTCCTTCATGTAGCCCGCGCCGCCGAGGATCTGGACGGCGTCCGTCGTGACCTCCATCGCCATGTCCGCGGCGTAGAGCTTGGCGATGCTCGCCTCCATGTTCATCGGCATGCCTTCGTCGAGCATCCAGGCCGCGCGCCAAACCAGGAGCCGCGCGCCGTCGACCTTGGTCTTCATGTCCGCCAGCATGAACGCGATCGCCTGCTTCTTCGCGATCGGCGAGCCGAACGCCTTCCGTTTGCGGGAGTAGTCGAGCGCGTACTCGTACGCCGCCCGTGCGATCCCCACCGCGCCGGCGGCGACGAGCGGTCGCGAGGATTCGAGCGTCTTCATCGCGCCGTAGAAGGCCGTGCCCTCGTCGGAGCCAAGCATGTTGTCCGCGGGGATGCGGCAATCATCGAGGATGACCTCCGCGGTATGGCTCGCGCGGACGCCCATCTTGTCCTCCACCTTGCCGACCTTGAGTCCCGGGGTGTCGTGCTCCACGACGAAGGCGCGGATGCCGAAGTGCCCGAGGCTCTTGTCGATCGTCGCGAAGACGATGTGCAGGTCCGCGATCCCTCCGTTCGTGATGAAGCGCTTCACCCCGTTCAGGACCCATTCCTTGCCCTTCTTGACCGCGGTCGTCGAGATGTTCGCGACGTCGCTGCCCGCGTCCGGCTCCGTGAGGCACAGGGCCCCGAGCCGCGCTTCGGGCCCGGTGAATCGCGTGAGGAAGCGCTTCTTCTGGTCGTCCGTGCCCATGTGGATGATCGGCAGGTACGCGAGGCCCGCGCCGATCAAGCCCGTCGACATCCCGGCGCAGCCCCAGTTCAGTTCCTCCATGACGATGACATGGGTGAGCGTCGAATCGATCCCGCCGCCACCGTAGGCCTCGGGGATGAACGCGGTGTCCAGGCCGAGCGCGTGTGCCTTGCGGATGATGTCCCAGGGCACCTCGCCCTTCTTGTCGTACTCGAGGGCGACCGGCCGCATCTCCTTCGCGGCGAACTCGCGGGCCGTCTTCTGCAGGAGGCGCTGCTCCTCCGTCAGCCCAAAATCGACCACGACGCGTCCCCCGGATCCGCCTGGGTGAGACGAAGGAGCCTTCGGTATTTAATGGTTGGATTGTTGCGGCGGCCGGAGTCGCCACATTCACAAGGCGGAGGTCCATACCGCGGCGAGGATCCGCGATGGTCCCCGGGCGGAACGGGCCGTGAGGGTCTTCGTTGCGGGAGCGACCGGCGTGCTTGGCCGCCGACTCGTCCGCGATTTCCGGAATCGTGGGCATGCCGTCGTGGGCCTCGTGCGTGACGAACCTGGAGAGCGGACGGTCCGCGCGCTCGGGGCCGAGCCGCGTCGCGCCAATCTGTTCGACGTAGATTCGTTGGCGACGGCGGCCGAGGGTGCCGACGTCGTCATCCGCGCGGCGACGAAGATCCCGGCGAAACTACGGGCGTCCCCGAAGGATTGGGCCGAGAACGATCGAATCCGGATCGATGGAACACGGGCCCTGACCGAGGCGACCGCGCGGGTCGGCGCCAAGGCCTACCTGCAGGAGAGCATCGTCTGGGCGGTTCGAGGTCCCGCGGGCTCGACGTACGACGAAGATGCGCCCCCGGTCAGAGATCCAATCCTCGCGTCCGCCCTCGAAGCCGAACGAATTGCACGGGACGCCGGCGGCCGCCACCGGTTCGAAGCCGCGACGCTTCGATGCGGCGGATTCTATTGCGCGGACGGCTGGCACACGCGAGTGATGGGCGAGGTCCTGGTTCGCCGACGGCCCGCGATGGTCGGAGGCGGCTCGGCGGTGTGGTCCATGATTCACGCGGACGATGTCGCGAGCGCATTCGTCGCTGCCGCAGAGAGTCCTCGCAGCGGCGTGTGGCACGTGGTCGACGACCGCCCCGTGGCGCTCGCCGAGTTCCTCGGAGCCATGGCGGAGCGACTCGGCGCACCTCCGCCGCGTTCGATCGCGCCGTGGATTGCTCGGCTCGCGCTCGGGCCTTACACGACCGGGCTGCTCCAGACCTCATTCGTGACCTCGAACGTGCGGTTCTCCCGCGACTTCGGTTGGCGCCCCGCCTTTCCGACGTATCGGGAGGGCTTGGACGAGGTGGTTGAGACATGGAGGAAGGAGGGGTTTCCCGATGCGGACGTCCATCGCAGGGCGACTTGATCGATATCTGCTCATCGTCGTCATCGTGCATCTCGCGGTCACCTTCGTGCATGCCGCGGCCCACGCGGCCCTCCAGATTCTTCCCACCGGATTCGACCTCGCCTTCATCCTCGTCGTGATCATCCTCGGCCCGCCCGCGGCCCTCGTGACCGTTCGGTTCCGCCGGCCGATCGGTCTCGGCCTCCTCGCGCTTCTCATGGACGCCTCGTTCGTGTACGGCTTCTACAACCACTTCGTCGTGACGGGGCGAGACAACGTTGCGTACGTCGCGTCCGAGCCGTGGACCGCGGCCTTCATCTTGACCGGCGCCTCGCTCGGGGTACTCGAGGTCCTCGCGGCGGGACTCGCCCTCGTCGCCCTGCGATTCGAGCTCAGAATTCCTTCGGGACCTGCTGAGCCACTTGCGTGATCCGGCTCAGTTGAGCCGTCAGCCCCATGATCTTGGGCATGGACCCGCGGAAGCGGATCTTGCCGCCGAGGACCAGGCTCTGGAAATCTTTCTCGCCTCTCCCGAGCTGCGTCCAAGCGTCGTAGTTGCCCTCGAATTTGAAATCCGCGGGCGCGTCCGCCGCGGTGTCGTGAACGGTAATCTTCCCCTCGACGACTTCCAGGAGGAACGATGCGTTCCGATCGGCGCACGTCAACATGACCTTCGCCGTCACGCTCGCCGACTTCTTCGTCCACTCCGGATCCGAATTGAGTCGGCTCGAGACCTCGTCGAAGAACGCCTTCGTGAAGTACTGAACCATGGGCTCTCGGACGCGGAAGTCGCCCGGACGAGAAAAAGGCTCGTCCGCCCCCGCCGCGCCGCCACGCGAAGGATTTTACGGAGCCCGACATCTCCGCGGGCCGCGCGTGGGTAGCCAAGCCCGGTCAAAGGCGAGGGACTCAAGATCCCTTCCCGAAGGGGTTCCCAGGTTCGAATCCTGGCCCACGCATCTTATTACCGGTAAAGTCGGACTCACACCTCGGCATGCCGCCCGCGATTCCTTGGGGCTCAACCCGCTCACCAAGTCATCGTCCTAGTCGTGCGACGATCAATCTCGTAGGCCGCTGGCCACCGGCAACCTGCCCCATACGCCGTTTGATTCGGAGCGACGTTCCAACGGCGCGCCTGACGGGAGGTGCCGCGATTCACCGGGGCGGACTCGACTGCCGATCGCTGCTGGATTTCGCATCTGATCACGACCTTCCTCCGATTTGTCGTGCCTTGAGGCTCATTTGAATGAAACCGGAGGAGATTGTCCGAACCCCCGCCAAACGGTCTCATGCCCCGGGGTCTAACCTCGCCCAGATTCCAGAAGCCGCTTCATGTTCTGATTTCGGGTGATCATCTGGCGCCTCAGGTAGGGCCCGACGAGCGGCGAGAAGAGCTTCCAAATCCCTCGCGGCTTGATTTCCATCACGGTTAGGGCCTTCGTCCCCTCTGTTGTTGCCTCCAATGTGGTGCGGATGGTTCCCGACCTCACGGGTCCCTCGGTCGCCAGCGAGATCGTCACGGCGCGGGGCGGGTCCCACTCCGTGACTGCGCCGCTGATCGTCCTTTCTAGGCCGAAGGCTACCGATCGCATCCGTATCGTCGAACCGAGCGCGATGGGCCCGGGCGGGGTCACACGAAATCCGAGGGAGCCGCCACCCCGGCGCGGGCTGCTGAACGGGTTCGACAAGAACGCGAAGACCTCGTCGATTGGACGACTGACCACGACGGCGTTTTCGAATCGCATCGAGCCCGCCCAGCCTCCCGGCTCTAGCCCCCGGCCGCGGGTACGCCAAGAAGCGCGGGAAGCACGTTCCCGAAGAAGAAGCCCGCGATGCCCGCGAACGCCCCGATGACGAGAATCTCGAGCCCAGACCCGACCGGATTGCGATGGGTCCAGCGGGTCTTCACCACGCCGATACCGAAGAGCACCGCGGCCGTCGCGATGATCGACCCGTAGACCGCCACGCTGACGGGCAACAGGAGGTATGGGACGATCGGCGCGAGCGCACCGAGACCGAAGGCTATCCCCATGAAGGCGGCGCCCTGGAGGGGAGTGCCATGGGTCTCCTCGATTGCGATTCCGAACTCTTTCTCGACCTTCACGTTGAGGAGGACTTCCGGATGGCGGGCCATCACGTCCGCCACGATCCCGGCCTCGTTGCTCGGCAGGCCGTCTTCCTCGAGCATGTAGGCGAGTTCGGCCTGCACCTCTCGAGGTCGCATGGCGCACTTCTCCCGCTCGTCCGCGATCTGTGCAAGGGCAATCTCCCGCTGACTCTTGCTCGACAGGTACTCGCCGGCCGCCATGCTGAAGATCCCGGCCAGCGCGGTCGCAATGCCGGCGATGAGGACCACGAAGCGACTCCCTGTAGCGCCGCTCACCGTGCTCACGACGGCGAGCGTGCTCACCAATCCGTCCTGCGCCCCGAAGATCGTTTCGCGCATGTCGCCCAGGAGGCTCGCCCTTCGACGCTCCTGGTCCAGACGAACCCCAACGCTCGAGCGATCAAACATCTCCGCTGGTCGGCCAGTCGACGCCGCCACGTCGGTCATCAAGTGCCCCCCCGGGGGCTCTCCGAGCGCGTGGTCCTGATTTCAGGCTTTCGGCGAGCCACTCAAAGGAGTCGCTTGTCTCCTCCAATGGGCGTTGTCTCAAAGGGTCTGACGAAGTGGAAACGGGCCAACCCTGGATAGGTCCATGGAGGTTTGGTGGATTCACTGGAGCGAGCTCGCCTGCAAGTATGGTCGACTTGGCCCACGCATCGGCTTTGTCGGGGCAGTGCAACGTTTATGAAAGCGGGGCGCCGCTTCGGGCCTGGGTCATCCAAGAGGAACCGGTGAAGGACATGGACATCAAGCGAGGCGGTTCGCGCTCCTCGAACGAGGGACCGGCAGAATGGTTCACTGGCAAGGTGAGGATCGAGCCTCTGTTCCAAGCACGCGCTCCCGGACGAGTGCACGGCGCCAGCGTCACCTTCGAGCCCGGCGCACACGCGGCTTGGCATACCCATCCTCTGGGCCAGACCCTTATCGTGACAGCGGGCCGCGGCTTCGTGCAGAGCTGGGGAGGTCCTGTCCAACGGATCCAACCCGGCGACGTGGTCTCGTGTCCGCCCCAGGAGAAGCACTGGCACGGCGCCGCGCCCGACAGCGCGATGACGCACATCGCTATCCAGGAGGAACTCGACGGCAAGGTCGTCAACTGGATGGAGAAGGTCAGCGACGAACAATACCGCCGGGCTGCGAGCGCGAAGGAGGTCGGTCGATCATGACGGTACTCGACGGATGGGAAAACTTCTACGTCATTGTCGGCTCGTCGGCCGGCGCGCTCATCGGACTGCAGTTCGTCGTCGTCACGCTCATTGCCGGAAGGCCAATCCGCAAAGGCGCAGCGCAAGCCGGCGGCGCGTTCGCGACGCCGAGCGTCGTCCATTTCGCCGTCGTGCTGTTGCTGTCGGCGCTCGGAAGCGCGCCATGGGATGGAATCACCATTGTTGCAGTCCTTTGGGGTTTGGTCGGTCTTTGCGGGGTGGTGTACATCGTCATCGTGGCCCGGCGGATGCGCACGCAAGACGCCTACCGGCCTGTGTTCGAAGACTGGTTGTTTCATGTTCTGCTTCCGCTTGCGGCGTACACGGTCCTGGCGATCTCGGCCTTCGTGGCTCCGTACGACGCAGGCCCCGCCCTGTTCCTCGTCGCCGCCGCGGCGCTCCTCTTCCTCTTCACGGGCATCCACAATGCGTGGGACGCCGTCATGTATCAGGTCTTTGTACGATCAAGCCCGGAGGGGTAGCAAACACGCTGGGATCCTGGGTTCGGGCGAGCGGCTCGCGCTGGTCGTCGCACTGATCGCCTACCAAAGCGAACGCGGTCCGAAAATTGGGTATGGGTTCGAGAGGTTCGGACCCGCGCCGAAACCGAAAGCAGCCGTTTCTCGAGTTCGCCCCTGAATCCGCCCCTCACCCGACCGGGAATTGCCTCTCGGTCGCGTGAAAATCAATATGTGAAAACGGGGTCGCAAGAGATAAGAAAGGCTCCCCGCCATCGCCCGGCCCTAGGGTGGGAACATGCGACAAGCAATGGAGACTCCGAAGGGTCCTCAGAAGCGATCGCCGTTCGCGATGAAGTGCACGGTCAACCGTGCCAACCTGAAGCCCAACACGGGTACATTCGTGTACGTTGCCCTCGACCTGACGCCGTCGGCCGCCGTCGTGGCGGCACGCAACCGCGGCATCGTCCTCGCAATTGACTCGAGCGGGTCGATGGACGGCGAGAAGATTGAACAGGCCAAGACGGCCGCGATCGGCCTCCTCAAGCAACTCCGTCCCACGGACCAGATCTCCATCATCTCGTTCTCGGACAAGGCCTCGGTCGACCTTCCGATGACGCGGGTCGGAAACTCTCGCGAGCTGGCTGCGGCGGTGAAGGGGATTTCGGTCAGCGGCCTCACCGCGATGTACGCCGCGCTGGAAGCGGCTTTCACGCAGGCGCGGCAAACCTCGCTCGAAGGCGGGACCGTGAAACGGGTCATCCTCCTCACGGACGGCAATCCGACGGTCGGCCGGACGGACACCAAGGAGTTCATCACCCTCGCGCAAAACATGCGAGAGGCGGGCATCACGATCACCGCGATCGGGATCGGGAACGACTACAACGAGACCCTTCTCGAAAAGGTCGCCGAGGCGGCCGGCGGGTTGTGGCACCACATCGATGAATCGGGAGGCAACCTCCCGCAGGTCTTCCAGGATCAGGCCGCCCAGATGGCCGGTACCGTCGTGGCGAACCCGGAACTGAAGGTCTCGATCATGCCCGGCTCCGAGCTCGGCGACGCGTACAGTGTCCGGCCGGTCCTGAATCGACTCCCGCGACCCCGGTTCGACGGGACCGCCTTCACGGTCCCCTTGAGGGACCTGATCGCCGGCGAGGAGCAGACGCTCGTGTTCCGAATGGGCCTCCCCTCTCGGCCCGCCGGGAAAGCCACCCTCCTGCGATTCTCCCTGGTCGAAGTCACCCAGGACGTCGAGGTGGCCTTCACCGACGACGCGCGGCTCTGGAACGCGGAAACGAACCCGTACCCGCGCACGCTCTTGAGTTCGGCCGAAGCGACGGTCCTGCTCCAAAGGGCCGTGCAGACGAAAGAGGCATCGGCCCTCCAGAAGGCCGAGACGATCATGCGGAGCTTGCAGGCGGATGCCGGCGCGGCAACGGCCATCCGCTCGAACGCGGCCCTGAGCGAGGTCGTGACGACGATGCGTGACGCGCAGGCGACCGTGGCGCGTAGCGGCCTCCAGCTGAGCGAGTCCGCCAAGAAGGACTTCCTTCAGGCGACGACGATCATCGGCAAGAAGAAACCGAAGCGGTGATGACTGTGACGAAGTGTTGGGACTGCGGAAGCGAGAATCGCGAAGGTGCGCGGTTCTGCGATGGGTGCGGGGCCAAGATCGAGCTCGAGGCCGTCCAATCGGGACCGCAGATTGCCTCGTTGCCGACGGAGGACGAGAGCGCTGCCCCGTCGATGGGCGAGGACGAACCGGGTCTCGAGCCGACCTCCGACCCGGACGCGGGCGGCCCGGACCCCTCGGATGAACCGGCGCTCGGGACCGACTCGTGGGATACCGATCAGGCGGGCTCCGCGGAGCCGTCGGAATCGGAAGGCGAGGGCCTTGCGGAGCCCACGGAGACCGAAGAGGAGCCGCCCGCCCCAGAGCCGAAGGCCGGATACCTGATCTTCCCGGACAGCACGGAGCAGCCGATTCCCGAGTCGCAGTGGCTGATCGGCCGGGCGGACTTGGAGAAGTTCCTGTCGGATCCGGAGAAAGCGAACGAGATCTCTCGAGGCCACCTCACCGTCTTCCAAGAGGGCGACAAGTTCTTCGTGGAAGACGGAAGGACGATGGTGCAGCGCAAGTCCAGCACGAACAGGACGTGGCTGGTCCGAGGCAGCTCCCGAACCCTCGTCACCGGCACGGGCCGGAACGAGCTGCAGGATGCCGATGAGATCGACGTCGCCGAATTGGTGAAGCTGCAGTTCGTGAAAAAATAAGCCTGCGAGCGTATGACGCTAACTCTTCCGTGCACGCTGAAAGGCCGGAAGGGGCGCTATCAGGTCGTCAGCAAGCTCACCGACGGCGGGATGTCCACCATTTACAACGGGAAATCCCAACGCGGGCAACCGGTCATCGTGAAGGAAGCGAGCGGGGTGGATCTGGCTCAGTCCGAGGAACGGCTTCGGATTGAAGCGGAGATCCTGCGGACCCTGGGTCGTCCCGGCCATCCCCGGGTCGTGCGGTACATCGACGAGGGCGCGAACCTGGGGCCGTTCTGCCTCGTCGAGGAACACCTCGAAGGCGACACGCTCGCGGAACGGTTCCGGGATTCGCCGGCCGATGCGGCGACGGCGACCCGATGCGTCCTTCAGCTCCTCGAGGCCCTCTCGTATCTGCACGCGAGGAACGTCATCCACCGGGACGTCAAGCCCAAGAACATCATCCTCGACGCGCACCGTGAGGTCGTCCTGATCGACTTCGGAGCGGCGAAGAAGGAGTTCCACCAGTTCACGGGATCCGGCACGGTCATCTACACCCCGGGCTGGGGCGCGCCGGAACAGAACCTCGGAGAGGCGACGCCCGCGAGCGACTTGTACAGCGTGGGCGCGGTGCTGTTCTTCCTCCTGACGGCGCAGGACCCGCAGGGCTCGATGAGGCAAACCGTCGGCGAGGGCGTGGAACTGTTCCGGTCCCCCCACGATCTCGTGCCCAGCGTCTCGGAGGACCTCTCCGACGTCGTGACGCGGGCGATGGCATTCGATCCGAAGCGGCGGTTTCCGACGGCCCAGGACATGGCCGGGGCGATCACGGGTGGGTCCGCGGAGTCGCCCAGGTTCCCCCACCTCGTCGTGCTCGGGAAGAAATGCCCTGTGAAGAAGGAGATGGAGATCGGCCGGGACCACAAGTCGTGCGACCAGAGTTGCGCGAAACGGGGATTCGGACGTCCGCCCGAGATTGGGATCCTGGATTCGGAACGGTACCTGTCGAAGCACCATGCGAGGATCCTGCGAGACCCGAAAGGGACCTGCTGGATCGAGGACCTGGGCAGCTTGAACGGCACCGCCATGTCCCACGACGGAGGGCGGACCTACAAGCCGATCCCAGGATTCAAGCGACAACGGCTCAAGGATGGAGACGTCGTCGCGCTCGTGTACAAACCGGGCCGAGGCCCCTACATGACGATCGCGTTCAAAGGCGGCGGGACCGGGAGACGATGATCATGAAGCGGACAGCGGATGGGAAGGGCGCGTCGGCGACGACTTCGGACACGGTCATTCGAACCACGCGCGGAAAACTCGGATTTGCGACCAACGTTGGGAGGGTTCGGCCCGTCGACGAGGACAGCATCCTGGCGATCGAGATCCGGACCGCATTCCTCTCGCAACCGCGGCACCGACTTCTGTTGATCGTCGCCGACGGGATGGGAGGCCACCGGCGCGGGGACGTGGCGAGCCGGATCGCCGTGCAGACCGTCGCCCGAACCCTCTTGCCCCTCCTGACCAGCGAAATCGACATCCCCCGGGCCTCGTACCATCACGCGATCCAGACCGCGATTGGCCTCGCCAATCAAGCGATCATCGCCGAGTCGCAGGCGCACCCCGAGATGGAGGGGATGGGGACGACCATGAGCCTGGCCATCGCGGACGGCCGCAACCTCCACGTCGCCAACGCGGGCGATTCGCGAATCTACATTGTGAATGCGCGAGAGATCTGCCAGGTGACCCGGGACCATTCCGTCGTGCAGGAGATGGTCGATCGCGGCGAACTCGGACCCGAGGAGGCCCGGCACCATCCGCGGAAGAACGTGATCACGATGGCCCTCGGCGTCTACGATGAGGTGACGCCGGACATCGGATTGCTCACGATGGAGCCGGGCGACAACGTGCTGCTGTGCTGCGACGGCCTCATCAATCACGTCGAAGACGAGGACATCCAGCGCGTCGTGGTGCAGGCGAGCGACCCGCAGACCGCATGCGACATCCTGGTGTCGCTCGCGAACAAAGGCGGCGGCACGGACAACATCTCCGTGATCATCGCGCGACCTCCCGACATTCCTTCGTGAGGTGAGCGAACGATGGAGACGCGGAATGAGACCGGGGCGGGCGGTCGACTCGCCCGGGGAGTGCGTGTAAGGGAGCCGGACCCGTGAAGCGCATCACGTTCCTCGCCGCCATCGCCGCCCTGCAGATCCTGGTCGGCTCGCTCACGATCCTGGGGGCCGCGCAGCCCTTGCGGACGTCTGAGTACGTCCTCGTCCAGAGCGGGACGTACTACCACTACGAGTTCGGCATCCTGGGTACCGCACGGTTGAGCGTGAACCTCACCGAACTGCAGAGTCGGGCCTTCTACCTCTATGTCTTCGACGACGCGGGATTCGCATCGTTCCGCAGCGGCTCCAACAACGTGGCTCCACTATACGAGCAACGGGGCACGACCGTTGCCTTCGACATGAACCTGCCCGGCTCGGGAGAGTATCACATCGTCGCCGTCGACTCGCCTACGGGACAGGTGCTCCAACTCCATGTCGACCTGGTCGTCGTGGGCCTGAAGGCGGAAGGAACGATCCTCGCCCTCATCGTCCTCGTCGGCGGCATGGCGCTCCTTGCCGCGTCCCTGATGCTGAGCGTCTGGGCGTGGCGCCGCGCGCCGGCGGCCCCAAAGCCGTCCGTCGATGCCCCCGATCCTCCACTCGACCCGGCGCACGATCCGGTGTTCGATCCATTGCCTGCCGCGCCCGAGGGTGGGCAGGATCCTCCGGACGACGATACCCGAATCTATTGAGCAGCAATCGAACGCGCGTCACTTCCCAGGCCGGAAGCAGCGCGCGCCCCAGACCTCGTCGATCGAGACCTGGCGGACGCCTTCGAGGTTCGTGTGCCCTCAGGCCGTCCCGAATCGCTGCGCGGCTCGGGCGCGGGCCCGCGCGGCCTCCACCGCGCGATTGCGCGGTTTGGCAGACGTCACGAGAGAATCGAGCAGCTCATGGGCCGCCGCGGCCATCGTCTCGACGGCCCGGTTGAACGCGGCCTCGTTGTCCTTCGAAGGCTTGGCGAACCCGGAGAGTTTTCGCACGAACTGGACCGACGCTTGCCGGATTTCGTCATCGTTCGCAGGAGGGTCGAAGTTGAACAGGGTCTTGATGTTGCGGCACATGCGGGCGGTCCTCCTCGGGGCCGATACCCGACCGCTCGAATCCGAATAAAGTTCGTGCTCCGGTGGGCGATTGGCATCGGCGGCCACCGACCGATTTCCGGAGCAGTTCGTGACTCGATTGCGATCTCAGGTTTTCGTCACAAGCTCCTCGAGCCGGTCCCACGACTCGGTCGCGCCTTCTTCCATCCTGGACTGGAGCATCTGAGCAAGGTCTTCGGCCGTCTCGAACCGGGATATAACCGTTACCTTCGTCTTGCCCCCTAGGTCTTCGAACGTCGCGGTGTCGACGACGATGTGGCCGGGCATTCCTTCGAACTCGAAGGTGCTCACCAACCTCCGGGGCCGCACGACTTCCCGGTACACGCCCTTGAACGCGAACTCGGTCCCGTCCGCGGCGCGATTGATGTACCGCCACGCGCCGCCGGGTCGCACGTCCATCTTGTCCACGATGGTCGCGTACCGTCTCGGCCCCCACCAGAGCGGGACGAGTTTCGGGTCCGTGTAGGCCTCGAAGACGCGCTCGCGCGGGGCGTCGAACACGCGCTCCATCCGGATTTCCCGATCGGAGAGCGTGCCGAACATCGTCGGCTTCCCCAGGACCTCGGCGAGCTTGTCGAACGATTCGCTCCAGCCTTGCTCGGCGCCTTCGCTGTCCGGGCCGACGGGGAAGCCTGCGTGCCTCAGGGTGAGCTTCGTCTTGCCCTTCGCGTCTTCGAACGTGACCGTCACGAGCATCTCGAGCGGGGTTTCCGCGCTCATGCCGTAGTACGTGGCGGGGACCACGTTGCCCTTTTCGTCGGCAAAGCTGTCCGTCATGACGAGCTTTCGCAGCGGGACAATCTCCCGATACGTGCCGGTGGCCCAGTAGTCCTTTCCCTCCGGGGACCGCATGCAGTAGATGTAGGCCCCACCCACCCGGAGATCGACCTTGCAGGTCGGGGTCGTGAAGCCCCGCGGGCCCCACCATCGTCGCATCTCGGTCGGATCGGTCCACGCTTTCCACACGCGCTCTCGTGGCGCGTTGAGGACGCGTTCAATGACGACGTCTCGTTTCTGCGGCGCTCTCGTTGGTTTGGTTGTGGTCTTCTTCGTTGGCATTGTCACTCCTCCTCTTCGCAGGTCTGCACTCGAATGTTCTCTGGTTGGGTCTCGATCCGTGTCATGATTTCTTCTCCACGTGTTTGGCCAAGCGAGCGAATCGGTCCTCCCAGAGGACCCGATACTGCGTGAGCCAACCGAACGCCGCGCTCAGCGGCGCCGCATCGAGCTGGCATCGGTGCACGCGGCCCTCCGGCTCGACCTCGATGAGCCCTGCGTCCTCGAGGACCCGCAGGTGCCTCGAGATCGCCGGCAGGCTGACGTCGTGCGGCTTTGCGAGCTCGCCTACGGTCGCGGCGCCAGCCGAGAGTTGCTCGATGATGGCCCGTCGGATCGGATGGGCCAGCGCCGCGAAGACGGCATCGAGATCCAGGGCGGCCGTCGCTCGTTTAACCATCTGGTTAAGGGAAATGCACGGTCGATATTTAACCCTTTGGTTAAGTGTTGTCGGGCCGGGCTCAATGCGCTCGGTCGCTCCACCGCACCTCACCCCGCAGGATGGCGGCGGCGTCCTCCGGTACGACGGGGTTGATGTAGAAACCGCTCCCGCGTTCGAAGCCCGCGGTCTCCGTGAGGTGTGGCGTGATCTCGAGGTGCCAGTGAAACGGCGCCTGATTGTTGTCGCTCGGCGCGGTGTGGATGTAGTAGTTGAACGACGGATCGTCGAGGATCCGGTCCAGCCGGCCGAGGATGTCCTTCAGGAGTTGGGCGAGCAGGCCCCGATCCGAATCGCGGATTGAGTCGAACGCGCCCGCGTGGTCCTTCGGCAGGATCCACGTCTCGAACGGGAACCGGGCGGCGTACGGAGCGAGCGCGATGAACCGCTCGTTCTCGGCGACGAGGCGTTGGCCGGCCTTCCGTTCGCTCGCGACGACGTCACAATAGAGGCACGAAGCGGCCGCGGTCGCGCGATGCGTTCGGACGCCCTCGAGCTCGTCGAGGATCCGCAGCGGGACGATCGGCGTCGCGATGAGCTGCGAATGCGGATGGGAGAGCGACGCACCGGCTCGCTCCCCATGATTCTTGAAGACCAGGACATACTTGATCCGAGGGTCGGCCGCAAGCGCGCGATACCGGTCGCGGTACGATCGTAGCACTTCCGCGATCTGCGTCTCCGCGAGGCTCGCCAGTCGCGCGTCGTGCTCCGGGGTCTCGACGATGATCTCGTGCGCTCCGACGCCGTCGACGCGGACGAAGAGTCCCTCGGCGTGATGGTGAACCTCTCCCGTCGAGGCGATCGCGGGGAACAGGTTCGGGACGCATCGGATCCGCCAGCCGGGACCGTCCCTTGATCCTCCCTCCCGGTACGCCAAGACCTCGGGCGGGGTCATTGACTCGTGGCCGACGCAGAACGGGCACTCCTCCTTCGGCGTCGAGGACTTCGCGTTGCGGAACGCACCGGGCCGGCGGGACCTCGCCGCGGAGAAGAGGACCCAGGTGTCCGTCGCGTAGTCCTTGCGGATCTCCGGCATGGTGCCGCGCAGGTACCCGCACTTGGTGCTATTGAGGATTGCGCGGCGGCAGCCCGCATGCGGACGGGTGTACGAAAGGGTAATGGGGGGTGGAACCTTTCCGGGGCCGGGAGCGGAGGATTTTGTCTTCATCAGCAGATGCAGGAATGCCGAGTGGTCAATCCGCGCCGTATGTCCCGGCCCGGTCGATGGGGAGAATGGTGGCAATCATCGTCGCTCTCCTCGTGGTGTCGAACGTGATCACGGGTCTCGCGGTCTATTACCTCGCGGTGCCGGCACCCGGGGCGGGCGCGGTCCAGGTCATCGGCCCTTGGGCCGGGGGAGAGTGGGCGAACTTCAAGCCGGTCCTCGACGCGTTCAAGAATGCCACGGGGATCGCGTATCAATATACGACCTCGCGGCAGGAAGACCTCTCGCCGACACTCCCGATTAACTTCCAGGCGCAACAGTCTCCGGCCGACCTGATCTTCATGCCGAGCGCGACGATCAAACAGTACGCCGGAAGAGGCTGGGTGACGGAACTAACGGGTACATTGAGCACCTCCAGCTATCAGCCGGGAGCGCTCGACCCGCTGACGGTGAGCGGCAAGGTCTGGGGCGGCGCGTACACGGGCAAGGTCAAACCGGGCTTCTGGTACAACTCCTCGTTCTTCACGAGCCACAACTTCAACGTCCCGACGACCTGGGCTGGGTTCGCCCAACTCCTGTGGGACATTAAGAACACGTCGGGCGTCAGCGCACCGATTCTGAGTGGAGACGGCGTTGGCTGGCCACTCTCCGACGTGACCGAGGGGTTCATCGAGACGTACGGCGGCGCGGCAATGCACCGGGCCCTGTCGAATCGGACTCTCTCGTGGACCGACCCGAGCGTCGAGGCCGTCTTCCAGAACTACCTCGTGCCGACCCTGGAGAACGGTTTCTGGAGCGCCCCGCAGACATGGAACGATCCGGCGGTCATTAGCTCGTGGTGGAACGGCGCCTATCCCCTGTATTTCATGGGGAGCTGGATCACGTCGGGCTTCGTGCCGAACCCGGCTAACCTGAAGGTGTTCTCGCTGCCGGGCGGTGGGTCGAACCAGGGAATCGTGTTTGCGGCCGACTACTTCTTCGTCCCGAAATACGCCGCGCACGCCGATCTCGGGAAACGGCTCGCCCAGTGGCTGGCATCGAAAGACGCCCAGACGATCCAGGTTGGCGTCGGCGGACACATCGCCACCGCGGCGGGGGTCCCGGCGTCCGCCTATCCTGCGCTCGACGCTCAGGTCGCGTCTCTGATGCAAGGAAAGGCAGTGCTGACGGACCTGGACGACACGATCGGCAATCCGTTCCAGGGTCACCTCTGGAGCGAGCTTCAGAGCCTATGGGCCAACCCTGCCAATTGGCAGACTGTCCTAGCCAACATCCAGGCGGCCGCCCAAGCGCAACCATGAAAGTTCCGGGAGGCGGGTTTTTTTCCCGCCTCGTCCCCCGGCTTCGTGGACGCGTACCGATCAGTCGTTGGGCTCGGTCGCAAGCGAAGTTTCTTTCCTTTTTCCTCCCTGCGGCGATTCTGCTCATCATCCTCGTGATCTATCCGATCATCGCAACGCTGACCCTAAGTTTCCTGGCTCCGGATGGCAGTTACGCCGGTCTAAACAATTACGAATCTGTGATCGGCTCGCCGGACACCGTCAATCTGATTCAAAATCGTACTTGCCTTCAGCCGCCACCGGGAGCGAGCTGGCCTCCGCGCGGTCCGCCTTGCGGTACGCTTCTCAACAACCTGATTTGG